>Ga0070741_10005304_pt1 | contig 28745 bp, 19 predicted proteins | sample Coa_R1_4_FD_66440 | JGI IMG/M metagenome (GOLD analysis project Ga0070741, IMG submission 66440) | Surface soil microbial communities from Centralia Pennsylvania, which are recovering from an underground coalmine fire - Coalmine... | ecosystem: Environmental > Terrestrial > Soil > Unclassified ... | reverse complement strand
GCGCGCGAGCTACGAGCGGTGCGGAGCCTACGTCGTCAACACGCTGGAACCGATTTACCTCTGAGCGGGCAAAAAAACCGGCGCCGGACGACCCATTTTTCGCCTCCACGACCGGTCGTGATTCCGCGATCGTGTCCGGGCGGAAAACAGGAGTCTGACACGGGTTTTTGTCGGCGCGCGCCTTTTCCCGCGGTCTGCCGCTCTGCTGCTACCCTGAACGGTTATCCATGGTAGAGACAATCGAGTGGACCGATGCCGGCGTAGTCATGATCGACCAGCGCCGCCTGCCCTTGGAAGAGCAGTACATCACCTGCCGGACATACGAAGAAGTGGCGGACGCTATCCGCACGATGGTCATCCGCGGCGCCCCTGCAATCGGCGTAGCCGCCGCGATGGGGGTGGCGCTAGGGGTCCAGCAGGCCGATCCCGCCGACCTGGACCACGCCTTCGACGTCATCTGCCGGACACTGGCCGCCACGCGCCCCACCGCGGTCAACCTCTTCTGGGGCATCGAGCGCATGCAGCGCCTGTACGCGGCCCTGCGCGACCGCCCGATCGCCGAGATCCGCGCCCGCATGCTGGAAGAGGCCGCGATCGTCAAGCAGGAGGACATCGCCATCAACCGCGAGATCGGCCGCCACGGCGCCGGCCTGGTGCCCGACGGCAAAACGGTCCTGACACACTGCAACGCCGGCGCGCTGGCTACAGCCGGATACGGCACTGCACTGGGCGTGATTCGCGCAGCCGTAGAAGCCGGCAAAAGAATCGACGTCTTCGCCGACGAGACCCGCCCCTTTCTCCAGGGCGCGCGCCTCACCGTTTGGGAACTGTTGCAGGACAGCATCCCCACAACACTCATCACGGATAACATGGCCGGCCACTTTCTGCGTTCCGGCCGGATAGGCTGCGTAGTAGTCGGCGCAGACCGGATAGCCGCCAACGGAGACGTGGCGAACAAGGTGGGCACGTATTCGGTGGCGGTGCTGGCGAAGGAAAACGGCGTTCCCTTCTATGTAGCCGCCCCGATCTCCACGTTGGACCTCAAACTGGAATCAGGTGACCATATCCCGATCGAGCAGCGTCCGTCAACCGAGGTTACGACGCTTTTCGGCAAGCGCGTAGCGCCGGAAGGTACGGCAGTCGAGAACCCGGCGTTCGACGTGACGCCAAACAAGTACGTGACGGCGATCATTACCGAGCATGGCGTCGCGCGCGCGCCGTATACCGAATCGCTGGCGAGGCTGGCGCAGGGCGCTTCAACTCAGTAAACTCGCCCGTCCGTTCTCTCCCGCCCCACTGAGTCGGCAGGCCGGTAAACACGCGCCGGCATTCGGGTACGGGCACCATGCTAATCTGGATTGCAATGCGTTTTCTTGCACTGTTTGTCGTATGTACAGGCATGCTGTTCGCCGTCGACGAGATGGTCGGCCGTCGGGCACCGGGTTTTTCGCTGCCCGACCGCGCTTACAAATATCACGATCCGCAGGACTACCGCGGCAAGGTCCTGATTATCGAATTCATGCAGACCACCTGTCCGCATTGCGCGGCGTTCTCGAAGATCCTGGAGGAGGCGGCGGGCAAATATGCGGGCAAGGTTTCCATTCTCTCCATCGTGAATCCTCCCGACACGCCCGAAAAAGTGGCCCAGTACGCGGCTACCAATAAGGTCAGCATCCCGATTCTATTCGACTGCGGACAGATCGCAGCCTCCTACGTGCACTGGTCGCCCGGTAAATCGGGCGGATTCGATATCCCGCGCGTATTTATCATCGATGCGACCGGGGTGATCCGCCGCGACCTCCAATACAACCTTATGACCAAGGACATCTTCGAGGGCCGGGGCCTCTTCGCCGAGCTAGACAAAGCCCTCCAGGGTCAACCTGCCGCCAAACACCAATAACAGGCTCCTAAAAGCGCGGAAATAGTGTAAGCTAAATGGATGTTGGCGGGGGGGCGCCATTACCCCGGACCTGTCTGTGCCATGTCGGACCACGAAAAGGCTCGCTTAGAGGAACTGCGGCGATATGCCATTTTGGATTCGCCCGCGGAAGCGCGATTCGACCGGATCGCGGCGCTCGCCAGACGACTGTTTAAAGTTCCGATAGCCCTGATCGCCTTTGTCGACGAAGAGAGGCAATGGTTCAAATCGCACCCAGGCACGGAAATGCAGCAGACGCCGCGCGAAATCTCCTTCTGTACTCACGCCATCCGCGGCAACGACGTGATGGTGGTACCCGACGCCACTCTCGATCCGCGCTTCGCCGATAGTCCTCTGGTGACAGGCGAGCCGAAGATCCGCTTCTACGCGGGCGCTCCCCTGGTGACGCCGTCGGGCCAGCAGGTGGGTACGTTGTGCTTGAACGACACGGTTCCGCGCGGACCACTCACGGATGAGGAGAAGGCCAATCTTGCCGACCTGGCCGCCATGGTCGTGGACGAGATGGAGCTCCGCCTGGCGGAGCGCAAGCGCCGGGAAGCCGAGAGGCTGTTCGCCTCCGTGTTCGAGACCGCCGCGGTCGGCATCTGTGTGGTCGACGAAGCCGGCACCATCGTCCACGCGAATCCCACCTTGTGCCGCATGGTCGGTACGCCGGCGGACGAGCTTCGCGGAAAACGCATACTGGATTTCCAGCCCGACAGAGCGCGCGAAGAAATCCGCCGTGCACACGAGGAGTTCTTCCGGACCGGCGCCGCCATGCCGAGCACCACAGAGTTGAGTGCACGCGACGGCCGCGTTCTGGACATCGTCCTCAGCTCATCCCTCCTGGTGACGGAGGATGGCCGAAAGCTGAGGGTGAGCGCGGTGACGGACGTGACGGAAATGCGCCGCACCGAGCAGGCTCTGCGCGAATCCAATCAGCGGCTGTTGCAGTTGGCGGCGATCATCGAATCTTCCGACGACGCCATTATTGGCCGCACGCTGGACGGCATCGTCACCAGCTGGAACACCGGAGCCGAGCGGCTCTACGGCTACAGCGCGGCCGAAATGATCGGGCGCACCGCCGACTGCCTGGTCCCACCTGGGTGTCGCGACGAATTTCCTGAACTCACCGCGAAACTGCGCCGCGGCGAGAGTGTGGCAGGGCACGAATCGACGCGCCTTTGCAAAGATAACCGCCGCATCCAGGTCTCCCTCACGCTTTCTCCCATCAAGGACGAGCACGGCAGTATCACCGGTATATCCGCCATTGGCCGCGATATCACCGAACGGAAATTGCTTGAGCAGCAATTGATCCAGTCGCAGAAAATGGAGGCCGTGGCCCTGCTGGCGGGCGGCGTGGCGCACGACTTCAATAACCTGCTCACCATTATCATTGGCTACGGACGCCTGCTGCTCGTGGAGACCGGCGCATCCAGCGACGTCCGCGAATATGCGGACGAGATCCTGTACTCGGCGGAGCGGGCTTCGGCTCTGACCGGCCAGCTGCTGGCGTTCAGCCGGCGGCAGGTAGTGCAACCCCGGGTTATCGACCTCAACGAAGCCGTCCAGAGCATGCACCGCATGCTGGAGCGCATCCTCGGCGAGCATATCCAGCTCAATACGGTGGAAGGTGAGTCTCTCGGCCGGGTGAAAGCCGACCCCGGCCAAGTCGAGCAGGTGATCGCCAACCTGGCGGTGAACGCACGGGATGCCATGCCCCGCGGCGGCAAACTCACCATCGAGACCGCTAATGTGGAGCTCGACGAGGAGTACGTCCGTCTGCATCCGCAGGTGCGGCCCGGCCCGTACGTGATGCTCGCCGTAAGCGATACCGGCACGGGCATGACCCCCGAAGTGCGGGAGCACATCTTCGAACCATTCTTCACCACCAAAGATAAAGGCAAAGGAACGGGCCTGGGGCTCTCGATCATCCACGGCATCGTCAAACAGGCCGGGGGCGAGATTTGGGTCTACAGCGAGCCCGGACAGGGCTCGTCGTTCAAGATTTATCTTCCACGCGTATTCGAGGAGGCCGGCTCCTGGCGGCGCGCCCGAAGCGGCTCACCTATGCCAGGCGGCATCGAAACGGTCCTGGTAGTTGAAGACGAGGAGCCGGTGAAGAAGATGGTGCGCGGAATCCTCGCCCGGCTCGGGTATCGCGTGCTGGAGGCCCCCAACGGGCAGTACGCGCTCGAGCTCTGCGGATCGTACACCGATCCCATTCACCTGATGGTGACCGACGTAGTCATGCCGGGCATGGCCGGACCGGATCTGGCCCGGGCGGTGAAAATCCTCCGTCCGGAGACGCGGATTATTTTCATGTCCGGCTACACCGAAAACTCCATGCTGCAGCACGAGCTGATCGAGCCGGATGCAAACTTCCTGCAGAAACCGTTCACTCCCGAAGAGTTCGCCCAACGCGTCCGCAACGTGCTGGACGCCAAGGGATAACCCTGGGGCCGGTTTGAGACCGTGCGGTATTTGTGGGGCGGACCCCCGGTCCGCGCGGGTCTTCTGAATCCGCTGCCGCACAATGGTGCTGATTCCCGCCGGCCGCGGACGCGTCGGCTGTGGACCCGCGGTCCCGGGGGTCCGCCCCCCAAAGCGTATACTGGAATAAAACCGACAGGAGGGTGCATTACGTAGTATGGGTATGATCATCCGCAAGGCTCCAGATATTCAATATTCCGAAGTCACTCCGAAGCATTTATACTTGAACCGCCGGCGCTTCCTGGGCGCGCTTCCGGCAGCCGGGGCGTTCCTTTCTACTGTCTTGGCCGAAGGCAAGCTTGGCAATCTGGTGAAGAGCCCGCTCAGCACGACCGGCGAGCAGATTACGCCGGCCAAATACGTCGAGGGTTACAATAACTACTACGAATTCGGAACGGATAAATCCGAGCCCGCCCAGAATGCCCACACACTCAAGCCGTCGCCCTGGTCGGTGAAAGTCGAAGGCCTCTGCGCCAAGCCCAAAGAGTTCGACATCGAGGAGATCAAAAAGCTGGCGCCGCTCGAAGAGCGCGTCTACCGGCACCGCTGCGTGGAAGCCTGGTCGATCGTGGTCCCCTGGATCGGCTTCTCGCTGAGCGAACTGATCAAACGCGTGGAACCCACCTCGCAGGCAAAGTACGTCGCTTTTGAGAGTCTCTGGGACAAAAAGCAGATGCCTCTGGGGTTCCGTGCGGGCATCCAACTCCCCTATGTAGAAGGGCTGCGCATGGATGAAGCCATGCACCCGCTGGCCCTGCTCTGCGTCGGCATGTACGGCGATCCACTACCCAACCAGAACGGCGCCCCGGTCCGCCTCGTGGTGCCGTGGAAGTACGGATTCAAGAGCATCAAGTCGATCGTGCGTATCCGTTTCGTCGAAAAGCAGCCGCCTGCAACCTGGAACAAGCAGAATCCCGACGAGTACGGCTTCTACTCCAACGTGAACCCGGCGGTAAGCCATCCGCGATGGTCGCAGGCGTCGGAACATCGGCTCCCGAACATGTTCTCGCGTATCAAGACGCTGCCCTTCAACGGCTACGGCGATCAGGTGGCGAGCCTCTACGCCGGCATGGATCTCAAAAAGTACTACTAGGCCCGCCATGTTGCGCTGGATCAAAGTAGCGGTGTTCCTGTTGTGCCTGGTCCCGGTCGGCCTCGAGTTTCGGCTCTTTCTGACGGACAATCTGGGGGCGAATCCGGTCGAGCACATCACGCACATGACCGGTCTCTGGGCGCTGCGATTTCTGGTCATTACCCTGTGCGTCACGCCGCTGCGCAAGCTGCTGGGGCAGCCATCGCTGATCAGGTTCCGCCGCATGCTGGGACTCTATGCATTCTTCTACGGCTGTCTGCACGTCATCACCTATGCATGGTTGTACGCGTGGCTGGAAGCGGCAGCGGTTGGCAACTCGTTCTGGGCGGTGGTGGCGGCCGACCTGGCGAAACGCCCATACATCACCATGGGATTTTTTGCGTTCGTGTTCATGACGCCGCTCGCCGTCACCTCCACGGCCGGCTGGATCCGTCGGATGGGCGGCAAGCGCTGGCAGTTGCTGCACCGCCTGATTTATTTCTCGGCGATAGCCGGCGTGATCCATTACCTCTGGCTGGTGAAATCGGACATCCGCCATCCGCTGATGTACGGTGCGATGGTGGGCGTGCTGCTGCTGTTTCGCGCCGGTGCGGCGCTGTGGAAGCGCGCTAAGCGGCCTATTTCAAAGCAACCGGTTTCAAGTCCTTCTTCTGCTTATTAAGGCCGATCGGGTTCGGATCATAGGTTCCGACAAAATCCACGTTGTCGGTGGGCGTGATCTTCTTCTCCAGACCGAGCGCCCAATAGCAGCCGTTGACGACCGTCCGGCGGAAGCCCTCGTTCTTGAAATCGTTGGCGTGGCCCATGGTCGTGGCGAAAACGCGGCCCCCGTTGAAAGTCTTCACCCAAGCCACAGGCATGGGTTTCTTGTCCGTCTTTGGCGGCGACGTCGGCTCCATCCCGCTGAGCACCTGCCCCATCAGGAGCGGCTGGCTGTCTCCGGATAGCGTGGTGACCTCGTAAACGTCGGACTCGCCGAAGACATCTTTCACGCCGCGCAGGATCGGATGATTTTCCATGCCCGGCGCCGGCGTCGCGCGCGTGGCTTCCTGTTGATGCCGCCCCCAATGCCGCACCCATGTCTCGCCGATCACGAGCCGCCCATAGCCGCCTGCCGGATCCTTGCTCGCGTAGTCGTACTTCACGTAGGCGCTGTCGAGATGCTTCACGTAGTGGAACGGATGCGTGTTGGTGCGCAGCGAGACGATCGGTTTGCCCGCGTTGGTGTAATCGATGATTTCCTTAGTCTGCTCGTCGGGCAGTTCGAGCCAGCGCATGAACATGACGGCTAAGTCGGCGTGGCGCAGCGCCTCGAGCCCGGGGATGTTATCGATGGTGGAAGGATCGATGGCGCCCGTCTGCCGGTTGGTCGAGTACAACACGGTGCAGTGGAAGCCTCGCTTCGCCAGAATCTTCGCCAGCGCGGGAAGCGATTCTTCGGAGCGATACTCCTGATCGCCGGCGATCAGCACAATATTCTTGCGCTGCGCGGCGACTGGCAAGGAACAGATCGCCAGCATAAGGGCAAGCAGTCTCATGCCACGACTGTATCAAAATAATACGGGGACAGACGGAACATTCCCCTATTTTTCAGATCAATTCCGTCATGGCCGCTACGGCGCGCGGCGTCCACGTGAACGGCGACAGCTCGTGGCCGGTCCGCTCGACCTCGACCAACTCCGCCCGGGCTGGAATCAGTGCGATCGCCTGTCGCACCTCCTCGGGCGACCCGAACGGATCGCGCGTGCCGTGCACGAACAGCGCCGGGGTCCGCAACTCCGGCAGGTGCGCGGTGCGCAACTGTTCGGGCTTGCGCGGCGGATGCAAAGGGTACGACAGCAGCAGAAGCGCATCAACGAGCCCCGGCTTTTCCGCCGCGAGCATGCTCGACTGCCGGCCGCCGTACGAATGTCCGCCCAGAATCACCGAACGCCCCTCAGCCCGTCCGCGTACATCGCGTACGATCTGCTCCAGCCCCGCCCGATCCTGCGCCGCATTTGCCGGAAACGGCGGCCCATGCGCACGCGCCTGGCGGAACGGCAGATCGTAACGGATCACCGAGTAATCGGCCTCCTCGAACGCTTTGGCTACCGCGAGAATCAAAGGCGAGGACGAGTTCGATCCCGCGCCGTGCGTCAGGATCAGAAAAGGTGTGCTCATTTCGCCGCTCCTAGCATTCCGGCGCGATAGAGCCGATCGTCCATGCGGGTCAAGTTCCGCTCGATAGCGGGCGTCAGCAAAGGCCTGTGCGATATCACGGTGAGGTACTCGGGGATGGCCCAAACGTCTTCCTCGGCCGTCATCCACCCGATCCGATCGAAGCGCGCCAGATTGATCGGCCGCGAATACCGCCGCAGCGTCTTTTCCCCCCGCGGATTGTAGTAGTGCTCGAAGTAAGACATCACCAGCTCGCGCAGACCGCGGTAGGCAGGCTCGCGAAAGCGCAACCCGGAGTAGTTCGATTTGGCGATCGCGCCCCAGCGGCCGCGCTGCTGGAAGATAGCGAGCACGTGATCGTCGTCGTGCACAGCCTCGAGGTCGAGCAGCAGCGGCGGATAGCCGTTCACGCGCAGCGCCGCTGCCGCGATCAGCGCCCCTTCCATGCAGTGGGCGACGCGATCGCGCAGCACGCGCCGCGGCGACCGGCAGGTCTCGCCCTCGTGTTCCTTGTTATAGCCGAGGCTGCAATCCAGAAAGCGCTGGATCTTGTCGGGCGTGCGCAACGCGCGGAGTTCGGCCCGCTCGGCGCGAGAAAGTGAATCGGCCACTAACCGCCAATTGTAAGACGGAAAACCCTGCCGCGCTCATTGAGGTCTAATCGAGGTGTGGCTCGGACACAACTCTCCACGGCACCCGACTCTTAGGGGCGCTCATCTCGCGGCAACGCCATAACTGCCTCTAAAAGTCGGGCATCCTTCAAAGAGTGGTCTCGACGTTTATGCCCCGGCACGGCAGACACGAGTGTTGGTACTTGCCCGCGGCAAACATTCGATTTGAAACAAAAGGGCCGCGCTTTGCCAGGCTCTGTTTTCAAAGGTGCCGCGCCACGTCGTATCAGGCGACGGGATTGCGCAAAATACCGATCCCCTCGATCTCCACTTCCACCGAGTCGCCCGGACTCAACTTCTTCGTCGAGCCCGGTGTTCCCGTGTAAATGATGTCGCCCGGCCCCAACGTCACGCACTTGCTGATCCAGCTCACGATCGTCGGACAGTCGAACAGCAGGTCGGACGTGTACTGCTTCTGCACCACGTCGCCGTTCAGCCGCGTCTGCAGCAGCACTTTGCTGTAGTCGAGCCCGGTCACGATCGCGGGGCCCAGAGGCGCGAACGTGTCCGATCCCTTGGCGCGCCACCATTGCAAATCTTTCTGCGGACCGCCCTGCCAGTCGCGCTCGCTCACGTCGTTACCGCAGGTCACCCCGAAGATGCACTCCCGGGCCTGCTCGGGCGACACGTTCTTCGCCTGCTTCCCGATCACCACCACCATTTCGCCTTCGTAGTGTACGTTTTTGGCGCTGGACGGAATCACAATCGGATCGCCAGGATTCTGCAGCGCGCTGATCGGCTTGTAAAAGATCTCCGGATTCTCCGGCGGCGTGCGCGTCCCCAAGTGGCTTTTGTAATTCAGGCCCACGGCGAAGATTTTTGGCGGCTGAATCGGATGCAGCAGCTTCACATCTCCGAGCGTGTGCTTCTTGCCGGACTCCGAGTGCTTCCCCAGCAGCTCGCCGTGAATCTCGTGGACGGTGTCGCCGTCCAGAATGCCATGTGCGGTGGTCGAATTCACTCGAAAGCGTACGTATTTGGTCACCTTCTTTTGCACCTCGCCGGACATCAGCGCGGGCGTAGCCGCCACGATGCCGATCGCCTCTCTACGTGTAGTATTGCGTGCCACAGTTCCGTTATTTTATCCCAATCGCGGCATTTCTTCCCTCTTGGGTGCGCCGCTAACGTCGCGATACGCCCAGTTCAGCAGCGGCGGCGCGACCAGCGTCGTGGCGACAGACATGAAGACCACGACTCCGTACACCGTATTCGACATCACGCCCATGCTGAGCCCGATCTGCGCCACGACCATTCCGACCTCGCCGCGCGGCGCCATACCGACGCCCACTCGAAGGGCATCGGCTCGGCCCAGGCGGATGGCCCCGAGCCCGCACGCCGCCAGCTTCGAAAGAATCGCGGCCACCAGAATCGTCAGCGCGAGCCAGACAACCGAGGACGTGGAGAACGCTGAAACGTCGAAGTACAGCCCTACCCCGACCAGAAAAAATGGCGTCAGCAGCTCGGTGATGCCCGAAGTCTGGTCGATCACCCGCTGTTCGGCCGTTTCCGACAGGGCCATGCCTGCCAGAAACGCACCCACGATCGCCGCCACTCCCGCGTACACGGCCACCAGCGAGAGTGCGAACAAAACGCTCAGTGCGATCGAGAACTCCGCCTCCGCGAGCACGAGCCGCCGCTGAACGGGCTGCACGATGCGCCGCGCCGTGCGCGTTCCCAACAGCACGACAAACGCCGTGAAGCCGAGCGCGATCGCGGCCGTCAACGCCACGTCGAGATAATGGATGGGCCCCCGCGCCATGCCGCTCACCAGCGCCAGCACAATCAGCCCGAGCACGTCGTCGATGACGGCGGCAGCCAGAATGACGCGGCTGGCCCGCTGCTCGAGCAGTCCTTTGTCCGCGAGCACGCGGGCCGTGATGCCGACGCTGGTGGCCATCATGGCGGCGCCGGTAAAGATCGCTTCGATGCGCGGCTCTCCCCACGCCAGCGAAATCGCCCAGCCGCAAAAGAACGGCACAATCACCCCGGCAGTGGCGACCACGACCGCGGTGCCGCCCACGCGCAGCAGTTCCGACGACTTCACCTCGAGGCCCACGCGAAACAACAGGAACATTGCGCCCAGCTGCGAGAGAATCGCCAGGACCTCGTTCGGCTGCATCCAGCCGAGCACGCTCGGCCCGATCAGTACGCCGGCCAGAATTTCTCCGACGATTCCGGGCTGGTGCAGCCGTTCAAACAGCTCTGCCATGAGCTTGGCGGAAACAAAGACCACCAGCATCGACAGCGGCACCGTGGCTGGGCCGAGCGTATCCATCGTCCAATTATAGAGACCGCCGTCCCTTTGTCCGGGGAGCGAGCACCTCCAGTTATCCGAAAGATTTGTAGTTATAAAACCCAGGCTGCTAATGTATAATTCATCTCACTTCAGACATGGAACTACTCAAGTACCTGGACGTGCTTATAGGGCTGGCCGTGGTGATGGTCCTTCTGAGCCCGCTGGTCTCCGCTTTTACGCAATTCTGGATGTGGCTCTCCAATGCCCGCTCGACCCGTCTAAAGGTTGGCCTCACCGATCTGATCGGGCAGCTCGATGCCGACGTCTATGAGAATTTCGTGGCGATCAGGATTACCGGCCTCCCCGCCGGTGGAGCGGTCACGTTTCTCCAGCCGGGCACGACCCCGGCGATCACAACGACTGCCAACCCGGCGGGGGAGGTGTTACTAACCCAAAACATACCGGAGATGTTGAGGTATTCCGACGGAAACCTTCTGCAGGCGCCGCACGGAGGCGGAAATCCCCCTCTGTCTTTGCCACAAGCGCCTCAACCCGCGGCAATTGAACTGTGGGTGCGCGGCGCCGAGCAGCCGTATCAGATCGATTCGCCCCCGACGAATTCCGCGGGCGACGCCACCGCATCGTACCGCTTTTTGGGCCCGGCCCAATTTGCCTGCTTCCAGGGTGTCGCCACAGTCCCCGCTAATCACACTTTGACCATCACCATCGCCTCCGGCGATTTTCAGGGGACACCTGTAGACTGGAATCCCGCGAACGGCAGATTCACTTATCGCCCGCACGTGCGACCGGTGCCGGCTTCGCACGACCTGAATCTACACCTTGCCGATCCAACCGGCGGGCCGGCCGCCGGCGTCTCGATTCACCTGCAATTCGACCGGAACGCCGTCGCCCATCCGGTTGCGGTTCCCCCCCGATGGGCGGCAGGTGAGGCGGAGAAGATCGCCAAAGCCGTGCTGCAGCATCCCATGATCGCGCAGCCGACCTTCATGAAGCTACCCTGGAAGCGACTCGGCGAAGTCGTCGAACGCGAAGAGCTGATCCGGATTCTGCTGGAGTTCGCGACGAATCCGGCGAATGCTGAACATCAGAAATTGCGGAACATTCTGGCGGGTGACGGTGTTCCCGATCCAGCCCGCGCCGCCGCTGATATTCGCGCCGTCGCGCAGCAACTCGAATTAACGGCGCCCGCGCAGGCCGCCCACGAACGCATCACCAAGGCCATCCTTACCGCGGCGCAGAGCCCATTCGTCGGCCGGATCAATAACTGGTTCGATCAGATCATGCTGCGCACCACCAGCGAATACAGGTTTCGCGCCCAACTGGTAACAATAGTCGGCGCCGCCCTGGTAGCAACCTGCATCCAGATGGATGCGATCGACCTGCTGAAGCGTCTTTCCACCAACGACAAACTGCGGGACTCACTGGTCGCGCAGGCCGAACAGCAGGAGAAGCGCATAGAGGAGCAGGCAAAGGCGCCCCCGGCCAAGCAGGACCTGGACGAAATCGAGCTCGCCAAAGCCAAACGCGACGAAATCGAAGCCAACCTGGCCAAGCTGCGCGACCCGCAATTGGGCGTGCTGCCGGATCACTTTATCTGGCAACCGCTTCCCAGAGCCCGGCTCATGCGGAATCCGGATTGGGCCGTGCCCTACAGCAAGCGACTTGAACTCGTGACGGGAGCCAGCATTTACCCCCTGGAACCCCAGTGGTCGGGCGACGTCCTGGCTGATATCGAAACGGCGATACGCAATTCGGGTGCGCCGGTCAAAATGACGCGCGAACGGCGCACTCAGGCTAAGGTGACCGGACCCGGGATCGAAAAGCTGCAAGTCAAAGTGAACGGCGTAGATGGGTTGAAACACGTGAACGGGACCGCGCAGGCCAGATTGGATCCCAATGCGACGGTGGGCAACGAGACGTTCACCATGATTGTCGGGTACGAGCCGGGGGTGAAGATCGATGCCAAAGGCGCCGGTGATCTCCAGCCTGCCATTGGGAGAACGGCGGCCGCTGTGTCGACCAGGTTATGGCCGATTCTGCAGGCGGTGCGGCCCGATGCCCGATGGATTGAGTTGCGCCGGCGCCCGGACGACCGCACGACAAACATCCTCCTGGAGACGGAAATCGTCGGCGGCGCCGCCCATTTCGATGAGCTGTTGTTTACCGGAGCCGAGCCGGATGCGTGCCAGGTGGTCGCCGGCGGCAAAGAGAGCAACACGCCGTGCACGTTGAAGGATGTAAAGACAGCGCTCGAGGCCGAAAAATTCCATGTCGATACCCAGACAGCCGATCACCTCGTGCTCACTTCGCTACGCCTCGGTGCGCTGCAGCTTCGTTCTGTGCCCGGCAAGCCGGATACGAACATTCTCAACAGTGCGCCCGAGTCGTCGCAGGGCCCGCGCAGGTTTTGGCATCCGCTTTCCTGGGTTACGTTCGATGAGGATTTGCTGGCCAACTCCTGGCGGGGCATTCTGCTTACATGGGTCCTGCTGAGCCTGGGCGCGCCGTTCTGGTACGACGCGTTGAAAGACCTGCTGAAGCTCCGCTCTTCGCTTGCCAAGCAGGAGGAGAAGGCGCGCATGGACCGGCAAAGCAACACCGCTCAATCGACCTCGACATAGCCGCGCGCGTTGACCGGCGGCTGCGCTTTCCAGACTCAGGTCAGGATTACGATCAGGCTTGCGCCCCAAGCGCTCCGGCCGGCTCCAGGCGAACCGGAGCTCGAGCCGCTCAGGCGCAATAGTATCGAAATATCGCGAAACGTTTGGGCCCTTGCCGGTTTCTATAATAAGGTCTAGTACTCTTATGCGACGCCGAATCTGGTCGTCCTCCCTCCTGGCCCTGGGCGTCATCCTGGCCGCCAGTCTCTATTCCCAATATCGGCCGGCCGCCGCCCCCGTTCCGGCTGCCGATATGCCCTCCGGTACTTCCTTTCTTGTCGTCCTCGGCGTCGGCGATAAAGCTGCCACCGTGTGGGACGGCAGTGTGACCGTCACTGGCGCCACGATCGCGGCTATCCAGGGGTGGCGTTTCGCCGGCAAGGACACCACTGACAACAAATCAACGTGGAAACTCTCCACGCGCGTCAGCTCGGGTTCGAACGCGCCCATGATGGAGAACGGGGTCGTCATCACCGCCAACCTCGCCGATCCCGCGGCGCAATTCAAGATCACTACAGCGCAGGGCGATATCAGCTTTTCCGCCTCCGACATCGCCTACGGTTCCATGAAGCCGTTCCTGAAGGGCCGCGCCTATGTCGATCGCGTCCCTACGACCGTGCAGCTCACGTCGTCGATCGAGGAAGAGGATTTCCCCGCCGCGGTTCAAAGCGGCGATACCGTCTACGTCGCCTACGTGCAGTTCGTCCATGGCGATCGCTCCGGCGAGAATCGGACGCTGCAAACCGCGCCGGCCAATTTCGACTGGCTCGGCCGTCCTGCCGGCGGCGACCAGGTCTTCCTTACCCAGTACTCCAAATCCAAGCGAACCTGGACCACTCCGGCCGCGGTCTCAGACGCCGGCCAGGACATCATGCGCGCCGCCGTCGCCGTCGACGGGCAGAATCGCGTGTGGGTTTTCTGGTCCGCGAATCGCGACGGCAACTTCGACCTTTACGCGAAGTACCTGGCGCAGGGCAAGTGGTCATCGCTCCAGCGCCTCACTTTTGATCCCGGCACGGACCTCAACCCGGTCGCAGCGACCGACGCCAGCGGCCGCATCTGGCTGGCCTGGCAGGGCTATCGCGACGGCAACCTCGAAATCCTGGCCGCGGCGCAGCAGGATGACAGTTTCTCCACCGAAACCGTAGTCTCTTTCTCGCAGGCGAGCGATTGGGATCCGGCCATCGCCGCCGCGCCGAATGGCGACATCGCCGTCTCCTGGGACACTTACGACAAGGGCGATTACGATGTCTATTTCCGCCGACTCCGCTTCGGCCAGCAGATTCAGCTGGACAATCCGATCCCCGTAGCCGCTACGCCGAACTTTGAGGCCCGCAGTTCCCTGGCTTTCGACGCGCAGAATCGGCTCTGGGTGGCATACGAGTTCTCCAGCTCGCAGTGGGGCAAAAACTTCGGCGCGTACGATTCCAAGGGCATCGCGCTCTACCAGGGACACAATCTCGCCATCGCCTGCTTTCAGGGAAACAATCGGTCCCAGACCACGGCGGATCTCCTCGCCAGCCTGCCGGACCCGCCAAACGGCGCCATGTTTCCGCGCAAGCAAGGTCCGGGCACGCCGGTCGTCTGGCCGAACCCGGATGCCGCCGGCAACCGCAAGCCGGGCGGCGGCACTGCCGCGCCCGCCATGCCTAAGAATAGCTTCCCCAGGCTCGCGATCGATACCGACGACAAGGTCTATCTGGCATTTCGGTCGGCCAATGGCAACGGAACCACCAGCATCGGCTCCATCTGGCACGAGGAGATCGTCTGGTTCGACGGCGCAACCTGGAGCACGCCAATCCTGGTGCCGAATACCGATGCCCCGCTCGACAACCGCCCGGCCATCGTCCCGATCTCGCCGGCCGACCTGATCCTCGTCTCCGCCACGGACCATCGCCAGCAGCCCGTAGCGGGCACTGGTCAGGCCACCATCAATTCGGATCTCTACGCCGCCGAACTGAGGCTCGCCGCCGGGGCTGCACAAGCACCCAAGCTGAGTGCCGCATCTGTCGGTGTAATCCCGCCGCCGGACAACCTGGCGCAGGCCGAATCGGACCAGATCACGGCGATGCGCAGTGCGCGTGTGAACGTCGGCGGCCGCAACCTCCAGTTGATGCGCGGTGAGTTCCATCGCCACACCGAGATCTCGAGCGACGGCGGCAACGACGGTCCGCTGGTGGATGCCTATCGCTACCTGATCGACGCGGCCAACATGGACTGGGCCGGCTGCTGCGATCACGACAACGGCGGCGGCCGCGAGTACAACTGGTGGCTCATACAGAAATACACCGACGCCTATCGTCTGGAAGGCAAGTATCTCCCGATGTTCGCCTACGAGCGCAGCGTCGTGTACCCGGAGGGCCATCGCAACGTGGTGTTCGCCAGCCGGGGCATCCGGCCGCTGCCGCGCCTACCCGTGATGGCAGCCGATTCAGCCCCCACGCACGCCCCCGATACCCAAATGCTGTACCGCTACCTGCGCCAGTTCGACGGCATAACGTCGGCGCACACGACGGGCACGGATATGGGCACGGACTGGCGCGATAATGACGCCGTTCGCGAGCCGGTGGTCGAGATTTACCAGGGCGACCGGCAGAACTACGAAATGCCGGGCGCGCCGCGGAGCAACAACGCCGACGATTCCATCGGCGGCTGGCGGCCGCTGGGGTTTGTCTCGCTGGCGCTGGAAAAAGGCTACCGGCTCGGCTTCCAGGCCTCCAGCGACCACATCTCCACGCATCTTTCCTATTGCAACCTGTGGGTGAAGGACAATACTCGGGAAGGAATCATGGAAGCTCTGGCGGCCCGCCGCACCTACGGCTCGACCGAGAACATCCTGGCCGACGTGCGTTCGGGCGAGCACTTCATGGGGGAAGAGTTCAGCGTTGCAGCGCCGCCGTCCATCGACGTGAAGTTGTGGGGCATGAAGGAATTCGGCCAGGTCCACATCGTTAAGGATGGCCAGTATGTCTACTCGACGCAGCCGAACACGATAGCGGTGGACTTCAGCTGGCGCGACAACGCCGCGGTGAAGGGCAAGACAAGTTACTATTATGTCCGCGGCGAGCAGGTGGATGGAGAACTGGTCTGGGTGAGCCCGATGTGGATCAAGTACGAGTGAACGTGCAAGCAGGGCCTTCCGGTGTTCTGGCGGGGCGGGCGTTTTCGCCTACCCGAAACCTTCGACCAGCCGGCTAGCGCGATTCCGCGGGCTTGCCGCGCCAGAACTCCGGCTCGGCCTCGGCAAAATCGTCGGACACGAAGCTGAACCGTGGCTCCACCCGCAGCAGCAGATGCTCGCGGCTCACCTCCAGCCTCTGGCTGATCTTCTCCGCCTCCTTTGCCCGCGGATTTGCTACGCTCTCGGCGTAGTAAGGCAGCGTAGCGACGGCGTCATCCATCGTGCGCAACGATGTTAGCGGAGCGATGAAAATATAAGTGCCGGATACCGCTCCGGAGACGACCTGGTAGGCCAAATCGGGCCGGTCCAGATTGACGCTGTCGAGGTTCAACCTCCGCGCCTTGATGAGTTCGCCGAAATCTGCCTCCTCGCCGGAGTGGATGCGATAGATCGTCACGTGAAAGTAATGCGACCGCGGCAGCATCCGCACAGCCTGTTCCGCGCGATAGCTCCAGCCCGGCCGGTAGAACGCAATCAACGTACGAGCCGGAGCGACGTCTTCGGCGGGCGCCTGCTGCCCGAAAGCTGCCAGGGCCCGGTCGAGCAACTCAATACTGTCGAACGACTGATGACATTCCACCAGCCACGTCTCTTCGTCGCCGGTTATCGCCGACATCCCGAGCACGTTCACCGCGGCCCCGGCGCTCGCATACCGGCGCCCCGGCGGTATACGGGTGCCCGGCTTTCGCACGATCTGGAGAATCGGCGGCGCCTCGGCGGCCTGTTGCGCGGCTGCGGCGCACGTAAGTACGCAGGCCAGAAGAATGGCTTTCATAATCACCCCAAGAACATGACGCCCGGTGCGCCCAGCCTGTTTACTTGTTCTCGAACGTAACCGTAGATTCAGCCCCGAACTTCTTGTAGTTGCTGTAGCGGATGGTCAGGCGGATCCGCTGCGGCGCACTGCGGAAGTACAAAGTGTCATCCGCGTAAGTCTTCACGGCAAACCAGAAATCGCCGTCCACCGGCCGCCGCAGCGTCGTGAAATGGGGAAACAGGTTCTCCGATTTCATGGTGCGAATCTGCGGCACCGCCTGCCCTTCCATCCGTACAATCGAATACGTCTTTTTATCCGCCCAGATCATACCGTCGAACAGCCGCTGCCCTTGCAGGATCTGGCGCGGCCGCACCTGCAACACCCAACAGTCCACATCGTCCATATGCTCTTCGCCGCGAAACTTACGCTCGTAGAGCCAGAGCTGGTCCTCCGTAAAAACGAAGGGCTGGATATCCCGGATATCGCGGAAATCCTCTTCCGTCATGATGAGGTTCTTGAGATTCAGCAGCGGATGCCCGATCACCTGCTCGGTCCGCTCGTGCGTCGGCGAGAAGATGATGTCGCGCACCTCTTTGTATTCGCCACGCGCGCCGCCGTTTTTGTCGAGTTCCTGCAACTCGACGATCTGCCGGTACGTGTAATTGTTGCGGGCGGCCTGCGTGATGGTCTCGCGCTGCGCGATGCGTTTGGCGAGATCGGCCGGCGGATCGTCGCCGCGCGCGGCGGGCGTCGCGAGGATGAATGCTAGAATGAGGCAGATGCAAAAATCGCTCGGCGGTTTCCGGGCGGCTCTGCTGATCGGTTGGATACTGCTGAGTGCGGCAGGCCTGATATATGCGCGAGTGAAAGGCATTCCTACCTGGGCGGCCCTCCCCGTTTTGGCCGCATTTCTTCTCGAATATTCATTTTATCTGGTTCCCGGTTTTGAAAGCGCACGCGAATGGCTGGCCGCCGAAGCCGCCGAACCGGTGTTCGGCCTGCTCCTGGGCGCGACCGCGCTGCTCCCTTATCTCGTTTATAGCGTCCCCACGCACCAGTTCGGCTGGCTGGCGCTCGCCCGGCTCGCCGCCCTCACGTTTACGGCCAGCCTGTGGTTTCTGATTTTGCCTCGCTCCCCCTGGTTCGACCTGCTCTACCTGCTGTTAGTGGCTACCGTCATCCTTCGCCGCTTCTTCGACCTCATCTACACCCCTCCGACACCCGGCTTGCGCATCGAAGTCCTGGGCCAACTGGCGCTGATCCACATCGCCGCACTGGCGATCCCGCTCGAACGCCGCGTCTCGTCGGCCGGTTTCGGATTCCTGCCCTCCCGCCGCGACTGGTCGGTCGGCCTTCGATATTTTCTGCTTTTCCTTCCCGTAGGATTTCCCCTGGCGGTGCTCCTGCACGTCATCCGGTTCACCCCGGGCGGGTTCGTCTGGTGGAAAGCGTTGGGGACATTTATCGCGATGCTTTGGGTTGTGAGCCTCTCGGAGGAGTTCTTCTTCCGGGGCCTGTTGCAAAACTGGCTGCATGAGTGGAGCGGCAGCTCCACAGCGGCCTTGTTGTCGGCCTCGACGGTCTTCGGGCTTTGCCACCTTTGGTTCCGAACCTTCCCCAACTGGCGTATGGCGTTGCTGGCCGGCATCGCGGGATGCTTTTATGGACGGGCTTTTCAACGGGCTGGAAGCATCCGGGCGGGCATGGTGACCCACGCCCTGGTGGTCACCGTCTGGAAAAGCGTCTTTCTTCTATAAAAGAAGAGAGAAAACTCTGGTTCAGCCCACTAAACCGTTAGTTGCCCGCACGGCCGCGCCTAAACCTTTGCGACCCTCGACCGATATAAAGATCGAGAGTGAGATATACCGTATCGGCCTTCGGCAAATACAGAGAACATGGAAACGAACAACGTCAAAACTGTAGCAATTTGCGACACTGAACCGATCGCAATAGAGGGTGTACGCGCGCTGCTGGATTCGCGGCGCGAACTGATGCTGGTCGGCACGGAAAGCAGCATCGGCAGTGGCCTGGACATGCTGAGAAACCTGAAGCCGACGATTGTAATCATCGACAAATCCTTCGGACTACACGCGGTCAGCGAGTGGATTCAGGCTGCCGGCGACGGCAGCGCAACCATCGTATGGGGAACGCCCATGAATGGCGCCGAGGCTGTCCGGTTCATGCAATCGGGCGCTCGGGGGGTAGTTCGCAAAACGGCGGAACTGGAATCGATGTTGGACTGTATTCAGTCGGTCGCGGCAGGCCGGACGTGGTTGGAGCAATCACTGCTGCACGATTCCGAGCGCCTGCCCAGGCGCAAGCGAACGAACCTGACCCCGCGCGAGCAGCAGGTCCTGGACTTGGTCGAGCAGGGGATGAAGAACAAGGACATAGCTGTGCAGATGGGCATCCGCCCCGGTACGGTAAAAATCCACCTGAAGCACATCTTCGAAAAGACGGGCATTCACGGCCGCTACGGTCTGGCGTTGAACGGATTGAAGGAAAAGGGCCTTCTGAACATCGCGCAGGCATAGGACTGCGATCTTCCGATGGTGCCGACCTGAATGCAATCGTATTGACGAGGGCGGATCTTTTCATCGGCTCAGTCCACTTCTCGTTCGGATGGGTCTCTTGCCGATTCGCATCCTTGCAATACACCACTTTCGTCTTCTCCGGATGCAGTTCCAACCCACACTGCTTCAACCGTGCCGCTATTTTGACACGCACCAGGTTCGCTTGCCGCTCTGTTCTGCAATGGACAATGATATCGTCCGCGTACCGCTTGAACGGCAACCACAGCTTTTGACTGCAGCAGCGGGAGGTGGTTTGGAACCTTCTCCTGTAAAACGGTTCCGAGGGGCCTCCCCTCATCGACTACTCAGTTCCGCAAAAGAGCCGTCTGTTGCCGACTCTTTGCTCATGGCGCACTCAAAACAGAAACTTCAAAGCGAATTGAATCACCCGCGCGCTGTCGGACGACGTGATCCGACCCATCTGCACACCCGAAGCCAGGGAGTTGTTAGGATTCGACAGGTTCACGGAATTGAAGATGTTGAAGAATTCCGAGCGGAACTGCAGCCGAAACGCCTCTCGGCCGGGGATGTGGAAGGACTTGAATATGGCCAAATTCGTGGTGGCCGAAGATGGTCCGATCAGCGCGTTGCGGCCCACGTTCCCGTATGTCCCGGGTGCCGGAGCACTAAAAACCGTACGGTCGTACCACGCCTGAATCAGCGCCGAGCGAGGGCGGTCCTTTGACAACACAGGATTCCCGTTTACATTGGGCCGCTGGTTGGGAGTTCCGCTGAGCGCATTGTCGGCGCCGGTCACGATATTGACGGGTGTGCCGGAGCGCAGGGACACAAGGCCGTTGAGCTGCCATCCGCCGGCGATCCCGCGTAACGCGGCAGTCTGCCCACGCAAGGACGGCAGATGCCACACCCATGAAAACGACGCGATGTGTTTGGCGTAGAAATCCGAGAGGCCCCACTGGGTGTGCAGATTAAAAACGTTCGGCACCGCCGCGCCCAGCGAGAACGCCGACGCCTGGTCCAGGGAACGGGAGAAGGTGTACGCTCCGGAAGCTTCAAAGCCGTGGCCGAAACGCTTGTTCACCTGCACCTGGAGTGAGTTGTAGCTGGAGTTGGCCTCCGACGAGATCACACTGTTGTTTCCGAAGCCCGGCTCGAGGAGGCGCCGGCTGTCGAGGTTCGCCAGGGTCGCGCCGGGGCCGAAGATGCCGGGATTCGACGAGCGTCCCATCAGCAGCTTGCGGCCGAGTTTGCCGAAGTAGCCCACCTGCACGGCGAGATTGTGCACCACCTCGCGCTGCAGGTTGAGATTAAAATTCTGCACGTAGGGCGAGCGCAGCGTGGAATCCGCGTAAAACAGCTGCTGCAAGCCTGTGAACACGGGGTTCTTGAGATTGAGCACGAGCGGGATCGGCGGCTGGCCGGCCAGCGGATCGACGAAGCTGACAGGCTGGTTGATGGTGAACGTATACCGATACGGTTGTCCCGTGTTTTGGATGATGTCCGAATTGACGGTTTCGTAAAAAATACCGTAAGCGCCGCGGATCGACGTGCGCCCATTGCCGAACGGTGCCCACGCGAAGCCGATCCGTGGGCCGAAATTGTTCTTGTCCGTCTGAATGATGCCGCGCGGCACTCCGGGGTCGTTCGGGAAGACCATGCCGACGGGAGCAGTGGGAATCACGGTCGATTGCTGGCCCAGTCGCAGCGTGCCCCAATAGTCGTGCGGATGCACCCACGGCAGCGGCAGTTCATAGCGCAGCCCGAGATTCAGCGTCAGGTGGGAGTTGACCTTCCAGTCGTCCTGCACGAAGTAGTAACTGTTCGTCTGCAAACCCGCCTGTTCCAGCACGGGACTGGCGACAGTCATACTCTGGGCTTTGCCGAGCAGGAAGTCGGCGGCAGGGTTGCCGGTGATGATACCCGAGACGGTGAAGCTGCCCATCGTCTGAAAGAACGAGCGGTTCAGGTAGCGCAGCCGCAAAATCCCGACGCCGCCCTTGACTGAGTGGCCGCCGTGCGTCCAGTTGAGGCTTTCGTCGATCTGGTAGGCTTCGTTCACCGTGACATTGTCGACACTGGAACCGTCGCCGAGGGTTACGCGCCCCGAGACGGCGAAGTTCGGCGGAATTTTTGGACCGAGCACGGGAAAGTTGCCGCCCAAGTCGGCAAGGTTGATCGGGTTCAGATTCCGCACCGAGGCGAGCACGCGATTGAAGCTCAGGCGCAACTGGTTGAGCAACTGCGGCCGGATAATGAACGTATCGCCCACAGTGATGCTCTGCACCTTGGCGCGATTATCGAGTGGAAGGTAGGACGGCACGTTGCCGGCCGTCGAGATCTGTTGGGCGAGGTTGTAGTTATAGCGGCCGTCAATGGTGTGCCGGCTCAGGTTATAGTCGGCGCGGATAACACCTTGATCGTTATTCTGTGGCTGCGGAAACAGGGTGACCAGAAGGCCGCCGGGGCCGTTCGGCAGGGGCATGAAGTTCGGCGCGGCCAGCTTGGCGGCGATGGGATCGAAGCGGCTGACGGGAATCTGGTTGCCCGGGAATTGGGCTCCGGTAAGAGGATCCTTCACGGCAGCGGCGGACGAGAAGTCGCCCGCGCGTTCCGCCGCAGTCAGGGGAAAAGCGTTGGTGCCTAGCGCCGCGGGCCGGACACGCAGGCCTTCATAGGCTCCGAAAAGGAAGAGTTTGTCCTTGATAATGCGGCCGCCGGCGCTCGCGCCGAACTGATTCTGGATCAATTGCGGCTTAGTGGAAGGGGCGAACTCACTTCGCGAATTCAGCTTCTGGTTACGCAGGAACTCCCAAAGCGAGCCGTGTAACTGGTTGGTGCCCGATTTCGTGACCGCGTTGAAAACGGCGCCGGCATTGCGGCCGTACTCGGCGCTAAAGCTATTGGTGAGGACCTTGACCTCCTGGAGCGCGTCGGGCGGCGGATAGTTCAGGCCCGTGTTCCGGAATACGGCATTGAATTGCTGGCCGTCGAACAGGAACAGGTTTGCATTTTGACGCGAGCCTGAAACCGAAAGAGTAGGTCCACTGCGGTCTCCCGTAAAAGTCTGCGGGGCGCTGATAGAGGCCACGCCGGGCAAAGTTCCGGCCAGTGAGATGATGTTGCGCCCGTTCGTGGCTAAATCCACCAGCCGCCGGCCGTCTATAAGCGTGCCGACGGTCGATGAGCGGCTGTCCACCATGGGTGCTTCCCCGGTCACCGAGACCGACTGGCTGGTATTGCCTAATTCCAATTGCGCATCCACGCGAGCATTATCGTTGGCCGAGAGTTCGACGCCATTACGGACGAAACTCTTGAAGCCCGAGACTTCGATCGTGACTGTATAGTCGCCGATCGGCAGCAGAGGAAAAACGTACGTGCCCTGGCTATCGGTGTTAACGGTGCGGGTGGTGCCGCGCTCTTCCAGAACAGCCGTAACCTTGGCATTAACGACCGCGGCGTTGGCCGGGTCGGTGACGGAACCATGGATCGTGCCGGTGCCTTGCGCGTGCAGCGACAGGCCGGCAAAAGAGAATAAAGCAAGAGTAATTTCAAAAGCTCGGAGCATACGAGCAGACCTCCCCGATCGTGTGGATTCATAATACCGCAACAGCGATCGGGAGTGAACGGATTGCCCGGGTCGGCAGCTTTGGCTACGAACTTATGCCGGCTTTCGATCCGCGCAATCCTCGGGAAATGAAAGTTCGTCGCCCTCCCTGATCCGGTAAGGGTGGCCGGTTTTCTCGAAGTAGCATCGCACCCATTTAGAAACACCTGGTTTCAAGTCGGGCTTCTTCTCCAGTACGTACAAAGTGTCCCAGGAAATGCAGTACGCTCTGCAGGTTGGACACGTCACCCAATCGCTATCAATGCCCGAATCTGGGGCGGCATGGGCCGCCGGATTACCGCAAAGAGGGCATGGCTTGTGCATATTTCTCCTCGCATGCGCGCGGCCCACGACAGGGCTCGCCGTAGAGGCATTGGAAGAGTATATCCCGGTTTCAGGAGGGGACACGCTTCATGGAGAGAGAAAGAGCGACGCTAGCAGGTTGCGGAAAAAGGGTATCAGGCTCTTTTTTCGCCAACCCACGACTCGAATATACGTGAGCCTTGACCGCGAAAAAGGTTGCCTGGGATTTTTTTTCCGCAATTTGCTGTCTAGAAGCCACTGACGAGAGTTAAGCTTAGGGCTTGGACGCCCTCACCATCCACCGGCTGCACTTCGCGTTCACCGTCACGTTCCACTATCTTTTCCCGCAACTCACTATGGGGCTCGCCCTCCTGATCGTCGTTCTCAAGACGATCGCGCTGCGCACGGGCGACGAGCACTACCACACCGCCGCTCGCTTCTGGGCGCGCATCTTCGCCATCAACTTTGCCGTCGGGGTCGTCACCGGCATCCCCATGGAATTCCAGTTCGGCACCAACTGGGCGCGCTTCTCCAAAGCCGCCGGGGGCGTCATCGGCCAGACCCTCGCCATGGAAGGCGTTTTCTCGTTCTTCCTTGAATCCAGCTTCCTCGGCCTCTTCCTGTACGGCGAGAAGCGGCTGCCGCCGTTCGCCCACTGGATCGCGGCGTTCCTGGTCTTTCTCGGCTCCTGGCTGTCCGGCTTCTTCATCATCGCCACCAACGCCTGGATGCAGCATCCGGTCGGCTACGGCATCGGCCAGAACGGCGAAATCGTGCTGATGTCGTTTGCGGGCCTGATCTTCAACGGCTGGACCTTCTGGCAGTATCTACACAATATGACCGGAGCCGTCGTGACCGCGTCGTTCGCCATGGCCGCCACTGGCGCTTACTATCTCCTGGCCGATCGCGATCTCGACTTCGGCCGCACGTTCGTGCGCGTGGGAGTCGTGGCAGCCGGGATCGCCAGCTGCCTCATGCTGTATCCCACCGGTGACGGGCAGGGCCGCAATATCGCTTATCACCAGCCGGTCACGCTCGCCGCCATGGAGGGCCTGTTCGAGACCGAGCACGGCGCCCCGATCGCCATTCTCGGCCAGCCCGATATGGAACGCCAGCGTCTCGACAACCCCCTGCTCGTGCCGAACGCGCTCAGCTTTCTGACCTATCAGCGCTGGAAAGCCACGGTGCGCGGGCTCAATTCGTTCCCGCGCGAAAACTGGCCGGACAACGTGCCGTTGCTCTATTACAGCTACCACATCATGGTCGGGCTGGGCACGATCTTCATCGCCATACTCGCGCTCGAGTGGCTCGCCCTCTGGCGCGGCCGTCTCTACTCGTCGCGCCCGCTGCTCTGGATCCTGATGCTCTCCGTTCCATTTCCGTACATCGCAACCACCGCGGGCTGGACCACCGCCGAACTCGGCCGCCAGCCTTGGGTCGTGTACGGCCTGATGCGCACCGCCCAGGGATCGTCGCAGAATGTTTCGGCCGGCAACGCGCTGTTCACGCTGATTGGATTCATGGGCATGTACCTGGTCCTCGGCATCCTGTTTCTTTTCCTGGTCTCGCGCGAAATTGCGCGCGGTCCTTCAGGAGAGCACGCCTGATGCTGCCCGCCCTCTGGTTCTGGATCGTCGCCGCCATGCTCGCGGCCTACGTCGCGCTCGACGGGTTCGATCTCGGCGCGGGAATCATTCATCTGATGATCGCCCGCGACGACGCCGAGCGGCGCCAGGTTCTGAACGCCATCGGCCCCGTGTGGGACGGCAACGAGGTTTGGCTGCTTGCAGCCGGCGGGACTCTATACTTCGCCTTCCCGGTACTCTACTCGTCCAGCTTCAGCGGATTCTACCTGCCGCTGATGATCGTGCTCTGGCTGCTGATTTTGCGCGGCATTGCCATCGAATTCCGGAATCACGTGGAGAGTCCGGTTTGGCATCCGCTGTGGGACCTCGTCTTCGCCGCCTCCAGCGGACTGCTGGCGATCTTCTTCGGCGCCGCGTTAGGCAACGTGGTGCGCGGCGTCCCTCTGGACACCTCAGCCGAGTTCTTTCTGCCGCTCTGGACGGATTTCCGCGTGAGCCGGGACGCAGGCATCCTCGACTGGTACACCATTCTGGCCGGCTTCACCGCATTCGTCGCCCTGGCGGCGCACGGCGCGCTGTGGGTAGCGTTCAAGACAAAGGACGCGGTGCAGGCGCGCGCGGAGGGTGCGGCGAAGCGTGCCTGGTGGCTTCTGGTGTTACTGACCGTGCTCCTGACCAGCGCCAGCTTCGGCATTCAGCCGCACCTGGTCGAGAGTTTCCGCGCGTATCCGTGGGTTTACGTCTTTCCGCTGCTGGCCATAGCTGGTCTGGCGGGCATGGCGCGTGCGCGAGGACGGAATGCATTTTTGTCCTCGTGCGCGTACCTCACGGGCATGCTGGCCAGCGTAGCCGCAGGACTGTTTCCCTATGTGCTTCCATCGATCGGCGACGCGGCATCGAGCCTCTCCATCTACAACGCGTCGGCATCCAGCTATGGTCTGACAATAGGGCTGGCGTGGTTTATCCCCGGGATGCTGCTGGTGACGGGATACTTCGTCTACACCTATCGCCATTTTCCGGACTAGACCTTGAAGAAATCTCGTTGTGGGGCGACCCCCTTGGTCCGCAGCCGACGCCCTCGTCGGCCGCCGGAAATCCGGATTTCATGTGCGGCAGCGGGTCCATGGGAACGCGCTGGGAACCATGGGTCGGCCCCAGTGATCGACTTCCCTATTCAGTCAGCAGCTTACAGCGGAATGTAGGGACGCTCTTCCGTCCCTACCCGCACCGGGTTTGCGATCTCGGCGCCGGGAGGCGGCGTCAGCAGCCGCGGCCGGATCACTACGATCACCTCGTTACCGTCCTTTTCGTTGTTGTTCTGGCGCAGGAACCGTCCGATCAGCGGCACGTTCATCACACCGGCCAGCCCGCTCACGGTTCGCGCCTCCGATGCCGTCATCAGCCCGCCCACCACGGCCCACTCGCCTTCCTGCAACGTCACGGTCGACTTGAGCTGCCGGTTTGCAACAATCGGAATCCCGTTCAGCGCCGTACCCGCGAGCAGCTTGAACTCCGCTTCCAGATCCAGCGCGACCTCGCCCATGCCGTGAATGTGCGGGGTAGCCTTGAGCGAGAAGCCCAAATCCTCGAATGTGAACGACGGTGGCGGCACATACGACGGACTGCCCGTGATGTTTCCCCCGCTACTGACCGTGCCTCCGCCGGTGATCGTGATCCACGGCGCGTTACTGACGGGCGACCACGTGCAGCCAGTCGGCGCATTCACTGCGACCTGCCCGCTCATACCCGCCGCCGGCGCGGTGACGGCGGTGGGAATTAGCGTATAGACGCAGCCGATCGAGCCCGCGGCCGCCTGGGTCACCACAAACGGCGTGCCGGCGATGGTCAGGGTTGCGGTGCGTGGGCTTGCCGTAGCGTTCTCGCCTACCTGAAACGTCACGGTTCCGATACCCGACCCCAGCTGGCCGGATACGAAAATGATCCAGTCTACGGGCGAGATCGCGATCCATGTGCACACGGTGTCGGCGGTCACGATCACCGTGCCGGTGCCCGCCGCTGCCGTGAACGTCTGGCTGCTCGGCGAAAGGCTGTACGAGCACGCCGTATTGGCGCCGTCCTGCGTGACGGTAAAGGTCTGGCCGCCGATGACGATCGTACCTGTCCGCGAGAGACTCGACACGTTCGCCGCCACGGTGTAGCTCACCGTGCCGCTATTGGTGCCGGATGCTCCGGCGGTGATCGTGATCCAGGTCACCGTGCTGACCGCGGTCCACGTGCAGGTGTTTTGGGTCGAAAGGTCTACCGTCCCCGAAGTCCCTCCTGCTACCGCGGACGCGTTGTCGGAACTCAGGGTGTAAGTGCAGCCCTCCGAGCCCCCGCCGCCCGAGCCGAGTTGCGTCACCGTGAATGTCTGGTCGACGACGGTAATCGTGCCGGTGCGCGTGGTCGCGTCGGGATTCGCATCCACCTTGTAACTCACCGCGCCATCACCAGACCCGAACGGAAGATTCCCGCCGGTACCGCCCGTGCCGCTGTTGATACTGCCCGGTCCGAAATATCCTGCCGTGAGGACCGGGTATCGCTGGCCCACGTGCATGGAAGCGGCCTGCCCGTCGACGGCGCGCAGGTCGGCCTGCAGCAACGTCTGCGCGCGCGATCGGGTCATGTTGGCGATGATCTGGGCGTCCCCCATACCGAGCCCGAACATGCTGGCGCCGCCACCGAACGCGAGCAGCCCGGTGACGCCCGAGGGAACCGAGAGCGGGTTGTGCAGGAAATTGCTCATGTTCACGATCGGAAACGACGTGGGCAGCGTGATCCCGTAATTGAGCAGGTCCTGGCGATTCCACTCGATGAAATCCACTTCAATCTCCACCTGCGGGCGAGGCTGAAGCAGTTGATCGAACAGCTTGCGCGCGGCCGTTACCTTCGAGATGCGATCGCGGATCACCACCATATTTTTCGAGGTGTCCCACGCCACCTTTTCCAGCGCCAGCGATTGCTGCACCGCCGCGATCAGCGCCGTGAAATCCTGGGCCGTCGTAGGCTCCGGCAGTGGGATCGAAACACTCACCGACGGCTCCGCTTCCTTGCGCTTCTGCGGCGTGTCCTTCACCACCAGGAATACGCTCTCGCTCACGGGCACGACGAACGACGACGTGGTAGCCTCGAGCGCCTCCAGCGCCTCGCGATAATCGGCCTGCGTGAGCTCGAAACGAAATGGCGCGCCGGGTTGATAGTCGTAGTCGAAGACGCAGTCGAGTCCGTAAAGCTTCGCCACCTGCTCGAACAACGACCTGGCATCCCCTCGCAGGTTAATATCCACGCGCACCGGCTTCGCCTTCAGTTCCTTGGGCGGCAGTGGCTTTTTGGAGTCGGCGTAGTCTTTCGCAGTCGGACTGTCGAAGTGCGGCTCCGGCTCCGCGATTACGTCGGGCTCGGCGGCAGTTTTGTCTTCCGGCTTCGGCTTCGGGACGGGCTTCGCCTCGAGCGCCGCCCGCGATTGGAGCGCCTGCGCGCGCAGTGCGTAGATTGCTTTGCCGGGGTCCAGAGCGGCGGCTTCCGTATACA
>Ga0070741_10005303_pt1 | contig 28746 bp, 16 predicted proteins | sample Coa_R1_4_FD_66440 | JGI IMG/M metagenome (GOLD analysis project Ga0070741, IMG submission 66440) | Surface soil microbial communities from Centralia Pennsylvania, which are recovering from an underground coalmine fire - Coalmine... | ecosystem: Environmental > Terrestrial > Soil > Unclassified ... | reverse complement strand
CGCCTCCAGCCTAAGGACGGCCAATCACTTCCCAGGCACGCCAGCGTCACTTCCCAGGCACTTTGCGCTGGTTCGGGAAATTCCTCGCAGTCGGCGGGAGCGGTGGCCGGGGCAAGCCGGCGAGGGTCGCCGGGGGGCGCGCCGACGCTGAGTCACTTTCGCGTCACGTGCGGCCTGCCGCCACTCTGGGGCGAGCAAGGGCCGCCGAGCCGGGCGTCCGCATGGGTCGAAAATCACCAACGCGAAATGCCACGCGGTTGGGGCCGATTCCTGCGTTCTGATGGCCAGAAGCTCCCGAAATTGGGGTTGGCTCTATCAGTACAAACCTCTGCTCTCCGGACGTTGCTTCGCTGCTGCTGGACACCCGGCGTCGCAGCCGGTGGACCCGTCAGTTTCCCATCGAGCGCCAAGGGACGGCACCCGTCCAGTGCCCTACGGTTCTACAACCCTCGGTGTCAATCAAATCCGGAGGCAGGGCGTCAATGCGTAAGTTCCCACGCACTCGATGCGAGCAGCCGGATCAGCCGATGGCCACGAAAGCGAAAACCTTTTCTCGCCACGAGCACCGTCCATCGGTCCCGCGTACCGATAGCTGCGGGATCAGCGAACAGGCCAGCCCGCTCCTCTTGGGCTGTCAGGCGGGCGAACCTGTCCCGTCCGGGGTAGTCGGCTGCGACGAACGTCTCCTTCCGGTGGAGAATCGGAGGGTTCTGCCACTTGCGAAAGTCCCTGATCCTGATGTCCAGGCGCCTCAAATCCGCCCTTACGGACATGTGGGGCGCCGGGTGCGGCTCGCGGTCAAACGTGGGATATACGAGGTAGGAAACCTTAGGTTCGAACCGATGGAGCTTCACGATCGTTACCGCCTCCACGGTCCCAGTGAGAATGCGCCTGCAGCGTTCGTAGACGCGGAGCAGCGGGCTGAGGCGCGGCAGCGCGCTCACGTGCACGTACAGAGCCTCGGGGGTGAGCTTGCCGACGGGCGCTTCCCGACACGCACGGTCGATCGCCTCATGGTTGCCGTCGCCGAACAACAGTGCGTCGGCCCTCTCGCAAGCGGCTTTGTATGACCCAAAGAAGGCCTGCACGTCCAGCTGGGTGTCGGGTGGCAGCGCCGTGAACGTGGGGCGCCCGCCGAACGCGGCGAGGGCGAGATACACCGCCAGATCGTTGGTCGATGCGGCCTGCGCGGCGCCCCACGCGTCGTCGCCGGTGACGCGGCGGAGGAGGGCGAGGGCGCGCCGCAGGCCGCCGAACCGCTGCACGATCGCTGCGGCAGCCTCACCCAGTTCGAACGCCTCGGGCTCCCGGCCACGCGCCTGGACGAATGTGGGAAGCGGATCGAGAATGGCGCGGTTGGTCTCGTACGCCACTTCCCTGACGCGGCGGTGCACTACCGCCGGCCTGTGGCGGACACGCGCCGCGAGGTAGCCCTGGGCCTGTACCTCGTCGCGGAAGACGTAGAAGACGCCAGGGGCGGCTGCCACGCTGCGCACCGCAAGCACACCGTTGATCCAGGCGCGCAGCTCCTCTTGACTAAAGAACTTCCGGAACGTGCCCTTCGCCGTGACCATGCCGTCGCCGCAGCTGAGTCCCGGCAAGGTCTGCGCTTCCCTCGCCATCCTGGCGGCAACAACGAGCACGCCCTCCGTGAGTGCCCACGCCGTCCGCAGGGCGTCAGCACGCTCCCGCGGATCTTCGATGACGTTGACCACGTTCCCCAGGTTGACGAGGTAGGCGGACCGCAGTTGCCCGTGTGGGCTATGCACAGGGTCCCCGCCGGACGTCGCGTAGCCGAGGGCCGACATGCGCTGCAGGTCGCCGCCGCGCCCGCAGCCGTAGTCGAAGAAGGTCGCTCCCGACCGGGACTAGCCCATCAGCGAGCGCCAGCGAAACTGGCCGTGAGAGAGCGTTCCTGCCGATCGCCGTGCGGCGGTGTGCAATGGTGGCGGTCTTTTCCATGGAGCGACTACCGGCCGACGAATTGAGCAGAACCGGGCAGATCGTATCGGCTCCTTTGCGCGCACTGCGAGCGCTGAACCGGGGCGGTCGAGGCGACGCCGTCCACAGTAACAGTACCTACCGTGCTGGACCTCAAGCCATAGTTCAGCCCGGCCCGAGCGGCACGCGGTGTTGCACCGCCCGTGCGCCTGCTCTATACTAAGCGAGCGCGGCAATTGCGGCAAATTCGGCATTATCGGCAATAGAGGAAGTGACCTTGGAATCAGCCCCCGATATCGAGCGCCGGCGGGAGGTGGTGGCCCGTCTCTTCGAGCCGAATGGCAAGCCGAGGGCGGGACTCAAGGACGCTCCGCCACTCAGGTCCGCGGATGTCGCCGCCTTGTTCCGGATGAGCGAACGGGCGATCCGTCTGTGGGCCGCGAAAGGAGAGCTACCTCACATGCGCACGCTCGGGGGCGGCCGACTCCTGTATCCGGCCGATGAGATCGCCGCGCTGTATGCGCAGCACTACCCGGATACCCGCGCACGGGGACGGAGTCGGGCTCGGGTCGCAGCGGGCCGTACGAGGAGGCGCGCATCGTGAGGCTGCCCACCCCGCCACCCATTTACCTGGACCACCACGCGACCACTCCGGTCGATCCGCGCGTGGCCGCCGTCGTGCTGCGTATGATGAGCACCGACTTCGGGAATCCGAACAGCTCAGAGCACCTCTACGGTGAGGTGGCAGCCGACCTCGTCGCCGATGCACGCCGTGAGGTGGCAGCGTTGGTCGGTGCCAATCTGGAAGGTGTGCATTTCACCTCGGGATCGAGCGAGAGCATCCGCCTCGCCGTGGTCCACGCGGTCTCCACTTGCCGTCACGTGCCCCTGCGCGTGGCCCTGACGACAGTCGAGCACCGGGCGGTCCTGGACACCGTGGCCGCCCACGAAGCACGGGGCGAGGTTACGGTCCGCTGGTTACCGGTCGATGGACAGGCCAGGCTGGATCTGGAAGCGTTGGAGAGGGCCTGTAGGGATGGTGTTGATCTGGTCTGCGTCATGGCTGCCAACAACGAAGTGGGGACGCTCTATCCGATCGAGGAGGTCGCGCGGATCGCCGGTCGCGCGGGGGCACGCACTCTGATCGACGCGACGCAGGCGGCGGGTCGGATGCCGATCCAGGTCATCGCCTGGGGCATCACGTACCTCACAATCAGCGCCCACAAGATCTACGGCCCAAAGGGCGTCGGCGCCTTGGTGGTCCCGCCCGAGCTGGAGGTGCGCCCGTCCCACGGCCTTACGCCTGGGACGGGTGACGGGACACCGAACGTCCCAGGCATTGCGGGGCTCGGCGAAGCGTGCCGACTACGTCGGATGGAGATGAGTGCGGACGAGCCACGCATGGCCGCCCAGCGCGACCGGCTCGAGGCGCGCTTGCTCGCGGGCATCGATGGATTGGTCATCAACGGGGATCGTGAGCATCGGCTCAGCAATAACCTGCATGTTTCGGTCCCCGGTGTGCCCAACGACGCCGTGATCGCGCGATTGCGCCGCTACGTTGCGCTCTCCACGGGTGCGGCCTGTTCATCCGGCGCGGAAACGCCCTCGCACGTGCTCCGCGCGATGGGGCTCCCCGACATATTGCAGGAGGGTGCGCTGCGTATCGGCACCGGCAAGTTCACGACTGACGAGGAGATCGAGCGGGCGGCCGAGCACATTATTGAGGCAGTGGCTGCTACCCGGGGTGCCATCCGAGGAGCTTTGGCATGAGGCGGCGCGCGCCGGCTAGCAGCTCCCGCCCCCGACGCAGGAAGAGGCAGTGAGGTTCTCCGGACACGAAAGTTTTGCGTGCCGGTACGCATGGCTGCCCAAGGCGTACCGCGCGATCGACGAGGACCCGGCCGCGTTCGCGGACGAGGAGAAAGCTATGGTGCGCCTCGGCGTCGGCAAGAACATGGTCCGATCGATCCGCTTCTGGGTCGAGGTGATGGGGGTGGCGGCCCCGGGAGCGAACAAGACTCTGGAGCCTACCCGCTTCGGGCAGTCGATCTTCGCCGACGACGGCTTCGACCCGTTCCTCGAGGATAGGCGGACGCTGTGGCTGCTCCACTGGAACGTCGCGACGCGCTTCGAAGACCCGCTCTTCGCGTGGGACTTTCTCCTGTACAAGTGGCCCTACGCCGAGCTGACGCGGAGCGAAGCCCTGGCCGCGTTGATGCGCGAAGCGCGGCGGCTGAACGTGTCCCACTCCGAGGTCACGCTGGGCCAGCACCTGGACGTCTTCCTCCATACGTACGTCCCCACGCGCACGGCGAAGGGCGGCTTCGAAGATTCGCTGGACTGCCCGTTGGCCGAACTGGAGTTGCTCCACCAGGTAGGGGAGCGCCGTGCCGATGGTTCCGGTCGGCGTGAGCCGGTCTACGCCTTCCGCCGCGAAGCTAAGCCCGAGGTCACGACGGCGCTCTTCGAGTACTGCTTGGACGACTACTGGCGGCGGCGCCGTCCTGGCGAAGCGACGCTCGCCTACCGTGATGTGGTCATCGCGTCGGGCAGCGTCGGGCAGGTCTTCAAGCTTCCCGAAGACGACGTCCGCAGCCGCCTGGACGCCTATGCACAGACCGACTGCTCGCGGCCGTTTGGTTACCAGCCGTCGGCCGTCCATGGCCTCGTGTTTCGTCGAGAGACTGGGGAACGCGACTTCTTGGCTGCCGTATATGCTGAGGAGGCCGACGGTGGGTGAGCGTCGCGCGCCGATCACGGTCCCCCACCCCGTTGGTGAGGCGGGGCCTGCGGGCCAAGTCCCGACGGCACCGCGCATCGCGGAGCTATTCCGTGTACCCAGGCGCTACTTCCGGTCCGTCCACCTGGAGCGCGATTTCGACGACATCGCCGCCCTCCGCCACTACGTCCTCACCCCGCCCACAGTGGCGGTCTTCTCGCGTATCCTTGAGGGCCTGCGCCCGGGATCTGGGCACCGCGCTTGGCGCATCACCGGCGACTACGGCACGGGGAAGTCCTCGTTTGCGCTCGTGCTCGCCCACCTGCTGCGTGACCCGGAGGCGCCTCCGCTCGCCGAACTGCGTCGGGTCATCGACCAAGAGATCGAGCGGGACACGCCGAGCCTGGAGATGCCTCGCCTGGTGCCCGTGCTCGTCACCGGCGCGCGCGAGCCGCTGGTGCCCAACGTGGCCCGCGCGATTGGCCACGCCCTGGATCGGCTGCGGGGCCGGGACCGGCCGAACCGGGCCCTGGAGCAGTTGCGGAACCGCGCGGCTGCGGTCGGCGCAACCGGAGACGCGGCGCAACTGCTTGAGCTGCTGGAGGCTGTCGGCCGCTACGCCCCGCAGCGCGGTCGCTCCGGCGTGCTCCTGGTGCTGGACGAGCTAGGGAAGTTCCTCGAGTACGCCGCCCTCCACCCGGACCGCGAGGACGTGTACGTGCTCCAGCGCATCGCCGAAGCAGCCGCCCGGAGCGGTGACTACCCGCTCCTGGTCGTGGGGCTCCTCCACCAGGGATTCCACGCCTACGCCGAGCGGCTGCCCTCCGCGGCCCGCCTGGAGTGGGAAAAGGTCGCGGGCCGGTACGAGGAGATCACGTTCGACCAGCCCCTAGCGCACGTGGCGGCGCTTATCGCTGGTGCCCTGAACGTCGACCGGGAGCGGGTGCCGGACGACCTGGCAGCGGCGGCGCAGGCCGTGCGAACCGCGACCATGGCGACCGGCTGGTGCGGGGTGTCGGGCGAGTGCCCGGCGCCGTTGTCGCTGTACCCGCTGCACCCGATGGTGCTGCCGGTGCTGGTCCGCTTCTTCGCTCGGTTTGGGCAGCACGAACGCTCGTTATTCAGCTTCCTCCTCTCATCCGAACCGTTCGGGCTCCAGGCCTTCGCCGAGCGTCGGGCGAGTCGGCAGAGCTGGTATCGCCTGCCGGACTTCTACGACTACATCCGGGCGGTGTTCGGGCACCAGTTGGCCGGTGCCAGCTACCGTAGCCACTGGCTGCGCATCGTTGGGACGCTGGACCGGGTGGCCACCGGCGACTTGGATCCCCTGGAGTTACAGATCCTCAAGGCCGTGGCCGTGCTCAACGTGCTGGACGCGGAGCATCTCCTCGCAACCGACGTCGTCTTGGCGGCTGCCATTTCGGACGGCGACCCGACGGGTGGACTGAGCGAGGCGGTGGCGTCGCTGAAGCGCCGCGGCCTGCTGTTTGACCGCGGCGCGGCCGGCGGCTACTGCTTGTGGCCGAGCACGAGCGTCAATCTGGAGTCGGCATTCGAATTGGCGCTGCGCACACTCGGGCCGGTGGACCGCGTGGCGTCGCAGCTGAGGCCGTACCTGGACGAGAGCCCCGTGCTGGCGCGACGGCATTACATCGAGACGGGCACCCTGCGGCACTTCGAGGTACGCCATGCCGAGCCGGCGGGGATTCGCGAGGCCGTGGCGCGGGCAACCGACGCCGATGGCTTGGTCGTCGTCGCACTCTGCGAGTCCCCCGAGGAACGCGAAGCAGCGCTGGCACAGGCGGTGCACCCCGAGATCGCCTCGCGGGAAGACGTCCTGCTGGCGGTCCCGCCTCCCCTGCAAAGCGTGGGGGCGGAGCTCCAGGACGCCCGGTGCTGGCAATGGGTCGCTGACAACACGCCGGAGCTCGCCCACGACACCTATGCGGCCGCCGAGGTTGCGCGCCAGGTCGCCGCGGCGCGGCGGGCGCTGTCACAGAGACTCGCGGCACTGTTCGGCTTCCGGCTCTCGAGCACCGATGTGGAGTGGTGGCGCGGCGGTCGGCAAGTCGAGGTGCCCGCGCGAGGCGGGCTCTCCGCCGTGCTGTCCAAGGTCTGCGACGAGGTGTACCGCGAGGCGCCGCGCGTCCGCAACGAGCTGCTCAACCGCCGCAGCCTGAGCAGCGCCGCGGCCGCGGCGCGCCTGCGCCTGATCGAGCGCATCTTCTCCTCTGTCGACCAGCCCGACCTGGGCATCCCGCCTGGTAAGGCGCCGCCTGAGAAGTCGATGTACCTGTCAGTGCTGCGCGCCGGCAACGTGCACCGCGAGGAGGACGGCCGATTCGTGCTTGGGGAGCCGCCCGCGGGTGAGGACCCGCTTCACCTCCGACCTGCCCTCGCCCGGATCGTGGCGCTGCTGGAGGAGGGGGACGGCCACCGCGTGCCGGTGCCCACGATCTTTGGCGTGCTGCAGGGCCGTCCGTATGGGGTACGCCCGGGCGTGGCGCCTCTCCTATTGGCGATCGTGGCTGCCGCGCACGCCCACGAGATCGCGGTGTACGAGCACGGCACCTTTCTCCCCCGATTCGGAGCACCCGACTTTCTGCGCTTGATCAAGCAGCCATCGTCCTTCGAGTTCCAGCTGTGCCGCATCGTGGGTGTGCGCGCAGAGGTCTTCGCTCAGTTGGCGCGAGTCTTCGCCGCCGAGCGACCCGGCGACCGCCGGCCGGAGCTGCTGGACGTGGTGCGGCCGCTGAGCGTCTTCGCGGCCGGCCTTCCCGAGTACACCCGTCGGACCAGCGATCTCCCTGAGCTGGCAAAGCGCGTACGCGATACGCTCCTGGTCGCGCGGGAGCCGGCGACGCTCCTGTTCCGGGATCTGCCGCTGGCGTGCGGTCTGGAGCCGTTCCCGGAGGACGGACCGGCCCATCCGGATCGCGCGCAGGTCTACGCTACGACCCTACGCGCAGCGATGGACGACCTCCGCGCCGCCTACCCGCGGCTCTTGGAGCGTATCCGGGATCGTGTGACGCGCCGCCTGGCAGATGGGCCGACTCCTCCGGACCGCGCCGGTGTCGCCCAGCGGGCCATGCGCGTGTCGCTCGTGGCGCGCGAGCCACGGCTTGCGGCGTTCGCGCGGTCGCTCGCCGATGCCGCACTCTCCGAGGACGCGTGGGCCGAAAAGGTTGGGAGCTTTGTGGTTGCGAAGCCGCCCGCCTATTGGACGACGGGGGACGAAGCGCGCGCCGGCGACGAGATCGACATGTTAGCCGCAACGTTCTGCCGCCTAGAGGCGACGGCCTTCGGGAACGGCTGGGACACTCCGGACCTGACGGCCGTGCGGATCGTCCTCACAGCGGCCGACGGCAAGGAGGCCGCGCGCGTGATCCACTTTCGTGCGGAGGACGAACCGGCGCTGCGTGTCCTTGTCGAGCGTCTTGAGGCGGCACTTGGAGATGCCGAGGGCCGGGAGCTTCGGCTTGCGGCGATCGCGCGCCTGCTCAGGAACAGCATCGCGCTGGAACCGGCGGTCGGTTGAGGGAGCCATGACGTGGTGATGCACCGTTCGATACAACCGCACCGCGCTGCCCACCTCCGCTCCAGCGCGGGGTGTGTGCGGGACGGGCTCCCGCACGGCATCGTGGTCACCGAACCTATGGGCTCTCGTCGTGCCGATCGGACGGCTCGACGTGACGCCGCACCTCTGCCAGGGCGGGACCAGGACGTCGGGCACGTGCGGGTGGACCGTGATGGCCGGGAGCAGCCCAGGTGCAGCGGAGTGGGTGTGTTCCCCCCGGAAGGCCGTCGATGACGTTCAAGGTCGCAGCACGCACGCTGCTTCACCTCGGAGCTGAGTTGATCAGCTCCGATGCGGTCGCGCTTCAGGAGCTGATCAAGAATGCGTTCGACGCCGGCTCCAAGCGGGTCACGGTCGACGTCGTGGTCCGGGTGCCACACGCGACCGCGCACGAGCTTGCCGAGCAGATCCGGAAGGAGGAACGCGGCCGCGACGGCGCGGCCTCCCAGACTGCGTTGGACCACGCGCGCAGTGTACTCCAGGCCGCGGTGGATGCCACCGCCCCGGGAGCGAAGGCCCTGGTGCGGCAGGTAGCTGAGGCGAGGGACTGGTCCACGCTGCGGGACGCGCTGACGGAGGCCAACTATCTGGTCGTGGCCGACACCGGCGAGGGCATGTCCCTGCAGACGCTCCGCGACGCCTTCCTGACGATCGGCACCCGCTCGCGACATGCCGCGCGCTTGCAGCAGCGCGCGGACGGGCCGTTGGCCAGGGGTCAGCGGGCGATACTCGGCGAGAAGGGTGTGGGGCGCCTGTCGGCGATGCGTCTCGGCACGCGCCTCCACGTCGAGTCCACCACGGCAGGCGAGGATCACTGGAACGTGCTCGATATCGATTGGTCCTGGTTCTCGCACGAGTCGGACGCTCTTCTCGAGGAGTTCCCCGTGGCGCCCCGCGTCGGGGCGCCGAAGGAGCGCCCTGAGGAGTCGGGCACGCGTATCCGCATCTCCGGTCTCACGTCCGAATGGACCAGAGAGCGGCTCGAGGAACTTGCCAAGTACGAGTTCAGCAAACTCACGGACCCGTTCACCGAGACGCCGGTGTTCCCGATCCAGCTCAGGTTCAACGGCGAACCCGTCCCCATCCCGCGGTTCAACCGATTGCTGTTGGAGAACGCCCACGCGACCGTGCGTGCCTCATTCGCGGAAGCGCCGCGCACGGATGCCGCCGATGGGGTCGTGGGCATGCGCCTCACGGGCACGATGCGCTACCGCGGCCGGGAGCGGGTGTTCGTGCTCGAAGGGACACACCTGGTGTCCGTTGCGGACAGCACGCCCCGGGTCCTCCGATCGCTGGGTCCCTTCGACGTCGAGATCTACTGGTACAACCGCCGCATCCTCACCGCACTCGAGGGCATCGGCGACCGGCGTCTGGTGCTGCGGCTCGTCAACGAGTGGGGCGGCGGCGTGATGGTGTTCCGCGACGGCTTTCGCGTCTTGCCGTACGGCGGCCCCGAGGACGACTGGCTGGGCCTCGACCGGATCGCACTCGGGTCGCCCGGGTACAAGGTGAATCGTGCGCAACTGATCGGACGGCTGAGCATTTCGAGCGTCCGAAACCCGGCGCTCACCGACCAGACCAACCGAGAGGGCCTGCGCGACTCGGACGAGAAGCGCGCCCTGATCCGGCTCCTGCGGCACATCATCCAGACGGAGTTCCGCACCTTTCTCGATCAAACGGACGCCGCCGATCGGCCACGGGAGCCGGTGGCGGTCGACGAGCTCGATGAACGCGTTCAGGAAGAGGCCAAGGAGATCCGAAAGAACCTCGCCGAGCTGATCCGGCGTGTGCCGGCGCTGCGCGAGCAGCAACCGCTGCTTGACGCGATTGGTGGCGCTGTTGATCGCCTCCGGGTGCTGATGGACGAGGTGCGCGAGCTAGCCTCCCAGTACGAGGCGGGCCGCGGGCAGCTGCTCAACCTGGCGGGCATTGGCCTCACGGTGGAGATGCTGGCCCACGAGCTGAACCGCGCCACCGAGCATGCCCTCCGCACGCTCGCCGACGCGCCGGACCAGGGATTGCCGCGGCAGGTGGAGTCGCTCGTCCGTACCCTCGAGACGCAGCTGAAGACTCTGCAGAAGCGGCTGCGCATTCTGGACCCGCTGAGCACGACCGCGCGGCAGCGCAAGGAGCTATTCGACGTGGTCGAGCTGGTGCGCGACACGATCGACGCGCACCGGGACCGGCTCGAGCGCGAACGCATTGACGTGCGCCTCGGCGTCGAGCCCCGCTCAGCGCACCCGCGGCTGCCGATCCGTGCTGTCAAGGGCATGGTCGTCCAGATCCTCGAGAACCTGCTTGCGAACTCCGTGTACTGGCTCCGGCAGCAGCGGACGCTCGATCCGAGCCACGCTTCGCAGATCTGTATCGTCGTCGACACGAAGGCGAAGACCCTCTCCGTCACCGACAACGGGCCTGGCGTCGCGCCCGAACTCAAGGAGCGCATCTTCGAGGCGTTCTTCACGACCAAGCCGGCCGGCACGGGAAAGGGACTGGGGTTATTCATCGCGCGCGAGATCGCTAAGTACCACGGAGCGGAGCTGTTCCTGGCGGAGCCGCCCACTGGCCCCAAGGGGACCTACCGCACGTTCGTCCTCACGCTTGAGGGGATGCGATGACGGACGCGACGGCCCCGGGGCCGATCGAGGCCCTCGATGGAGAAACGCAGCATCCCCTTGCGGCGCTGCTGCGAGAGCACGGACTCGTGCGGGTGGCGATTGTCGATGACTACTACGACCCGCCCGAGTACCGGGAACTCAATCCCCTCGAAGCCAAGGACTTGTGGGGCCATCTGGAGTTTGACGACGAAGCCCGCGCCGAGTTGGAAGAGCTCGGCCACACCGTCGGCGGCCCCGCCGACTTGACAGGGCCGCTCCTCGCCAGGTTCCTGAGCGACCGCTCACGTTCGCCGAAGTTCGACGCCGTATGGCGGAAGTCGATCGCTGGCCAGCGGCTGGAGGAGCAAGGAGCGCAACTCGCGCGGATCGCAGGGCACCTCCAAAGTGAACTCGGCCTTTCGGTCGGCACCTTTGGGAGCGATGCCTCTGTCGAGGACATGGCCACCGACGGTGCGCAGCTGATCCTCCTCGACTGGCGCTTGGGCGAAGACGAAGAGGCCGCCATCGAGGCGGCCGTTCAAAAGGCGAGGGCGATCCACGAGCACTGGCCGGCCGGACAGACCCGGCCGCTCATCGTGCTCATGTCCTCGGTGCCGAACGTCACCGCCCATGCCGAGGCGTTCCGTCGCCGCTCGGGGCTGCTGGCCGGCATGTTCCATGCGGTGTCGAAAGCCGATCTTACCGACCGCTTCTCGCTGCAGATGCACCTGCATGCGCTCGCCATGTCTCTGCCGGCGGGCCACCGCGTCCAGGCGTTCGTGGAGGCGCTCCGCGAGCAGGTCAAGGCCGTGGGCGAAGACTTCATCGAGCGCATCAGCGCGCTCACGCTGAGCGACTACGCCTATATCCAGAGCCTCAGTTTGCAGGCGGACGGCCAGCCCCTTGGGGATTACCTCATGTGGCTCTTCAGCGCCTACTTCGGGCATCTGTTGTTCGGCCGTGCGCTGCGGCGGCAGCGTGACGACCTAGACGCGCTGACTTTCAAGACCCTGCCCAGCCAGACCGTGCCCTCGCCCCAACTGGCTGAGATGTATCGCCACGCCCTGTTCGACGTGGACGTCGGTCCGGTGACGGGTCACCCGCGCGCCCGCCCCGCTTCGGCGGGCGCTATGCAGGGTAACGGCCCTCCCGCTCCTGACTCGGCGGCCGCAGCCGATCGCGATCCGGTGCTCAGCCTGGGCGACATCTTCGTCCCCGTCCACCCGGCGCCGCCGGACGGAGAGGGCGACGGGGCCGGAACAACGGACCGAGATCCCGTCCCCGACGGGCCGACCGTCGCGGCTGCACACAGTGAGGCACCGTCTCCGCCTGATCTGATGATGGTCATCAACGCTCAGTGCGATCTGGCGTTCGCTCCGGAGGGCGGCCGTACCATCGACCGCGGACGGTCAATCCTGCTCCTCCCCGGGACGCTGCAGCCGGTTCGGGAGCCGATCCCCGACCGGTACAGAGGTGCGCCGCGCACCGAACTTTACGAAGCCGAAGGCCGCAGCTACCGCGTCGTCTGGAACACCAAAGAAGTGAAGACCGTCCCGTACGGAGAGTTCTGGAGCTGGCACGACGGTGTGGGGGCCCACGCGGGCGCCAGTAGGCGCCACGAACGCAGGGCGCGCCTGCGCCTGCCGTTCGCCCTCGAAGTGCAGCGCGCGTTCGCCGCCGACCTCACGCGTGTGGGCATGCCGGTCGCCCCACCCATCTACCAGGCGGTGGACATCCGCCTCTTGCGCGCCACGAATCGGCAGTTCGACCAACTCGAGCCACTCGGGGAGTCCGAAGCCGCGTTCCTGGTGCTGTCGCGTGACGAGCACGATGGGCACAAGATCGTTCAGAAGTGCGTGCTCACGCTGCCGCTGGTCCGGCGCCTCAAGCAGATGCTGGAGGCAAGGCTGGCGACGATCGAGGATCAGTTGCCCGCGGACACCGGAGACGAGTGGCAGCAGCAGCTACTTCGGCAGCAGAGGGAGGCCCTGCGCCGCGCTATCGACAGCAATCCCGACTGGACCAAGCTGCTGGACCCGATCGAGATGCCGACGGACACCAAGCCGAGGTCGTTCGTGGCCGGCTTCATCCAGATCGTCCGCAACAAGGACGTTGGGGACGAGTGCGCCGTCAAGGCCATCGCCGCAGTCAGCCTTCAGGAAGGATCCGGATGAGCCGGTTGGATCCTGGACAACCAGCATTCACCTACTACCGCCGCGCCGAGCAGCGCGCGGCCGAGGAGGGCCGGAGGTGACCGCCAACGTCCGCCACATCCTGAGCCTGTCTGGGGGCAAGGACAGCGCCGCGCTTGCCATCTACATGCGGGATCGGGTACCGCAGATGGAGTACATCTTCCACGACACTGATAAGGAGCTTCCGGAAACCCTCGACTACCTGGCGCGGCTGGAGGCGATCCTGGGCAAGCCGATCGTCAGGACGTCCACAGTCGACAACTTCGACCATTGGCTCACAGTCTATGGGGGCATGCTGCCGTCGAACCACCGGCGGTGGTGCACCCGTAAGCTCAAGCTCGAGCCGTTCGAGCGCTACGTGGGCGACGATCCGGTGATCAACTATGTGGCGCTGCGCGCGGACGAGAAGCGGATCGGGTATATCAGCACGAAGCCCAACATCAAGACAGTGTACCCGTTCCAGGAGGACGGGCTCGTCCGCGCTGACATCATCCGCATCCTCGAGGAGTCGGGGCTGGGTCTCCCGCCGTACATGGCCTGGGGCCGCACCCGCTCGGGCTGCTACTTCTGCTTCTACCAACAGAAGATCGAGTGGGTACGGCTCAAGGAGACCCATCCGGAGCTTTTCGAAGCGGCCAAGAGGTACGAGGAGCAGAGCGTCCTCCACGGTGAGGCGTTTTACTGGAACCAACGCGAGTCGCTCGCGGAGTTGGAGCGCCCGGAGCGGATCGCTGAGATCAAGGCCAACTGGGAAGCGGCGCAGGCCCGCAAGCGCGCGCAGCGCAAGAACCTGCCGCTCGTCGAGACCATCGGTGGCCTGATTGTTGACGATGAGCCGCACGAGCGAGAGGGGTGCCTGATTTGTTCCATCTAACGCGCAACCGACTCTGGGCGAGCGCGTCGTCCGGTGACCGCTATGACTGACTCGAGTCCCGAACCAGCGAGCTGGATACGATTCCTGCGCCAGTATGGGCCCGTGCCGCAGAACGAGAATATGTACGACGAGCTCATTCGTCGGTCGGCGCGGCGGGAGGGGGTCGAGCCGCTCTATTTCGAGCATCCCGCCGGCACGGTGGTGCTCGAGTGCATCACCGGATCGGCGCCGGTTTCCGTGGTGCTCACTGGGACGGCGGGCGACGGCAAGACGCACCTGTGCCGGCAGGTTTGGGAGGCGGTGGGCGGCGATCCGGTCGCCTGGCAGTCGCCGGAGCCCTACCTGTGTAGGTCGCTACCCGGCATTGTCGGCGGTCAGTCCGATAACGACGGGCGCGGACGCACCCTCCACGTCGTGCGCGACCTGAGCGCGTGGGTGCCGCAGCGCGGGGCCGCGTGGGATCCCGCGAAGGAGGGCCTGCTGAAGAGCTTCAGCGCGTCGCTCTTTGCGGGCGGCGGCGGCCCGGGCGACGTGTTTCTCATCGCCGGCAACGACGGGCAGTTGATCGAGACCTGGCGGCGACTGGGTCGTTCCGAGGCGGTCGAACGCGCGCAGGATCTCCTCGAGACCCTGCTCGTGGAGGATCGGCAGCAGCGCGAGGGCATCCCCCTGCGCTTCTTCAACCTCAGCCGATACCGTTCCGCCGAGCTTCTGGATCGCGCGCTCGACGCCTTCCTGAGCCACTCCGGCTGGGATGCGTGCCGGGCGCTCAACGCCGGGCCCGCTGAGTTCTTCGGCCCCCGGTGCCCGATCCGCCACAACCTCGAGCTGCTTGAGACGCCGCTAGTTCGCCGCCGGCTCAAGGACTTGCTGGCGCTCTGCGACTACAACGGGGTGCACGTGCCAATCCGCCAGATCCTGCTGCTGCTGGTTAACGCCGTCCTGGGGCACCCGGACGTGAAGGATCGACTGATGACGGCCGCCGATGTACCCATCATCATTCGGGCAGGCACGGTGGCGAAGGCGAGCCTCTACAGCAACATCTTCGGCGGCAACCTCGGTGAGACGCGGCGTGAGTCGATCCTCGTCTTCGACGCTCTGGATCGACTCGGCATCGGCTACGAGACATCCAACCGAGTCGACAATATCCTCATCTTCGGCGACGCGGACGACGCGCTGCGCGGGTACTTTGAGCGTTACCTGGCGGCGGACGTCTTCTACGGTGCCGACGCAAGCTATCGGGCGGCCCAGCGGGAGTATGTCGAAGGGGCCGACGAGAGCGACGAACGAGGCGCCACGTTCCTGCGTATGCTCGTCGCCCAGCGCCGCGGGCTCTTCTTCAAGATTCCAGACGCCGAAGCTGAGGAGATGCGCCTTTGGGAGCTCACCGTCTTCCGCTACGCCGGCGAGTACCTGCAGCGGGTGGTGTCGGTTCTCGAGGCCGGTCGGCGCGTCGAACGGCCGATCCTCTCGCGCCTAGTACGCGGGCTGAACCGGGTCTTCACGGGCATGCTGGTGTCGGACGATCGGGACCTGCTGTTGGCCACCAACCTGGCGCTGTCGCAGGGACGGGTGAGCCGCCTGTTGGAAGAACGGGTATCGGTCGAGCCGCGCCTGGGTGAGCGGGTCGAGATCGTCCTGAGGGAGGGCGATCGCATGCCGGCGCTTGAGGTGGCGCTCAGCCGGGACATTCGCCGGCTGCTGCCGCTGCACCTCACGCGGTACGAGTTTCTCAGCCGCGTGGCCGAGGGCGCCCTGCCAAGCAGCTTCTCCAAGGAGTGCTACGAGGATCTTCTCGCCTTCAAGAGCCAGCTTCTATCCGCATTGGCGGAGCGGCGAGCAGCGGTCGGCGAGGAGCCGGAGCGCAACCCGCTCGCGTTCCGCCTGCTGGAGCTGGAGGAGGCGGGCCGAGCAACGGTGCGCGACCTGGAACTGCGCGAGGTATGAGGCGATGGCGAGCACGACCGACACGATGAATACATCGGCCACACCAACCGTCCCCGACGGACAGGCGGCCGAAGCCACGGCAGAAGCGGTCCCCATTCCCCTCGCGCCCGGGGTGTGGCCGGGCGTGCTACCTGGCCTTCCGTTCGTCGCCCCTCCGGCGGAACCCCACCCGAACCGCGACCACCGGATCGATCCGTGGCTGGATGAACAGATCTGGGGGCACCGCCTGTGGGACCAGCAGAGCCCGTGGCTCATCTTCCTCGAATTCCTGAACGTGGCCGAGGCTTGTCAACGGCAGGCTCGGCTCCTGGTGGACGACGCGCCCTACCCGCTGAGATACCGGCCCCGCCAGCGCATGTTCCTGCGCAACATCCTGTTCAACAGCGACGACGTGGGGAAGATCGCCGAGGAGCAGAGCGAAAGTCGGCGTGCGTGGGAGGCCTGGCTGGCGCGCATGCAGGAGACTGCGCTTGGCGTGCCGGCGCCACGGGATTTCGGCTACCTGCGCTCGCGCTTCCACTCGTACCACGACTTCGCCGAGGCGGTGCGCCTCGTGCGCGGCGCCGTCGTCGAGCGACAAAGCAACAAACGCTGGTCGTCGCGCTTCGTCTTCCCGTTCGGCCCACACGCGCTGTACATCGACCTCAACATCAACGCGACCACTGGCCAGCCGAGCCGCGAGTACATCAATTTTGGCCGCAGTGGCGAACTCCTGTATCTGATGCTGGCCCGCTCGTCCTTGCGGGATGCCCTCGCTCCCCACGTCCGCGAGATGGTGAGCGCGACCAACCGCTGGGATCGGTTGGTCGCCGCGCTCCAGCCCGATGGGGAGGACGATCAAGAGCGCGAGAGCAAGAGCTGCTATCTGCCCTACATGAGGCACCCCGCCTTCGACGGGCTGGCCCGCGACTGGCTGGCCATTTTCCGCCTGCGGCTGCCCTCGTTCGATGGCTACCCGCACCTGGTGACGCTCGGAACGCTCCACCTGGTGCGCTACTACCTGTGGGTTGCGTCGACGTGGGCCGGTAAGGACGGCCCGCCCCGTCTCGTCTGCGAGATCCTGGCCCCGAGGAAGACACTCGTACGCGAGCTCTCCCTCCGCAGCTACGGACAGAACGATGCGCTGTCGACCAGCGCCGTCGAGCAGTTTGTCGAGCGGATCAGGCGATCGGATGCTTGGAAGAGCGCTGAGGAATCTGGCGCCTTCGTGCAGTGCCGGCAGGTCCTGCAAGAGGCCGTCTGGTGGGGGAACCACTACGACGGGGCGAACGACCCGGACCAGCTGCTGGCGGAACTCAAGCGCGTCGCGCGCAAAGGGCACCGGCAGCATGTTGCGCAGGTCCACCGCACCTACGGGCGGGAAATCGGCCTCGTCTCGCGTCGCGGCACCACGCGCTTCCGCTACGCGCCGACGGATCAATTCATCAAGACGCTCTTGTTCGCCACTGTCGAGCGTCGCATGGAGTTCGGCGAGTTTCTCGCCCGCCTCTTCGAGAAGTATGGCTTGGTGATCGGCGACCGGGAGGCCGAGCAAGCGCTCCCGAGCGACGAGTTCGACCGTAAGGCGTTCCAGGCGAACGCGCGGCGACTGGAGCAGCGGCTGGGCAGCCTCGGACTGCTGCGCCGACTCTCCGACGCATGTGCGTATGTTGAGAACCCATACGGGAGGGCGGACGCATGACGACTCTGGTAACGGGCCCATCGGGAGAACCCAACGGATCGGCTGCAAGTCAGGAGCGGACACGGGCCACCGCCGCCGTGGACCTGACGCGCGAGGAACTCCTCGGGCGCGTGGCCGTTCTCCACCTGTGGGACCGGCTCACCCGCCCTGACGGCGCGGCGGCTGTGGGAAGCCGTCCAAGCGACGGGCCCGTCCATGCCGATGGAGGAAGGGCGGCGGGCGCTGCAGAAACGACCGGGGGCACGGCCCGCTTCATCATCGACTGCCTGACCGGCGCGCAGACCGCGGCGATCGCTCGGGCTGTCCTAGCCGATCCCGATCTGTCGGCCCAGGTCGAGATCAAGCTGCCGAGGGGCCTCGTGGGCAGCTTCGGCCTACCGGCCGAGGTGCTTACCGACGAGCGGGCCACTTACTTCCGCAACGCGCCTTGTCCGAAACCCGCACTGCTCCTCGCCAACACAGGTGATGACGAGGAGCAGTCCCTCCGCGAGCTGACACCGATCGGTGCACCGGACCTGCAAGCCGACGCCGACTTCTGGGTAGACGTCGCCGGCGCCGGCCTGGCGATCACCGAGGACGAGCGGAAGTGGTGGGAGCAAGCTCTGCGCGGGTTGCAGGAGCTGCACCTTGTCTCCCTGGACCGCTTCGCCGACTACGTGCTACGAACGCGCACCCTGATCGAGGAGGGCGGCGTCACTGTGCCCGACGCCCTCGACGGGGCGCTCCCGGCCCTTGGGTGGCCGAAGAACGCGGGCGAGTTCAGTCGCATCGCACCGCGGGCGCGTGGTCAGGTCGCGAAATGGCGGGCGCAGTACGCGACCGTCCACGGCAAGCGAGCGTGCTTCTTGGGCAAGCAGACGCCGTCCGGCGCCGTCTTGACCGAGGATGAGCTGCGCGCGGCGTTCGACCGGGTCAAGGACGACATTCCCGAAGCGTGCCACGAGGTCGTTCGGGACTTCATCGCCGCACCAGGCGGCTGGACCGAGGCCTCGGCCCGGCTGGCGGAGTGCGATTGGGAGGACATCAAGCCGCTCTTCGACGGCCTCCGGCGGGAGAAGTTCAACCTCGGGAAGGCGACGCTGGACTTCTACGGCGAGCGCGACCCCGAGTTGCTCACGGAGTCCGAGCGGGAATACCTGGAGCGATTGAGCCTGCGGCGGACGACGGAGGCCGCGCTCGACGACGACCGCGACTTCTACGACGCGCACCGCGACGAGCTGCGCGAGGATCGCAAGCTCAAGTCCGCATGGGACCGCTTCATCTTCGGCACGCCCAAGGAGACGCATGACTTCCTCGCCGGCCTCGTCGCCTGCCTGGAAGGCTTCAGCTGGGAGACGCCGAGCACCCGCCGGACGCTGACGATCAGTTGTGAGCGACTGTTCCGCCGGGACTTCCGCGATCTCAACGTGGAGGCAGGCCTCTACTTCGCACGACGGTACGGGGGCCTCAGGGATCTGTTCGACCGACACGTCGTCTGGAACGTCGGCGAGCTTTTCAACTTCCCGGAGCTCGTGGAGACGTGGAGGCGGCGGGGGCAGTCGCTGAATCGCTCCGAAGCGAGAGCGGCGCTGCAGCTGAGGTTCGTCGTCAGCCTCGAGTTTGAGACGGCCACGGGCGACGTTGACCGGTCCGCTGCGCAATTCATCTGGCGCTACAACCCGCAGTGGGTCGCGAGCGAGATGGTCAACGACTGGGACCGGCTGGCGGCCCACCCGCTTGTGCTCTGCCGCGCCGAACGGGAGCCGACGAGCAGCAAGGGCGTGGCGCAGAGCGTCGACCTGTGGAACGTCCGCACGCTGATGGCCGCGCACGGCCAGGACCGCGGCTCGCTGGTGGGCATCTATCGGTCGTCGAACGATCTTGCCCGCCTCTGGCGAGACAACCTGCGTCAGGCACGGGAGCGGGGGCTGATCACCGAGGCGAGCAGCCAGCGTCTGGGCGACCTCTTCGACGCATTCGCCCAAAGCTACAGGGACGCCATCCAAGGGTTCGCTGCGGATGGTCTGGCGTCGTCCGAACTTGAGCGGCAGCTACAGACCTACGCCGAACTCCTCGATGCAGTGTGCCGTGTAGCCACGAGCGATCGGACACGCCAACTCCTGCTGCGCCCGCTCCTGCAAGTGGGCACCGTCGCCGTGCAGGGCGGCCGCCCCACGGCCATCGTGCCCCCATGGCATCCCCTGCGCATGGCCGCCATGGCGCGCAAGGCCCGCCGCGTGGCCGAGCTCGTGCGCTACCTCCGCGCGACACCGCACGTGGAGTTCGGCGACCCTCGTCTGTTCTTCCGCGAGTTGCGCGACGAGCTCGCGCATCCGCACTACCCTGAGGTAGCGCTGGGCTGGCAGGACAACCAGCCAGAACTGCTGGCGCTTACCGACACGGCCGGGGATTACACGCTCCACGAGTCGCCGTTCGCCATCGGCGCAAGCGCCGACGATACGAACGAGAATCCCGCTGAGGGCGCGGGTCGCGTGGCCGAGCTCGTCCGTCGGTACCTGGCGTTGCACCCACACGAGCAGGCAAACCTGTCGGTCGTGCTCTACAACTGCGACTCGTCGCGCCTGCCCTTGGCCGTCGTCGACAAGCTGGCGACCCTGCAGCAGGACGAGGAAGACGTCCGCTGCCACGTGGTGCTGCGGCACCGCGACCCGAGGCGGCTGGCATGGCTCTACGAGCAGATCATCGACGCGTCCGACGCCGACGGCGACGCGTTCGTCGCGAGCGAGACCACGCGCGACTTCATGGCCCGGCTGCGCATCGGCATCTCGGCCGACCAGGCACCGGCGCCCGACCCGCGCGACGGCTGCCCCGACGACATCGTGTTCTCCCAGGATGTGATCGCCCGCCACGCGCGACTGGAGTGGTATCCCGAGGACGCGCGGCCGGAGGATCCCCAGACGCTTAACCCGGCGCAGTGGTCGCGCCGGCGACCCGTCGCGGCGGGGGACATGAAATCCGTCGTCTACCTCACCTGTCCCGTGCAGCGCGCCGAGGGATGGTCGTACCTGACGGCCATCGCGTCGTTCTTCAGGCCGGATTGGGATCCTGACGAGCAGCTCCGCCTGCTGCCGGCGCGGCAGCTCGACTTCCGCGACGCCACCACGGCGAGGATCTTCGAGGAGACGCACAACCTGGCGACCTGGGTGGCCAACTACGATGAGTTGCTCGACCGGCGCCAACTCGTCGAGCAGGGCGTGCGCATCATCCGCTACAAGCAGATCGCCACGCAGGGCCGCAACCTGATCATCTCCTCCCGTGCGCCCACGGGGCTGCTGCGGTCCATGGTCGTGAGCCGCCTGCGCGACCTCCACCTGGGCATCGCGGACGCCGAGCTGTACGGCTTGGCGGACCGCTTCATCAACGACGCGAACGAGGTCTCGGGCGACATCGTGCTGCGTGCGGCGCAACGGGGCAAGAGCGCGAGCGAGCTGATGGGCCTCGTGCTCAGCCGATACCTGGTCCGCCACGAGCTGGGGCGCGCGCAGCACGCGGGCTGGTACTTCCTCGACGACTACGCGGATTGGTTGGGCCAGCAGGAGGAGCACATCGCCGATCTCCTCGTCCTGAGTCCGAGGACGGCGCCCGACGGCTCCATGCGGCTGCTGGCCGTCGTGACCGAGGCGAAGTACATCGATGCTGCCAACCTGGCCGCCAAGCGCAAGGAGTCGCACAAGCAGCTGCGCGACACGCTCCGACGCGTAGCCGGCGCGGTCATCGACGCGCCAGCCCGCCTGGATCGGGACGTGTGGCGGGCACGTCTTTCCGATCTCCTGGTGGACGGGATGATCTTCCCCGCCGGCGCGGCGCTTGACCTCGCTGCCTGGCGACGGGCGCTCCGCGAAGGACGCTGTGGCATCGAGTTGCGCGGATATTCCCATGTCTTCGTCTCCGGCCCGGTAGACGCCTCCGACTGCTCAGCGCGCACGCCCTTGCCCGAAGCGAACGACGCGCCGTTCGACGCCTACCAGGAGGTGTTCGGTCGCGACGACGTCCGGGATCTGGTACTCAGCTACCACCGCCAGCTCGACCCAACGGCCGTGCGTCGCCGCCTCGACGGCGACGACTGGGGCGAGGGTGGAGAGCCAGGGAGAGCGAGCGACGGGTGGCCGGGGCCACCTGCGCCGGTGCCCGGCTCGGCTGGCAGCGTACCAGGCGACGCCGCTGACCAGGTGGAGTCCACGGCCTCGCCCGGGCCACCTTCCGCGACTGAGCCCGACGACGCTGCGGACGACGCAGGGTCGGCACCGCCCCCTCTGGCCAGCGACGAGGCACCCTCGGCCTCCCTGAGGGTCGGCACAACCCCCGTGGCTCCGGGCGACGCCCCGCCCGCAACAAGCGGCACCGACGTCGACGAGGGCCGATGGCCGTTCCCCGGCATCGCACGCTGGGTGGCGGCGGCTCCCGCTCGAGCGGCGGAGAGCGATGAGGACCGCGCCTGGCTGCGGCAGGTCGAGCACACTGCCAAGACCGCGCTGCACCAGTTCCAGCTTCAAGCGAAGCTCTTGCGGAGCGTGCTGACGCCCAACGCCGCTCTGCTCAAGTTCCAGGGCAGCGCCAATCTGACCGTCGATCAGGTCTTGCGTCGGCGGCTGGAGTTCCTGACGACGTACGGTCTCAACGTGATCGGCGTGCAGCCCGAGCCCGGCGTCATCTCCCTGTCCGTCGCCCGACCGCGCCGGGAGGTCGTGTCTCTGAGGTCGGTCTGGCAGCACTGGACTCCCGACAGGCAGAACGGCAACCAGAGTGTGCTCATTGGCGTCCGCGAGGACGACGGCGAGCTTCTCGTGCTCTCGCCCGGCGAACTCCACGCCCCGCACACGCTGATCGCGGGCTCGACGGGCAGCGGCAAGTCTGTGCTCATGCAGAACATCATCCTCAGCATCGCCGCGACTAACCGGCCTGACCAGGCGCGTATCATCCTCGTTGATCCAAAGCAGGGGGTCGACTACTTCGCCTTCGAGGATCTGCCGCACCTTGAGGGCGGGATCATCGACCGGCAGGAGGATGCACTCGCCCGCATCCAGATGCTCGTTGACGAAATGGATGCGCGATACGTTCGGATGCGCCAGGCTCGTGCGGCCAATCTGCGGCTCTACAACGAGCGCGCCGCGCCGGCTGATCGGCTGCCTTCGCTGTGGCTGATCCACGACGAGTTCGCCGAGTGGATGCTCACCGAGGAATACAAGCAGGATGTGGCCGCCGCTGTTCAGCGGCTGGGAGTCAAGGCGCGTGCGGCTGGCATCTACTTGGTATTCGCCGCGCAACGGCCCGAGGTGAACGTGATGCCGATGCAGCTGCGCGCCAATCTTGGCAACCGGTTGATCCTCCGCGTTGATTCAGAAGGCACTTCAGAGATCGCGCTGGGCGACAAGGGAGCCGAACGTCTCCTGGGGAAGGGCCATCTGCTAGCGAAGCTGGAGGGGACGCCATCGCTCATCTACGCGCAGGTGCCCTATGCCACGCCGGACGAAATCGATGAACTGGTCGCGCTGATACGGAGCGGCGTCGGTTAGTCCTGAAGGGGTTCACGGTGACTGAGTCCAAAGCTGGCACAGCCGGGTTGGCCATCACCAGCCAGGTGGGGCGAGCGTAAGTGGGCGATCTTCTACTAGGTGCTGGACTTCTGATCCAGGCGTTAGCGACCGCGTTCATTGCTGCAATCTTCTTCGGCTACCGGGGACAGTTGGACGCCATGAGGCGCAATCTCAGATTGTCAGAGGAACAGATCAGCCTATCGCGAGAGGCCAGTCAAGCGGAGCGGGTGCTCGCAATCATGGCTTCCTTGGATGACATCGATGTTAGGCAGGCTCGCAGGGTAGTTCTGGGGGGATCTGAGGAATAAGCCACTGGGAGATTGCGGAACGGACGAGGTTCCTTAGGCACATCTGGTGGCTTCCACATACAATGCGACCGGCACGCTGATCAAGCTCGGTCTCATTCCTTCCGACACGGTCTTGGACACGTGGGGGCAAAGCTTACGCGACTGCTACGCGGTTCTCAGCCGCGAGTTCCTTCCCCGGCTAGCCCGGATTATTGATAGGCGGCCTCGGTGAGCCGCGGGGGCGTACCAGAGTGGCTCACCTGGGTGGCTGCTGGCCAGGTGCAGACGGATCTGCTGCGGCAGCTCGCGGACGCGGCCGCCGATCTTCAGCAGCCGCAGCCGCAGGGTGTCCAGCAGCCAGTAGGCCGCCGCATGCAGCAGCAGGCGGAAGGCATTGGCCCAGAAGCGGTGGTCACTCAGGCGATCCGCCTGCAGTCCTCGCTTGGGATCCTTCAGCCAGTTCTCAGCCTCCCCGCGATCCACGTACCAGTCGTAGACCGCCAACGGCGACTCGGCCCGCGTGGTCACCACGAAGCGGGTGTTCGGGCCTTTGGCTAACGCTTCGGCCTTGTAGAGCACCCGGCGCGCGGCGGGCCAGCTCTTGGCCTGGTAGGCCGTCTCGCCGGCCAGGCGCACCTTGGCCCCACCCTGGGCGGCGCTCTGGGCCAGCGCCTGGCTCAGCAAGGGGGCGGCGCGGACCACCAGCCGCCGATTGGGGATCAAGCCGATCGTGTAGGTCACCCCGTGCTGCTCGCACCAGGCGTACAGGCGTGGGGTGGCGAAGCCGCTGTCGGCCCGCAGCTCGACGTTGCCTCGGGCCAGGCCGCCCAGAGCCGCTTCAGCAGGCGGCGCAGCACCAGCACCACGAAGCGGCTGCCGTGCACGTTGCCCGGCCGCAGCACGGCGGTGATCAGCTGGTGGGTGTGCCCGTCGAAGACCAGCAGCGGGTGGTACATGTGCTCGCGGTAGAAGCCGTGGTAGGCGCTGCCCTCCTGATCGCCGTGGGTGGGATCGTCGGTGCCGTCCATGTCCAGCACCAGGTGGGCGGGTGCGCCGTGACGCTGGCGCTGCTGGATGTAGACCGCCACCAGCACCTCGGCGAGGGCCTCGAGGGCGTGCCGATCGACGGCGTTCTCCAGCCGTGAGAAGGTGGGCTGGGAAGCGAGATCGGCTCCGCTCTCCGGGCGACGGCCGCAGGCCAGCTTGAGCAGCGGGTCGGTCCGCAGGGTGGTGGCGTCGTTCTGGTCGGCGTAGCCGCAGGCGATCTGGAAGACGCGCTGGCGGATCAGCGTGGCCAGGCTGTGGCGCACCGGCCCACGCCGCCACTCGGGCACGCAGGCCGCCAGGCGCTCGCCCAGGCGGAGCACCTGATCCGCTTCGGCCAGCCAGGGCAGGCCGCCATCGCTGGTGAGGCGCCCGGCATCGAAGGCGACGTGGAGCTGGCAGCCGACGCTGGTCGAGAAACGCAGGGATCCAGTGGCAGAATGGCCCATGGCAGCACCGCCCGGACTGGAGATCTGAGCAATCCCCTCAACCGGGCGGTGCGCCGCTTGCTTCCGCTACCTCGGACCCTGGCTCCTAGCACCCCGGTGAATAATCCGGGCTAGAGAGCGAAGCGGGGCGAGCAACCGTATTGGCCCGGGCTAACAGAACTGACCGAGCTTGCAACTGAGCGTTTTGGTCCAAGCCCGCTTTCATTCCCCAGGTCTACTACTAGCGGGTTCCAGCCCACGACGCCGGACTAGGGGCGGCCTGGAGCACATGTGTGGAAGTCTGCCGCTCGGCGCGAGAGCCTGAAGGCAGCGGGACCGGCGGCGGATGAGGTTCACTGCCCGGGCAGTCACCGCGTTGCCTTGACGCAGAGGGGCGGATTCGGCGGAATAGTCAGGTAAGACGTGCCGTTGCCAGGGCACAGGCGGCGTCCCGTCGGCCAGCGGCAGCTAGCGCAGCAGCGAGAACACGACCGCCGCCACCGTAGCGCCGAGGCCGGCCCCGGCGACGACCTGCGCCGGCGTGTGGTCGCCCACCTCGACCCGCGCCCAGCCGACGAGCGCCACGAGCGGCGCCAGGGCCAGCAGCGTCGGGCCGAACACGAGGACGAGGATGGCGACGGCGCCCGCCACGACGGCGGTGTGGACGGAGACCTTCCAAACCAGGGTCACCAGCAGCGAAGTCGCCAGCCCCACTGCCATGGCCGCGACGAGGGCGACCAGGTCTCGTGGCGCGCCCCAGGCGTTCAGGAGCGCCAGCCCCACCAGGACCGAGGCGATCCCGACCAGGAGCGGCAGGGGACGCTGCTCGCGGACGCCGATGTGGTGGTCGCTGAGCCGGCGTCGGCGCACACCGCGAAGGATGTAGCCCAGGGGGATGAAGCTCGCGAACAGGGCCGCGAGCAGCCCCCACGTCAGGGCCTCGGCCGCCGTCGGCGCGCTCTGCCAGGCGATCACCAGCAGGAGGACGGCCACGGTCGGCGCCGGGGCGAGCACCTCGGTCAGGAGGCGGGCGAGACGCCGCCGCGTCGACGGAGCGGGGGGAGTCGCCACTTCGGCAGAGCCACGCCGCTGGGCCGCCATGCTCAGCTCGCCAGCTGCGCGGTCTGCTTGGATTCGACCGTCTCCCCCTGCCGGAGTCCGGCCAGCACGGCACGCACGATGGGCGAGCGCTGGTAGCAGCGAGCCACCCGACCGAGCGTGGCGACCTCCGTGTCCACGTCTGCTCCTCCGTCCGCGTTCAGCGGCGATGACGTCGGGCTGGCGGGCCGCCCCCGCCGCTTCGCCTCCATGGCGGCGGCGAGGCACGCTGCCTCGACGACGGCGTGCGCCTCCTCGGTGGACAGGCCGGCCGCCGCGCACAGCGCCCGCGCCCGCTGGGCGATCCCGGGATCTAGATACGGCCGCAGCGCCACCCGGCCGTCCCGGATCTCGATGACGCGCCGGTAGAGGTGGAAGCCGAGGTCGCGGACCGCCAGGGCATCGGCCAGCGGCGAGGGCGGCGGCACGAGCGCGATCTCGGGCGTGGCCCGAACGAGGTCGCGCCAGAGCGGGTAGAGGCGCCGGCAGGCGCGGTAGCGTCCGGTCCAGCGGGAGAGCGCCGGGATGCCGACGCGCGCCCCCCAGGCCGGCATCGTCGAGCCGACCACGATCAGACTGACGGAGCCGGCGATGAGCAGCTGGGTGAGGAGTTCGGCAGCGGGCAGCGGATCGCCGAGGCCGAGGCGCCGCGTCCCGACGCGCAGGCCCTCGTGGGCAGCGTAGCCCAGCCCGAAGCTTGCTCCCAGCGCCACCAGGCGCAGGCCGAGCGCCAGGGCCGGCCGCTCGGTGACGCCGGCGTAGCGCCACGACAGCCTGACCACGTTGACCAGCGCCAGCCCGAGGTAGGCGAGGAACACCAGACGGTACTCGAGGACGTACGGTGCGTCGCCGTAGCGCCGGGTGAAGTCCACGGCATCCCGGTCGACGGGCGCGAGGGCGAACAGGATCGCCATCAGCCCCAGCGCGGCGGCGAGCGCCCAGGCCATGCGGTGGACGCGCGGGCGCGCGTGCTCGGGCGGGTAGTTCAGGTGGAAGAGGTACGCCTGGACCGTCCAGCTCGCGACGAGGACCAGCCCGTTGCCGAGGAGCCGCCCCACGTTCGGGACGCCCACGGCGCGCCCGAGCCAGAGGTAGACCGGCGGGAGCAAGACGGTGAGCGCCAGCGCCAGGCAGAGGAGGGTCAGCCAGTAGGACCGCCGGCCCGCGTCGCCGGGGCTGCGGCGGACGGCCGGCAGGCGGTACAGCACCGCCGCCCACGCTAGCACCGTCGGCCCGTAGGTGAGAATGTCGCTCACATCATCGCTCGCCGCTAGCCCGCACGCGCGTCGAGGGTCGCCTCGAGCCGCCCGAGGACCTCCGCCGTGCGGGGATCGCGCGGCGGCTCCCCGCTGGCCGGCGCCCGGTCGGCCCGCTCCAGGATCAGCGACGCCAGGACCTCGGCCTCGCGCTCCTCGTCGGTGGAGTAGCCGGCCCGCTGGAGGAGACGCTGCACCAGTTCGGACGCCAGGTCCGGGAAGAGCAGCCGCGCGGCATCCTCCCGCGAGACCGGCGCCGGCTGATGGCCGGCGACGAGGTGGCAGACCTCGTGCAGGATGATGTGCTCCTGGTGGAGCGGGCTCGTCTCCCACTCGTAGAAGATGACGTCGGCCGTGGGCAGGGCCACCCACAGGCCGTAGCAGCCCACGCCGCTGGCGACCGGCTGGAGCACGATCGGCCGTCGCCGCTGGCGCGCGAGCCGTGCGCAGAGGGCGCGCACGTCGAACGGCGCGGGGAGATCGAGCGTGCGCAACCGCTCCTCGCAGCGCTGGCGTACCTGCTTGAGATCCATTCCCTCCGCCCTTCGCCTCCGGCCGGCGGCCCGGGGCACGGCCGAGCAGAGCAAGGAGCGTGCCGCCTGCCTCGGGAGCGTGCCGAGTGCTCTGCCGGGTCGGCGTAGCCGCTGGCCGGTGCGCGCCAGCCGCTCGTTCCACGCGCGAGGCCGCCGCACCACTTCGACGGCCCGTCGGCGCTCGGACGATCCGGGCCGGCCGGGCACCCTCACTCGGGCGCGCCGCCGGGCGCCGACCCTCGCGCTGCGGCACCCGCGCGGCGCCATGGCCGCCCCCGCCGCCGCCCTGGGCGCCGCTCGGCGGTCTCGGGCACACCCTCGAGCTGCCGGGCGCGCTCGACCATGTCGGCGATCGCCCGCAGGCTCTCGGGCGAGAGCGCGGCCGCCCGCAGGGCGAGCTGACGCACGTTGGCATCGCGCAATGTGGCCAGCAAGTCGAGCTGGGCGTCGATCCGCGCGGCGAGCTCGTCGTCGAAAAAGTACGCCACCGGGACGCCGAAGAAGTCGGCGAGCGCCTCGAGGTGCTTCTTCGTCGGATTATCGCGCAGCCCTTTGCGCAGCAGCCAGAGGTAGTTCGCGGAGATGGTCGGCCCGCCGCGTCGGCGGATAGCCTCGGCCACCTCCTCGTAGCTGTACTCCCCCCGGTTGCGCGGGTGGACAGTGCGGAACAGGTGGTCCAGCTTCTCCGCGAGCGTCCGTGTGCGCACCGTCTGCTCCTCGGCCATCCTCCCGCCCGCTCCTCTCCGTCGATGCCGCCGCGCCCGCGCGACCCTCGTCGGGCCGGCGAGAGCGAGTATACCAGGATCATCGACGGCTGTAAATCCTGGGGCAGATATTTTTCGCACGGTAGTTGACGACAGTCACACCCTGGTGTAAGATGGGGTCACTGCTTTATCAACTGATGTGGGAGATCGGGGCCTTCCCGGAGGTGAGTGCGATGGCCAGCACCGCGCTCCTGTCGCCGACCCGGGCGCTGCGCCAGCCGCGCCGGCTGGACCTGCGGGCGGTGTTCGCCGTCTTCCTGCTCCTGCTCGCGAC
>Ga0070741_10005302_pt1 | contig 28752 bp, 28 predicted proteins | sample Coa_R1_4_FD_66440 | JGI IMG/M metagenome (GOLD analysis project Ga0070741, IMG submission 66440) | Surface soil microbial communities from Centralia Pennsylvania, which are recovering from an underground coalmine fire - Coalmine... | ecosystem: Environmental > Terrestrial > Soil > Unclassified ... | reverse complement strand
CCAATATGAATTACCAGCTGGGCGTGGACAATCCGAGCCTGACCGACGTGATCAACGACGACGCGGTGATCATGCATCTGCAGTACTCGACCCAGTGGGACAGCCTCGCGCACGTCGGCCAGCTGTTCGATGCGAACGACGACGGCATTCCCGAGCCGGTGTACTACAACGGCTTCCGTCCGGGCGAGCACATCGTCGGCCCGAGCGACCCCGACGATGCCGGCGCGATCGGCCAGGTCCCGGCGAAGTCGACCTCGCGTGCCGAGGCGCTGGGCGTGGAGAACATGGCCGAGCAGTGCATCCAGGGCCGCGCCGTCATGATAGACCTGCATGCGCATGTCGGACGCGAACACGCGGTTATCGGCTACGACCGCCTGATGAAGATCTTGGACGCCGACAAGGTGGTGGTCGAGACCGGCGACATGGTCTGCCTGCACACCAACTTTTCGCAGATGCTGCTGGAGATGGACCGCAAGCCGGACCCGCACAAGCTGGAGAACTCTTGCGCCGTGCTGGACGGCCGCGACGCCAAGCTTTTGCAGTGGATCACCGACACCGGCTTGGTGGCGCTGATCGCGGACAACTACGCGGTCGAAGCGCATCCCCCGACCAGCATGGGCGAGCGCTGCGCCTACCTGCCGCTGCACGAGCACTGCCTGTTCAAGCTTGGCGTCAACCTCGGCGAGATCTGGTATATGGCAGAGCTGGCCGGGTGGCTGCGCAAGAACGCACGCAATCGCTTCCTGCTGACCGCGCCGCCTCTGCGCCTGCCCGGTGCAGTGGGATCGCCGGCGACACCTGTGGCGACGGTGTAGTCCACTATGAGTTACATCACCGGTGTCGGTCTCACCCCGTACGGCAAGCAGCCGGGCAAGTCGACGCTCGACCTGATGAGCGAAGCGGCGGCCGCTGCGCTCGCCGACGCGCAGCTCGAGCGCAAGGACGTCGACGGCCTGATCTGCGGCTACTCGACCACTTTCCCACATCTCATGCTGTCGACGGCTTTCGTGGAGCATTTCGGACTCGATCCCACTTACGCGCATGGCGTGCAGTTGGGCGGGGCGACCGGCTTCGGCATGGTGATGCTCGCGCACCATTTAGTCGAAGGGAAGGTCGCGCGAAACATCCTCGTGGTGGCGGGCGAGAACCGGCTCACCGGCCAGACGCGCGACGCTGCTGTGCAGGCGCTGGCGCAGGTCGGTCATCCTGTTTACGAGGTGCCGCTGGGCCCGACCATTCCGGCGTATTACGGGCTGGTCGCTTCGCGTTATATGCACGAGTTCGGCACCGCTGAGAGCGATTTGGCGGAGCTCGCCGTGCTGATGCGGCGCCATGCATCTATGCATCCGGGCGCGCAGTTCCGGGAACTCATAAGCGTGCAGGACGTGCTCGCCTCCAAGCCGGTGGCCGCACCCCTCAAACTGCTCGATTGCTGCCCCGTATCGGACGGCGGCGCGGCCTTCGTCATCGGTCGCGACCGCACCAACGACTTTTCGGTTCGCATTCGCGGTACGGGCCAGGCGCATACGCATCAGCACGTCACGGCAGCGCCCAGCCTGACGCACTTCGGTGCCGCGGCATGCATGGAACGAGCAAAGACCGCCGCCGGCGTCTCGAACGACGATGTGCGCTATCTCGCCATCTACGACAGCTTCACCATCACGCTTACCATCCTGCTCGAAGAACTGGGACTCGCTCCGCGCGGCCAGGCGGGGAAGCTTGCACGCGAGGGCTATTTCGGCCGCGAGGGCGAGCGACCCCTCAACACCCACGGCGGACTGCTTTCCTACGGCCATTGCGGATGCGGCGGCGCCATGGCGCATCTGGTCGAAACGCACTTGCAAATGACCGATCGGGCCGGCGCACGCCAAGTGCGCGATGCTTCGATCGCGATGCTGCACGGGGATGGCGGCGTGCTGTCGTCGCATGTGAGTTTGATTCTGAGTAGGGACTAGGGAAAGAGAGGGGCTAAGGGCTCGGGGCCAGGGAAAAAAGGGGGGAGATGCGAACGTCGGCGAACGATTTTGGTGCCGCGAAGCTGCTCGACACCGCCGGTCCCCCAACACCAGCCCCAGTCCCCAGTCCCGAGCCCTCAGTCCCCAGCCCCAGACATGGAGACCAACATGACCATCGCCGACTGGACCCAGGGCAGCGAAGCAATCGTTTACCAGACTTGCCGATCGTGCACGGCCGTCTGGTACTTTCGCCGCACGTTTTGCCCTCGCTGTGGCTGTGATCACCCGGTCGCTCGTCAAGCCAGCGGTCGCGGCGTGGCCCATGCCGTAACGCTGGTGACGCGGGCACCGAGCGAGGAGCTGCGCGCGCATGCGCCGTATGCGATTGCGCTCATCGATGCGGACGAAGGCTTCCGCATGATGGCGCACGCGGCGAGCGACGTCGCGATCGGCGATCGTGTGCAGTGCACCTTTACCCAAATCGCGGGGCGCCTGGTGCCTCGTTTCGAAAGAACTCCGACCTGACACCCATCATGGCTCAATACCCACGCGCCGCCCTGCGCTGCGTCCTCAACCCGAAATCGATCGCGCTGATCGGTGCCTCCGAGAATCCGAACAAGATCGGCGGACGACCGCTGCTCTACTTGCAGAAGTTCGGCTACAAAGGCCGGGTCTATCCGATCAATCCCAAGCGCAAGGACGCGCAAGGCTACCGGTGCTTCGACAGCCTAGGTGCGCTGTCCGAGGCGCCGGAGGTTGCGATCGTCGCGGTTCCCGACGATCTTGCGGTGCAAGCGGTCGAGGAGTGTGCGGCGCGTGGGGTGAAGGTAGCGATCGTGATGGCCTCCGGCTTCGGTGAGACGGCCGATCCCGCCGCGCGCGAGAAGGAGCGGCATATGGCCGAGCGGGGCCGCGCAAGCGGCATGTGTGTGATCGGCCCGAACACGCAAGGGCTCGCCAACATCCGCACCGGTGCGATCCTGAGCTTTTCGACGATGTTCCTCGAGACCCAGGCGCAAGATGGACCGATCGGCGTCATCAGTCAGAGCGGGGCGATGAGCGTGGTGCCATACGCCCTGCTACGCCAGCGCGGCTTGGGCGTGCGCTATGCCAGCGCCACTGGCAACGACTGCGACGTTACGGTCGGCGAGTTGGCGTGCGTGGTGGCCGAAGATCCCGATCTACGTCTGCTGTTGCTCTATCTCGAGACGATCCGCGACCCCGCACCACTGCAAGAGGCCGCCCGCATCGCGCGCTCGCGCAATCTGCCGATCATCGCATTGAAGTCAGGCCGCACCCCGGCCGGACAAGCGGCCGCGCAGTCTCACACCGGCGCACTGGCCAACGAAGATCGCGTGGTCGATGCCTTCCTCGCCCGGAACGGCATCTGGCGGGCGCGCGACACCAACGAACTGGTCGGCGCGGCCGAGCTGTACCTGAAGGGCTGGAAGCCGAAGGGACGACGGTTGGTGGTGATCAGCAATTCGGGCGCGACTTGCGTGCAGGCGGCCGATGCAGCGACTTCTCACCAGTTGCCGATCGCGCCACTCTCCCAAGAGACGCGCGCAGGGCTTGCGAAGGTGCTGCCCAGTTTCGCGACCACGACCAATCCGGTCGATATCACCGCTGCGCTACTGAGCAACAGCGGGCTGTTCGGCCAGATTCTGCCCATCATTGCCAAAGACCCGTCGGCTGACGCCTTCCTGATCGGCATTCCCGTCGCCGGCCAGGGCTACGACGTGGACGCCTTCGCCAGCGACGCGGCAGTGTTCGCCAAGCGCACGGGTAAGCCGGTGGTGATGGCGATACCGCTCGCGTCGGTTGCTGCGAAGTTCAAAGCGCAAGGGCTGCCGGTCTTTGCCACCGAGAGCGAGGCGATCGCCGCGCTCGGTCAGTTCTTGGCGCATGGGGAGTTGATGCAGCAGGCCGCCGCGACGCCGCCCGCGACGCTTAGCGTTAGACGCGCCACCTCGGGTGCAAGGCGAGTGCTGAACGAGGCGGAGAGCTTGGCCGAAGTCGCGCGCTATGGTGTTCCGGTGGTCGAGCACCGGCTCTGCCTCTCGCCCGAGGCTGCCGTCGAGGCCATGGCTGCACTGGGTGCGCCGGTGGTCATCAAGGGCTGCTCGGAAGACGTGCCGCACAAGTCCGAATGGGGTTTGGTGAAGCTGAACGTGCGCGAGCCCGAGCGGCTCCTCACGCTTTATGACGACTTCGACAAGACGCTTCGCATCGCCGGCGCGCGCTTCCAGGGCGCCATCGTGGCGAAAATGGTGCAGGGCGTACGCGAGCTGATGATCGGCGCTCATCTCGACGCGGTGTTCGGCCCGGTCGTGGTCATCGGTGATGGCGGCAAGTATGTCGAGGCAATGCCCGATGTTCACTTGCTGCTGCCTCCCTTCAGCAGCGACGACGTGCTGCATGGGTTGTCCAGGTTGCGTATCGCGCCTCTGCTCGAAGGCGTACGCGGGGATCCCCCCTTGGATGTCGCCGCATTCAGCCGGGTGGCGGTTACCGTCGGCGCGCTGATTTCGGTCGGGGAGGCGGGTATCGCGAGCCTCGACCTCAACCCCGTCATCGTCGGTGCACGCGGTGAGGGGTGCCGCGTCGTCGATGCCCTGGTGGTGCGAGAGGGGTAACGCGGGGCCGCCGAAGGGCCGTCGCGCAGGCCCGCGTCGAGCTTCGTCCACCCCCTCAAGTCGCTTCCTGCGCGACGGCCCTTGTGCTTGCATACACGTAGGTTCGCTTCACTTGGGGGCCGCCTGCTGCCCGTCGTGACATCGAGTGTTGGCAAAAACGCCCAATGCCGCGTCATTCCTGGCATTCGCGAGCACATAGTCATTGACTCCTCTGTGAGCTTTGTGCATTCTCTGCTCGCCGCACGGCAAATCTCTCTCTACGAGACATCCAATTTGGAGGCATGACGATGGCACAAGCCAAGAAGGCTACCAAGAAGACTGCTGCGAAGAAACCTGCTGCCAAGAAAGCACCTGCCAAGAAGCCCGCCGCCAAGAAAGCGGCTCCAAAGAAAACAGCTGCCAAGAAGACCGCTGCCAAAAAGCCCGCTGCCAAGAAGGCCGTGGCGAAGAAACCAGCCGCCAAGCGCGCACCCAATCCGGCATTCATGAAGGCAATGACGCCCAGTGCTGATCTTGCCGCCGTCGTTGGCGACAAGGCGATGCCGCGCACGGAAGTGACCAAGAAGATCTGGGAGTACATCAAGAAGAACAAGCTCCAAGACGCGCAGAACAAGCGCATGATCAACGCCGACGATAAGCTGAAGTCGATCTTTGGCGGGAAGAAGCAGGTTTCGATGTTCGAAATGACCAAGCTGGTCAACGCTCACCTCAGATAAGCCTGTCAGTCGGGCCCGGGGGCGTCCTCGGGCCCATTTGCTTGCGCCCCGCCGGGAAGAAGTCCCGGCGCTACGGGACAGGCGTTCGCCAGCGCTGCTCGGCTTGTCTCCTCTGCGGCCGTTCGCGGTGTTACCCCCCTCTTCTTCTCTGCTCGACTGGCAAGACGGCCAGCCCTACTCTCGCCGCTTCGGCGATGTCTATTTCTCGCGCTCTGGCGGGATAGACGAGTCTCACCATGTTTTCGTGGAGGGGAACGACCTGCCGCGACGCTGGGCGGCCCTAGCGCCTTCACAACGCTTCGTCGTCGGTGAGGTCGGCTTCGGCACCGGCCTCAACTTCCTCTGCGCATGGCAACAGTTCGAAGCGAGCGCGCCGGCGGATGCGCGGCTGTGCTTCGTCAGCTGCGAGCTCGATCCGCTGTCGCCGCCCGAGCTGCATCGAGCACTCGCCATCTGGCCGCAGCTGGCGGTCTACCGCGACGCGTTGCTCGCGCAGTACGCCGCGCTGGCACCGGGTTGGCACCGTTTCCACTTTGGCCGTGTACAGCTCACACTGGTCATCGGGGACGCACGGCAGACCTTGCCGCGGTTGGCTGCAACGGTCGACGCGTGGTTCTTCGATGGGTTTTCGCCGGCGAAGAATCCCCAGTTGTGGGAAGCCGAGCTGTTCGCGGCCGCTGCTCAGCACAGTGCGCCGGGCGCCACCCTGGCCACCTACAGCGTTGCCGGTACCGTGCGTCGCGCTGCCGCGGCGGCTGGTTTTACGGTGTGGAAGTCGGCGGGATTTGGCAGCAAGCGGGAGATGCTCCGGGGCAAGCTCGATGTGTCGAAGTCGTCGCGCTCGCCGGCACGCCACGGCGCAGTGCGGACGGCAACCGTCATCGGTGCCGGACTGGCAGGATGCGCCGCAGCGGCGAGTCTGGGGCGAAGGGGGTGGAGCGTTCGCTTGATCGAGCGTCGCAGCGCGCTCGCGAGCGAGGCCTCGGGCAATGCTCAAGCTGTTCTCTATGCGCGTCTCAGTTCCAACCAAACGCCGCTTAGCACGCTGGTGCTCGCTGGTTATCAATACACCTTGCGTGTATTGCCTCGGCTGTTGTCATGCGACGCTGTGCAATGGTCCGACTGCCCGGTCCTGCAGCTCGCTATCGACGCGCGCAAAGCAAAGCGGCATCACGCATTGGCGGCGCTCGGTGTGCCCGAGGGCCTGCTGCGCCAGGTCGATGCGACAGAGGTTAGCGACGTTGCCCGGGTCGCGCTCGCGCACGGCGGCTTGTTGTTCCCGGCCGGCGGATGGGTGAACCCGCCTGCGTTGTGTGCAGCGCTGGCTGGCTTGCCGGGCGTCGAAGTGATGACCAGCACTGCGGTCGATGATCTCGTTTGGGAGGCAGGACGCTGGCGCGTGCGGGCCGGATCGCGATGCGCCGCCGAGAGCGAAATCGTGGTGCTCGCGGTCGCGGGAGCGGCGACGACGTTCGAAGCCGCGGCCCACCTGCCTCTGCGCAGCAATCGCGGCCAGATCACCTTACTACCTGCGACGGCCGATAGCGCCAACCTCGGGGCTGTTGTGTGTGCCGACGGCTACATTACGCCCGCTCGCCAGGGTTGGCATACGGCGGGATCGACCTTCGCGCGCGAAAGCGGGACGGATGTGCGTCCGGCCGACAACGCCGCGAACGTCGCCATGCTGCGCAGCTTTGCGCCGGCTCTTTATGCCGCACTCGGCCTGGAGCGCGCGGATCCGAAGTCGCTGGATGGCCGCGCCGGCTTGCGCTGTGTGAGCCCGGACTACCTTCCTCTGGTCGGGCCTCTATTCGCGGCGAGCGCAAGCAAAGAGCCGAATCTCTACGTCAGCCTCGCCCACGGCTCGCGCGGCTTGATCACCGCGCCGCTGGCTGGCGAAATTTTGGCGGCATGCATCGAGGACGAGCCGGCGCCGCTGCCCGCGGAGCTGATGGCTGCGCTCGCGCCCGCTCGCTTTGCTCGAGGGGAATGAGCGCCAGCAACAGCGAGCGCTTCGCAGACGCGCCACGGTTTGCATCGCGGCCTCAGGTCGGCGTGTGCTGCTCGACCGCAATCACGCCTTAGCCGCGCTGATCCTGCAAGATCATCTCGGCCCCGCGCTCGGCGATCATCACGGTCGGTGCGTTGGTGTTGCCCGAGGTAATCCTCGGCATGACCGAGGCGTCGATCACACGCAGATTGTCGATGCCGTGAACGCGCAAGCGATCGTCGACCACGGCAAGCGGGTCACTGCCCATCTTGCAAGTTCCGATGGGATGGAAGATCGTGGTCCCCAGGTCGCCTGCGGCTTTGAGCAGGTCCTCGTCGGACTGCACGCTCGGCCCGGGTTTCCATTCCTCGGGCTGATACTTAGCGAGTGCGGGCGCCGCCATGATGCGGCGGGTGAATCGTATCGACTGCACAGCGACCTTCTGATCTTCTTCGGTAGAGAGATAGTTGAGCGTGATCGCCGGATACGCGGTCGGCTCCTTGCTCTTGATGCGCACGTGACCCCGGCTGGTCGGTCGCAGGTTGCACACCGACGGCGTGATGGCCGGGAAGGGGTGGAGCGGCTCGCCGAACTTGTCCAGCGATAGCGGCTGCACATGCCACTCGATGTTTGCCGACTCCTGCTGGTCGTCGCTGCGGGCGAACGCGCCGAGCTGGGAGGGCGGCATCGTCATCGGTCCGGTCTTGAACAACGCATACTCGAGCGCCATCCCGATCTTCCCGAGCAGCGAATTGGCCCGCTCGTTCAACGTCGTCACGTTGTGCACCTTGTAGACCAGCCGCACTTGCAGATGATCATGCAAGTTCTCGCCCACGCCCGGCAGCTCGTGCAGGACCGGGATACCGTGCTGTTGCAGTAAGGCGGCCGGCCCAACGCCTGACAGCTGGAGAATTTGCGGCGAGCCAATCGAGCCGGCTGCGAGCACGACTTGGCGCCGTGCGTCGACGCGTTGCAAGCGGCCATCGCGCAGCAGCTCGATGCCGCTCGCCCGCTTGCTGCCATCGTGTCGTTCGATCAGCACGCGGGTCACGTGCGCGTCGGTGAGGACGGTGAGATTCGAACGATGCTGGATTGGGCGAAGGAACGCCTTCGTTGCGCTCCAGCGCACACCTCGCCGTTGGTTCACCTGAAAGTAGGCGTTGCCGAAGTTGTCGCCGCGGTTGAACTCGGCGATTTTGGGGATGCCGCACTCGGCAGCCGCCTCGCGCCAAGCATCGAGGATCTCCCAACTCACTCGGCGTTCTTCCACACGCAGCTCGCCACCGGCGCCATGCAGTGCGTCCGCCCCGTGCTGGTAGTCTTCGCTGCGCTTGAAGTAGGGGAGCACCTCGTCCCACGACCATCCCTTATTGCCGAGGCTCGCCCAATAGTCGTAGTCGCTGCGCTGGCCGCGCATATAGACCATCGCATTGATCGACGAGCAGCCGCCGAGCACTTTGCCCCGAGCGTAGCCGATCGCGCGTCCGTTCAAGCCCGGATCGGGTTCGATCTTGTAACACCAGTCCGTGCGCGGGTTGTTGATGGTGTACAGATACCCGACCGGGATATCGATCCAGAAGTAGTCATCTTTTCCGCCCGCTTCGACCAGAAGGACACTCGCGGCGGCGTCGGCGGACAGGCGATTCGCAAGCACGCAGCCCGCCGTGCCGGCACCAACGATTACGTAATCGAAGCCCTGCTCGAGATTCATGCTTGCATCCACGCTGACGAGGCAGCTGCAAAACTACTGCGCGGGTCTGATACGGGCCCGTCGGTGTTCGGAATCTTCATGTCCTTACTACGCACACTCCGGTTGCTGCGCCCAAGCTTGAACAGACTGGGGCGGCGCCGTCTGAGCCCCGCTCACTCCGTTCTTTCAACAGCCTCAACGGTTGAAGCACCAGGCGCATCGACCCTCGTGCACTCAGCCGACCGACTCTTCGGCGCTGGCACTGCCTTGCTGTGCGATTATAGGTCGCCGAGTTTCGCACGACGTAGCGGACCAATACAGGAGGAGGATCGATGCCGATGAACTACGCAACGCTGGCCGCCGAGACGCTGGAGCGCCTGAAACACGTGGCGACCGCGACGCTCACCACGCAGCTCTTCAAGCTTGGATTCCGCAACACCTACCTCACCGGTCTGCGCGCGTTCGCGCCCGGCTTGCGCATGGTCGGTGAGGCGCTTACGTTGCGCTTCGCACCCGGGCGGGAAGATCTCGCGACGTTCGAGCGCATCACTCAACCCGATTATCCGCAACGCGCCGCGATCGAGCATTGCGGCCCTGGCCAAGTGTTGGTGGTGGAAGGGCGTGGAGTCGAAAGCGCGGCGATTGGCGGCGACATCTACATGACCCGCCTCAAAGTACGAGGTGCGGCCGGATGCGTGGTCGACGCCTGCGTACGTGACTCCGCCTCCATTCAATCGATTGGACTTCCGGTCTATGCCCGTGGCGCCGCTTCGCCGCCTCATCCTGCCCGCCATCTGGCGGTCGATTGGAACGTGCCGATCACGTGCTGCGAAGTGCTCGTCATGCCCGGTGATGTGCTGGTTGGTGATGCGGACGGCGTCGTCGTCGTGCCGCGCCGCTTGGCGGACGAAGTGGCTCGCAGCGGTGCCGAGGTCGACGAGCTCGAAGTCTTCGTGCTCGAGAAGATCCGCAAGGGCGCCCCCGTACCTGGAACCTATCCGCCGGACGAGAAGACGCGGGCGGAATACGAGGCCTGGCGACGGTCTCGTTAGCGGACCCTGAAGAGAGCGCTATCGTCGGCTGCCGGTTGCATTCTTCGCGCAGCCGTATCGCGACAGCCATCCGATGCTCTGGTTGGCGTCGTCGACAACCTGCTCGCGCGAGAAGCAGTCGCCTTCGGGCAAACTCTCTGGGGTGGCGGTGAATACGATGTACTCCTCGCCCGGCAGGCGCTCGCCGGTTTGCGTGACCGGATCGAAGCGTTCGACGTGACGTCCCTCTCTGCGCGCTACGCAGTCGAACCAGCCGACCGTGGTGTTGCGCGTGCGCACGCCAACGAGTCCCTTGCTCATCAACCAAGCTTTGGTCACGAACACACCGCTGCCGGGTGTGCGCTCGATGCAGGCCTGGATAGCCGGAAGCAACTCGGGGAGAAAACGGCTCCAGTCCTCGGGCGTGCGGGCGCGCAAATCTGCGATGGCCACATCGAGCGCTGCGAACCTAGGGATGAGCGCCGTGGGCAGTTGACTGCTGCCCTGTGCAGTCGGCGCTGAGCTAGACCGCGACGACCGTTTTGCTTCCGAACTGATCGCGCGAGGTGCTCGCAGCAGCTGCTTGGCGGGCGCGGCTTGAGTCGATCCCGGTCGCTCGCTGTCGGCCTTCGCGTGCCCGTCACTTGGCAGGGCAACCCCGATCCGCTGCATCGCTTGCGAGAAGCCCTGCAGCGGCAGGAGGACCACGGTTTCGCTCCCGTCGACTGTGCGGTAGGCGAAGCTCACTTGCTTTGCGCGACGCATCGCACCCAGCAAGACCTCGCTCGCATGGGGCTGGATCAACAGCGTGCCTCGGCTACGTAGCCGCCTGTAATCGGTCTCGGGAACAAGGCGAGTCGCGGGCCTGCCATCTACATACACCGTGATGATGGCTTCATCGCCGGGCGGACGAGCGGGAGCGGTGAAAACAACCTCCCGTCGTCCCGTCTCGTAGCGAGAGACCCGCAGTTGATCATCGTCAGTGGCGCCCGCCGCGCTCTTGCTGCGAACGCTTGCACTGCAGCGGGAGGCCGCGCTGCAGGTCGTAGTCCAAACGACTGCTGACTCGGCAAAGCGAAAAGCGATCAGGAGAAGCAGGAACAGCGTGATGCGGCTCAGAACCATTGCGTGGCGTACGGCGAGACGAGGCTCGCATTGTAGCCACTGCGCGGTGCACGCCGGCCGTGTTTAGCCTGCGGCGCTCATTCCCCGGCCAGGCGGGGTCGCGTACTCGCCGAGCGGTTCACATGCTCAGGCAGTTGCGTCCTTTGTCTTTGGCGCGGTAGAGGGCATGATCGGCGGCGCGCAGGACATCGTCGGGCGAGGTCAGTCGATCGTTGCGCTCTGCCACCCCGACGCTCACCGTGACGGACACGCCTTTGCCGGAGCTGCCGCGCCGCTCGGCAGCTTCCTTGTCTCTCAGCGGATGGCGCGCGACGATCCCGTGGGTGGCAATCTCGGCACGCAGGGCCTCGAGCTGCGACCAGACCTCGTGGACATGTCGACCGGGGAACACGACGGTGAATTCCTCTCCGCCGAAGCGGTAAGCCCGCCCGCCGCCGCCGACTTGTTCGAGCTTGGCCGCTACCATGCGCAGGACATGATCGCCGAGCGCGTGCCCATGAGTATCGTTGAACTGCTTGAAGTGATCGACGTCGAGCATCGCGATGGTGTAGCAGTGGCCCAGCGCCATCATGCGTTCGTTCAGCGCGCGCCGGCTCGGCAACCCGGTGAGCTCGTCGCGGAACGCGAGTCGGAAGGTGTGCTGGAGGACCGCGACGGCAAGCATCGCTGCCGCGGCGCTGATGTATACCGCGAAGTGGGGCGGTTGCAGCACCATGTGGCTCGCCATGGCGAAGGCGCCCAGCGCGCCCGCGATGCCCGCGTCGAGGGCGGAACGACGCAGCACCGCGCAAGTGGCGGCGACGATCATTCCAAGCAGCATCAGCAGCATGCCCGCTTGTGGAATTGGCGAGTCGAGCGCTGCGACGCCGGTGAGGACAGGTGCTTGCAGCCAAGCCAACGCATCTGGGTTGCCGCCGCGCATGACCCAGAGGATCAGCGCGCACTGTAGCGCGAGCACTGCCGCTCTGCGGGCGCCATAAAAGGTGAAGATGCCGCGCTCCCCCGCCAGGCTGAGCAAGGTGAGGTTGAACGGCACGAACGCGCAGACGGCGTCGAACACTAAGCGCGCGGTGGAGTTGCCGAGGCCGTGGCGGAACTGAATCTGGTAGGCCAGGTAGGTTCCGGCCAGAGACAATGTCGCGAACATGATGCGGCCCCGGTTGAATGTGGCCGCCAGCGCGCAACCGAGGAACAGCGCCATCGCGGGTCCCCACACCTCCAAACCCGCGAGTGAGCTGGGCAAATGGCTGGTGATGAACGGCCCGAAGTAGTGGGCGACCGCCAGAATGACAATCGGCGCGAGAAAGACGGCCGCGGCGCGTTGGACGCTGGTCGGCACGTCTTCGACTTGGGAGAAGTTGGTTGCTGCCAGCATAGAGTGGACGCTGTGGGTCAGTGATGTCGCCGACCAACAACTTTATTGGCCTCCTGGGCAGGACTTCTGCCCTATGCCAGAGGCCTACTGCATGAACCCTGCCCGTTTTTTGGTTGCGTGCGGGTTTAGAATCGCAGTTGGCCCAGCGGCCGTGCTCCCTGTATAGCGTGGCCTCGCCTCTACACTTCCCCCTGCGGCATCCATTGTGACTCGATCCGACAACGCTTCGCCGCTCGTGCGGCCTTTCTCGGCATTGCGCCCTCTGACTCGATTTGCGGCCGAAGTGGTCGCGCCGCCTTACGACGTATTGAGCAGCAAGGAGGCGAGACAACGCGCCGCGGGCAAACCGTGGAGCTTCCTGCATATCTCCAAGCCGGAGATCGACCTGCCGGCGGACACCGACCCGTATGCGCCGCAGGTTTACCGCAAGGCTGCGCAGAATCTTCGCGCAATGCTCGACGCAGGCGTCCTTGCCCGGGATGCCCGACCGAGCTACTACGGCTACCGCCTGAGAATGGGCACGCATGCGCAGATGGGCGTGGTGGTTTGCGCATCGGTGGCCCACTACGATTCGAATCGCATCCGAAAGCACGAACTGACGCGGCCCGACAAGGAAGACGATCGCGTGCGTCAGATCGAAGCGCTGAATGCGCAGACTGGACCGGTACTGCTGGCTTACCCCCCGGCGCCCCGGCTCGACGAACTTCTCGAGTCGGTGTCGCGCGCTGCACCGGCGGTGACCGTGCACAGCGACGCGGAGGTCGAGCATGCGATCTGGGTGATCGACAGCGATGCGCGCATCGAGGCGATCGGGGCGTTGTTCGATACGATGCCCGCCTTGTATATCGCCGATGGGCATCACCGTTCGGCTGCGGCATCGCGGGTCGCGGCGGCACGCAGAGCCGCGAGCGGCCAACCGATCGGAGCGCAGAGCGCGGACTGGTTTCTCGCCGTCGCGTTCCCTCATCATCAAATGCGGATTCTCGACTACAACCGCTTGGTGAAGGATCTGAACGGTTTGTCGACCGAGGACTTCCTCGAGCGCGTGCGCAAAGCGTTCGAGGTTGAGCCGGCGGGCGAGGCAGTGCGGCCGGAACGACCCGGCGTATTTGGCCTGTATCTCGATCGACAGTGGTATCGCTTGCGCATTGCGCCGCCATTGACGCAGCAAGCGGATCCTGTTGAACGGCTCGACGTGAGCCTGCTGTCCAATCATTTGCTCGGCCCCATTCTGGGCATTCGCGACCTGCGCACCGACACACGAATCGATTTCGTCGGCGGAATTCGCGGTCTGAGCGAGCTCAAGCGCAGAGTCGACGCAGGGGAGATGCGCGCCGCCTTCTCCCTGTACGCAACCAGGATGGAAGACTTGATGGCCGTAGCGGATGCCGGCCGGGTCATGCCCCCCAAATCCACCTGGTTCGAACCGAAGCTCGCCGACGGCCTGGTGTCGCACGTGCTGGATTAGCGCGCACAGTGCTCGGCACGTCCCTTGCCGCCCTAGCTGTTCGGCAAGGGGGAGGGGACATGGAGTGGATCGACGGTCTACAGTGGCCCGCGATGATGGCCACGGTGCTGGCGGCATGGCTTGTCGCTTCACAGTCACGGCGCCGTCGCACCGCTGGGTTCTGGATTTTCCTCCTCAGCAACGTGCTGTGGGTGGTGTGGGGTTGGCATGATCGCGCCTATGCGTTGATCGTCCTCCAGCTCGCCCTCGCTGCTCTCAATGTCCGCGGTGCCTTCAAGAACGATCCCCAGCTGAGCCGTGCGTTGTCCTGATCGATTTCTTCGTTCCCTTCCGCAGACCTTGCACAGATGGGGCAAGGGGTGAGCGGCGTCGTGCGCATCGGCATCTCGGGCTGGCGCTACGCAGGATGGCGAGGCGTGTTCTACCCGAAAGACTTGGTGCAACGGCGCGAGCTCGAGTTCGCGTCGCACACCTTTCCCACCATCGAGATCAACGGATCCTTCTACTCACTGCAACGTCCTGAGGACTACGCGAGCTGGTATGAGCAAACGCCATCGGGCTTCGTGTTCAGCGTGAAGGCAGGTCGCTACATCACGCATCTGCGCCGCTTGCGCGAGATCCGAAGCCCATTGGCGAACTTCTTTGCCTCGGGATTGCTCGCGTTGCGCGAGAAGCTCGGGCCGGTGCTATGGCAGTTTCCTCCGAACATGCGCTACGACGCCGTACGCTTCGAGGGCTTCCTCGAGTTGTTGCCGCACGACACTGCTGCCGCTGCCCGACTGGCCAGCGGCCACAGCGAATGGATGGCGGGGCGCACCGCACTCGACGTCGATCAAGTACGTCCCTTGCGACACGCCATCGAAATCCGCCACGACAGCTTCCGCGACGCAAGCTTCATCGAATTGCTGCGCAAGCACGGGGTGGCGCTGGTGGTCGCGGACTCGCCCGGCAAATGGCCTTATCTCGAGGACGTGACCGCGGACTTCGTGTACGTGCGGCTGCACGGCGAGAAGGAACTCTACGCGAGCGGCTACACCGATGATGCCTTGGATCGCTGGGCACGGCGGATCGAAGCGTGGCGGGCGGGTAAGGAACCCGCCGACGCCCAGCGTGCATCCGATCGATCTGCGCCAGCGCGGGCTGCGCGTGACGTCTACTGCTACTTCGACAACGACGCTAAGGTCAGGGCGCCGTTCGACGCCAAGAAGTTGATGGAGAAATTGGGACTGGCTGCACCGCCGGCGGCGGCGCAGCGGCGCGTTGCGGCATGAGCGCGGCGATCCCACAGTATGCTCCGACCCAGGAACTACGCGAAAGCGCGCAGGTCCGCACCTAACTGTGCTGCTAGCAACCTCCGATTTATACGAGCCATCATCCATGCCCTCGGACAATCCGCCGCTTCCGATCGCGCACACCCCCACGCGGCGCCTCATCGTCGTGTCGAATCGGCTGCCGCTCGTCTTTCAGCGCGATGAGGCAAGCGGGCTGCTGCGCGCACGTCCCGGATGCGGAGGACTGATCACGGCCTTGCTCCCCGTGCTGAGAAACCGGGGTGGAGTATGGATCGGATGGCCGGGCACGGAGGAGAGCGATCCGGAAGTCGAGGCGGCGACCACCGCGGCCGGACGCGAGGCAGGCTATCGCATGGTGGGCGTGCCGTTGACCGCGGCCGAGGTCAAGGACTTCTACCTCGGCTTTTCCAACCGCATTATCTGGCCGCTGTTTCATGATTTGCAGTCGCTGTGCGATTTCGACCCCGCCTACTGGCGCACCTATCAAGACGTGAACCGCAAATACGCGCAGACGGTCGCCAGCGTCGCCGACGCACACGACCTGCTGTGGGTGCACGACTATCACTTGATGAATGTCGCTTCAGATCTGCGCGCGCTCGGCGCCACCATGCGCATGGGATTCTTCTTGCACATTCCGTTTCCTCCGCTGGATTTGTTCGTCAAGTTGCCCTGGCGCATGGCGGTGCTCACCGCCATGCTGCAGTTCGACGTCATCGGGTTTCAAACGGTGCGCGATCGGCGCAACTTCACCGATTGCGTGCGCGCACTGGTGCCGAGCATGCTGTTGCGCGGGCGCGGCAACCTGGTGGAAGCAGTCGACAGCAAGCGAGTCGTTCGCATCGGCAGCTTCCCCATCAGCATCGATTACAACCAGTTCGAACGCCAAGCAGCCGCTCCGGAAGTTGCTGCGCGTACGGCCGAACTGCGCGGTTTGCTGCCTGACCGTAAGCTGCTTTTGGGGGTCGACCGGCTCGATTACACCAAAGGCATCCCGCATCGGCTCAAGGCATTTCGCAACGCGCTCATGCGGTTCCCCGAAATGCGCGAGCGCCTGTCGCTGATCCAAGTGGTGGTGCCCAGCCGGGAGGACATCCTCGAATATCAGAGCCTGAAACTCGAGATCGAGCATCTGGTCGGCGAAATCAATGGCGAATTCAGCAAACCCGGAGGATGGGTTCCCATTTGGTATGTCTATACCAGCTTGAGCCGAATCGATTTGCTCGCGTACTATCGGACTGCCCACATCGCATTGGTGACGCCGCTCAAGGATGGGATGAATCTGGTCGCGAAGGAGTACTGCGCGTGCAGCATCGAAGAGGACGCGGTGCTGATCTTGAGCGAGTTTGCGGGCGCCGCCGCGCAACTGCATCGCGGCGCGCTTTTGGTCAATCCCTATGACATCGAAGGCGTTGCCGACGCCATTCGTCGCGCCTGGAACATGCCGTTACAGGAGTGCCGTGCGCGCATGCGCAGGCTGCGGCGCAGCGTGCGCGAGCACGACGTCTACAGTTGGCTCGATAGTTATCTGAACGTAGCGTTCGCTCAGCATCTGCGCGACTATCCTGCGTTTCCTGCCGACTTTGCGCAATCCGAGCCGGACTACTTGCCCATTTAACCGGGGCACGCCGGCGTTGTTAGAATTCCGCCTGTGCGAGCGCGCGCTTCGTGCGCAACCGCATTCCGAACACGAGGAGAAGTCATGACGGTTAGTGCTGCCCGACGGCCGGTCGAGGCAACAACATTGGCGTTCCAGAACTTCATCGGCGGCAAATGGCAGCCGGCGCAGGATGGACGATCGCTCGAAATGTTGTCCCCGAGCGACGGGTTGAATTTTGCGAGCATTGCGCGCGGCAATGCGGCTGACATCGACGCCGCCGTGCGCGCCGCACGGCACGCCTTCGAGTCCGGCGCGTGGAGCAAGCTCACTGCGGTCGAGCGGGGTCGACTGCTGGTCAAGCTCGGGCAACGCATCCTCGATCACTTCGAGGAGTTGGCAGAACTGGAGGCGCGCGACACCGGCAAGCCGATGAAGCAGGCGCGTGCCGACATCACGGCGACGGCGCGCTATTTCGAGTTCTACGGCTCTGCGGCCGACAAGTTCCATGGTGATGTCATCCCCTTTCTCGACGGCTACCTGGTAACGGTCCTGCGCGAGCCCAAAGGAGTCACCGGACATATCATTCCTTGGAATTACCCCGCCCAGATGCTCGGTCGCACGATCGCCCCGGCGCTCGCCATGGGCAATGCAGTGGTCATGAAGCCGGCCGAGGAGGCTTGCGTTGCGCCGTTGCGCATCGTGGCGCTCGCGCAAGAGGTAGGCTTCCCCGACGGTGCGATCAACGTGGTGACGGGCTTGGGCGAGGAAGCCGGCGCCGCGCTCGCCGGTCATTCGGGCATCGATTTCCTCTCTTTCACCGGTTCTCCTGAAGTCGGCACGCTGGTGCAGATCGCAGCGGCGAAGAACCACATCGGCTGTACATTGGAACTGGGGGGCAAGTCTCCGCAAATCGTGTTCGAGGATGCCGACCTCGACGCCGTTCTCCCCGCCGCTGTCAATGCGATCGTGCAGAACGCTGGGCAGACCTGCTCGGCCGGGAGCCGGGTGTTGGTGCAAAAGTCGATCTACGACGCCTTCGTGCCGCGTGTGATCGAGCGCTTCAAACAATTGCGTGTGGGAAGCCACAGCATGGATCTCGACTGCGGGCCGCTGATCTCCGCCACGCAGATGAAGAGGGTCAACAGCTTTACCGAACAAGCGCGCGGGAGCGGCATCGCAGTGTTGGCCGAAGCGCAGATTGCGCAAGGCGTGCCGAGCGGGGGTTTCTACGTTGCGCCGACGCTCTTCGGCCCGGTTCCGCGCGAGAGCAGCCTCGCCTGTGAGGAAGTTTTCGGTCCCGTCCTTTCGGTGATCCCGTTTGATGACGAAACCGATGCGATCGCGGTGGCAAATGGCACCGACTATGGCCTTGTGGCCGGTATCTGGACCCAGAACGGCAGTCGCCAGATGCGCGTCGCGAAGAAGATGCGCTGCGGGCAGGTCTTCGTAAATGGATATGGCGCAGGCGGGGGTATCGAGCTGCCATTCGGCGGCGTCAAAAAGAGCGGTCACGGTCGCGAGAAGGGCTTCGAAGCGCTGCGCGAGTTTTCCTACACCAAGACGGTTGTATTCAAGCACGGTTGAAATCCCCTGGGCGATGCCGCTGCTGTTCGGTTTTGTCCATCCCACCACCTAATGGAGGAGTACATGGCTAACACCATGCGTTCGTTGGCGAGCACGATTGCAGGAATCGCATTGATTGCCGGTTGCGCGAGCACCGACATGAGAGTCGGAGCGAACTTCGACTACAACAGTTTTGCCGCACGCGTGCAGCCGGGAACGACGGACGCTAAGCAGGTGCGCGAGTGGTTGGGCCAGCCGATCGGACGCGGCGTCGAAGTGCTGCCCGATGGGGAGCGGCTGGAGATTTGGACCTACTACTACGGGACGGGCAAGATTCCGAGCGGCAGCAACACTTCGTTCAAGATGCTGCAGGTTCGCATCGATCAGCAAGGCAAGGTCGTGGGCTATACCTGGACTGGGGACTTGTCCGGCGTGCCGGTGGCCGACCGGCCGGCTAAGTGATGCTCGGCGGGTAAGTCGCCCGCCGTGCAAATCTTGCTTTGGCGCGGGGCACGACAACGTGCCCCGCTTGCGTTAGATCAAGATGAAGTGCCTCCGTTTGATGTCTGCTATACAGTTGTAGATTGCGAGGAGGCCATCATGCTGACCATTCAAGATTGCATCGAACTATCCGAGCTCACCGAGGAAGAGATACTCGCGATCGCCCAGCACGAGCATCTTCCCGAAATGGCGGCGTTGGAAGTGGGCAACTATCTGGTGCATACGCCCGAAGGAGAAAAGCGGATCAAGGCGATGATCGTCGACGACATCGAGGCCGCTCGACACGAAGGCAACGTGGAGCGCCTGTTGGCGCTGAAGCTATGCCTCAAGCATTATCTCGAGCACCACGCAGGCGCCCGCTGATCCCCCGTAGATGAGTGGCTGGACCAGGCTGGGGAAAAACGCCGTGCAGTCGTCTTTCGACCGCCCGCTACGGGGCGAGCCGCTCGATCTTCCACTCACCGCTCTGCTGCCGTAGGTAGTGCAACCGATCGTGCAAGCGGTCGGGGCGTCCCTGCCAGAACTCCAAGGCCTGCGGCACAAGCCGGTAGCCGCCCCAATGCGCCGGCCGCGGTGGGTCGTCTCCATAGCGCGCACTCACTTCGGCGAGCCGTGCCTCGAGGTCCTCGCGATGCGGCAGAACCGTGCTTTGCGGCGATGCCCAGGCGCCGAGCCGGCTTCCCAGCGGACGGCTGCGATAATACGCGTCGGACTCCTCGTCAGAAACGCGCTCGACGTAACCCTCGACACGAACTTGGCGCTCCAACTCGATCCAGTGGAACAGCAGGGCCGCTTGCGCGTTGGCCGCGAGCTCCCGGCCCTTGCGGCTTTCATAGTTGGTGAAGAACACGAAGCCGCGCGCGTCGTAGCCCTTGAGCAGAACGATCCGTGCAGAGGGTTTCCCTGCGGCATTCGCGGTTGCCAGTGTCATCGCATTCGGCTCGGGAACATCGGCTTTCAAGGCTTCTTCGAACCAGCGCGAGAACTGCAGCATCGGATCGCGGGCCACCTCGCGCTCGTCGAGCTTCTCGTGTGCGTACTCCTTGCGTAGCTCCGAAATTGACAGATCCGACGACATCGACGAGATAACCAAGTTAGGCGGACGAAGATTCTAAACCAGCCCGGCGCGGCATGAGCTCGTAGGGATGTTTCCAACCGGGCAGCTGCGCGATGCGCTGCGTCCAAGCCGCAATGTGAGGAAAGGCGTTCAGATCGATCCCGGTTTCCTCGGGATAGTAGAGATAGCCGACCATCGAGATGTCGGCGATAGTTGGACGGTCGCCGACGACGTAGGGGTGCGCTTGCAAGTGGCGCTCGACGATGTCGAACGCGCTCTTCACGCGACCGCGAAGGAAGTCGATGACTTGCCGGTCGTCACTCTTTTGAATGCCGACCAGCCAGCGCAAGGTGGCAAAGTAACTGGTGAACTTGTGGTTGTCGAACAGGATCCAGCGCCAGATCTCGCGACGCTCGGCGGCATCGTAAGGGCCGAAGTTGCCGGTCTGCTCGACCAAGTAATCGAGGATGACGCCGGATTGCGCGATGCGCTCGTTACGGTGGAGCAGCACCGGCGCTTCGCCCATGATGCTCACGCTGTTGCGGTACGCATCGCTACGCGTCTCGCCACCGAAATAATCGACCCAGCGCGCTTGCCAGTCGACGCCCGTCAGGGCCAGCATGAGAGCAACTTTGTAGCAATTGCCGGATTCGGCGAAGCAATAAAGCGCGTATTCGGTCACGATCTTCTCCTTTCCGTTCGGAACAGTTCTGCCCGATCGCTCATTGCGTCCAACGTCGCATGACTTCTCGATCGCGCACGGATGCATCGGCGATGCCGCGTATGACTCTAAACGCCGTCTCACGAGACGGTACACTACGCGCTTCCTTTCAGCTAACAGGCAGACGACCAATGAGATCGATGCGCTATGTGCTCACCGCGATCGCGCTACAACTGACCGCCATGTCCACGGACGCGGGCGCCGCGAGCGATCCTGAAAACACGCTTTACCTCGATTTGAAGGACGGGCGCGTCGTCATCGAGTTACGCCCCGATTTGGCGCCCAAACATGTGGCGCGCGTCAAAGAACTCACGCGTAAGGGGTTCTACGACGGGCTGGTGTTTCACCGGGTGATCGAGGGCTTCATGGCCCAGACCGGAGATCCACTGGGCAATGGGACGGGCGGATCGGGTGTGCGCATTCCAGCGGAATTCTCCAAAGAACCGTTCGAGCGCGGAACGGTCGGCGCGGCACGCTCGCACGATCCGAACAGCGCCGACTCGCAGTTTTTCATCTGCTTCGCGCCAGCGCCTTTCCTCAACGGTCAATACACGGTGTGGGGCAAGGTCGCAAAGGGAATGGAGTTCGTCGACAAGATCAAGAAGGGCGACCGAGATGCGAACGGCGCAGTCGACAATCCCGACAAGATCGTCAAGATGCAAGTCGCAGCCGATGTGAAGTAGGTGGATGCGAAGGGGCGGCTTCGGCGTCCCCTTCTCGCGTCGCGATGAGCACGCGCTATCTCGCACGCGCGCCAATCGCACCTTCCCGAAGTGGCGCCGCCCTCCGCACGTGCACTGAGGCAGCGTTCACCGCCGTCGTCAATAGTCGTCCAGATCGCCAGATTGCCGCTCACGCTCGCCGGCTCGAAGCACACCGGGCCGCGGCACGCTGTTGAGCGCGCCGTAGTGCAATCGTCGGCGCGATCGGCCCGATAGGCGTTGAGGCTTCAAGCACCGATGATCGGCCGCGGTGGCGTGCAAAGACCGGGTGCTACGTCGAGAGTTCACAGCCGAGGGTAGAGCAGCGAAGGCCTGACCGATGATGATTCCAGGCCTAGGCAGGTGGCCTGGCCGGCATTGCGAGTCACCGGCATTGAGAGTCAATTGGGCAGGCACCCCACTGCGAACCCAACAGCGGTGAGGTGACCGATGTTGCGCGGTTTGCGAACGCCAACACTGTTCCATCGGCCGCATTGGACACCGAGTCGATCTGCGAATGGCGACGTCGGCTTCGTTGGGGAACTTGCTTGCTGCCAGAAGGCCTTATCAAACTTTCAGGTGACAAGGTCTATACTTCGACTGTCGCTCTTTGACTACGAACCCGTGCAAGCGGCTGGCAACACTGGCAAGATGCGACCGAGGGCGTGTGATCACGCCGGTTCCATGTTTTCAGAATAACGATTAACGGGTCAGGTCATGAAACACGCCTTGCGATTGATGCTCGCGGCGATGATCCAAATCTGCGCACTCGCGGGGATCCCCGCGTACGCCAACGACGACGCCGACAAATTGAAAGTCAAGGCGTTATCCGAGGAGGCGGGTTTGCTGCTCGACGAAGCGACGGCGTTACAGCCAATCGGCGAAAAGCTGGCGAAGGAGGGCGAGCAGCTCGACGTAGCTGAACAGCAACTTCGTGCCGAGTCCGCGATCGTAAACGATGCAGTCGCGAAGTTTAACGAATCGAGCAAGGCGCTGGAGCGCGCTGTGCACGAACATACTTTGCGGTGTCCTCGGGAGTCGGAGGACAAGGCGTTGATCGAGTCGTGCAATGCGATGGCGGTGGGGTTGAAGGGCACTGCACAGAAGCTCGATCAGGAGCGACCGCAACTGCAAACGCGCCAGCAGGAACTCAAACAGCGGGTCGATGCACAAAACGCAGTGCGGCGGGAGTGGGCGCAGCGCAAAAAAGAGTATGACGCGCGCGTGCAGGCGAACAAGCAGGACGCCGAACGCTGGCTGGCAACTTGCAAGGCCTTCCTCACCAGCGATGGGTTCAAGGCGTTGGTCAAGAAGATAGGAAGTCCCCCCGCGTGCGAGCCCGCTAAACTAGGCGACGTTGCCACCCTTGCTGGGGACGGCGCAGTGGGACGCGTGCAAACTTGCTTGAAGGGTCTGGCAGCGCGCTTTTGACTCTGCTCCGTCCTTCACTTGGTTCACTGCTGATCGAAGCAAAGGAAGGACAGGCTGAATGCGTGCCGCTCGTGCAATCGTACTGCTCGCCAGCTTGGCTGTCCTGCTTCCGGCCGGATTGGCACAGCCGAAGATGTCCGAAAGCACCCGCTTGCACCTCCAGGCCCTGCTGGAAGAGGGGCGGTTGCTGCTGGAGGAGTTTCAAGCGCTCGATCCGGTGACGCACGCGGTGCAGGAGGAAGACGAGCGGCTTCGCCAGGACGAACAGGAACTCGCTCGCGAATCGGCAGAGCTCGCGCGCGCAGCAGCGCAACATAATCGAGCGGCGAACGAGCTTTCCCGTCGCTTCCGAGAGCATCAGAAGGCGTGTCCCAAGACGATGACCGACGCCGCAGCGATCGACGCATGCAACGCGCGTGGAGCTGAGCTGATGACGGAAGGGCGAGCGCTCGATCAGACCTACGCCGAACTGGCAGCGAAGCGCCAGGAGTTGAATCGGCGCATCACTCTGCATAACTCGTCGCAGCAGTCCTGGTCCAAAGTGCGACGTGAGCATCTGCCCAAGCTTGCGACCAACCAAGCCGACGCGTCCCAGTGGGTGGAACGCGCACAATCGTTCATGAGCACGAAGGAATTCGCAGCGTTGGTCGCCGCTGCCGGAGATCCGCAATCCTGCCAGGCGCTGCGGGGATGGTCGCCGCCCGCCAACCCAGGCATCACAGGGCTGCAGCGGCTGTACGCCTGCTTGTCTGCGGTAGCGCCTCAATAGCCACGCTGCTAGACCGCGAGACGTTCGCGCCAGCACTGCGCGAGCCGTCGGCGCGCATTTCGATCCGTGCGGCTGGCCAACAGCAGATCCCTGTCGATTGGCATCGTCACACGCTCCCAACCTTCGGGTACAGGGTGCTCGATCTTCAGCTCCCAGCCTTCCTCCCTAGGATCGACGGAGAAAAGATAGTTTTCCAGGCCGACTTCTTCCAGGACCGCTACCGTCGCCTCGCGCGCGCCGAGCAACTCCTGCCCACTTAAGATCATGTTGTCGACTCCCAATTGTGAAGACCATTTCGCTCTCGTCGGGAGCAGTGCGCGTGCCGGTAAGGTGTGCTGCCAGGTCATGTACTGGTTTCGGCGGCAATTTCTCCTCTGCCGCTGCGGTCTCGACCGTCGCTGCGATCCATCGCTCGCTGTGTCGGAGTATGTAACAAATACCAACGGCAAGGCGCTTTCTTACTCAACGCTCACGGGCTGACTGCCGGGCACGCCGAGTGCCCAGGGTCATGCTAAGCGGAACATGCAAGGCATGATCAGACGACACGACATGCGGATGGTCGGATTAGGGATCGCTGTCTTTATGACGATGGCGATCACAGTCGCAGGATGCGACGAGCGGCGCAATCCGCAGCGACCCAAGGTCGACGACACGCATCGATGGAGGTCGTACGTCTTACCGAGCGAGGCGAGCGCAGCGCAACCTCCTCAAGAGGACGACTTCACGGTGCGGGCTCGACGTGAGATGCAGGCGCTGCGCGCCCAGTTCGACGCCTTGCGCGCCCGGGCAGATGCGGCGAGCGGTGCGGCGCGCGAGCGGTTCGCACGACGCATCGCCGAAATGGAGCCGCAATGGCATAACGCCGAGGCACGCTTTGCCGAAGCGAGGAGCAAGGCTGAGGTTGGGCTGCAGGAGGCGAGGGAGAAATTCTGGAAGGCTGTCGAGTCGCTCAGGCAGTCGATGCGCGACGCGCAGAAGGAGTTCGATCGGAGTTGAGGCCACGGTTGTGGCTTCGACACCCCGGGTTCGAGAGAACCGGAGTTCGTGAGCACCCTGTTGGTCTTGGAGGACTCTTGTCGACGCTTAGTAGAGGAGAAAATCGATGCTTAGTTGGGCCGTAGTGTTCTTGGTTGTTGCGATCATCGCGGGCTTGCTCGGGTTTACCGGTATCGCTGGTACTGCTGCGAACATCGCCTGGATCTTGTTCGTCATCGGCATCATTCTGGCGATCGTGTTTTTCGTCATGGGCCGCCGCGGCCCGGGTGTATAGCCACCGGCTTACACAGCGCCGGCAAGCTCCGGCACATCGCGCTGGCCGAGGTCTGAGTTCAGCATCTCCCCCTCGGCCAGCTCCTCCCACTCTTAGAAAATCACGCACAATCGCACATCGGCCGAGAGCCGGAGCGAGGGCTTCGTCTGGCGCTGCCAATGCTCGCTAAGTGGTGGCTGCGCCCGTACCCCTCACGGCGGCCGACGAAGCAGTTGGGTACGAGGAAAATTCAGGAGTTGGAGGAGGATCATTCATGGAGTCAAGTGCGGCGTCTCCCAGCCCCCTCGCTTTTCTCGATGCGCTGCATGGCTATCAGCGTACTGCGGCGCTGCGGGCCGCCGTCGAGCTGGATCTCTTCAGCGCGCTGGCCCAATGTAACGGCGAGCTTGCCGAAACGGCGGCGCGATGCGCAGCAAGCGAACGCGGCATACGCATTCTGTGCGACTACCTCGCAATTCATGGCTTCTTGATCAAAAGCGACGCGCGCTATCGACTGACGCAGGATTCAGCGGTCTTCCTCGTACGCGGCTCGCCCGCTTACCTCGGCGACACACTGGAGTTTCTGCTGTCCGAGGAGTTGACCGAAGGCTTTCGCACTCTGACGCAAGCGGTTCGCAAGGGAGGCACCGCACTGCCGGCACGTGGCACGATGGAATCGCAGCACCCGGTGTGGGTGAAGTTTGCCCGTGTCATGGGACCGATGATCGCGCAACCTGCGAGCACGATCGCGGCACTGGCCGATCCCTTAGGCGCGCGTCCCCTGCGCGTGCTCGACGTCGCAGCGGGCCACGGCTTGTTCGGCATTGCTTTCGCCCAGCGCAACCCGCACGCGCACATCGTTGCGCAGGACTGGGCGCCGGTGCTCGAAGTCGCACACGAGCATGCCCGCGACGCAGGGGTGGCAGATCGCTATGCCCTCCTTCCCGGTGACGCTTTCGAAGTCGACTTCGGTGACGGCTACGATATCGCGCTGCTCACCAACTTCTTGCATCACTTCGATCCTCCGACTTGTGAGCGGTTGATCGTCAAGGTGCGCGACAGCCTGAAGCAGGAGGGCATAGTCGCCACGCTCGAGTTCGTCCCCCATGAGAATCGCGTATCGCCGCCTGCCGCAGCGGCCTTTTCGCTCACCATGCTCGCGACCACCCAAGCGGGCGACGCCTATACCTTCGGCGAGTACGACCGCATGTTCCGCGACGCAGGATTCGGCGAAAGCACGTTTCATCCGCTGCCACCGCCGCACGCGCAGAGCGTGATCCTCACGCGCCGCTGACGCGGGTAACTTGCGCCGGCGTCGACCGGCGTGCTGCGATCAGTCGGTGTCGGAAGATCGCCTGCGCGACAACGGCAGGAACCAGCTGAAGGGCTGAAGCAGTAAAGCCATGTGGGTGGCGAACTGACGCTGAGCCTGCTGCACCAACGGCTCGAAAGCGCTGCGGTCGAGTTCGCCCTCGAAGGTTTGCGTCATCAGCTTTCCGCCCTCGAACCGGGCGCTGCGCGATGTCACTCGGGTCGTGCCGGCCTGCGACGAGATTTCGGTGTACGACATCCGGAAGCTAACGAATGGGCTAGGCATGGGCGGCTCGAGGGCCTCGATCTCCTCGTCCTCGCTTTTGCGGAGCGTATGCGGGGCACGCACAACGGGAACCCTGCTCATAAGTATCCTCCAGGCGAATCGCGGGTCGGATCACTAATGCTAAGCGAAACTCGCACGGCACGTACCGAATCGAAGCGGGTCGGCAGCGTCGGGCGCGCCCCGCTCTTACCGTATCTGCAGCAGCTTCGACAGACGAAAAGACGATCGATTTCCCAGCAACGCGAAATTGCGCTCGAGCCATTCCTCCGTCCGCTTTCTGCCCTCGCGATACAGGCCGGAGATGAAAGAAGGGCTTGCGTTGAGCTTACTCAAGGCGGGAAGCTCGCTCATCAATTCCTGCGCGTCGATAAGGTGCACATGCAAGCGCCGCAGCCGGCGTTCGATGCTGCCGAGAGCGAACAGTCCTCGTTCGGCCTCCCGCTTCGCGAGCGCAAGCGCCTGCAATTCGGCGAAGAAAGTCGAGCTGAAAGTGATCTCGGTTAGCCGCTGACCGATCTCGTCGACTCCGGTTGGCATGTGCGCGTCCCGCAGGGGATGCAGCATCACGACGACGATGTCGCGCGCAGCGCTCCGGTGCACGAGTGGAAAGATCGGCGGGTTGGCGGCCAAGCCGCCGTCCCAGTAGGCTTCACCTTCGATCTCGACCGCGCGGTGCAGGGTGGGCAGGCAAGCTGACGCCAGCACCGCTTGGACGCTCAGCTCGCGGTTGCGAAACAGCCGTAGCATGCCCGTGCTCACCTGCGTGGCGGCAATGAACAGTGCGATGGGACACTCGGCCCGCAGGCGCTCGAAGTCGATCTGGCTTGCCAGGATATCGCGCAGTGGGTTGATGTCCAGCGGGTTGAGCTGATATGGGGAAAAGAAGCGTGACAGGAACAATAACCCCTTGAGTGCCGGAGACGGTTCCGCCTGCTTGACCAACTCTTCCGAGGACGAGACGACCGCTGGAGGAGCAGTAAATGCCGCCTGCTCGGCGACGCTATTCCATAGCTTCTCGAGCGCCTGGCGCGCGCCTTCGCGGCCACCGACCGTGAGTCCATGCGCGAGGGCGACGGCGTTCACTGCGCCGGCACTGGCGCCACTGATGGCTTCGATCTCGATGCGCGAGTCCTCGAGCAGGCGATCGAGTACGCCCCAGGTGAAGGCGCCGTGCGAGCCGCCGCCTTGTAGTGCCAGGGTGATGGATTTCTTTTGCATGCCGATGGCTTGAGTGAGTCGATGAGAGCATGAGCGCAACAAAACAGCGCGCGCTCAGCATGTTCCTCTTGCGGCTAAGCAACGTCTGCTTCGCTTCGATCCCGCTCCCTCAGCCGTCCACCCACTCCCGTACCTTCCACCGGGTGGACGGTGAGCCGGGGATGACGACAAAGCCATCGGATGACGGCGCGGGAAGCGCCTCGGAGGTCGCGATCGACGTTCCTTCTAGGAAAGGCAGGGTGGACAGCTGAATTCGCCAGCCCGTCGGCGTCTGACGGGCGAAGCTGACTTCGAAATCGACCAGCGCACGCAGGCGTTCGTCGTCGCACTGTTCACGCTCGATCAACTCGACCAACGACTCGGCGGGGGCGAGGGGGCCGCACTGGCGGCTGCGGATGTGCATCATGTACTCACCAGCCACGACGATACGCTCGAGCGCGTCCAGTGGCCGACCTTGCGCGTCGACGCGTTCCAACGCGACCGACAGTCCGGTGCTACCGGGGACGCGCTCCCAGATCTCTAGATAACGCGTTTCGAGGCCGGTCTCGACGATCATGTCGCCGTCGATGAAGACCATGCGCCCAATGCCGCGGCTGCGCGTCGGCGGCCGAAAATCCGTATGCCGCAGCCATGTACAGACCTCGCCCTCGACTTCCGTGACACCCGCGAAGCCCTCTTGCTGTGCGAGCCAAAGCAATTGATCCCGCGAGCAATCGGAGAGACCGCGCACTTGGGAGAAGTCGGGCCGAGCCGCAGGGATGCGCACATCGGCGTGCCAGCCGCGTGTCTGCAGCCAGAACACGTTGGACGCGACGTCGGCCGGAACGGAGTCGCGCTGCAGGATGAGGCGCTGCCACAGGCCGACATAGCGCTCGGGGACCGGGGGGCGGGTCGGTTGCGAGGCAATGCCCGGTTGGGTCTTCTCGAAATCGTCTTGCACGCCGCAATTGTACGTGGCTGGCGAGCGGGCAAGCGGTGGAACGCCCGAAAAGGCGCCTCCGCTGCCATGGCTGTCGCCGGTGCCGATGGTCCAGCCTTCATCGATCGGTCGCTGCGGAAGCCCAGCTGCG
>Ga0070741_10005301_pt1 | contig 28758 bp, 14 predicted proteins | sample Coa_R1_4_FD_66440 | JGI IMG/M metagenome (GOLD analysis project Ga0070741, IMG submission 66440) | Surface soil microbial communities from Centralia Pennsylvania, which are recovering from an underground coalmine fire - Coalmine... | ecosystem: Environmental > Terrestrial > Soil > Unclassified ... | reverse complement strand
CTATTTACAATACTCACAGCACCGCTACCAATAAATGGTCCGCAGGCCCCAGTTTCCCGGCTAATTTTTTCCCCTTCGACGCTCCCGCTGCGATTCTTCCCAGCGGCAATGTTTTGGTGATGGCGAGCAACAACTTTGCAGCCCCGAGCCAGTTTTTTGAGTTCGACGGCACGAATCTGAGCCCCACCGCTGTTCTGCCCCGTCAGGGGAGTGAGCCTGCCTTTGTTGGAAGCATGCTGGTTCTTCCCACCGGACAGATCATGTTCACCGACGAGTCACAAGACGTTGAAGTTTTCACTTCGAGCGACCCCTTCAATCCCGCATGGGCGCCAACCATCAGCTCGTCCCCTGGTACGGTGATGATCGGCGGTACCTCATACTCCGTCTCCGGTACCCAATTCAACGGCCTAACCCAGGGAGCGATGTACGGAGACGACGCGCAGATGGCCACCAACTTTCCACTGGTGCTCATTACCAACAACGCGACCGGCGACGCTGTCTTTGCGCGAACCCACAATCACAGCACCATGGCAGTAGCCACTGGAACAGCCACGGTATCGACGAAGTTCGACGTGCCCTTCAGCGCGGAAACCGGCCCGAGTACGTTGCAGGTGATCGCCAATGGGATTCCCTCCTCACCGGTCAATGTCAATGTCGTATCCGGACCTTTCCCGGTAGACCTCTCGGGGAACTTCAATGTTACGGGCATGTATTGGGATACCTCCACCTTCTCGGCGTCCGGCAGTCTGGATGGCATCGGCCACTCTTATTCAGAGAATCTGCTGGGATCGCTGGTCAGTTGGAACAACATCCCGCTTTTTCTGGGGCCGCCCGATCCCGACTCTTCGTTACCCAACGCCATTCAACCCAACGGCGATTTCGTTGATCTGGGCGCCTTCGGCGGTTTCTCGCAGCTCCGCATGCTGGCCACCAGCGTCGACGGCAACTCTCCGGGGCAGACGTTCACGCTCAATTACACTGACGGCACGACCGCCTCATTTACGCAGAGTTTCAGCAACTGGACCGCTGCGCAGAACTATTCCGGGGAAACCAAGGTGGTGACTATGCCCTACCGGGATAAGGGTGATGGGACAAAGAGCACTGGGACAACCTATCTGTACGGATATACGTTCCATCTTGATAGCACGAAGAGCCTCAACTTCATGATCCTACCCGTTGCCAAGAACCTAAGAATCCTGGCTATGACGGTTGCACCCTGACACTGATTGATCCTCGATCTTAAGCGCCGGCGCCGTTCAAAGCGCCGGCGGTAGCAAGATCGTCTAGTCGCCAGCAGTATACGCCGGAGACCGGATCCCAGGTAAAGCCGACAACGCCGTGCTTTGCCTGCCCGTCGTGGGCCAGGGTATTCAGCAGTAGCACACTGGCGTGGTTTCCAGTTTCATCATGCAGATATCACATCGCGATCACATATTGGTAACAAATGAATGATAGTAATCAATGTGTATCCTGAGTTGGAGTCACCCGGTGACCGTCGTTCCTGCCGACGTCCAAACCAAGAACGGACCAACATTCTTCAACGTTCCTTGAGTCAAGCTTTCCACTTCGATGGCGCTCTCACCTGCCAGCCGGCCGTCCGGCGACCAAGACGGTGCAAAATTGCTTGAAAGTCCAAACAAATCTACGATGGACGTCTGGACTGTCAGCTTCGTCATGGGAACAGCCCCGATCCATCAGCAAACTACCCATCAAGCAGTGTCGGAGATGTACTTCAGTTGGAAGGCCACAAGCAATTCCAAGCAAACCGCAGACCGAGAGCGCAGGATATTCAAGAGGGTGGTGGAGCACTGATATCACCAACAATGATCGGGCAAAGGCAGATCGTATGGCCCAGGATACATACGAGAAGTTTCATCCGCGAATGGCGGTTGTGAGTGCAGCAGCGCCCTTTACAATGACATCGCTCCGCTCATCGACAAGTTCAATCGCGATCCATGGAGCGATACCGACCTGAGCCAGCAAGACCAGACTTGAAGATCTCGAAGACATCAAAGCCGAAGCATGGATGTATCAAAATCGAAATGACTTGCAGTCGCTGCCACTCGAGGATGGCAATGAAGTCAACTCTGCCGATAAACCCGGCGACAATGCGAATCCAACTGACCAGAGGACCGAATCACAGATGCCGCAATAAAGGGGCCTGTGCTTCCAACATTGACGCGTGACTTTGCGGTTCGCAGCAACGCAAGCGACCAGCCAGACTCGCCACAAGGAGGCGACGCATCATGCAAGGCGGCGGGTGAGCCGGTTCGATTATTCGCACGCGTGGCGAACGTCAAATTCAATCAGAATGCATTGAGCTGAGCTACTCGTGACGACGGCGCCTTCCAAAGAACCAGCCTGTCACAGCTCCCAGGACAATTCCTACTCCTGCGGCCGCAACGACAGCGGTGAACGGATGCACCTTGATTTGGTGACGGGTTTCTTCCACTGCGTCTTCAGCCGAATTCCGGAGACGGCGAACATTTCGCGCGGCGCCATTATATGCCGTTTCCACAAAGTGACGGACTTCTTTCGATACATTGGACGCGCGATCTGCAAATTCCTTCCCCGCCGTTTTGATTTCTTGAGCTCCAGGAGCACTAAATTCTGCAGTTTTCATGGTGTCCTCCTCATCGGCAAAAGTATGATGCATGGACAATCAGACCAATGTGATGTGCGTCACAATGTAACGTGAGCGACAGGATTGATCGAAGCTACAAACCGCTTGCAGGACGTTTTTGCGCACCCCACAGCTTCTTCCAGTTCAACTCCTGCCCTCTATTCTGTGGGCCGCTGGCGCCGGAACATGGCAATGGCTTCGATTTCAAGCAGCAGGTTAGGGCGGCAGAACATAGCCTGATTCCAGTAGAAGCCGGCAGGGGGTTGAGTCCTTGCTCGCCGTAAAAAGCTGTGCGTTCTGCATTGAAGGCGGCGGCATAGTCCCGCTCGATGTCGCGGAGATAACACGTCGTGCGCACAATATCCTTCCAGGTTGCGTCCTCCGCCGTCAGCAGCGCGGTGATGTTATTGAACGTCCTCCGGGTTTGAGCGCATAAATCGCCCGCATGCTCGAACGCCGGTGCGATTATCTGGAGGAGTTGAGAAGAGACTACCAGGTCCCGATGTTTGGCCGGGGCCATTCGAACCAAGCCCCAGCCCCCTCAATGTAAATCCTTCTGCCCACTGCCCTATATGGAAACCGGAAATCCTGAACACAGGCCAGCCCCAAAGCGTTCCTATAAGAAGGAACTGTCCCGCGCAGAAGCGTTCACAATTATGGAGCATGAGGTTAAGCAGGGTTGGTGGGACCCCGATTTACTTGAGCAAATTCACCATGAAACCAATTTTTTGGAGAAGAGCCCGTTCCCGTTCCTAGACTGGTGAACTGCTCATCGACAAGCTTCGTGAATCAAACGCCTTGAAAAAACTGTCAATTGTTCGTCATCAATTGGTCTTCAGAGGTGGCTATTGCAGTAAGTTTTCGGGGATTGGCTCTTATTTCTCACGACACAGCCGCATTTTATTCTTTTCCTACCTTATTTTACAGTCCGTGTGGCGGTTTGGTTCGCGGCATGAGGGTACGTTGTTCTGGCTTCCCCGGCGGGTGCTCCTTCTTCCCCGAGCACATCTGTGATGGCTCTGTAGAGCGCTTCCGGTTTGACAGGCTTCCGCACGAATTGTCGTGCCCCATTTTGCATTGCTGCAGCAATGTTCTCGCGATATCCAACGGCGGATACCATCACAATGCGTGCCTGGGGATCTTGCCGTATTATTTTCTCAAGCGCCTCAATTCCGCCCATCTGTGGCATAGTGATGTCCATGAGCACGATGTCGGGCTTCATCCGCTCGTATTGGGTGACAGCCATCAGCCCATCGCCGGCTTCGGCCACCACCTGGCCGCCGAAACCTTCGATCATGCGGCCTAAGTGCTTGCGGGAAAAAAGGGAGTCATCCACGATCAGGTAGCGAACGGGCAACCCGTCCTTGCTCCGCTTGATTACTGCAAACTCCTGCATAACAGCCTCCTTATGTTCTCATCTGGAGTGGGTTCTGCTTTGTGGGACTTTTCTCGCAACAAACGTTTGATAGATCTTGAGGCATGAAAACTCTAAGCGGAGGAGTCTGTATCGCACTCTCTCACGATTGACCACCACAAACAAGTTACGGTCGTAACCGGAGCACGCGATAGAGAAGAAGATTCTTATGTTTTAACGTTGAGTCCGGGATTTCACAAGGTTCAAAATATCGCAATGAAGGCTAGGTGGTTCCTCGAAAAGTTTTGAAAGTCGTTCCACGAACTAGTATGCCACGTGGCAAGGAGTAGAAATCCCATCAGGCCCTAACCGCTTGTTTTGGAGTGCCCTAGTAGTATAATCCCGCGCATGCGGCCACCGGATCAGAATACTCCAAGCACGTCCCGGGAAACGGCTGTGGTCGCGACCGTTCGCGACAGAGTTCGGTTCCAGAACGCAGGTATCGACTGCACACGAGCGCTTTACACGCCCGCCAGTTCTACCGGCCGCCACTACCATGATGATAGCAACGTGGTCCTTGCACTTTCGGGTTCGTTTACCCAAACAATGTGCTCCCGCACGACCGTCGTAGCACCGAATGGGTTGATGTACGTTCCGGAAGGAGAGATCCACGCAACCGACTTCGGGCCTAATGGAGCCTGCTGTTTCTTCGTAGCCCTCAATGAATCGTGGACGCGCAATCGGTTGGAAGACTCCAAGATTGACGCAAGAAGGCCGAAAATTGCCACCGGAGGATATCTGCAGGCCTTTGCGCTGAAGATGTATGCAGAGTTCAAAAACCCAGATTCGCTTTCCGACCTGATTGTGGAAGGTGCGGTTCTGGAGCTCTTGGGAAGATGGTTTAGAGAATGCAGCCGCTCGCATCAGCACGCACCGGCGTGGTTACGATCTGTTAAAACGTTGTTGCGAGATTCATTTCGCGAGTCCATCGCCCTCAGCGATCTTTCCCAGGCGGTTGGTGTCCATCCCTCGCACATTGCCAGGGAATTCCATCGCGCCTACGGCTTGACCATCGGCGAATGCGTGCGTAAACTGCGCGTCGATTTTATCGCGGAGAAACTCCGTAACTGCGAAAAGGATGGAAGCTCTCTAACCGATTTGGCGCTTGAAGCTGGGTTTAGCAGCCACCCCCACATGAGTTCGGTATTCAAGCGCCTAACAGGAATGACGCCTTCTCAATACAAGAAAGCTCACGGAATCACATCAATTCCATGAAAATCCCTCAATTCCATGAAAGACAGCGCGGGCAATTCCGTGTAGATTGCTGACCAGAGAAGCAGGAACAAGGTGGCGTTCGGTTGCGACCTCGAAACCGCTGCCGTGGTTATCGCAGAACCATGACCGCTGTCAGTGATGTGGCTGAGTTGCGGAGGTAACCACGGCCAGAAACCCACAGATCTTTCAACCGGAGAAATTCGATGAGAGTTAAAGTGCATTTGAGAGCAGCCGTTCTGGCGACTTGGAATCTGATAGCACCGTTCACCCTTTCAACCATCCTCCTCGTGGGGGGCGCGGCTGTCATGATGTTGGGCGCGTCCGTGAGCTGGGCTCAAAACACTCCTCTTCCCTTAGGGACGGTCACGCAATTCACAATGGTGTCTCCGTGTCCAGCGGGCAGGCATGGCAGTATGCCGCTTTCCCAGGCTGTGTGTTACACGGCTACGGTGGACAATTGCCCGAGCCACCAATTGGGCGTGACCATCCCACCACTGAACGCTACCGTCGCCATCTCCACGCCTACAAACTGGAAGAATGGAACCATCTTTCTGCACGGCGGCGGTAATGGCGAAGACTACTTCGACGCGAAGCCCGGCACTGGTATGTCCGTCTCCTATGCTAACCAGTACTACAATGCGGGCTTCCAAGTGGTACAGATCGCCTGGGCCGGCGATTGGTCCAACAATAGCAATAACCCTGCGGTGAAAGTAATGAAATACGACGCCTGTCGGCCAGCGACCATTCTGAATTATGTTTACACGAATGTGCATGGCGGAGCTACCAGTGGCGCCATGTGCGCACAGGGGCATAGCGCGGGATCGGCAGCGATGGCTTACGCGCTCTCTTGGTACGGAGCAAGCTCTTATTTAAACAATGTTGTTTTGACCTCAGGACCTGTATATGCCAACATCGAGGGCGGATGCCAGTATCCGTACTCGTCGCAGTTTCAAAATCCCATTACGGTTTGTCCATCAGGCCAACTCGGATGTATTGGGAGTAGTTGGACCGATTTTGTGCAGTACCTGAACGATGGTACGTCGAAGACAGTCGCCCAGAACACCAATCAGCCTCCGGGCAATTGCAACAATTACAACGGCTCCGGTACGGCAACCACCTCCTACGACCAGAATTGGCATGCCATGAGCATCGTTGCTTCGGGCGCCAACTATAGCTACCCCAACACTTCCTTGTCTGCGTTTCTGTGCGCCACCGGGCAGAGCCAGAACAACTCGGCCGGCCAGGGGCAGCTTTTTTACAAGAATTTCACCAGCATCAGCCAGACCCTGAACTATGCTGTGTATCGGGTGGACGGCTGCGGAGGAAGTGAGAAGATTTGGGATGGAACCACGTCCGACGGCAGCAGTGCATTTACGGTCTCAGCGGACGCCATGATCAATCGCTGCAACAAGCCGGTCAGCGGCCAGCCCTAGGTCGATTGATTCTTGAGGCTGCGAGACGACATTGAAATCGTTGCTCGGTCAAAAACTTTTGGGCTTGCGCCTGCGATTGAATCGCGTTTTCGGCATCCCGTTTTCGGTTTAAGGTTACTTTCATACACTCTCATATAGTGGACTAATTCTTTGTTGACATTCATGCTTCTTACGAACTAGTCTGCCACGAATCTGTGAACAGGACATGCTGGAAAAAGAACGGATTCGCATGTCCGTCAGTAATCCTGATGGGCAGCTCCTAGGTTAACGAATAGCTTTTGGTTCTCGATATGGGATCACTTCCCAGAGTCGAGGTGGAGAAAGATACCTATGGACATTTCCTGGCGTTCGGTCCGGTTCCACTGCGCAACGCTTGCAATCATATTTTTCGCTTCCTCTGCACTCGCCCAGCATGGCTTGTTCAGCGCCAACGGGAAGCGGGCTGGTATTCACCCGCCGACGATCGTAAATCCGCGAACCAGTTCGGCCTCGCCCACGGTATCGTCACTGAATGTCTCGGGCACTTGGACCGTGACGAGCTGTTGCTATAACTTCAGCGTCGTACTGAATCAGGACCAGGCCGGCAACATAACCGGGTCCGTCACTGGTTTGCCGGGAAATGCTTCCGGCGATCCCCCGTGTTTTGCTGCCGAGCCCGTTTCCGGTGCGGTTACTGGAAGCAATGCATTCTCATTTTCGGCGGCGATGGAGGGCGGAGACAATGAATGCGAACAGGTGTGGTCTGTTGATGCAACGATGACTTCGGACACGGTCGCATCGGCGGTGTTGAAAGTGTTTGAGAGTTCGGACGAATCTGAGGATCCGATTCCCGATGTATCCGGCACCATGACGAGAAACACAATACCGATCAAACTGATCGACCCGGTGGCTTCCGGCCTTCTCGATGGAACCACGGTTACCGAGAACGTTGATGCCATTGCGGGCGCTGCGAATCCCATTTACGTGTCGGGAACTGCCGCGGACGGCGTGACGCAGGTCATCGTCGAAGTGACTCAAGTGCAGCCGGGGGATAGCGTGCAGTTGACCTTGGTGAACGAAAGTGGACAGCAAGATTCGACGGCAAACGATGGCGGCCTGATTCCATTGGGCGGCGATCCTGCCAGCGCCGCCAGCACTCTGACGTTTCAGGCGCAGAATACCGATCCACCCATGGCGATTGCCCTCTGGGTAGCTCCCTCCAATTTCTCCCGCGGCAGCCAGGACGCGACTGCCTTACAGCGAAGCTTGACGATCCAAGCGCAAGATACAAACACAACCAACAATGGCTCGTCGTCGGCTAGCGGTTCGCAACCGGTTGCTTTGGTGCGACCACCGGTTGTGCTCATTCATGGACTATGGAGCAGTGGACAAGGAACCTGGGGCGGTTTCAACCCTGTTAGTGGGCAGAACGCAAGTCTCTGGGCACAGATGAAGCCGCAGCCAGCTGATTACAGCCAACCTGTGCAAGTCACAGCGAGCAATCCCTCATACTCAAGCTTGTCATCGGTGACGGCGGCCTCGCTCGGATTCTCATTCAATGCGCCTAACATTCTGTTGCAACTACAGAACTACATCAACAACTACGGTGTGAATAACAATGTGGCCGTCGTCCAGGCGGATGTGGTCGGTCACAGCATGGGAGGCGACATCGCCCGGACCATGGCGGGGTTATCCAACTTCACAGGCCAAAACGACTACGGGCTAGGTTCGATTCACAAGCTAATCACAATCGGCACACCGCATACCGGTACACAGCTGGCCTTTGATCTCCTCCCTGGTCCAACTGGGGATCCAAATGCTTGTGTGAGGAATGCTATCAATCGCTTTGCTGGAAACCCTTCCTTCTTGACGGCGACCGTCAATGGAATCACAGTGAATGGCGCCGTCGGAGATCTGCGAGCAACCAGTCTGCCTTTAGGTCCGTTTCCAATTGCGTACATCGCAGCAACAACGACCGCAGCCAATCTAAGCAACTTGGATGCGTCAGCGTTTTCGGCATCCGGATTCATCCACAACTACTGCGGGAAATTGGCGGGATCTCCTCTCGCGATGCTTCTGACCTCTACAACCTGGAATCAGGAATTCTCTGGAGCTGCAAACGACGGAATTGTTCCACTGACAAGCCAGGTGAACGGTACCACGAGCACGCTGATCTTCTCGGGAATCATTCACTCGCCCGGCATTGAGTCGCTGAATTTCAACCCTCCCACGGAAGTGGACTCCGCGAGCGGTATTCCGGATGAAGTAATCAACTTGTTGAACGAGCCGATCAACGGCGCCGATTTTTTCCCGAGCAACTAGTGATAAGGATGCCAATGATGTTGTGCAAACAGATGCGCAACAAGACGCCTTACTTTCTTGAGGCGAATGCTCTTTCGAAGATTTATGTCGTCTTGCCTGTACTTCTATCGCGGTTGCAACGATCACGTGCGCAGTCGCTGTTACGAAGCGTCGTCATGGAGGAGAAATGATCCGGACTAAATTACAGCTCTTTTGGCTGCTTCTGATGGGACTTCTCGTTATTCCCGCCTATGCGCAGCAGCCGTTACTGCAGATTACTTCTCCTTCTAATCTGTCACTCGCTACGGAGGGGCAAATCCTTACAATAACCATCTCCGCCGATCCCTCCGTCCAAAACATATTCATAGCGGGCCAGTCTCCTTTGCCCCCGGTACAACCAACCTCCAACTCGAACCAATTCACTTTGACTTTGCCGACCAATATAACGCCCGGATGGTATCAGCTTGGCGCGGTCGGCTCGGCGCCGAGCGGCTATGTAGAGTCCGCCCCGGTCCTGATTGACGTGGAGAGGTCAGATGCGCCCGTATCGATCACAGTTCAGCCGACGTTCTTCACCGTTCAAGGGATCGGAAGCCAAACGCCGATTCCGATTTACGGCACGTATGCGGATGGTACGAATCTATACCTCTCCAATTCGACGCAAACTGGGTTGGTGTCAGCCAATACCACAATTGCGACGGTGAGCGGCGCCACTTCTAGCGGACCAGGCATCGCTACCGCGACAGCCGTGGGGGCCGGAGAGACGTCCGTGGTTGTGAGCACGTACGCTACGGGATCGCAGACCGCTTCGGCAACAGCGACGATCTGGGTCACGGTGACATTGCCGCCGACTGGCCCTGCGCCGGTGATTACCAGTGTTTCGACGAATACGGGCACGCCCGGGGTAACGCAGGTTACGGTCAACGGCTCGAACTTTGGTTCCGCGCAAGGCAGCGGCTATCTGGAATTGGGTAACAAGAGCGCCACTTCGATCAGCCTATGGACGCCCGGTCAGATTATTGCCACCGTCCCGCTCGGCTCGATGCCGGGAGTGGTCTTGGTCAAACAGAATGGGTTGGCCAGCAACAGCCTTCCATTTACAACCGTCGTCCCGTCCATCACTGGGCTTAACCAAACGAGCGGCACGACCGGAACGCCCATCACCATCAGCGGGTCCAACTTTGGTGGAACCCAAAACGGCAGCCAGATCATGTTCAATCACGTCGCCGCCACACCCACCACCTGGACAGACGGATCGATTGTCGCGCCGGTTCCCGTCGGCGCCACGACAGGCACGATTGTCGTTATCGTCAACGGCAGTTATAGCAACGCGGTGAACTTCACTGTACCTCCGCCCGCCATCAAGACTTTGAGTCCAGCCCGCGGAGCTATCGGCGCAACCGTAACCATTAAGGGCAGCAACTTCGCCGGAGCCCAGAACACGAGTACGGTGACCTTCAACGGAATCCATGCGAATCCGTCTGTGTGGGGAGATACCTCGATCACGGTAAAGGTGCCAAGCGGCGCAACCACTGGCCCGGTCGTAGTTACCGTCAATGGAGTCGCCAGCAATGGAGCGACATTCTGGGTGAACAATACTTCCGATTTCAACGGAACGCTGACGGTGCCCGCCATCGGAACCACTGGTACTGCAACGCAGGTGCCGACGAGCGGAAATTTGGCGGCAGGTCAGAATGCCAGCCTGACATTCACTGGGACCACTGGGCAGGCACTCAGCTTCAATTTCCTGAACTCGACGATAGGTTCCTCTGCCTCCAACTGCATCGCGACGCTGTACGATCCCTCAAACAACAGCATTGGTACCGGTTATTGCGGGGTGCAGACCGCAGGGGGATGGATGGGACCAATGCCTCTGACAGCTACAGGTTTGTACCGGCTATACCTTGTCCCCAATGGGGGCGCGACCGGCAGCGTCTCAGTCTCGGTCAACAATGACTCGGATGTGACCACCCCGGCGATCTCGATAGGAGGAGCTGCGGTCACCCCGACAACGGTGATTGCAGGGCAGGATGTCCGTCTGAAGTTCACAGCCACAGCGGCGCAGCACATCGGCGTGTACGCGACCAGCGTGACCAATCCATCAGCGAGCCTGAATGTGTTGTCAGCCTCCGGCACGGTGCTGGCCAGTACATCGATCAATAACAACCCGGCAGGACAGACGTTCTTCGTGGATACACAACTGACTTCAGCTGGAACCTATCAGCTCTTGATTCAGCACGCTTCGAAGAATTTCGGCAGCGAGACATTGCAGATCGTTACAGCGCCAAACGACTTTACCGGAAGCCTTGCGGTGCCGGCGGCCGGGAAAACCGGGGCAACCACCCAGGTGCCAACAAGCGGGAACCTGGCCGTAGGCCAGAATGCGAAGCTGACATTCAAAGGCACAGCTGGGCAGAAGCTGAGCTTCAATATATCGAACTCGACGATTGGTACATCTGCCTCTTCCTGCCTGGTGACCATTTCCGATCCGAGTAAGAACGTAGTGTGGTCGGGCTATTGTGGGACCGGAGCCAGCTACATTGACACGCTGGCAATCGCTACTACTGGAACGTACACCTTCTACATCGCTCCTCAGGGGGGAGTCACCGGAAGCGTAGGGATTTCTGTGAACAATGACCAGGACGCGACAACACCGGCAATCACGGTCGGAGGCAGTGCGGTTACCGCGACAAGCCTTGTTCCGGGGCAGGATGTGCGTCTAAGCTTTACGACAACCGGGCCTCAGCACATCCTGGTATCCGCAACCAATGTGACCAATCCTCGGGCGACCCTGAGTGTGCTCTCTCCAACTGGCTCAGTGCTGGGCAGTACATCGATCACTAACAATCCGTCCGGGCAGACGTTTACCGTGGATACGCAGTTGGGCGCTGCCGGAACGTACCAACTGTTGGTTCAACACTCTTCCGCAGGCATTGGAAGTGAAACGTTGCAAATCGCCGGCGGTCCGGCTGATTTCACTGGGACCCTGACTGTACCGACGCCGGGAACGATTGGGGCTGCCACCCAGGTGCCGACGACCGGGAGCCTGGCCACAAGACAAAATGCCAGCCTGACCTTCTCTGGGACCGGCGGCCAGAGGCTGAGTTTCAACGTTTCGAATTCGACCATTGGAACCTCTCTGACTTCCTGCCGTGTGACGATTTACGACCCCAGTCGCAATGTGGCGGGATCGGGCTACTGTGGAACCGGAGCAAGCTACGTTGACACGATCAGCTTACCTGCCACCGGAACTTACAGCTTCTACATCGCTCCTCAAGGCGCCGCCACGGGAAGCGTGAGCATCTCCGTGAACAATGACCAGGACGTGACGGTTCCAGCGATCACCATCGGAGGCAGCGCAGTCACCGTTGCAAGCAAGGTTGCAGGGCAGGACGTGCGTCTGAGTTTCAATGCAACGGCGGCTCAAAACATCGTGGTAACCGCGACGAACGTGACGAATCCCTCTGCGACGCTGAATGTGGTCGCTCCCTCCGGCATGACCATGAGCAGTACATCCATCAGTTCGGGCCAGACGTTCACGGTGGAGGCCCCGCTGATCGGGTCCCAGACGTACCAAATTTGGGTGCAACATTCCTCGACCAATATTGGAAGCGAGACTTTGCAAATCACTTCGGTCCCGAACGATTTTGCAGGGACACTCACTGTGCCAGCGGCGGGGACGACTGGACCGGTGACACAAGTGCCGACGACGGGGAACCTGGCGTCAGGGCAGAACGCGAGTCTGACCTTCAATGGAACGGCCGGCCAAAAGCTCAGCTTCAATGTGCTGAACTCAACCATTGGAACGGCTTACTACTCCTGTCTTGTGACAATTTACGATCCCTCGCTCAACGTGGTGGGGTCGGGTTACTGCGGCAAAGGAACGAACTTTATTGACACGATCACGCTGGCTTCGACGGGAACCTACACCTTCTACATGAATGCGCAGGCATTCACAGGAAACGCGGCGGTCTCGGTCAACAATGATGCCGACGTGACCACACCCGCAATCACGATTGGGGGGAGCGCTGTCACTACGACAACCACAGTGGCCGGCCAGGATGTACGTTTGAGTTTCACCGTGACGGCAGCGCAACACATCAGCGTGACCGCGACCAATGTGACGAACCCGTCTGCAACGTTGAGGGTCGTATCGCCGTCCGGTTCAACGCTGGTCAGTACACCGGTCAACAATAATCCATCCGGACAGACATTCTTCGTGGATACGCAGCTATCCGGGGCTGGAACTTATCAACTCTGGGTCCAGCACTCTTCAACAAACATCGGCAGCGAAACACTGCAAATTGGCGTGGTGCCCCCCGATTTCACCGGGACGCTAACCGTACCGGCAGCGGGAACCACCGGACCGGTGACCCAGGTTCCAACGACCGGAAGCCTGGCCCCGGCACAGAATGCAAGTCTGACCTTCAGTGGGACCTCTGGACAGAAGTTGAGCTTCAACGTGGTGGATTCCACGATTGGAACGTCTTCTTCGTCGTGCATAGTGACCATTTATGACCCGAATCACAAATCTATAGAATCGGGCAACTGCGGGAAGGGCGCGACCTTTGTCAACACCGTGACGCTGGCTGCGACCGGGGCATTCACTTTTTACATTGATCCGCAGGGAGCTGTGACAGGAAGCGTAGGAATTTCGATTAACAATGATTCGGATTTCACGGGAACATTGACCGTTCCCTCGACAACCGGGACTGGACCGGTCACTCAGGTACCGACCAGCGGGAATCTGTTGCCAGGACAGAATGCAAGTCTGACGTTCAGCGGAACTTCTGGACAGAAGTTGAGCTTCAACGTGGTGAACTCGACGATTGGAACCTTTTCCTCGTCATGCACAGTGACCATCTACGACCCGACTCACACTTCTGTAGGATCAGGCAACTGTGGTACAGGAGCAACCTTTGTCAACAGCGTAACCCTGGCTTCGACAGGAACCTACACCTTTTACATCACACCGCAAGGCGGCGCTACAGGAAGTGTGGGAATTTCGGTCAACAATGTCTCCGATTTCACGGGGACGCTGACGGTGCCCTCAACCGCCGGAACGACTGGGCCGGTCACTCAAGTGCCGACCAGCGGCACCCTCTTGCCAGGAGAGAACGCGAGTTTGACCTTCAGTGGAACGGCCGGACAGAAGTTAAGCTTCAACGTGGTGAACTCGACGATTGGAACCTCTTCCTCATCGTGTGTCGTGACGATCTATGACCCGAGTCGCACCTCCGTCGGTTCTGGCAACTGCGGGACGGGAGCAACTTTTGTAAACAGCGTAACCCTGGCTTCGACAGGAACATATACCTTTTACATTGCTCCGCAAGGCGGCGCTACTGGGAGCGTGGGAATTTCGGTCAACAATGTTTCTGATTTCACCGCAACCCTGACGGTACCGGCGGCGGGACAGACCGGGCCTGCTGTCCAAGTTCCAACCACCGGGAATCTCGCTCCTGGGCAGGATGCTTCGTTGACCTTCAGTGGATCTACAGGACAGACTCTAAGCTTTAGCATGGCGAATTCAACCATTGGGAGTGACTACTATTACTGCGGAGCGACGCTGTACGATCCGAATAACAACTCGGTCGCTACTGGTTGGTGCGGGAGAAATTCGAACATTTTCGGAACCGTAACACTGGCCTCAACAGGAACTTATACACTTCGCTTGGTTCCCGGGACTGGCGTCACCGGCAGTGTATCAGTCTCGGTCAACAACGACCAGCCAGTCACGGCTCCAATCTCGATTGGCGGCTCGCCCGTCACAGTAACGACAACTGTCGCGCTACAGAATGCAAACCTCCCATTCAGTGGTACCGCGAATCAAATCATTACGGTCTTGATGTCGAACGACACGTTCCCGGGATGCTCTGTAACGCAGGCTGGCGTGAACGTCACGGTCTTCAACCCGGACGGAACCAAGCTGGTGTCATACTCCTGTCTGGGTAACGGCGATCTCCCACGTATCACGCTTCCTCAAACTGGCACGTATACGCTCAATCTATCGCCCGGCGCCTGGAACTACACAGGCAGCATGACCTTTACGTTGGACAATGTTGTCGATGTGAACACGACAATCACTCCGGGCGGGCCTCCAGTCACGGTAACCACCAATACCGTGGGACAACACGCAAACCTCACATTTACTGGCAGCCCAAATCAGCGGGTGGCGCTGAATTTGACCAATGGTACCTATCCGGGATGCGGCATCTTTACCAGCGGAATTACCGTCAAGATTTACAACCCTGACGGCTCGATACTGGCGCAAGCAGGATGCCTGGGGACGCCATACTTCTTCGATACGATGACTCTCTCCCAGACTGGGACATACACGATCACGGTCGATCCGAACCCATATACAGGGTCTGTAACCCTAACCTTATATAGCGTTCCGGCGGACGTATCAGGTTCCATTACAATCGGTGGAACCGGTTTCACATTCACGACCGTCGTGGGACAAAATGCAAACATTACCTTTAGCAACCCACAGACACAGACAGTTACGCTCCATTGGTCTGCCGGTACCTACTCGAGTTGCAATCTGACCGTGACGAATTCGTCCAATACTCAGGTTGGATCGGCAGGTTGCCAGGGAGCTACCGGATCGTTGAGCCTGAGCAACTTGCCATCTGGCGCCTACAACATATTCGTCAATCCAGGTGGAACGAGCACAGGCGGGTTAACAATCAGTGCGACGTCGCCGTAGGGGAAGCGTTAGACGCCGTGTCAGACCAATTGCCACCGAAGAATAGAGGAAGGCTATTGCAATCTGATTCACGAGGCGTTCGTAGAACTTCGCTGTTTGGAAGATGAGCAGGCACGACTTACCCTGTGCCTTTCACAATCTGCCGAAGACGATTTATGGATGGGGTACTTGGAGTGTGCAAGTACCAGAGCCGCTTTGCAGCATTATCAGACAAAGCACAAAGCAATGCAATCCAGGCCCTCCGCCGCTGCTTGCGTCGAGAAGGCACCGCTTAGAAAATCTCCGGGGTTTTTACGGCGCTGATTTTGGGTTGTTTCGCTTTGAAATGTCCTGATTCGCCGAAATCCATTGACAACGCGCACGAACCGGAGGATATTCTTCCTTTCTACTCAGGTCGCATTCCTTTAGTCAGCTTCTTTACGGGAGGTCTGAATGCCCATACTCGTGCTTGGCATCCTCTTCGTCTGGACGATGGCGGTCTTCCGCCTTCTCTGCTTCCGCACTACTCTGGGTCCGCGGACTTTGCTCACCTTTGTTGGGCTAGGGGCGCTGCTGGGAACGGTGGCCAATCCGCTGGCGGAGAAGTTTTTCAATTCCTATCGTTATGACGGAAATCAGCTCTACGTGTTGCTGATTATTGCCGTGCAGCACCTGTTCATGGTGGCGTCGGTCCTGTTCCTGTTGTCGCGGCCAGCGTGGCGGCGCGGTAGCAGCGTATGCGACGCGTTCCTGACCGCGTTTGCGATTGGCGCCGGCTATGAGTTTTTGGGCGCCTTGCTGGCCTTGGCCCCATCTGGAGGCATGGCTGCCGGCCTGTCATTTCTGCCGCCGGGAGTCGCTTCGACAACCACGGTCACGGTTGCCGGCTATGCTTATTGGAGCGGACTGGTGGCGCTTGTCTGTGCCACCGGCTTTCGTTTTCTGCGTAACCCCTCGCTGGCATATGGCGCGACCGCGATTGCTCTGCTTTTGTGCACAGTGGATCACTACGGCGATCTTCACAATGGCCCGACAGCCGAAAAGATCGGCATATTTACCCTGCACGGCGCTCTGCTGCCCTGGCTCGTGCTCCTGCTGCTGATCGGTGCGGTGTTCCTGGAGATGCGCTGGACGAAGTCCAACTCTGCAATTAAAGACGCCATCGCCGAGTTCCAGGCGGTGGCGCCTGCGATTGTCACTCTTAGACTCGGACAAGCGAAGCTGGCGGGCGCCAGCCATCATTTGCGGCGACAAAAAGAGATTCTGGAAGCAGAACTACGGCGCGAGCCTGGCAACGCTCAAAGCCAGCGCCAACTGGAGTCCATTCAGGCTTCGCTCACCCGGCTGGCGAGCATCGCACCCTCTCCGCAAGCTGGGTTTGTCGATTGGCTGAAACGCCGCTGGGTACAAATCCTGGCGGTCATGGCGCTCTTGTGCCTGGGCGTGTTTATCGAGATGCCCGACATGGTCACTCTGGGTAACTGGATTTGGAGTTCGCTGCCCTTGGCCACGCACTTTGTTCCATTTCAATTGACACTACTTAATACTGTCCTGGTCGAGTTCCTGATCTGGGAATACGTGAAAGCGCCGCGGCAGGCTTTTTCACAGACCATCGGCGATGAGGTAGCGCAGTTTTCTGCCGAGCGCCGCATACTTCAATTGGGGCTGGGGGTTGTACTCGTGGCATTGCTCTATCCTCATCCGGCAGAGTTCACCGCCTTCCAGTCGAATCTGGCAAGCGGAGCAAACCTGCGGGTCCCCGGCTTTAACGAAGACCAAGCACTCACGCTGTTGCTTTTGCTGGCCTGGGCGGCAACCGGTCTTACTGCGAAGCGCTCAGAGCTGTGGCAGAAAAGAGCAGCCGGCGATCATTTGCGAAATCTGGCCCATAACTTCATTACCGTATGCAGTGCCGCCGCGGTGGTCTGGCTGGCTTTCGCTTTCTTCACCCAAATCCAGGTGTATGCCCATGCAAATTGGGGCCCGAGGTTCTTTAACTACTTTCAGGCAAACGGCAATTCGGTGCTGGAAATGGTGCTGGGGATTTTTACCATAGCGTTTTCGTTTGGAGCCGCGTGGCTGGTGAATTTGTTGGCTGCGCGATTTGAGAAAACACTTCTGGGTGCTGCACGCGGTCCGGCGCCTCCGGGCGCGGTCGCGGCAGGCGCAGGAAAGTGACGGAATGACTGCCCCACCGGCCGCGCAGAATTCGAAACGTACAGAACAGGCATTGCGCTGGAGCCTGGTGGCTTGTGCTTCGGTCTCATTGGGAGCGCTGGTGGCGCACGTGCTGGGCGTGTTGCCGATGCCGTTTTTTCTTGAGGTATTCGGAGTACCGTCACTGCTGGTCATTTATGCGCTGGCGGCGTACGCAAAAAAAATCAATGCGCGCATCCTGACCAATGGACTCTGGGTTGGATTCTGGGCAGGCCTGGCGGCAACGCTGGTTTACGACGGCGTGCGTTCTCTGGTCGAGCGCGGGCACTGGTTTGGCTACAACGGCTTTGTGCCCATCCTGATGTTTGGATCGTGGATTACCGGACAGCCAACCACCAGTATCGCCGCAAAGATTGCCGGCTGGACGTATCACTATTGGAACGGGGCCACTTTCGGCGTGATTTACACGCTGGCCCTGGGACGAAAGCGGTGGTGGTGGGGCGTGGGCTACGGCATCCTGATGGAGTGTTGCATGCTCGGACTCTTTCCATTGTTTTTGAAAGTAACAAGCAAGGCCGACTTCATTGCTGTCAGCATGATCGGTCATCTCTTCTACGGAGCAGTGTTAGGCCTGCTGGCAGAAAAATATTTGCGCTACTAAGGAGGACCAAATGAGAATTGCATCGCGATTCGCCTCGCTGGCATGGATTGCCCTCTGTCTAATGTTCCTGGCGCTTCCGGCATATGGCGGTGACTGCGCCAGCCCGGACGATTGCAGCGCAATTCCCGATAACGGAACCAAGGCGGCGTGTGGCCTGGGAATCCTTGCCGGCTATGGACTTTACCAGCGCAGCCAAAAGCAGAAGCCGGAGCCGGAAGAAGGATCGAGCGGGTCGACTGACGAGAGTTTGCTGTTCGGCGGCGGCAGCCCAGGCGGAGGCGATCAAGTCGCTTCTAGCGCTCCGCCCGCCAATGGTCCGGGCGCTGCTCCTCCCGACGGACCACTTGGTGGTTCTAACGGCCCGAAAACTCCCGGCGGTCCGCCTGATGGACCATTGGGCGAATAGAACACAACGCAGAAGAAGAACTACAGAACGCTCCAATGACGGAGGAAGGTGTGAACAGATTTCAATCTCGTCTTGCAGCCTCAATTGTTATCGCTTTGTCACTCAGCGTGCTTCTAGGGGCGCAAACCACCAAGGTCGGTAAGCCCGCAAAGCCGGCGGGCAGCAGTGCGACCCCCAGCACGTCTCAGCCACAAACAAAGGTGGATGAGACCGTCGCAAAGCGCCAGGTGCAGGATGCCATTGCCATCATGCAAAGCAGAATGGCTGCAATGGACGCGCGCTACGGAAAAACGGGAGCCGCACAAACACTCGCCACCGCCTACAAAAAACAAGGGGGCGCCGCCGCTTCGGTGAAAGATGGAGATGAATGGACACAGTGGCTCGGAGATTCGTGGACGCAAGCCAAACCCTTCTACGAATCCAATCTGAAGGACCTGCAAAACGCCCTGGATGTGTTCACCACACAACAAGGCGCGTGGCCGAGCCAGTTGAGCGCCATCGCGGCCGGCATGAAGGAGTGGAAAAAACAGGAACTGCAACTTGAAGCCCTGTTTCGCGCTTCAGTGGCTCAGATCGCGCAGCGGGAAAGCGTACTTGCACAATTGACCGCTAATCCCAAGCTGGCTCCAGAACTTCAGAAGAAAGCAGACGCTCTCAAGACTTCCGCCAACAAGACTCGCGCTTCAGAGGCAGCTATCGCGGCCCACACGCATCTGATCGGTACAATAAAAGTCGAGCAAAATCCACCAGTCTCCGGAAAGCCGAAGCCGACTCCAACGCCAAAACCAACCCCCAAACCGAAGCCAACTCCAAAACCAAAGCCGAAGCCGAAGCCGACACCCAAGCCCACTCCTAAACCAAAGCCAACACCTGCCAAGACTCCGGCTCCTGCCAAGAGTCCTACGCCTGAAAATCCACAGAAGCCCCAGGTAACCGAGGTAGATACAACGGTCTGCAAATGCAAACCGAAAACTGTATCTTTCAACGTGCAGACCACGGGTGAAACAGTGGAGACCTCAGACCGCTCCATTGCCATCGGGCAAATTCGCGATGGCCAGTTGCAGATCACAGGCAAAAAAACCGGCGAGGCCACCATCACCGTGTCTGGTGAAGTGGTGCGCTACAACGTCGGAATTCCTGATGCGCCGGCCAAAGGCAAAGGCGGAATTCACGGCAACGGCCCCAATGACGTGCCTCTCAACGGAAATTATCCCTTCACCGAAAAAGTGCACGTCAAAGTGGTTTGCGATCTCAATGGCGACTGGCAAGGCCCCATGGGGAACGTAAAGATCATCGATTCTTGTGGCAAAGTAACGCTTTCGGCCGGCAATGGAAAAACGGTCTTCAGCGGCACAGCCCAATATAGCGACACCGGCTACAGCAAGATCAAGTTGACGCACAGCCTTGCTCTCGAAGAAGTCGAGGCTGGCATGCCTGCGCCGGTGCGGCCACAGGTCGCCGGCAGAGAGGTTTCACTTGAAGGCACTGTTGGCGAAGGCGAGCAAAATATACAGGCGAACTTGATTCGCGATCAAGTTCACTGGGTAAAAAATGACGACGGCTCGTACAGCGTGAGCTTCCCCGGCAAAGACAAAAGCGCGGTTGTATTTACGCGTTCGGCGAGCGATAAAGCTGGTGCTGCGCCGGCTGGGGGAGACAAAGGGAAAAAGCCTAAATAAGAAATATAAGAACTCAACTCACCGGCACTCCGGCGGGGCGCATGACAACTGCAAGTGCGGGCAGTGTCTTTACATGCATGCAGGTTGGAGAGCGCTACTTCATGGGGCCTCTACGCGGAAACATTGGCCGCGCCAGTTATGACTTCAATATTGAAATCTATGACGGTTTTAAAGGTCCCGGACCTACCAGTCTGGAACGGAAGTCACGCCGGCAGCGGCGTTGCATCGCTAACTGTTCATATGGTTCCCACTCCGCCTGAGCATTATTCTACGGACGAAAGCAAGCAGCTTGTCAGCGGTGTGGGCGACGCGACCATAGTCCTCAACAACGATAAGCACTCAGGGAGAGTTGATGCGTCTCTGTCTGGACGTTCAGGAAAGACGCACGTTTCGGGAGCCTGGCGCTGCCCGCCTGAGTAGCTGGTTTCCTATCCTGCATGCGTGACACTTTTTCTTTTTTTGCCACTTACATATGCAGGGTTCGGAAAAGCGACTTTCCGCAACCTGGATCTTTTCAGGATGTACTCCACGCGTTGAATCTATTGTTGAAATACTAAAAAAATGCAGGCCGCAACGGCTGCGACCTCGCCAAACGCGAGCAGTGGGAAGCGTAGAGAGACCATAAGAACATGGGTTCTTGAGAGGAAGTAATGAAACATTCAGCCAGAAATCTCGTGCTTACTTTGATCGCGGTGTATCAATGTTTGATCCAGGCATATAGCCAAACGCAAACAGCAAGTCTACGGCCAGGCCAGCAGATGCTTTGGCATCGCATCTCGCCGAGCTCCGAAAAACTCGATGGACCGGTGCTCTACCAGCTTTTGTTCAATGCCAGCGCAACGCCGGGCACGGTGCCGGTATTCGATACGAATCCGCGCCATCTTACCAACTCGCCCATCACCGTTATCGGCGGCAACTTGTTCGTTGGCGGAGACCGCGGACTCAGCATTAACGGCAAAACCGGTCTTATCATTTTTGCCAGCGGACAGACCTTTCCCGGCGCGACGGGAGTGAACAGCGTTAACTCGGCCGATAACTTTATCGTGGTTGGCGGTACGGCAACCAATCCCACAGTGGGATTGAATACCGCGAATACGGACGCACGTTATCTGGCGCTCACCGGCGGGACGATGACGGGAAACATCACCTTTGCCGCCGGTCAGACCTTCCCGGCCACTGGATTGCCTAATCTGGCAGGCGAGGTGACCGGCCCTCCGGGAGCGACGGTGGTCTCGAATGCGGTTGCCGCCAACACGGTGAACGCAATCGTGCGCAGGGACGGCACGGGCAACTTCTCTGCCGGGAGCGCCGCGCTAGCTGGCGTCCTGGCGCTGCCCCATACGACATCAGCTTCTGTCGGTACCGTTACTCTTGGACCAGCGCCGTTCCTGCATAGTTTCGGGTCACAGAATACTTTCGTGGGCGCGTTTGCGGGGAATTTTGGCATGACAGGCGGCGGTAACACCGGAGTGGGTTATCTCGCTCTCAACAGCGACACGTCGGGCGACCTCAACTCTGCTTTTGGCGCTATCGCCCTCGTCAACAACACTACGGGCGGGGGCAACTCAGCCTTCGGTTCTCAGGCGCTCGCTGCGAACACGACAGGGACGGACAATTCGGCCTTCGGTCTCTACGCCCTCCAAAGCAATACGGCCAGCTTCAACTCCGCGTTTGGTAAGGGCGCGCTGCAATCCAATACGAGCGCCGATTACAACTCAGCCTTTGGTTTTCTGGCGCTTAACAGCAACACAACGGGTGAGGGTAACGCTGCTTTTGGCAACTATGCACTGTTCAAAAACACAGAGGGTAGATCTAACGCAGCATTCGGCGGCGGCGCTCTCCAGGCCAACACAACCGGCACAGCCAATTCTGCCTTTGGCACTCAGGCGCTTAACGACAACACAACCGGCGCAGACAACTCGGCTTTTGGCGCGGGCGCCCTTGTGCTCAATAACGGCGGGCACAGCAATGTCGCCATTGGAGAAGCACTGCGCAACCTGACGACTGGAAGTTCCAACATCGCCATTGGGAATGATGCGGGTTTGAACCTGACGGCGGGCGAAAGCAACAATATTTATATCGGTAATCTCGGGATGGCGGGCGAATCCAACACCATTCGCATTGGCACCACCCCTAATCAGACTGCAACATTCATCGCCGGCATTAATGGCACGACGAGCGCCAGCGGGGTGAACGTCTTTGTCAACAGCGCCGGCCAGTTGGGCACAGCTACTTCCTCACGCCGCTTCAAGCAGGATATCGCCGACCTCGGCAACGAGAGCGATGTCCTATTGAAGCTGCGGCCGGTCGCCTTCTATTACAAGTCCGAATTCGATTCCAGCCACACACGCCAGTATGGATTGGTCGCGGAAGAGGTAGCCCAGATCGCCCCCGGTCTGGTGGTCTTTGACAAAGACGGCCAGCCCGAAACCGTGCGGTATCACTTCGTCAACGCCATGCTGCTGAACGAGGTGCAGAAGCAGCGCCGGCTGATCGAAGAACAACAGCGGCTGATGGAACAGCAGCAGAAGGAAAACGAAGAAATGCAATTGCAGCTCAAGCAGGTTATGCTGCGTCTGGCTGCAGTTGAAAAGTCTGTGCCTGCCACTCAATTGGCCAACGCCCAGTAACGGACCCCATTACAGTTCCCGGGAATTTCTCTTAACTCCGCAAGGTAACGAGCGCCCGCAGCCGGTTACACAAGTCTACGGCCAGGCCAGCAGATGCTTTGGCATCGTGTTTCGCCAAGCCCCGAAAAACTCGATGGACCGGTGCTCTACCAGCTTCTTTTCAATGCCAGGGCAACGCCGGGCACGGTGCCGGTATTCGACACCAATCCCCGGCATCTCACCAGTTCGCCCATAGCGATTACGAACTAAAGGGCAGCTAAGGCGCGTGTGAATTCAAGAAGCTTTTCGCGGAATTGTTGTGGATTGTTGAACTGCAGCACCTTTGGAGAGAGCGGCTTAAGCATGCCTTTCAGGTCATCGCGAGGACTGCTGTAAGCCGTTTGCCGCAGATAGAAGACTTTGCAGTTGCATTCAGGTGAAAGCTTTTCTCGTTTTCTTCCGGAAGTAAACCTCTGTCCCCGCGACAGGATTGCAACAACATGCAAAGCTTCTGGAGAACCCAGCTTGCAAGACGTGGACTGCGTTGTTGCCTGCGCAATTTGCTCCTGGAAGAATCTGCCGGCCTCCCGCCCGTCTTGCAGAGTCGCAACGCTGACGGTCGCTTGCTTTGGGCTAACGATCTCGTCTTCCATCTTGTCCCAATCTACTTCCCTTGCTGCGGTAAACGGCAAAAGCATGCGATGCTGAGGAACATCAAGTACGGCGATCCGCATGCATCCGCCCTTTAAATCCAGCCCGCTTAGCGTACTGGCCGTTTCGAGCAGCAGGCTTTGGTTATAGGCATCAAAAAACAAATGCTGCGGTCTGCCGGCAGAAGGAAAGCGCAATTGCAGGCCGCTACCTCTGCCAACAAAAAACACCCTGGGTAAAAGAAGGCTTCCCGCAGGCTCGTAATTTGCGCTGAGATCAACGATCAAGTCAAGCTGAATGGGTCGTTGTGTCGCAACCGGCAAAAAGACACGTTCACGCGCCAACGGCGCGGTGCTGTCCGGGGGAGGCAGGAGCGTAATTTGTGGCATTCCAGTGAGAAGCCCAGGGAATAAATCACGGTCGGGCTCGCCGATCTGCACCCGGCTGAAGGAAACATTTCTCTTTTTTGAAATTGCGTCGTAGACGATGATGGCAACTCTATAGGCGCCTGGCTTCAGATATAAATCGGCCAGCATCTGAAGCTCAGTGTTGATAAGTCTGTCATCAATCCTGATAGAACTATAGCTCTCCTCATCGTCCCATTCGCCGTTTTCGGCAGCAGCTTTCACAATGAAATGAAGCTGGTGCATAACCCCCTGTTTCTGTAAAAGCTTGCCGTCGATTTCCGCAGTGACTCTCACCACAGTTCTCAATTGAAATGTAAGCACCGGCTCGCTGAGAGCGACCGTCCAGGGGATTTCTGTGCGCTCTCCCTGAGAAAGCCATTCCGGAATCGGTAACTGAATCGTCCTGTGTAAATCCTGCGCCTGCGGAACCATGGGTAGAGATTGCGCAAAAGCGCAAGGACATAGGAATGCCAAACCCATCCAAAGGGCGAACACCCCTCCGGCAAGAGTCCCGGCAATTCGCCACAAGCTCCGCCTCGGCTGCATCGCTTAGATTATACTTTCCAGTACTAAAGACTTGTGCGCTTAAAGTGGTGGTGGATTCGAAGCCCCGCCAGCTTCGCGGCTTGATTGGTTCTGTCGCGCCGAAGAGGAACACTCTCAATGATTTTGTAAAAGCAAAGGAATCGATAGAACGTGCTGTAGCTATTCATGCCCTCACGATACAAGCTGGCATACTGGCAGAAATCATCTGAAAGTAACGGGCTGATTCCACCACCGAAAGTCATTTCAAATTGTGGAGTTCGGGTACGAAGCGAATTAATGCTGCTTTGGACCTCCGTAATCTGGATCGTTTCCACATGAACAGGGATATCAAGGTGAAGCGACCATGCGCTCAAAAAGGGCGCGATGGCTTCATAACCTGGGCGGCGGGCTGGTCCTGGGCGGAGTGGCAGGTCGCAAGTAAACGTTTTGGATTTGTTAAGAAGGAAGTGAGCATGACCAGGCTCAAACATCGAAAGACAAAAGAAGAAGAACTGAGAAAACACAAAGACTTGTTGATCGAGAGTGTTCGGACGCATCTTCCGCCCGCCTTCATCCAGCGAGGATTTGCCGTTGTTTCGCGAGTACGCCAAGAGCCGGCGGATAGAAAATCTGTGGGTACGTTTCCCTTTGAGCTACTCCGGCGCGCCAGACCGGATGGGGCAGTCGATCTGGTTGAGATCCAATTTGCAACCTACCAACGCGCTGCCTTTCGGATCAATGCGTGTGCGGTGCTGAAGGAGGGAATGATGACCCTCGGTGGTCATCGGAGCGTCGAGGAGCTCCATGCCGGTGGGCTTCACGATCACTTGCAGATCCATGCTCGCCCATGGCTGAGACCGTCCTTAAGAGCATTGGGGCTGGAGCCGCTCGGAGCGTGGTTTTCGCTGCCCCTCTGGTGGTTTCGATCTCCTCTCCAAGCTAACTATGACAAGCTTGCCTTACGTGTCGCGAGCTTCTTGCCAGAGATCGAGTTGGCACTGCGCGAAGGCAAACTGGGGCCGCACATGCGCCAAATAGTCTTTCCTGCAAAGCTGCGGGGCAGTACAGCCAATCCCTCCCTGGTCTAGAACCCCGTGTTTGAAGCGTGGTCGGCCTTCCACTTTAGCCGCCCTTCAGCCTCCCTTCCATGATCCCGGCCAGGCCGCCGATTCGCGCCCGTTGGCGCATTGACCCATGGCGGTCGCCAGGCAAACGCATGGGATCGGAAAGCCAGATTCGCTGTGAATTCACCGTGAATTCACAGCGAATTCACCTTTCTGGTTGAGAGTTGCTCGACTACACTCCGTCCGCCAATTTCTTCGGGAATTTAATTGGGTGGAGATTATGAGAAAATTCGCGGGCGCTACGCAGCAATTTCATTTCGGCTATAGAGGCCTAAGAAGCGTTCTTATTTCGACAATGGCTTTTGCTCTGTTGGCTGCCACAGCCTGTGCAAAGCAGGGCGCTGTGCGCACGCTTTACACGGCGCCGAACACGGCATTCGTCGAGCAGCCGAGCGGTGAAACGGTAATAACCGTCAATGACACCTCGGGCTCGATTGCGACACTTCAGGCCGAAATCAATAATGCCCGCAGCGCCAATCCTGGGAATGTAATTGCGATCCACCTGCTGCGGGGCGCCATCTACACCGTCAGCGATACCAGCCTCACGCTCAGTTCGCACGAATGTCTTGTAGCGGAAGGAGCCATCTTTCGGGCCGCGAACTCCTCCATCACCGTGCCGCTGATCACCATTGCTGCCGGCTCTACCAATGTGTCGGTCGCGGGTGGAACCTTTGACGGACAGGGAGCAAACATCCAGGCTATTTACGCTCCCTCTGCAGCCCGGGTGAACATTGATAAAGTGGTGGTTAAGAACTTCGGATCCGATGGCGTCTTCCTGAACGGCAATGGCAACACGGCGTTTGACAATGAAATCACGGTTACCCGCGCCGATGTTTCAACCAGCGCCGTGGGCATCCACATTCAGAATTCCACCCAGACGACCCTTCTCGATAACAACTGCCATGACAATGGGAGCGGAATCCTGGTTTCCGCCGCCTGGGCCAACGTCGCCAACAATACCTGTCACAACAACATCACCGGCATTGATATTGCTGGTGGCAACGATAACATCGTCGCCAACAACACCTGTGACAACAACGGCACCGGCATTCATGTCGGGGCGACCAAGAACATGGTCGTCTCCAACGCGCTGGGCGGCAATACTACGGCAGGAATTACGTCCAACGGTACGAGTAACAATTTCATCGATAATCTGTTTACTTCGGGGAATGCCACGAACTTTATCAGCAATGGTACGAGCGATAACATCATCGCCTATCAATCGCCGATCAGCGCTTCAGGCGAGAACTACTTCTATCCGCCATTGATTGATAACCAGCACACGGATCCGACCATCGTCAATGGCATGGGTCGCACCGATCTGACCATCAGCTCGACCACGATTGACGATGTGCAGAACCAGTACAATGCCGCGCGCACCGCTAACCCGAACAATGTGATTGTGCTCCATCTCAATGGAACATTTACCGTAGGCGCAAACCCGCTGAAACTTTCATCGAATACCAGCGTCCTGCTGAACGGAGCTATCCAGATCAATTCGTCGACCAAGGCCAACACTGCTGTTTCAACTTCAGCCAGCGGCCAGACCCGCATCTCCATCTCCGGCGGCACTCTCGATGGGGGCAATTTGAATGGGCACACAGGGATCTCTGCCAGTAACGCTTCCATGATCCAGGTGGACGGGATGACGATCCAGAACTTCGGCGACAACTCCTCGCACCACAGCGGCTCCGATTCGATCCATTTCACTGGCGGTACGACGCCGTATGCTGTGACCCGGTGCACCATCAACAAGAGCGGCGCGCGCGGAATCTGGTCGCAGTTAAACCATCAGAAAGCGCTTTATGCTGATAACTCCGTCGTCCAGACGCGGGCATGCATCGATGCTGATTCGCACACCTTTGGTTCTGTCATGATGTTCAACTTTTGCGACAGCAACACCTATGGGCTCTTCATCGAACAGGGCGCCGCGCACAATACGGCGATAGGAAACGTCAGCAACAACAGCGCCCGGAAAGATATCACCGTTTTCAACAACAACGATACGCCAGCGGTCGAGTTCAACAGCATCATCAGCAATACGATCTCCGGCGGGAGCACCGGGATTCAAAGCGGTTCAACCCCCGCCGGCATTTTCACTTCCAGCAATTTCTTTTTTAACAACGTGGTGCTGAATACTTCCATTCAGTCCCAGCTTTCGGGCGCCGAGAATTATTATTCGCAAAACTATCTCTTAGGTGGCACGCTCTCGACCAGCGGCGCAGAGACCTTCTTCAATTCAGCGGATGTGAGCGGCAACTTGCAAATTCGCGACAGCAATAGTGGGCTGGCCGTTGTGGCACAGAACGCCTCGACGGCAGATGGCGCCGCCATTGTTACCTTCCAGCCCAGCCCGATGGGGAATGGCACCAACGATGACGAATGGCAGTTCATTCCGACCAGCAATGGATATTACCGAATTGTGAACGGCAATAGCAGCCTGGTCATGGCCGTACAAGGCGCGGCCCTTAGCAGCGGCGCGCCTGTGATTCAAACCGCTTATATCGCCGGCTCTACCAACAATGGCGAGTGGCTCATTCAGCCGAACGACAATGGCCTCTATAATTTGGTCAACCGCTTGAGCGGCCTGTCTCTCGACGTACCTGATGCCAGCACCACGGAAGGCACGCAGCTCGATCAGGCATCCGCGAGCGGCGCCGCCAATCAGCTATTCAGCCTGGTCGAAGATGCTCCCCTGCCCATTCCGACCATAACCCTCAGCGGACAGCCGGACACCAACGTTACATACGGCACGCCTTCTACCGTGAATGTCTCCATCTCCGGTGCACAAGGACCAGGTACTGGAACTATCAGTTATGAGATCGATGGGGGAGCTTCCACCACACTCACACTCAGCAATGGCGCGGCCAGCATTACTGTGGGTGT
>Ga0070741_10005300_pt1 | contig 28760 bp, 28 predicted proteins | sample Coa_R1_4_FD_66440 | JGI IMG/M metagenome (GOLD analysis project Ga0070741, IMG submission 66440) | Surface soil microbial communities from Centralia Pennsylvania, which are recovering from an underground coalmine fire - Coalmine... | ecosystem: Environmental > Terrestrial > Soil > Unclassified ... | reverse complement strand
GATCAACTGGCGCATCTGTTGCGCGAAGTCAGCCAGGGTGTCGAACGTGAAGAGCTTGACATGCTCAGGCCCATTGCCGTTGAGAGCCGTGGCGATCTTTTGCGCCTGCTCGCGATAGGCGAAACGCTGCTCTTCGTCGCTGCCACCGATCAAAGGGCTGATCAGGGGCGCGGGCAGGGCGCTAGCGCTGGTAGAGATGAAGCCCTCAAGCGCAGTAAGATGCGGAAGCTGGGTTGAGCGCATGGCCCCGTTGAGCTCCAGAAAGGTGTACATAACGCTTTCCAGCAATAGCGCCATGCGTCTCTGCCGCTCGTCATCGCTGATGGCATATTTTTGCGTGATGTCGTTATAGCCAATGCGATGGAGTTCAAGATGGCAGACCAGGGCATAGACGCCGCTGGAGGCTGGTCGGTGGAAGATGTTCTGCCCACGGTTGGCGCCGCTTTTATCCTGTGCGTCGACCTGGAGTTGTTGCGCACCGCGCTCGGAGACGTATTTGACGTGGAAGTAGCTTTCGGTGCGCGAGAGCTCAGGAATGGCGGCAACCCAGCCGAATTCGCAGACTGATTTGCGCGGCACGGATCGTTTCTCTTCGGTTACCAGGATGCCGCCGATATCGTCCATCGCGCAATGTTGCAGCAGTTCGCTGATAAACTCGGCGTCTTTACGGCTGGCACGCGCCAGAAATTGATCGTCGGCATTGATGCGGTTGACGTTGAACTGCTGGCAACTGCTGCACAGGCTCAGGTTCTGCTCTTTGGCGCGACGATAAAAGTGCTCCATCAGGACGTGCTTGAGCATATCACCGGAGATGGCGTTGACGTTGTGCAGGTGATGATCGTTGCCCACAATGTCAACCATGCGGGTCTGAATCTGGTTGCCCTCACCCCCTTCGTTGTTGAGGCTATGCATGTTCAGGGTCATGCGGGCGGCGATAGACAGTGAGACAATGGGATTACTCATTGGTATGGTTTCCTTCCTAATTACTCTTTTACTCTGCTACTATTCCTGGCCGTCTGGTGCTGATGGATCGGACTCGCTCCCGGTGACGTCGTTTTGCAACTCTTCGGCTGAGAGCGACTTCAGGCTCGCATAGCCATAGGCAACCAACTTCTTGGCAATCAATTCGGTGGGGTTGCGGTCCAGCAATTCTTCCAACTGCTCAATATCGGCTGTTGTGACCGGGTAGCGCAAACCATATTTTTTACGGTCTTCTTTTTGCAGGCGGCGCTGGAGCCGCTTCGCTACTTTTTCCTCTTCGCGCGCGGTTTCGGCATTATAAAGGATGAGGAAGGTATTGAGTTCGTTCACGAAATCGTCGCGGTAGCGGGCTTTGCGGATCAAGTCCTGCCCCAGGCCGTAGCGAACCTCGTAACGATGGTCGTTTTCCTGACTGGTACGATACTGCGCCTTGACAGTAGCTTCACGAATAGCTGAGGCGATGTTTTGAAAACCGTGATTTTGCGTGATCGCGTGCAGATCATCACTTTTATGTTGCATGACGAGAATATCCAAACCTTTCTTTGTGAGTTGTGGTAGCCAGCGCAGCACGTTCTTCTCGTGCTCGCGCTGGCGGAAGAGATAACTGCCGTAGCTGGCCGCGAAGGTCCAGAACGGGTTGAGATCGTGGCCGGAGAGAAAGTCGCGATAGGCGCGCAACAGTTCAAGCTCGTCGTTGCCCTCTTTACCCTGGTGCCCCTCGATGCGGCGGATGATGCGCAGATGCTCTTGCAGGAACAGATCGGCATCTTCGGTAGCTTGCAGGGTACGGAGATCCGGGAACCAGCTCGGGACGTTGATGGTTGAAACGTTCATAGTGGCATGGGCGTTGCCCATATCCTTATAAAAGGCCACATCGAAGCCGCTGGCAATGCTGATAATGGGCTTCTCCCATTCCTCCCACCCTTCGCGACTGCTCAGTTGCTCCTGCCGGTGCCTGACCAGCACTTGCGTGAGACGCAGCGAGGCAAAGATGTCCTGCTTGATGGCCGTGCTGGACCAGCAAATCTGACGAAACTGCTCCATCATAGTAGCCAGCGCGTGCAATTCGACACTGGCAGGCTGAATGACATAGGTTTTGCGGTCCTTGCTGCCCTTGAGGATATATGGCGCGGCCCCAAGCATAAAACCCTTGAATTTGAGCAGCTCAAGCAGCCAGAAACTATCCAGCCCCGCGCTGGTCAGATGATCGCTTTTAGGCGTGTTGGACCCCTTGCCGGTGGTGGGATTGATGACCTGGACGGCAGTGACCATCGTTTTGCGCTCAATGCCCTGCTCCTTCGCCAGATTCTCCCACTCCTTGCACGCTGTCTCGATATCGTTCTGCTCTTGCGAGAACAGCCTGCACAGTAGGGCAATCACGAGCCATTGTTGCTGCCCTGTGAGGGCTTGCCAGCGCAAGACGATTTCGTTAAAGGTATCCGGCACCTTCATCATATTAATGGCCTGATAATGCGCCAGTTCGGGGCGCGGCGCATTTTTACGCAGTTTTTCCAGCTCTGGCTCTTTGCGCCAGAAAGCATCGGGCGTGCGCAGGCGGGGTTCCAGGTGTTTGCGCTGCTCTGCCAGTTGCTTCTGCTTCTCGCGCTCCTCATCATAATGGAAGCCATCCTGCAAAGTGCGCCCCTTTTTGGCCTGCCGCTCGTCCTGCTTGGCCGAGATAAGCGGATCGAGCAGCGAAAACCCCTTATCGCAATCGAGCTGCTCCTCACGCAACGGGTGCGATAGCGTAATCTCGTAAGAGCCGCCTTGCTGACATATCATGATGGTTGTATCCGGTCTGTCAAGTTTATGGCACACGGTCTGGAGCAGATCGGCCCAGCCGAGGGCGAGTTGCGTATCTGCCGAGGTGTTGTTTTTTTGGTTGACGTAAAATGTTTGCATGGTATTTCCTAATTTCCATCGATTACAGCGCGTAGATACATATGAACAAATGATGCTGGTAATACCCATCGTTAGGGCAAGCCGTTAGGGCAAGCGCGAGGCCCCCGCTCCTCCTCCCTCCACCCCTTGCCCCTACCGAATCCTACCATTGCATCTTCCCCATACCCACCCTGAACGGGATTCGCTCCGGTGGGGGTAGGGGCCTCGCGCTTGCCCTGGAGCTGTTTGACTCATAATTCCCTATTCCCACGTTCATTGATTACAGTGCATAACTATCCGCCCGTTGATCCGCCAGCCGTAAAGCACGCACGATCAGGAATGCCAGCCAGGTTTCCAGCAACTGCTCGCGGCTTCCTCCGACCTCCGGGTGCGTGAAGCGGGGCCGGTCTGCGTTGGTCGGGAACAGGTCCCCTTTGTCGAACTTGAGGAACAGGCGGTCAAGATCGTAGCTCCAACTGCTGCCGCGACGCACGATCTCGAAGGCTTTCTTGATCGCCACTTTTGCGCCCTCGGTAATCTCCGTCTTGCCATATTCGTGCGCGGTCGGGCTATGATGGTGAGCGATAGCCCGGTATACCGCGCGCGCCACCGGGAGATTGGGACTCTGCGGGCCGGTCACTCCTAGACTGGCATGGATCAGCTTTGCTGCCGCCATGACGCTTTCACAGGCGTGCTTTGGCCGTTTGATCGACTTGCGCGATAGCTCTTCCTGCCACTTACGCTGCTCGGTCGATTGGTAATCGTAGTCCGTTTTGGCAAGGAAAGCCGCCTGATCTAGTTCGGGATATGGTGTCGCAGCCCACTTTTTCTCGTGCTGAAGGCGTTGCCAGGCGCGGGCCCAGCGCTGCCACTGTTTGTCCAGCTTGCCCAGGTCGTGGGTGGCGATGGCTAGCTGGATGGCGGTATCGATGGTACCTTCGTCCAGCCCCATGAGGTGCTCCAGGCGCTGCATGGCATAGGCCAGTTCGTGATAGATGAGGTAGTGATAGGCGTCGGCCAGACCGCCAATATGCTGCTCGTAGCGTTGCAGCCGCGTCTCCATCTCATCATTGTTGCCAGACCGCCGCTGCAACAGCTCGCTCTGGTAGTGTTGCGCCTCCAAGCGCTCTTTCCAGGCATCCGGCAGCTTTATGCGTCCATCCAGGAAGACCAGGCCGAGCTGCTTGTCGTAGGTCGCCAGTTGATGCGGCAGGGCGATCAGCAGCGCGCCCGGGATCTGGCTCTGAGCAGTCACCGGCGGCCAGTTATAGGTGGTTGGCAGACGATGATCGTCTTCAGCATCCTGCTGCTGTTGTTCGACCTTGTCCATCTCCGCTCGTTTGCACACCCAATCAAGGTCGCGCTCCGCTTGTCGCTCCTGCAAACGCTCCCAATGCTTGCCCATCAGTGAGCCGGGGTGCAAGCCAAAGCTTTGCCAGCGCCAGGGCCTGATTTTCAACTCCTCGTCTGGCTCATCGTGGATCACAATATGGACCTGGTTGACGTCACGAATAAGATCGGCGGCGTGACCACATTCGCCTGTACGCAGCATAGTCGTGATTTCACTTTGCAGGTTGTCGCGATGCGCTTCGTAGCGGTCGAGCAAGTCCATATCGCCTGTGGTATGCACCTGGTCGATCAAGCGCTGTTCCTCGCGAAAGCCGACGACGGCGCCATCGAGCTGCTGTAATGCATCCCACGTATCCTGGCAGAGGGCGGCGGCGTAGGGCAGGGTCGATGCTGGCTTGTCCTCTTCGTCGGGCGCTAAGGGATAGATGATCACGCGGCCCTGCTGCTTCTCGAAGCGTGCGCACCTGCCAGCACGCTGGACCAGGCTATTGGCGGGTGCAAGTTCGCTGTGCAGAGTCTGGACGGAGATATCCAGCCCGACCTCGACGACCTGGGTGGCAACGACAATACTGTCCTGCTGGCCCTGATAGAGGCCATTTTGCCACTGCGTCTTGCCCAACAACTGGCTCAGCTCCTCCGCCTGCTGTTTGCGGTCTTCGTCCGTGAAACGACTGTGCAGCAAACGCAGCTCGATGGCTCGCCCTTGCTGTTCGATAGCTCGCCAGAGCTGCAAGTAGGTCTCCTGCGCGCGCTGCACAGTGTTGCAGACGACGAGCGAGCAACGATCATGCAGCTGGAGGATGCGCTCAGCGCTCAGCGGCTCTGGTGAGCAGGCAAACGTTCTGCTCCGCCCCTTATTCAGCTCCTGTAATTCGTCGTCATCCAGCTCAATCAGCTCAGCGTCAAGCATCGTGCTCAGACGTTGTGCCAGCTCAGTGGAGAGCGTTGCGCTCATAAACACGAAGCGCGTCAGGCCGTGGAGCAGGCGCAGCAGCTCCAGGCAGGTGGTGAATGCGCCTTTGTAGCTTCGGCCATCTTCAGAGACGGGATAGAGATGCGGCTCGTCGAGAATCAGGTAGGAGCTAGAGATGGCTCCCACGTTGAGATTCGCTTTCCGACCATCGAGCCCGTAAGGGATGCCCAGCGCGCCGGAGAGCGCCTGGTCGATGGTGCAGGCGGTGATCATCGACTCGAATGCTGGATCTTCCGGCGACTCGCCTGTTTGAATGGAGATCAATCCTCGCTTGATGTGCTGATAAGCGGTTTCGGCCTCGCGGAACAAATTCGGGTTCAGTTCCTGGTAGAGTTCGTCGCAGGTGGTACGAAATTGCGTTGCCAGCACGCGCATCGGCACGACATAGAGCGCCTTCTCCGGCAGCAGACCATATTTGCCCGCTTTATTCTGCCAGAATGGCAGGATAGCGCCACGGGTTTTGCCGCCTCCGGTCGGGATAAGCAGAATGACGTTGCGGCCCTGCATCATCGCCTTGAGCAGACGTTTCTGATAGGGGTAAGGGGTGAACATGACGATTACTCCTTTGCTTTGAATAGCGCATCATCAAATTCTTCGGGGTTGCGTGGTCTGGCGGGTGTCAGTTGATAGTTCTCGACCATGCGCCGGACGTGGGTGAGCATACGTTCGCGCAACGCTGTCGGTTCCAGCACCTCGCAATCGCCGCCCCAGCCGCGAATCCAGGGCTCAATCTCCAGCGTTTCGCCGATAATAGCCGTCCATTCGCAGCCTTCGCGCGTCAATGTCAGCTCCTGTGAAGGATGCCAGCGGGTTTCACGCACGCGCGGCGTGACAGCAGCAGAGAAGCGCAGCCGAACCTTTACTGGCTCTTCGTCGGTATACATCACACCCCACGCCTGTTGCAGCATCTCCGGCCCCTTAAACTTCTCGGAGACGGTAAAGGTTTCAGCAGTCAATTCCGCCTGCTGGATGCGCTCCAGCTTATAGGTACGGATGTCATTGACCACGCTGCTATAGCCAATCGCGTAAATGGTGCGACCGATTGCCGAGGGCTCCAGCAGGTACGGGTCAAAAAAGCACTCGAAGCTTTTGCGCTGTGGTGGGGCGTACGAGAGGCGCACGCGTCGCTGCATCACCCAGCCGCTGGCCAGCACCTGAAAGAGATGAGACATGTCGCGCAACTGGTCCTGCGGGTGTTCGGCGAACAGCAGCGCATCCAGCAGCGTCTGTTGGCGTTCTTTGAGCGATGGGGGCAGGGCTTCAACCAGCTTCTTTAGCGCCATCGTGACATGCCAGTTTTGCTCATCCTGTGTCTGTGAGAGCAAGCGTCCCGCCAGATACAGGCTGACCGCCTCGGGATAGCTCAGCGACAATTCGAGGTGTGGAATCGTCGCCCCTTCCGGCAGTATCCAGACATGCCCATCCTTAGTAATCGGCAGGAGTCCCGCGAAGCTCAACTCGTTGAGATACTTGCCGGCGGTATCTTCATTGATCCCCAGCAGATCAGCGATCTCGCGTGTACGATACCTCCGGTGCGTATTCTGGAATAGACGAATAATATGGAAGAGGCGTTGAAACTTCTTCATGCCATCGGTATTCATCCAAGTCCTCCTTTAAGTGATGAGCATAGTATAACGGCACGATTCCGCTAAACCATCGGAAAAAATTATGAGAACTCTCAGAAAAAATTATGAACGTGTGGCAAGAAGCAAAAACTGATGATGATAGCTAACAGAGGAGAAATCACTGATCCATCCTTCCCACTTGCCACAAAACTAAACAGAGCAAATCCAAAAGCCGTATAACCATTATATATCCGGTGATCCTGCAAACGCAGCCATATAGGAAAATCGTCATAGTGATCCGCGCCTCCTATGAAAAAAGCCCCCTGAATCGCGCGCATCCGAAAATCCCTCCAGCTTTTCTCAAAAGGAGCAGAATCAGGACAGAAACTCGCCCTGATTAGCTCATCAAATGCCCGTTCATCCCATAAAAGCCGCTTTTCTCTACTCGAAAATCCCCCCTATTTTTGGACAAAAAAAGGTTTTCGAAAACGGCATAGATGTGCTATACTATCAGCAGGGGAAAGCAGAAAAATTGACGCGCTGAAATGCCAAAAAACGAGCCTTGCAGCGCCCAAATGACCAACCATCCCACCTCCCCCTACCGACACAACGTCGGTCGCATTGCGCTCGATCCGTTTGAGGATACTGAAAGCTCCCTGCGAGAATGAGGCGGAATAGACATTGAGAGTCGCATTGCGCTCGATCCGTTTGAGGATACTGAAAGGTTGTCAAACTCAAGCTCCACAGCAGCAAAACCAAGTGTCGCATTGCGCTCGATCCGTTTGAGGATACTGAAAGTTTCGGCTCAGGCATGCCGAAAAGTCACGACATCGGGTCGCATTGCGCTCGATCCGTTTGAGGATACTGAAAGACTCATCGGAAGGACAAGCGATCCGTCACGGTCAAAAAGTCGCATTGCGCTCGATCCGTTTGAGGATACTGAAAGTCTGGGGGATTAACCAGCCAAATACCATCTTTAGCGGGGTCGCATTGCGCTCGATCCGTTTGAGGATACTGAAAGCTAGACAGAGAGCATACCTCCAGCTTCCTACACTCTGTCGCATTGCGCTCGATCCGTTTGAGGATACTGAAAGTGCTCGCACCGCAGGTAAGGGATTGTCGCATAGACGGGTCGCATTGCGCTCGATCCGTTTGAGGATACTGAAAGAGTCACTTGCTGGCAGGGTCGTGATCACGACAGAGGCGTCGCATTGCGCTCGATCCGTTTGAGGATACTGAAAGACCGGTTATAATGACCACGTCCCTCGTGCGGTTCAGGTCGCATTGCGCTCGATCCGTTTGAGGATACTGAAAGTCAGACCGAGTTCAGAAACAGGACTTTCACAATAGAGTCGCATTGCGCTCGATCCGTTTGAGGATACTGAAAGCTAAGATGCTAAGATGCTATCATTGATCGGATGAAGTCGCATTGCGCTCGATCCGTTTGAGGATACTGAAAGGAGACACCCTCAAACGGCACACGCTGTCCTGCCACGTCGCATTGCGCTCGATCCGTTTGAGGATACTGAAAGTGTCAGGGTACCCTGCATCTGCTGCACTCAGGGCAAGTCGCATTGCGCTCGATCCGTTTGAGGATACTGAAAGCTCTCTATGACAAAAGGTGACGACCTAGAAGAATACGTCGCATTGCGCTCGATCCGTTTGAGGATACTGAAAGTTGACTGCGTACAGTTTTTGGTGGAACACCTGGAGGTTGTCGCATTGCGCTCGATCCGTTTGAGGATACTGAAAGTCTTTGATATTAGTGAGGTGATCTATCACCCAAGAGGATGTCGCATTGCGCTCGATCCGTTTGAGGATACTGAAAGACGAATAAGCGCCTGCTCGTAGTCGGAATTAGGTGCGTCGCATTGCGCTCGATCCGTTTGAGGATACTGAAAGAGATCGTCGTACGCGTCGTGCTGGCGCTCAGTTTTTGGGTCGCATTGCGCTCGATCCGTTTGAGGATACTGAAAGCTTTAGCTGGCTGGGAATTGACCACACGACCAGGAACGTCGCATTGCGCTCGATCCGTTTGAGGATACTGAAAGCTTTTTTGTCGAGATCGAAGAATTCGATCTGCTCTGGTCGCATTGCGCTCGATCCGTTTGAGGATACTGAAAGCTAACACCGGATCGCCATTCATCAGGCAACATCAGTCGCATTGCGCTCGATCCGTTTGAGGATACTGAAAGGCCGAAGGGCGTGTAGCCAAATCTGCGGAAGAGGTGTCGCATTGCGCTCGAGCCGTTTGAGGATACTGAAAGTCACGCGAAAGTCCGTCCAGACCCCCGCTTCATAGGGTCGCATTGCGCTCGAGCCGTTTGAGGATACTGAAAGGTAGATGACATCACCGAATAGGCAGCACTGGAGGAGTCGCATTGCGCTCGATCCGTTTGAGGATACTGAAAGCACATAAACAGCAGGAACTACGTGCTGATAGCAGGCAGGTCGCATTGCGCTCGATCCGTTTGAGGATACTGAAAGGCGCAAGCGTTTGGGGGTGTCGTACCTCTTGTGGAGTCGCATTGCGCTCGAGCCGTTTGAGGATACTGAAAGTATCAGTAGGCCACCAGGTTGCGATATGCTGCATATTTGTCGCATTGCGCTCGAGCCGTTTGAGGATACTGAAAGTTCTGGACGGACTCTTGATTGCTCTTCGTATGCAGTGCGTCGCATTGCGCTCGAGCCGTTTGAGGATACTGAAAGTCACGATATGCGACATGAAGCGTACCAGGAAGGGAAGTCGCATTGCGCTCGAGCCGTTTGAGGATACTGAAAGTGTCCAGATTGTCGTCGTTCACTGGGAACTGATCGCGTCGCATTGCGCTCGATCCGTTTGAGGATACTGAAAGCTCCTACAGCATTGACGATATGAACTGGCTGGCTGCGGTCGCATTGCGCTCGATCCGTTTGAGGATACTGAAAGAGTTGTGGAGGAGTGAGCGAAACAGGAAGTCAAACAGGTCGCATTGCGCTCGAGCCGTTTGAGGATACTGAAAGCTTTACGTGCCCTGATCTTCTTCTGTCGGATGCGCCGTCGCATTGCGCTCGAGCCGTTTGAGGATACTGAAAGTTTTTTTGGCTACCGAACACGCGTCCATGATTTGCTGTCGCATTGCGCTCGAGCCGTTTGAGGATACTGAAAGATCGGTACGGTCTACACGTCGTCAGGAGTTGCGTATGGTCGCATTGCGCTCGAGCCGTTTGAGGATACTGAAAGATCAACGGGAAGCTGTCAGACTCATGTTAGAGCGAGGGGTCGCATTGCGCTCGAGCCGTTTGAGGATACTGTGGGCTCACAAGATGGATAAACAGTGTTGGAAATGTTTTTGCTTCTCACGATGTATTATTAATGAGCAACCTGTTCAGGGTCACAGCCGGTATTTTACGTCCAGGAGGGAACGCTTATGTTCACGTCTGTTTTGAATGTACTTCAATTTCCATCACTGCTCATGGCGCTCTGCCTGGTGCTGGTTCTGTATCAGCTGGCCAACCTGCTGCGTGTTCTGGCGCTGACGCGCCGGTCGTGGCTGTACTACCTGCCTCTGCTTATGCCCGCTGGCCTCGCTTTTCTAGCGTTTCAATCCCTGGATGCCCCGGAGCAGATCATGGAGGAGATCTGCGGACCTCCCAATCCAACGGGTATCTGCCCCATTGGCCAGCTCCATTGGACGGCTGACACGTTGCATAGTTTGATCGTCCGCGTCACAGGTGCGGCTATCCCCCACCTTTTGCTAGAATATTGGGTGTTTATTCTGCTCCTCCTGGTGAGTTTTTGCGGCATGCTGCTGGTCGAGTACAAATTTTTGCCGCGCGTGCCACGCCCGCCCGTCTGGCAGCAGTATTACAGTCGCCTTTGAAGAGCGCGGCACGCGCCAGGGTCGCCCCGCTATATCACGTCGTTGCAGAAGCGGCGGAATTCACAGGTGGGGCAGCGATTCTGAACTTTGGGCGCTGCTGGCATGCGTTCGCCGTTCATTAATTGCGTAATCTCATGGATACTTTCCTGCACTTTCTTTCTTAATATGCCCGTAACAGGTATGAGCTCGGCTTTGCGGAGCGGGATGGAGTAGAGAAAACTACGCCGTACGGGAATTTGCAATGCCTCTTCTAAGAGCAGGGCATAGGCTGCCAGTTGTGCTTTGAAGTGCGCGCCCGCTTTTTGCTCGGAATATTTGTATTCGACAACGACTATTTCCCTTTCGCTGGCCTCCCATGAAGGAACAACCAGGACGAGATCAATTTTGCCTTTCAGGGTTAAGGTTTGTGAGACGACTGGATAATGGAAGAGACGCTCGGCCCGTTCGATACCGTAAGTTTTCAGGCTGCGACGGACTTCGCGCTCCTCTTCCTGCTGGTGCGCCTGCGTACCCACCTCCATAGAGTAGGTCAAAGGCCGGATATCAGGCAGACAATAGCGATAATAGACCAGGCGCGGGCAACAGATGTATTGTTTGATGTCAGTAACATCAATCAAGATGGGATCATTCATGCACCTCTTCCCCCTTCTGTGCGATGATTTTGCGCTGGACCCAGGCTTTTTCATCCAACGGGAAAAGCTGGACGTTAGCTCCATGCTTGCCCAGACGCTGTTTGATTTTCAAGAGCAGCTCGCGCTGATGCGTCGGTGACAGTTCGCCAAGAAAGGCGCTGAACTGGATGCGCTCGAGGCCGTAGTCCAGGCAGGCATCGGCTATCTTCACGCGGGTGCCATCATGGGAGATGTCGTAGATGAGCAGGTAGCGCATTTCACTACCAGCCGGCGATAAATGGTTCGTACTGTTCGCGCTCTCCCCGCAGGAAACAGGCCAGATGGCGTGCCTGGCTCTGCATGATGAAACGGAGCGCCTGCCGCTTCTTTTCATAGTTCTCGGCACTGCCATCGAGCCGCTCCAGCACTTTTTCCGCCACTTTGCGCCGGGTACTTTCTGTGAGCAAGCCTGCTTCATCCTGCTCCAGTGGCACATGCCTGTTCAGCAGCCCGATGACGGTGCGATCAACAATGCACTGCCTGAACTCCTCAATCAGATCAAGCACCAGGCTTGGCTTGCCAGGTCGATCCGTATGCAGAAACCCGGCGTACGGGTCCAATCCTGCCAGCAAGAGAGCCTGTTCCACCTGGGCATAGAGTACGCCGTAGCCGTAGTTGAGGAGTGCATTAAAGAGATCGCGCGCGCCCCTCGTCTCGCGTCCAGGCCATTCGATAGCAGGGGGCAAGACATATTGGATGATGTGCCAGTAGCGTTGCGCCGCCCTCCCCTCGATGGAAAGCAGTTGCTCGCGTACATCCTGCATACACGTTTCCTGGAGATCAGCTATCGCCAGTTGCGCGTCTTGCAGTTCGCCGGTGACGAAGTTAATCTCCTGGTAGAGCTCTGGTAGCTCTTCTTTCCGCGACTTGGCGAAGTAGCGCAGCAAATTGGCCTGGTTCGCAACCTTCCCGGAGACAAACGCCTTGCTCACAGCAACGCCCACAGGTGTGGTATACGCCAGCAATTGTGCGCGCCGCGTGAGAATGGTCCCATTCAGCCCGGTGGCATAGAGCCCTGCCATTGTCTCTCCACGCTTGCTAATAAAGTGAATAGGAATGCCTTCCTCGCTGCACACCTGCACAACATCGCTGGAGATGCCAACTCCGCTATCAACAACAATAATTTGTTTCAGGTGAATAAGCGGCGTTTCTTGAATCGCCTTCTGCTGGCGATAGACACAGACCCGCCCCTGATGCTTGCCAATAAAAAGACCCTTGCCCTCAACAATTAAATCCATATGTTCCTCGCTTTCTTCACCGCACTTTCCTGTATCATTATGGCCGATCAACCAGCATCGTCCTGCCTGGCAACCGCCACAGGTTTTATCAATGGGCAAAGTATAAAAGAGGAACTCCGCCAAACCGGCGGAAAAAAATATATCTAGAGAGGCTGGACTTTTTGCTCTTTTTCAGGTATACTAGCCTGTGCTAGAACAAGAATTCGATGTATCGTTGAATTACAAACGCTTTTATTTTTGGAGGGGCAGAGGATGTTGAGGCCGCCAGCTACAACCAGGTACCTTGAGAGAGCTTGCTTATGCGCGGTTCCCCGGTCCCGCAAGGAGCATCATAATGGCATTCACGGAGATTCAATGGACATGGCGACGTATTTCCCTGCCTGATGGAACCACGCTGCTGATTAAAGGATACACATACAATCCGTGGTGGGGCTGTTTCAAAGTGAGCGAGGAGTGCAAATATTGTTATGCTGAGGGGATTGCCCACCACTACCGGCATCATGTGTGGGGACCTGCCAACACAACCCCACGCCGTCTCTTCACAGAACGCCACTGGCAAGAGCCGCTCACCTGGAACCGACAGGCGGAGAAGCAAGGGCACCGTCGCAGCGTCTTCTGCGCCTCAATGGCTGATGTCTACGAAGAGCATCCTGCCGTCGTTGACGAACGCCAGAAGCTCTGGCGCCTGATTGAGAATACTCCCTGGCTCAACTGGCTGATCCTGACGAAACGACCAGAAAATATATTGCGCCTCTCCCCCTGGGGACAAGATCGCTGGCCCGATAACGTCTGGATCGGTACCTCCGTCGGCTTGCAAGCTCGCGCCGACGAACGCATCCCGTACCTGCTAGAAGTGCCCGCTGTTGTGCGCTTCCTGAGCTGCGAGCCGCTGCTAGGCCCTCTCGACCTCTCCCCCTGGCTCCCCCGGCTGCAATGGGTGATCAGCGGGGGCGAGAGCGGACCAGAAGCCAGACCAATGGACATGGCCTGGCCGCGCGCGCTCAGAGATCAATGCCAGGCGGCGGGCGTCCCCTATTTCTTCAAGCAAGTAGGCGGTCGCTACCACAACAGCAGCGGGCGCGAACTGGACGGCAGGACCTGGGACGAAATCCCGCCCGAATTCCCCATCCCCTCTTTTGCCACCCGCTAATGAGGGAATGGGCAAAACCCCTTCTCCCCCCACCGATATCCCGCATCTCCCCACACAGACCCAACCATCCAATCGCCCCGTAGGGACCAGCTTTAGCGCGTCCGCGCGCGATTTATCGCCTTCCCCACCCTCATCTCGAAACGCGACGCGAAATGTGTAAGCAGAGTTTCACGTAAAACTTGCAACAGGAGTATCTTGTATCATATACTAGTATATGTACATGAGTTGCTTTATTGTACGCGTATACTGAGAACAATACCACTTTATTTCTAGATCATTTGTTCTTTTAATTAGTAGAATAGGGGCCTCTTCTTCGGATAGCGTTCCCGTGGTGCGAATTATAGCAAGAGCGGACAGTATGTGAGCTGAAGGAAAGCGAGGCAAGCGCATGGCAACTCCTGATTCAACGATCTGGCCGGTGGAGCGACACACCCAGGCCAAACACGAAATTCTCCGCCGCTATCTGGGGGCCTGGCTCCCCATTCTCCTCAATCGTTACCAACGCGCTCGCATCGTGGATGGCTTCGCCGGGCCAGGAGAATATGAAGGGGGGCAGATAGGCTCTCCCCTGATCGTCTTGCAAACATTACTCGACCATCCAGATAAAGGCGTCCAGACAGCTATTCGTAAGGGAACAGTCGAGATCATTTTTATCGAGCAAGATCAGAAGCGCAGCCATCACCTGCGGGAACTGTTAGCACAGCAGGCGCTCAAGACAACGCAACTCCAGCCCTCTATTATTACGGGAACGTTTACCACTGAAATGGAGCAATTGCTGCTGAAGATGGAGCGGCAGCGGGCCAGGAAGATGCCAGTTCCCACCTTTGTTTTCATCGACCCGTTCGGCTACTCGCATACGCCCATGCATATCATCGCCCGCATTATGCAGCAGCCAATGTGTGAGGTGCTGGTGAACTTCATGGCGGAAGAGATCAATCGCTTTCTCGCGGTAGATTATCGCACCAAAGAGCAGCACTATGATCTCCTCTTCGGCACAGACGAATGGCGGCAGATTGCCCGGCAAGCTATCACGCCCGCTGAGCGGCGACGTCTCCAGCACGAACTTTACCAGCGACAATTGCTCGATGTGGCTGGCGCGAAATATGTATGGCCGTTTCGCATGCGCAACAGGCGTAACGCCACCGATTACTTCCTCTTCTTCTGTACCAACAGCATCAAAGGTCTGGTAGAGATGAAGCGCGCTATGTGGAAAGTGGACCCCAGCGGAAACTTCGAGTTCTCCGACTTCAGCAACCCCTACCAGCCCCTATTGCTCAACGAGCTCAATGACGCCGACCTGCAAGCACGCCTGATCAGCCATTTCAAGGGGCAAACGGTCACCGTAGGAGAGATTGAACATTATGTGCATGCCCATACCCCTTACCTTAACTGCAAAGAAAAGGGGCTCAAGCCTCTGGAACAGGCAGGGAAGATTCGCGTCATAGACCCATTCTCACGGCGCAATCGCCAATCATTTTCAGATGACCGTCTGCGGATCACCTTCCTGTAGCTCGTCTGGCCTGTCGTGCATTTCACCCATTGCTCAAGAAGAAAGAGGCCGCCATGACGGCACCAAAAACCACACTCTGGGATATGCCAGAGCTTACCCCTATCAAACACAGAATATTGCGTAGCTATCTGGAGCGAACGCTGCCGCAGCTCCTATCATCGCACGAGCGCATCTACTTGCTCGACAGTTTCTGTGGGCCGGGCGAATACACACATGGCGAAGAGGGATCGCCACTGATTATTATTAACACTTTGCTTGCCTGTATAAGCGATCCCCAGCAACTACGTAAAGTTAGGCTGCTCTTCTTAGATGAGCACAAGCAGCGCTGTTATCACCTTCATTCCCTATTAGAGCGGCGCAAGCAGAACCAGCCGGAGATGGCAAGCATCAGCTACCGTATAGAAAGCGGCCAATTTGCTCACAAGCTCCACAATCGGCTGCTGGCGATAGAAAAATCGGGGCAGCAACTCCCTCCCACCTTTGCCTTTATCGACCCTTTCGGGTACTCAGATATCCCTATGGCAAGCATTGCACAACTCATGCAGCACCCACATTGCGAGGTGCTGATCACTTTGAGCTATGAAGGAAGCAACCGTTTTCTTACTCACCCGAAGGAGGCTATTCACCGCCATCTCACAGCGCTGTTCGGCACAGAGCAATGGCGTGCTATTCAGATTGCCAACGCCGCTCTCGCGGCTAGCTTCGTCCAGGCAATCTGTAAGGAATGGCGTGCCATCTATTGTGCAAAGAAAAACCGCCAGGAACAATTCTGCGCCCTCTATCGTGCCCAACTTCGTACGGTCGGCAAAGCCACATATGTCTGCATGTTCCGCTTAAAAAACCGAAAGAACCGAACGAGCTATTTTCTGGTCTTCGGCACCCATCAACGGGAGAGCATAGAGCGGATGAAAAGTATTTTTTGGGAAATAGACCCGGTCTGTGGATACAGCTATTCCGTCCACAAACAGGAGCAACACGCTGGTCAATCCCACCTCCTGCCATCAGAACCGGATTACGGCGTATTAACGCGGCAATTACGCACTCATCTGACCGGCAACACTCTCACCATCAGCGAACTAGAAGAATATATTCTCGCCGAAACCCCATTTCGCACCGTGGGATACAAAGAACACGTTCTGCGTCCCCTCGAACAATCTGTCCGCATCCACATCATCTCATCCAACCCATCGCGCCGCCCTGGAGAATACGCGAAAGACGACCAGATCCACTTCCTCTAAACGCAGTTTGCCCCGTGATGTTGACCAACACGCTGCCGCTTCTCTGGTCTCTCAGCGAGCTTAACCCTCTTGCTGCCGATTCCCTGTGGCAATGGAACAGCTCAAAAAGTCAACCTTCAGTATCCCTCTGCCGGTTCGTTCCTCATGCAGCCTCCAAACAGAGAGAAGTTAGCCTTATGAGGGTACATGCCTTCAGCATCCTCTGCCGGTTCGAGCCCTCTGCAACCTCCTGCAGCACGAACCGTCATTGTCGTAGCGACCTGCTTCAGCGCGTCCGCTTCAGCGCCTGTCCCCCCCTCGACCCGCAACTGCCGCAGGGCGAACGCCTGACCATTCCCCACAAATCGAAAGGCGATAGTGTGAAACAGTCTGCTACGCTTGATGCAACAGCGCAGTTTTTTCTCGCCTCCGCTCTGTTGGTCCGCTCCCCAGACATCTCCAAAAAGATGTAAGGAATGGTCAAACGCTTGCCCTGCTGCCCTCCCGGACTTTCAGTATCCTCTCGCGGATCGACCCTCATGCAGCCCAGTATCCTGCTTGCAGCCATGCTTGTTGGCGTACCTTTCAGTATCCTCTCGCGGATCGACCCTCATGCAGCGCAAGAGGACGGCTGGTACGTACGCTCCCACATCATCTCTTTCAGTATCCTCTCGCGGATCGTCCCTCATGCAGCGCAGTAAGCAACCCTGAAATGGAGTTGACTACCGCAACTTTCAGTATCCTCTCGCGGATCGTCCCTCATGCAGCCCACCCTGCGCAATGCCACCCACGCCAACTGTCGTTGTCTTTCAGTATCCTCTCGCGGATCGTCCCTCATGCAGCCTGTTCATCCGCCATCGCTTCCTGCTCGGCAGGAGTCTTTCAGTATCCTCTCGCGGATCGTCCCTCATGCAGCTCTGTAAGTGTGCCATACTCTCTGATCTCATTGCTCTTTCAGTATCCTCTCGCGGATCGTCCCTCATGCAGCCCGCGGTGCTCTGTGCCGCGATCATATGTTCCAGGTCCTCCTTTCAGTATCCTCTCGCGGATCGCCCCTCATGCAGCTAGCGCCTATGCTGCGAACGAGCCCGATGATATCCACTTTCAGTATCCTCTCGCGGATCGCCCCTCATGCAGCCATTCAATGCTACAAGCCCAGTGCTCATCATGTGGACCTTTCAGTATCCTCTCGCGGATCGCCCCTCATGCAGCGTAAGCCAACCAACTACTTTAACGGTACCAGCGAAACTTTCAGTATCCTCTCGCGGATCGCCCCTCATGCAGCCGGTTGCTTGATGCGGTAGCAGTTGAACACCTGGACTTTCAGTATCCTCTCGCGGATCGCCCCTCATGCAGCCAAGTGGTGACACTGCGTGAGAGTCATTCACCGCCCCACTTTCAGTATCCTCTCGCGGATCGCCCCTCATGCAGCTCCATCCTGCTGCCATCGTTGCGTCATCCTGCCATCCCTTTCAGTATCCTCTCGCGGATCGCCCCTCATGCAGCAACGGCACTGCTGAGGAATACGCTGTACTGTTGGAGCTTTCAGTATCCTCTCGCGGATCGCCCCTCATGCAGCGTATTGGCGAGACGTTCCCGTTTGAGATATTCACGGCTTTCAGTATCCTCTCGCGGATCGCCCCTCATGCAGCATTGATGCCATGCCTGCCAAGCTCAGTGATATCGCCCTCTTTCAGTATCCTCTCGCGGATCGCCCCTCATGCAGCCAGATGCTCGGATATGCTCTATATCTATATGGTCATCTTTCAGTATCCTCTCGCGGATCGCCCCTCATGCAGCGGGGACAGTGGGACGCCTTTGTGGAGGAGTTCCAGACTTTCAGTATCCTCTCGCGGATCGCCCCTCATGCAGCATCGCTCGGTGCTAATAAAGATGTGATTATCACGGACTTTCAGTATCCTCTCGCGGATCGCCCCTCATGCAGCTGATCTCATTACCACAAACGCGCTCCCCGATGCGCTTCTTTCAGTATCCTCTCGCGGATCGCCCCTCATGCAGCCGGTGTCATTTGAGCAACGCTCATAGAGAAACATAAAACTTTCAGTATCCTCTCGCGGATCGCCCCTCATGCAGCTATATGCCGAAATCAGCAAGAATATCGATCTTGAGAAACTTTCAGTATCCTCTCGCGGATCGCCCCTCATGCAGCTGCGCGGGTGGAATGTGATATGAGCTTCCAGCCGACCACTTTCAGTATCCTCTCGCGGATCGCCCCTCATGCAGCCGCTGCTGCTCAAAGAATGCAAACGCATCACCCGGTCCTTTCAGTATCCTCTCGCGGATCGCCCCTCATGCAGCGGCCCTGCACACGGCTGACGAGCGCATCAAACTTGCTTTCAGTATCCTCTCGCGGATCGCCCCTCATGCAGCCCCTGGATGATGACCCTCCACCAAAGCCTGCGGAACTTTCAGTATCCTCTCGCGGATCGCCCCTCATGCAGCTGCAGATGGCCGAAGGCTTGTATGAGCCGCCTGAAGTCTTTCAGTATCCTCTCGCGGATCGCCCCTCATGCAGCATCGCGCCTGTGGATGGCGATTCAGTCGCTCTCGCCTTTCAGTATCCTCTCGCGGATCGCCCCTCATGCAGCGTTGAGTTCGACAATGAGTTGCTCCTGTTCTATGAGCCTTTCAGTATCCTCTCGCGGATCGCCCCTCATGCAGCCACATGAATGCGATAGAGCACAACGTGATGTTCCTGGCTTTCAGTATCCTCTCGCGGATCGCCCCTCATGCAGCCGCAGTCAATCAGTCGCTAGATTATATCGGTCGCCAGCTTTCAGTATCCTCTCGCGGATCGCCCCTCATGCAGCGCCTCTCCGTTGTCCCATACCACATCACGGCCTGCAAGCTTTCAGTATCCTCTCGCGGATCGCCCCTCATGCAGCATCAACGAGCAATCGAGCAGATCAGCCTGGACATCACTTTCAGTATCCTCTCGCGGATCGCCCCTCATGCAGCATTTGTGGCGCAGGATACGCACTGACGTTTTAATGTCTTTCAGTATCCTCTCGCGGATCGCCCCTCATGCAGCGGGAGGCATCCGTATTTTTATATTTGTCGTGGACCGGCCTTTCAGTATCCTCTCGCGGATCGCCCCTCATGCAGCTTGCGCCTTTCTGCTCTTGCGCCTGTTCCTCAGCACTTTCAGTATCCTCTCGCGGATCGCCCCTCATGCAGCCGCCTACCCTCGCCGGTCTTCATTGAAATGAAATGAACTTTCAGTATCCTCTCGCGGATCGCCCCTCATGCAGCGCCTTGCGCCCGCCTTTCCGCTTTTCCTCAACGACCTTTCAGTATCCTCTCGCGGATCGCCCCTCATGCAGCATGACTTTCCCCTTTCGAATAACTAACTATCAACTACCTTTCAGTATCCTCTCGCGGATCGCCCCTCATGCAGCCGGCTATGCGTGGTTACAACAACACGCCGGGCAAGTCTCTTTCAGTATCCTCTCGCGGATCGCCCCTCATGCAGCCTCAAAGTACTGCATGAGGTCTTTGTCAACGACCGGCTTTCAGTATCCTCTCGCGGATCGCCCCTCATGCAGCAAAGAACTGGTATGCAGATTACTACCTTTCGCCAGACCTTTCAGTATCCTCTCGCGGATCGCCCCTCATGCAGCTAACCAGCGTGTCAATACGCTTGAGAAGAGTACAGACACCTTTCAGTATCCTCTCGCGGATCGCCCCTCATGCAGCCGAGATGGTTGTGGCGGCAAGGGGTGGGGTGTTTGGTCGTTTCGGCACAGCAAAGCCCCTTTTTTGGCGTTGTAGCGCGCCGATTTTCGAATTTCCCCTGTTGCTAGTATAGCACATCTATGCCATTTTCGAAAACCTCTTTTTGTTCAAAAATGGGGGGGATTTTCGAGCAGAGAAAAGCGGCTTTTGCAGAGTAAGCGGGCATTTGATGAGCTAATCAGGGCGAGTTTCTGTCCTGATTCTGCTCCTTTTGAGACAAGCCGGGAGAGATTTTCGAGTGAGCCTCAAAAAAAGGCTTTTTGAGAGAGGGAGCGGACTGCGGGTCCTTTTAGGATGCAGCATAGCTATGAAAGCGCGAGTAAAACCGGTGATTGTGTGCGTACCATGCAGCGTATTTTACTACTACGTTTTTAACTCCCCATCAATTTATTAGCATTTTTTACCTATATTATGGATCTCCACTCATCAGATGCGGTAAACTAACAAAAGACGAGATAGAAGGATAGCGCTGAGAGTATTTAGCAATCTCAGCGTCGAGGGGTTGGAGTCTGGAGACGCCACTGTATCGCTCTGGAATGATGGGTTATAGGGAGCAAGTTACGCCATATCGGCCCTCCTGGAAAGGTAGACCGAAACCTCGCCCGCAAGCCCTTCTCTTGACGCCACCACGAACAAGAAGGATTTGTCATGGGTCTGGCAATTAGCGCTTTCATAAGTATTGCTGAACATTTTCATAAGTTTTTATGAGGCGCTATGCTCTCAATTGCGTTATGCTTTTCTGGAACGAAAATACCATTACCTCAACGCAACGTGTCGGGATATGAAGAGGAGCTTGTCTATGCAGTATCTCTTTCAGGTCGCCATCGGGCCGGTACAGGGTTTCATTGCCAGCGCCCGCCGCAGCCGCGACCTCTGGTTTGGCTCGCGCTTATTGAGCGAAGTATCCAAGATCGTAGCACTTACTATCGCAGAAACATATTCACTACACAGCTTGATCTTTCCAGCTCCCAAATCGCTAGATGAATCGTTAGATGAGCTGAAATTTGGCAGCGAGCTCAATGTCGCTAATAAAATCGTGGCCTGCATTACCATTCCAGATAACTCCCAGAAGCAGGTATCCACAATTCTTGAGAACCTGGACAAGGAAATACGCACCAATATCAGTAAGAAAATCAACGAAATAAAAGACCAGGTCTACGGTGAGATCGCTCGTAACGCAAAGAAGGCAGAGTATGATGGCGAGCTTTTCAATGAAAAGATGGCTAATGCGCAAATTGCCGATCTGGTCGAGCTTTCCTGGGCAGCCGTCCCGTATGAAGGACAATACAACAAGGCGCGTGAGAAGCTGGAGCGGCTGATGGCGGCGCGCAAGAATACGCGCAATTTTCGCCAGGTCGAATGGGGCAGCGAACAGTTGAAGTCATCTATCGACGGTCAGCTAGAAGGTGTCGTTGACAAGTCCTTCTATTCTTCTAAAGACCTGAAAACGCGGGAGGAGCAGGCAAGGCAGCTTTACAAAATATTCCATGCCGGTCCCAATGAGCGATTGTCAGGCGTTGATCTGCTCAAGCGGCTTGGCACGTTTCCGGGGAAAGAGTTTTTTCCGAGCACATCCCATCTTGCAGCCATTCCTTATCTAGAGCGCCTGAAGCGAGCTGCTTTACAAAAAGAAGTGCAGCCTGCCCTGCAAAAATATATTGATGCAGTGCAAGATGTTCTGAGAGGTGAGCTCGATATTGTACCAGATGGCTATAGGAATTATCAGCTGCTAGGCCGATATGACGGCGCCCTCTTCTACCCTGAGCGTCACAGAGATAAAGTGACTGAAGGGGCTTCCCTGGCAAAGGCGCAGAAAAAACTTAAAGCGTTCTTCGATGATGTGAAAAAAGCGCTAGGTGAAAATGTGGAGCCCTCTCCGTATTACGCCATCATCTGCGCCGATGGTGATTACATGGGCAAGCTGATTGACACGCTGGCGAGCGATGACGATGGGATGAGCAAGCATCAAGAACTCTCGAAGGCGCTGGATAGTTTTTCTCGCGAGGTGAAAGGGATCGTAGAGAAGCATAAGGGAGCCTTGATTTACGCGGGCGGCGATGATGTGCTGGCGTTCCTTCCTCTACATAGCGTGCTGGCTTGCGCTGAAGAACTGGCAAAAGAATTTAGCAAAAAGCTGGCGGACAAATTCAGTGAGCATTTAAAGGATTCCACACAGGGAGTCAAGAAGGAGAATCCGCCTTCGCTCTCCGTAGGGATCGCGATTGTGCATCATCTCACGATGTTGCATGAGGCGCTCAATCTGGGACGGGCCGCCGAGACGAAGGCGAAGGGGGTCAAGGGGAAGAATGCACTGGCCATCACCGTCAATAAGCGCAGCGGCGAGCAGTATAGCATCGCAGGCCCGAGGAAGGCGCTCTATTCCACACTCGATGAGTTCATTGACCATTTCCATTATGACCGTTTGCCCCGGGGCGTGGCCTACGAGCTGCAGGCAATGCAAGAGCGTCTCACAGTGATCGACGCCAGCGACAGCAGCGACGCTCAGCAGCAGAGTGATACGAAGCCCTTAAAAGAGATTATGTATCTTGAGGCGAAGCGCATCTTACGGCGCAAGCTCAATCTGCCGCAGAGCAGGCTGCTCGACAATGTTTCAGCAGAGGATCGGCAAAAGCAGAATGAGGAGAGAAAAAAGCTGGCAGAGAAAATCCTGAACAGGTTGCTGGCCCACATCGAAGGGGCGCCGGACCCTTCCAATAACGCTAAGGGCGAGGCGGCGACCGCGAAAGTATCGCTGGCCGCATTTATTCAAGAGCTGATCGTTGCCCAGGAGCTGGCCGCAGCCAAAACACTGGTAGAGGGGAAACCATCATCTGACGCACGGGATAAGGAGGTGAATGTTTAATGACTGTATGGTTGATAGAGCCACATGAACCGCTGATCTTTCGGGAGGGCAAGCCATTCGAGGCTACGCCAGGCGCGCACGCAAAGTCGCTACCCTTCCCCTTCCCTTCGACGACCGCAGGCGCGTTGCGTTCTCAGAGCCACCTGAACGAGAGCGGGGTCTTTGAGTTGCCAGAGGGTAAAATGATAGACGATTTGAAAGCAATCGGCGTACGCGGCCCGCTTTTGGTCAGTCTGAGGCCTGATAGTGACGTAATTGAGCAATGGTTCGTTCCTGCCCCAGCCGATGCGCTGCTGCTCAATGTCAAAGAGAACAGCGAGCAAAAAGAGGACAGCAAGGCGAAAGATGAAGAGCGCGAGAAGCAGGCTATCGTCAGACAGCTTGCCCCTCTCACAATCAAGAGCAACGAGGATTATACCGACTTTACTATAGAGCGATCAGACGAGCAGGAAGCGCTCCAGATCGTGGGGTTACCGTTGAATGAAGCTGGGAGCGATCTGGAAAAACCATATAAGAACGCTCCCAGATACTGGTATTGGGAGAGATTCGAGCACTGGTTAAGCACTCCCCCTCCATCTACCCCACAAACCGTTGCTGAACTGGGCATCAGCGGCCCGACTTACGAGATGCGCGTACACGTCGCAATGGATCATAGCACGCGTGCAGGCAAAGAGGGGAAGCTTTTCGACACCTCAGGGCTGGAGTTCACCCATATCAAAGCCTCCTCGAAGAAGGAGACAGGTTCACCATTGCAGCGCGCGCAACGGCTGGCCCTGGCTCTCATTACTAACGATGAGAGAGATATCGATGAACAGAATAAAGCGGACAGGCAATTCGTCGCAATAACGAATAGGCTGGGCACCCTCGGCGGCGAACGGCGGCTCGTCAGCTGGCGCGAAAGCAACGCTAAGCTACCACCTTGTCCCGATGAGTTGAAAAAGCAGATTATAGCAAAGAAACGCTGCCGTCTCTTCCTGCTCACCCCCGCGTACTTCTCTGAAGGCTATCGTCCGACATGGCTCTGCCAGCAGCATGAGCAGTCTGGTGTACAGCTCAAGCTCAAAGCCATCACCATCCAGCGTCCGCAGGTCGTCTCCGGCTGGGATATGGCAGCGAAAAGGGCGAGACCCAGCCGTCGGCTCGCGCCCGCCGGAACCGTGCTTTTTCTGGAACTGAAGGGCGAGGACAAAGCCATTGAAGAGTGGATCGAGAAGACATGGTTCAGTTGTGTCAGCGATGATACACAGTATCGCCGCGACGGCTTCGGCCTGGCCGTCCTGGGCGCGTGGCCTACCGAACCAGATTCAGCCAGAGGAGGGCAAGCATGAGAAAACAACCGGATAAGAAGCTCCTGGAGGCAATCGATGCACACCTGAAGAAGGGGGAGCAACCGCAAGAGACTGTCACCTGGGTGCGCAAGTACAGGCTCATCACCCCACTTTTCGGCGGTGGCGTTAGTCCGACGGAATGCGACCCCGTCACCATCATACGCGGCAGCGAGATTCGCGGGCAACTGCGTTTCTGGTGGCGGGCCACACGCGGCGGTCGCAATGAATATAACGGCGAATTGTCCAAAATGAAAGAGGCCGAAGCGAAAATCTGGGGAAAAGCTGCTGTTAAAGGCGATCCCGCGCCAACCCACGAAGAGATTTTGCAAATCAGCGTAGACGTATTGGAGAAGGGCACTACGGTCGGCCCCAAAGCTCCACCCGAATACGTGGCCTTCCCTCTACAGCAAGTGCCAAACGCCAGATTGCCCCTCAATGTTGTTTTTCAACTCACCATTTCATTCCCTGAAAAGTGGCAAGATGATGTAAAAGCGGCGCTCTGGGCATGGGAAACGTTTGGTGGGATCGGTGCTCGCACAAGGAGAGGTTTTGGAGCGATTTATTGCCCAGATCCATTTCCAGGCATAAAACCGTTAATTAAATCAAAAAATGAATTAACAATCCCAGAGATCAAAGGCTGGATTGAGGAGAATCTTTCTGCTTTTATGGGTGCAGAAGCCAAATTTCCTGAGAACGTTCCTCACCTCAATCGTGACCTGATTGCCCTTATTCCTCCTCCTGCCTTAGAAAATAAGGAGAATAAACGCCCCCCACGCCCCGCCATCGACAGGGTCTGGTTCGAGCTTGTGAGACGATTGAAGAATTTTCGCCAGCCAATGTACAAGCAAGACCGGTGGCCTGATGGGGAAAATGCTCGTAAAATAGTCAGCAATAGCGTTCCAAATGAATACACCAAATTCCCCAAAGCAAATATTGGACTGCCCATTGTTTTTCAGGATAAAGATGACGACAGCATCACGTTAAAAGGGGCTGAAGAGGGAAAAGACCGTTTTGCCAGTCCACTTATACTGCGTCCCGCTTACTTCCTAGAGCAGCCTGTTGGCATAGCCTTACTTTTGGAAGGAACAGACATTTATACCGACCAAACTAAAAAACCTCGTTCAGGACCACTTCAGCTAACTAAAGGGAGAGAGACATATCCTGATAAGCCTTCTACATTGACTCATCCCAAACATACGACCCTTACAAAAAGGGAAGCGGCCAGGATCGCTCCGCTAAGAGGAGTTAATAAAGACCACCTCGGAAAAACAGAAATTTTAGATGCTTTATTCTCTTGCTATAAAAATTCACATGGAGGAGCTACCAAATGAATGCACAACTCAGTTTTGTCCACGCGCTCTCCGCGCTCCATGCGGGCGTAGGCCAGGGGGCGGGCGTGATAGATTTGCCGATTGCGCGCGAGAAGGCCACAGGGTTGCCCTTCCTGCCAGGCTCGTCCGTCAAGGGAGCGTTGCGCACCAGGGCTTTTCTAGATGCCAACGAGAACAAGGACCTGAAAGCGCTCTATACCTGCATTTTCGGCCCGGAAAACAATGATGGGCCTGACGCCCGCGCCAGCATGGTGCAATTCTCCGATCAGAAGCTGCTGCTGCTGCCCGTGCGCAGCCTGGCCGGAACCTTCGCCTGGATCACTTCGCCCTACATCCTGCGGCGATTGGCACGCGATAGCAGGGATATTGGCCTCGCTTTACCCGACCAGGTGCCCACAATTCCCACAGACGAAAAAAAACGCTGCCTGATCACGAATGGAGGGGCTGCCATTGTCATGCCGATCAAAGGTGAGAAAAAGGTGTATCTGGAGGATCTGGAACTGGAAATGCAGGCAGACGATGGAGCCAGGGAATGGGCAAAATGGATTGGTAGCTATGTCTTCCCTGTCAAACAAGATGGCAATGACAAAGACACCGCACAAAAAAATGCTGAAAATACTGCCTGGCAAACTATACTCAACGACCGCTTCTGCGTGGTGCATGATGACGTTTTTAATTTTCTGATCACCACCGCTACCGAGGTCACGGCGCGTATCCGGCTGCAAGAAAATAGCAAAACGGTCGTGGACGGCGGGCTCTGGTACGAGGAAGCGTTGCCCACTGAGACCATCCTTTCTGGTATTGTGATGGCAACGCCACACAAAGATGAAAACGGGCATGCCATACAGATACAAGGTCACGACCTGACCGCCGAGCGAATTTTCAAGGCCCTGAAGGGGCTTGGTAACACCACTATCCAACTTGGAGGCAAGGCTACCGTCGGGCGCGGGATTTGTCATGTGCAGTTGGTTGACAATGCAGAGGAAAAGTGAGGAAGAGAGCATGCTAACGCGTGACCAGGAATACGCTATTTCGGCTCATAAATGCGTCACCCAAATTAACAAAGACTATGAAAAAGATGAGCAGAGCAAGCGCCGGTACGGCTCGACCGCGCACAAGCTGCCGATCCTGATCCGTACCGCCGGGCTGGCCCAGGCGCTCGCCTTCGTCGAGACGCGCGGAAAGGGAGATGACAACCCTTATCGGTATTTCCTGCGTGATCTGAAAACGACCATCGGCAAAGACGAGCAAGCTTCCCTCTGTGAATATGCGTGTGCAGCAGAATTAGACGAATATATGCTGCTGACGCAGCAGGTGTTGCACGCGCTGGTCTGGTACAAGCGGTTCGCGCAATCGATCCTCGACGTTGATGCCAGCGCCCGTATAGACGAGGGGGAGGAATAGGAATGACAAGCGGTCTTCGCAATTGTTTTAAATCACCATTATTAGAAGAATATCTCAAGCACCAGCCTCACGCGGGGTTGTGGCACGATAAATTTCTCAGCAACCAGGAGAGCAAAGACGATACCAAAAGTCGCCAGTTGGAGAGCGGGGACAATAACAAAAGCCCCCGCATGACCCTCGTAAAAGAGGTTGCGGACATAGTCGTGCCTGATGCATATACTTCGTTTTATGACCGCTGGAAAGAAGCGCTGGGAGCTGTAGACGCAAAGTGCTTTGAGGCTACCGTTACCGGACGTGTTATCTCCACCGGAGGACGTACCACAACTACCGGGCGGCTCATCGTTGGGCTGGGAATGGAGAGCGTGCTGGAGACCGGGATCGCGCTGCATCACACCTACGGCGTTCCCTACCTTCCCGGCAGCGCGCTCAAAGGGCTCACCACCAGCTATATGCAACGTATCCGCGAGAAGTTGAAGCCAGCGGGTGAGCAGGCCGACGCTGCCGCTTACGAGCAAATCAACCAGGCATACAAAGTCATCTTTGGCGATACCGACGACGCTGGCTACATCACCTTCTTCGACGCCCTCTACATCCCAGGCACTGGTTATAACGGTCAGCCGCTGCATCCAGATATCATCACTGTTCATCACCAGGAATACTATCAGCATGGCAGCAAAGCCGCCCCTGCCGACTGGGACAGCCCCATCCCGGTGCCATTCCTCAGCGCCACCGGCTCTTACCTCGTCGCGCTGGCTGCGCCAGATATTAAAGCTGCATCAGATACAAAAGAGGGATCAGAGCGCGAACAATGGCTCTCCTCCGCCGGGTCTCTGTTGAGGGCTGCGCTCAAACATATGGGCATCGGGGCAAAGACGTCGAGCGGGTATGGGCGGATGGATCTTGACGAGATCAAACCTCCAGTTGATCCTCTAGCCCGCCGCATTCAGGGCTCAATCAAAGAAGTCAATGCTATTGGGAATCATGCGGTATCAGGTCAGATTCAGAATCATTTTCACATCTGGAGACAGGTGAAAGATCATCCAAAGAGCAACGATCTGGCGCTGGCTATTGTGCAGAAGGTTCGTAGCGCTGGAAAAGAAGGCACAGAGGGACAAAAGCCTTATTACAAGGAGCTTTTAGCATTTCTTGGATCGAACTTTGCATGATGATATGCTGACCGCGGTGCAAACGATCAAGTCCATTGCCTACAAACCCTGGTTAGGGCACCCACACACCCATAGCACCTGGTACGAGCCGCTGACCGAGCAGCCAGATATTGATCTGGCCGTTCACTGGGTCCTGGGCCAGCCGGGGATGTTCCTGAACACGGTCGGCGATATCCGCCTGCTGCCCAAAGTGCTGGATGCGGCCAGCCAGTTCGAGCACCGTCCCGATGACAAGGAGATGGACGCGCTGGTGATACGCTCGGGAATGGAGCCAATCTTCGTCTAGGAGAGGGGCAAGGACGTAAGAGAAGGGAATATCTCCACTGGGACGTGCAAGCGAGGTAGAACTGACACACGCTCTAAACCAGGGCGCCAGTCATCCGTGTTTTGGGGCCGGTGGGGACCAGCACCTCACTCTTTGCGGAGCCTATCACAACACGTTCTCTGTGGCAATGATCAGGGTCATGCCTCGCGCTTCGGTTCGTCGATATTCTTTGATGGCCGACTCGGGGA
>Ga0070741_10005299_pt1 | contig 28769 bp, 26 predicted proteins | sample Coa_R1_4_FD_66440 | JGI IMG/M metagenome (GOLD analysis project Ga0070741, IMG submission 66440) | Surface soil microbial communities from Centralia Pennsylvania, which are recovering from an underground coalmine fire - Coalmine... | ecosystem: Environmental > Terrestrial > Soil > Unclassified ... | reverse complement strand
CTCATCGGCGAGCACTCGCGGGCGGAGTGGCAGCGGCTGATCGAGGCCGGCATCGTACTGCGCAACGGTCGCGCCGCGCGGCCTGCCGACCGGGTCCAGGTCGGCGACCGCCTCACGGTGCGCCCGATCGCGCAGCACGTCCTTGCCGCCGCCGACGCCTCGATCCCCCTCGACGTGGTCTACGAGGATGCGGCGATGATCGTCGTGAACAAGCCCGCCGGCCTCGTCGTCCACCCCGCGCCCGGCCACGAGGAGGGCACCCTCGTCAACGCGCTCCTCGCGCACTACCCGGAGCTGCGCGACCCCACGGGCCAGCTCCGGCCGGGGATCGTGCACCGCCTGGACAAGGATACCTCCGGCCTGCTGATGGTCGGCCGCACGCTGGAGGCCGTCGGCGCGCTGCAGCGCCAGATGCAGGCCGACGAGACGGTCAAGCGGTACTATCTGCTCGTGCTGGGCGACGTGCGCGAAGGCGAGGGGCTAATCGACGCGCCGATCGGCCGCGACCCGCGCAACCGCCAGCGCATGGCCGTGCGCGCGGGCGGCCGACCAGCGCAGACCCGCTTTCGGGTGGTCGAGCGCTTCGGCAGCTACACGCTCGTTGACGCGCTGCTCTGCACGGGACGCACGCACCAGCTCCGCGTTCACATGGCCTACATCGGTCACCCTGTGGCGGCCGACAAGGTTTATGGATCCGGGCGTCGGCCCCCCGGGCTGAACCGGCAGTTCGTTCACGCGTATCATTTGGAGGTACGGTCGCCGGCGACCGGAGAGCGCCTCGTGTTGGAGGCCCCCCTGCCGGCGGACCTGGCGGAGCCGCTGGAGCGGCTGCGCGCCGAGCAGCGCCGGTCGGTCGCGGTAGCGACCGCGGAGACCGGGCCGCCGGCCGCCCGCGGCTAGATGGGATAACAGAGGAGCCATGGCGAACGGAAGCAGCGTCCGGGTGCGTATCGCCCCCAGCCCGACCGGCATGCCGCACGTCGGCTTGTTCCACACCTTCCTGTTCAACTGGCTGTACGCCCGCCACGCGGGCGGCACGTTCGTCGTGCGCATCGAGGACACCGACCGGGCGCGCCTGATCGAGGGCGCGGTGGACGCGCTGCTCGACGCCATCCGCTGGCTCGGCCTGAGCTGGGACGAGGGCCCCGGCGTGGGCGGTCCTTATGGCCCCTACATCCAGTCGGAGCGCCTGCCCCTCTACCAGGAGCACGCCGAGCGCCTGGTGCGCGAGGGCAAGGCGTACTACTGCTACTGCAGCCCCGAGCGGCTAGAGGCGCTGCGCGCCGACCAGGAGCGCCGCAAGCTGCCGCCCGGCTACGACCGCCACTGCCGTAGCCTGTCCGACGACGAGCGCGCCGCATTAGCCGCCACGGCCGAGAGCCGGGTCATCCGCTTCGCCGTGCCGCTCGAGGGCGAGACGGTCTTCGACGACCTGCTGCGCGGGCCGATCGCCTGGGAGAACCGCCTGCTCGACGACTTCGTCATCCTGAAGTCCGACGGCTACCCCACCTACCACCTGGCGCACCTCGTAGACGACCACTTCATGGCGATCACCGACGTGCTGCGCGGCGAGGAGTGGATCTCCAGCACGCCGCGCCACATCCTCCTCTACCAGGCGCTCGGCTGGACACCGCCGCGCTACTGCCACCTGCCGCCCCTGCTCGGTCCGGACCGCAAGAAGCTCAGCAAGCGGCACGGCGCGATGAGCGTGCTGGAGTACCGCGACGCGGGCTACCTGCCCGAGGCCATGGTGAATTACCTGGCCATTATCGGCGCCTCTTACGAGCCGACCGGCACGCGCGAGATCTTCTCCGTCCCCGAGCTGGTGGCTGGCTTCGAGCTGGAGCGCATCAACAAGGCCGGCGCGGTATTCGACCTCACCAAGCTCGAATGGATGAACGGCTACTATATTCGACACCTGCCCGTCGCCGAGCTAGCGAATCGGCTGATGCCGTTCCTGGCCGGCGCCGGGCTGTTTGGCGGCCGCGCTGGGCAGGGCGCCGCGCTGGTCGCCGGCGGCCCGCCACCGCCCGCGGCCGCGGGGCGCTGGAGCGACGATCAGGTCCAGTACGTCGAGCGCCTCGTCCCGCTCATCCAGGAGCGCCTCAAGCGCTTGAACGAGGCGCCCGACCTGCTGGAGTTCGCCTTCGTGGACGAGCTAGATTACCCGTCCAAGCTCCTGATCGCGAAGGGCCTCACGGCCGAGTCCAGCCGCAAGGCGATGGCTGCGGCGCTCGCGTTCCTCCGCACGACGCCCGACTTCGCCGACGAGCCGTTGGAGGCCGCCTTGCGGCAGATCGCCGACGACACGGGCGTGAAGTTCGGCCAGCTCGCCATGATCCTGCGCGTCGCCGTGACGGGGCGCACGGTATCGCCGCCCCTCACGGCCAGCATGGTCGCCATCGGCCGGGAGCGCACCGTCGAGCGGGTCGAGGTCGCCCTGCACCGCCTGGACGAGCTCGTCGGTGGCGGCGCGCGCGGCTAGGCCGATTCGCCAGTCCATGTCGACACCCCGTGGCCGCGGCGCGCGGCGGTCGGTTGGACGCGTTTGCGCGCCGGCGCCACGTGCTCAGCGCAGCAGATACTCCAGGCAATTGTTGTATGACCCCGGCGAGGCCGTGATAGCGGTGTGATACTCGAGGCAGGCGCCCGGCAGAGAGTAATACCGGGCATCACGAGCCGTCGAGTTCAGGCTGCTGGACAGGCTCGCTGCGTAGATGCCGAGGCTGAGCGCGTCATCCGCCTGCAAGCGATTAGCAAGCGCCACTCCCCCCGGGTCGGTGCCCCAATTCGCATTGCGTGCGCGCTCCGCCACAGCCCGAAGCTGTTCGCGCGTCCACCCGCCGAGGACCTGGTCGCCGTGAGCCGCGGCGTCCACTAGCTCGCGCAGGGGCTCGCGGAAGAGGTCTGCTGCCAGAAGCCCCTCGGGATGGTCGCGCACCGTGATGTAGACCAGGTCGTCGGCGTGGGCAAGAATGTTGGCCACGCGGGGGTCGAAGCTGCTGGGACTGATGCCCACCTCACGGAGCGCGCGACTTACGGCGCCTTGCGGGTCGTCGAGCGGGCCGCCGTCCTGCGCTCTGGCCGCGGTCGGCCAGATGCCCGCCAGGACGAGCGTCAACAGGCCCACCACCAGCGTGCGCCCGGTGTCTGGGGACAGCAGAGGTCTGTGCATCGTGGTCTCCTCGACAGCTCACTCATGGTGCCATTTTAGCGCGCCCCGTGCCCATCGCCGTTCGGCTACCTCATGACTGCGAGCGGGGCAAACAGCGCAAGCAAGCTACCGCCAGCGGTGGGAGTCCGGTCCGCAGGCCGACGCCAGCTCCCGACGGGGCGATTCCGTTTGTCTGACGGACAGGATGCTGACCGCGCTCGACACAGTGCTCCCACCCGTCGCGCAAATGTGCCGCGGGGCCGGGGGTAAAACCCCCGGCCCCGAAAACCTGGCCGATGTGGACGCTTCATGACTGACCAACCGGCGCTTTCCGGCTGCGGCCGGCGAGGCGCTCCTTTGACCTCGCCTTCAACGCGCTACCGTGAGCAGGCGTTCCAGCCTGCCCCAATCAGTCTCTGCGCATCCATCGGGCGTATCGACCGGCGTTGCTAGCGATACTTGCCTAATGACAGACTACCGCTCTACAAACGCGTTGCCTGTGAGGCGTGTAACAGAGCATTTGTGAAGTGCGCCACCAGACCGGGAAAGGCGTTTGGTGACGGCCCAGGCGATTCACCGGAGGCGAGTCGGCGAGTGAACTAGCCCAGCATGATGAAGCCCCGGGCGCCAATGTGCGGGAGCAGAGGGTTGGGGCGAGTTGGTGGATGGGCGAAGTCGCCCCGGGAGGGTGAGACTGAGGGGCAGTCGCGAGTGATTGCGGGTGGCGAGCAAGGCCCATAAGCTGCTGGTCGGGGTGGGCGGACTTGAACCGCCGACCTCATGGTCCCAAACCATGCGCGCTGCCAACTGCGCTACACCCCGGGGATTGCCAGCAAATTGTACCGCTCGGAGCGGGGCCGTGGCTACTCGGCCGGCGTCGCCCGGGCGAGCGCGTCCTCGAGCGCCGCCATCACCCGTCCCGGCGGCACGCCCAGCATACACAGGTGCTCCGGCAGAAGGCAGGCATCGTTACCGAACCGATTCTCCTCGCAGCGCAGGCAGGGTGCGTCGGGCAGAAGCACCCGAACGTTCGACACGCGCGGCGCCCAGACCCGCCACGGGCTGCCGCCGAAGATCGCCACCGTCGCCGTGCCTACGGCGGCCGCCAGGTGCATGATGCCGTTGTCAATCGTCAAGCAGGCGCGCGCCCGTTGTAGCGCACCGGCGACCTCCGGCAGGGTGAAGCGGCCGCGCAGGTCGATCAGGGGCGTCTCCGCGAGCAGCCAGCTCTCCACGTCCACCGAGTGGTAGAACCGGGCCTGCTGCGCCGGCGCGCTGCCAAGCAGCCCAATCGTGAGGCCCCGGGCCGCGCACCACTCCACCACCGCGTGCCAGTATGCGGCCGGCCAGAGCTTCGCGCCCCGGTTCGCCCCGGTGGCGATAAGCACATCAGGCACGGGGCCAGGCGGTGGTGTCGTCGGCACCTCGAGACGGAAGTAATCCGTTTGCACTCGGGCCAGCCGACAGAGTAATTCGCCGATGTACTGGCTCTCGAGCACGTCCCCATAGCGCTCCAGGAGGTCTGCCGCATTCCACTGCTCCTGCCAGAGCGCATCTACCCGCGTAGACAACTGGGGCAGGTCGCCGCGGAGGTCGTCAGTATACGCGGAACCGACAACGTACCGCGGCCCAATCAGCGACAGCGCCAGCCGTGCAGCCGGGTGCGCCTCGCAATTGACCGCGAGATCATAGGAACCAGCCGCCGCGACGCGCGTTTCCACGAACGCCGGGAGCTGGCGGAAGCAGCCTGGCGCCCCAAACAACGAGAATCGAGCGTCGACGAGCGCCGACGCTTCCTCCAGTTCCCGGGTGCGTTCACCGCCGAAGTAGTCGATCACGCAGCCCGCATATTTCTCGCGCAGCCCCCGCAGGAGCGGCGTCGTCACCACGAAATCGCCGATCGAGTCGTAGAACACCACGGCGATATGCGGCGCGCGACGCAGCGGTTGATCGGCGAAGCGCTCCATTGCCCTCACTACCAGCGCATCATCGGCGCCGATCGCGCCGGCGCCGTCCCCGGCCGCGCGCCGCACGGGGCTGCAGTCCAGTATACGGCTGCCCGGAGCGGTCCCGTTCTGCTATACTGGCCGCGAACCGCTAAGTAAGAGCGCGGCGGGGGCTTCCGGGGAGGTTCATCATGTACGACTGGTCGCGATTCTCCAAGGGCGGCAACCGCGGCAACGAGGACGAGCCCGAGGCGGCCCCGCCGGCCGACGCGGCCGATCTGCCGCCAGCGGCGGGCGCGACGGCCGGCGCGGCCCGCCCACCGCTGACCGAGCCGAACGTGACCCTCACGAATCGTCCGGCGCCCGCCCCCGCGTCCCCGCCGCCGATGCCGACTCCGGCCGGTGCACGGGAGCCGGTAGAGACCGTCGTGGGCAAGGAATCGTCGGTGCAGGGCACGATTCGCTCGGAGCACAGCATCCGTATCCAGGGGTCTGCCCAGGGCGAGATCGAGTCCAAGCACGCCGTCTACGTCGAGGAAGGGGCGCGAGTAAACGCGAAGGTCACTGCCTCCGAGATTACCATTTCTGGTTCGGTGGACGGCCAGGTGTTCTCCACCGGCCGCGTCGAGATCAAGCCCACGGGCCACGTGACCGGCGAGATCAACGCCGCGTCCCTCGTTATGCAAGAGGGAGCCTACTTCGACGGCCAGATGAAGATGAAGAACCGCGGCCAGCCGGAGGACGGCGGTGTCACTGAGCGCGAGGTCTCGCCCGGTGGCGGGCGCCGGCTGCCAGGGGCGGCAAGCAGCCGCAATAGCGTCCCGACCGAGTAGCCCAGGGCGGACGCCACGCCTTCGGGCACTCCGCCATGGCGTACTTACCGGCCCAACAAGCCCTGCGGCACTCCTCCCCGAGAAACGCGCGCTCATCACGCGGGGGGCTGGTACGTCTCAAGCCGCTGCTTGATGCTCTGCAAGAACCGGCCCACGGCCGCGCCGTCCACCACCCGGTGATCGAAAGCGAGGCAGACATTCATCATCGAGCGGATGGCGATGGCATCATCCACGATGACGGCCCGCTTGACGATCGCTTCCATAGTCAGAATGCCGGTCTGTCCTTGCGGCACGATCGGCACCGAGACGATTGAGCCAAACGCGCCCGTGTTGTTCACCGTGAACGTGGCGCCCTGCACGTCGCTCGGCGCCAGCGTGCCGGCCCGAGCACGAGCCACCAGGTCGGCGAGTCCGCGCGCGATGCCGACGAGGTTTCGCTCGTCCGCGTCGTGAAGCACCGGCACGATCAGGCCGTCGTCCAGCGCGACGGCGACACCGACATGGATGCGCCGGCGTAGCCGGATGTGGTCCTCGCCCCAGACGGCGTTCAGGAGCGGCTGCTCCTTTAGCGCCTCCACGACCACCTGAATGAACGGGGCCACGTACGTCAGCGGGACGCCCTCGCGCCGCCGAAAGTCGTCGCGAGCGCGCTCGCGCCACCGCACGAGCCCCGTGACATCGACCTCCACCATCGTCCACGCCGACGGTACCGTCTGGTGCGTCCGGCTCAGGTGCTCGGCGATCATGCGGCGCATCGGGGTGAGCAGCAGGCGCTCTTCACCCGGGGCTACAGGCGCGGGCGCGGGCGTCAGCGCCGGACCTGGCGCGGACACCGCAGCCGCAGGCACGCTGGACGACGGCGGTGCCGCGGGCGCTGTCGGGGCCGACTGGGCCACCTGCGCCGCAGCCTGACCGCGTTGGGCCAGGTAGCTCAGGATGTCGTCCTTCGTGACCCGCCCGCCCATGCCGGTACCGGGCACGAGGCGAAGGTCGACCTGGTGCTCCTCGGCCAGGCGGCGCACTAGCGGCGAAGAGCGGACGCGGCGCGCCGCGCTCTCGTCCGCTGCGCTGGCGCTGGCCGGCGCCGCTGCAGCGCTCGCGGACCGAGCCGGCGCCACCGGGGCATCCAGCGACTCCAGAGTGCCGGCAAACATCCCCACGTCCGCGGGCGCTGGCTCGACGGGCGCGGCCTCCGCGGGGGGCTGCCCCGCGCTTACGGCGTTCGTCGTCTCGGCGATACGGGCGATTGGCGTGCCAACGGCCACCGTGGCGCCTTCCTCGACGAGCAGCGCTTCGACCTGGCCGGCGATCGGGCACGGCAGCTCGGCGTTCACCTTGTCCGTGATAATCTCGGCAAGCGGCTCATCCTGCTCGACGCGGTCCCCGGGACGCTTCAGCCACCGTCCGATCGTCCCCTCGGCCACCGATTCGCCGAGCTGGGGCATGTTGATGGAGGTAGTCATAGCCTAGTATGCCGCCAGCCGGCGAACGGCGTCGACGATGTGGCGCGTACCGGGAATGACGGCCTCCTCCAGCGTCGGGGCGAAGGGGACCGGCGTGTCGAGCGCGGCCACCCGGGTGATCGGGCCGTCTAACTGATCGAACAGCTCTTCCCCGATGAAGGCCGCGACCTCGGCGCCCACACCGGCCGTCTTGCTGTCCTCGTGGCAAATGACTACCTTGTTCGTCTTGCTGACCGATGCCGCCACGGTTTCGCGATCCCAGGGCAGCAGGCTGCGCAAATCGACGACCTCCACGGAGATCCCCTCCGCGGCCAGCGCGTCGGCAGCTTCCAGAGCCTGATGCACCATGGCGCCGTAGGTGACGACGCTCACATGCTGGCCAACCCGCTTCACCTCGGCGACACCGATAGGCACCACATAGTCCTCCTCCGGCACCTCGCCCCGGACGCGCCGATAGGTCCGCTTGTGCTCGAAGAACAGCACCGGGTCCTCGTCGCGCACGGCCGCCTTGAGCAGCCCCTTCGCGTCGTAGGGCGTCGACGGCGTGACGACCTTGAGGCCAGGCACGTGGAGGAAGAACGCTTCGACGCTCTGAGAATGGTACAGCGCGCCGTGAATCCCCGCGCCATACGGCGCCCGAATGACGAGGGGGCAGCCGAACCCGCCGTTCGTCCGGTAGCGGATCTTGGCCGCCTCGTTGACGATCTGGTCAATGGCCGGAAAGATGTAGTCGGCGAACTGGATTTCGGCCACCGGCCGAAGGCCGTTCAGCGCGCTGCCGATTGCCGTGCCCACGATCCCCAGTTCGGCAATCGGCGTGTCGATGACGCGGTCCTTGCCGAACTCGGCGTACAGGCCGTCGGTGGCCCGAAAGACGCCGCCATGCACTCCCACGTCCTCGCCGAGCACGATCACGCGCCAATCGCGCCGCATCTCCTCGGCCAGGCCGTCGCGCACGGCCTCCACGAGCGTTCGTACCGCCACGCTGCTGACACCTCCACGGCGAAGTGGCGCGGTTCCACTAGGCTGTTGTGCCGATCCCTCGTGCCAGTTGGCTAGGCGGCGTAAACGTGCGCCGTCGCCTCCTCGGGATGCGGCGGCGGACTCGCCTCCGCGTAGCGCTCCGCATCGGCGACCTCGCGCGCCACTCGCTCGCGAAGCTCCGCTAACAACTGGTCGTTCAACACCCCGCGGGCTCGCAGCGCTCGCTCGTAGCGTGGCAACGGGTCGTGCTGCTTGGCCTCGGCCCGGTCCGCCTCCGGTCGATAGCGGCGATCGTCGTCGTCGCTCGTGTGCGGCCCCAGCCGATACAGCTTGGCCTCGACCAGCGTGGGCCCCTCACCGGCACGCGCACGCTCGACGGCCGTCCGCATGGCCCGGTATACCGCCAACACGTCGGTGCCGTCCACCAGCGCCCCGGGCAGATTGTACGCGCTCGCACGGTCCACGACGTGGGCGACCGGCATCTGTTTGCTGGTAGGCACGGAGATCGCCCAGCCGTTGTTCTCGCAGAAGAAGATGACCGGGAGCGTGCGGATGGCCGCAAAGTTCAGGGCCTCATGGAAGTCGCCCTTGCTGCTGGCGCCCTCGCCAAAGTAAGTCACGGCCACAGTCCGCTCGCCCTTCAGCTTCGCGGCGAGCGCGACCCCCGTGGCCTGGGGAATCTGCGTCGCCACCGGGCTGGACACCGACGCGATGTTCAGCCGCGGCGAGCTATAGTGCGCCGGCATCTGGCGCCCGCCACTGGAAGGCCCCTCGGCACGGGCGAACGCGTCCAAAAACACGTCGCGGGCGGTCATGCCCAGGGTGAGGACCACGCCCAGATCGCGGTAGTAGGGCAGCACCCAGTCTTCCCCGGCGCGGAGCGCGAAGGCGCTGGCGACCTGGGCCGCCTCGTGACCCAGGCCCGTCACATAAAACGGGATCTTGCCCTGCCGTTGCAGAAGCCCCAGACGCTCATCGACGGCGCGGCTGAGCGCCATCTTGTAGTAGATCTCGATTAGCTGTGGCGGCGTGAGCCCGTGCGTATCCTTCGTGTCCCCGCGGCCACGTGCCTCGCCAGGTACTCGCTGCTGCGCCATCTCGCCCTCCGACTACCGCCTGTCGCCCGCTCTCCTACAGCGTACGCGCGCGGGCGGCCGCCCGCTGTGAACGCCGTCACAGCGCCCATGTGAGCTTCACGACAGAGCAACCCGGGGGAGGACAAGAGGCAGAGGCACGCGGCGTCCGCGGGCGTATCGCGCCCCGGCGCCGGCGCGGCGTACAACGCCGCCTGGGTCGAACCCCGTTGTCCGCCCACTATGATCGTAGCACGCCCGCCATCGCGCGGATAGCCATTTCAGAACACTCGCTGTCCGGCGCGGCGCGCGTACCGCTTTGGCCCATTGCAGGCGATATGCCAAGCAGGCGGCGTGCTGTGTAGCACGCCGCCTGCTTGGCTTGCCATCGGCGCTCGCGGATGCTCCGCCAGGCTAGCGGGGCCGCGCCAGCAGATCAGGCGCCGGCGCGGACGACCTCTGGCTGCGCCTGGAAGCGCGGCATCACCTCGCGCGCGAACAGCTCGAAGGAGGCACGCGCGCGATCGTAGGGAATACCGCCGTAGTAGAATGTGCAGTCGACGTTCGTCAGACCCAGGATGTCGCGCGCCCGCTCCAGAATCGCCGCGCAGTCGTCGGGGTTGCCCATACAGACCCGGCCGTCGCCCAGGACATCCTCAAACGTCTGGTGCTGGATCGGCGGTGGGGGCGAAGCGCCGCGGTCGCGCGCGCGCGTGATCTCCTCGCTGTAGCGCAGGATGGCTTCCTTCCCGACCCGCCGTGCCTCGTCGCCGTTCTCGGCGCAGTACACCTGGAAGTGGGTCGAGACGCGCTTGGCGGCCGGGTCGTGGCCCGCGGCGGCAGCCGCCTCGCGGTACACGCTCAGAAACTCGGCCAAGCGCTTCACGGGGAAGAGGTACACGACCGTCAGCAGGTCGTACCCCTGCTGGCCAAACCAGGCAAAGCTCTCCTCGCTGCGAGTGGCGGAGCCCCAGATCGGGGGATGGGGCTGCTGCAGCGGCACGGGCCACACCGAGACGTCTTCGTACTGGTAATAGCGCCCCTTATGGCTGAACGGCTGGCGCTGCCAGGCGGCCAGGATCACCTCCAAGCTTTCGAACATCCGCTCCTGGGCGTCGGCATAGGAGACGCCCATCGTCTCGTAATCGTAGGGGATGAAGCCGCGGCCAATCCCCAGATCGAGCCGGCCACCGGAGATCTGGTCCACCATAGCGTAGCACTCGGCCTGCTCCAGTGGGTGATGGAGCGGCAAGAGCGCAACCGAGGTGCCCAGCCGAATTCGTGAAGTCTGCGCCGCCACGGCAGACAGCAGCACCGCAGGCGCGGGGATCATCCCGCCATAGCGGTGGAAATGGTGCTCATTGACCCAGGCGTGGTCAAAGCCCAGGCGCTCGGCATCCCGCAACATGGATAGGATGTGTTGATAGAAGTCCTGAAGGCTGCCGTCAACCTCGGGAAAGTAGGTGGGCAGCGAGAAAATGCCAAACTTCACGAGACTACCTCCCTGGCTCGCCACGGCGAGCGCTGGCCTCGGGGACGCCGGGCGCTACGCCACCATAGCGGCTGCACGCGTGGATGGTCAACCTGCAAGCCTACGGAGCTGGGACTAGGTTCAGACGGACGCGGTCAGCGGCGCCACGGCATCGCACAGGGGCGGCGCCGAAAAGCGCTCCGGATGGAGCAGATGCGCCAGCAGCTCCAGCCCGTCCACCAGCCGCGGGCCGGGCCGATTGAAGTAGCTGGACCCGTCCACCGCGTACACCCGGCCCGCGCGCACCGCCGGCAAGGCAGCCCAGCCGGGCAGCGCCTCGACCACGGGCCGCTCGGCAAGGGTGCGACGAAGATCATAGCCGCAGGGCATCAACACGACCACGTCCGGGGCCGCCGCGGCCACGCGCTCCCAGTCCACCCGCTCAGACGGCGCCCCGACTGACCCCAACACGTCTCGGCCGCCCGCCAGGGCGACCATCTCCGGAACCCAGTGGCCGGCGACCCAGGGCGGGTCCGTCCACTCCATGCAGAACACCCGCGGGAACTGGTCCACGTCGGCCACCGTCTGGCAGACGCGCTCGATGCGCGCCCGCAGTGCGCCGATCAGCCGAGACGCTACCGCCTTGCGGCCCGTGGCGGCGCCGACGACCTCGATCGTGCGCAGCACGTCGTCGAGCGTGTTCGGTTCCAGCGAGAGCACGCGCGGCACAGAGCCCAGCTCCCGGACGGCCCGCTCAACCTGCGGCTGGCCCACCGCGCACACGTCACACAGCTCTTGAGTCAGGATCAGGTCAGGCGCCAGCCCCTGCAGTCGCCCGATGTCGAGCGAGTAGAGGGCGCGGCCCGCCCGCCGCTCCTCGGTGGTGCGACGATCGATCTCCGCGCTCGTCAGGGCATGCCCGTGTAGGGGGCTGCGAGTCACCGCCGGCCGTTGCCGCGCTTCGGGGGGAAAGTCGCACTCGTGACTCACTGCCACGACCTGGTCGCCCAGGCCGAGCGCGAAGACGATCTCAGTCGCGCTCGGCAGCAGCGAGACGATGCGCACGGTCAGACCTCAACGTCGTCGGGCAGGTCTTCGAGCAGCCGCCAACCGTGCTGCTTGATCTCCGCCTGCACTTCCTCGCGGGCGTCGGCACTGAAGTCGTCCAGCCCGTACAGCAGCGGATAGGCGCAGGCGAAACAGAACAGCGACGCATACCCGAGCGCGTCCACGACCAGCGTTTCGCCCTCGTTGTGGCGGTCGAAGAACAGGCCGCAGCGGCCACAGCGCACGCTGGCTTGGTTTCCGAAGCAGGCGCCGCAGAGCACCTGATAGCCCAGGTCCGTGTAAACGTAGACATGCTCGCCCGCCGCGCCCGGGTGCCAGGCGTCGTCAGGCTCGGCGTCCTCATGCTCGGCGCAGCAATCGCACCAGTACCGCTCGGCGCCGTCCTCGCGCCGGCTGTGGCTGGCGACGTAGGCCAGCAGCTCACGCGCCTCGTCCGGCGGCAGGTTGGCGAGCAGGTCGCGGGCCAGCTCGCCGAGCCGCGCCTGTTCCGGCGCCGCGCGCCGCCGCCGCCGGGGGCGCGGCGAGGCCGTAACCGGCAGCGCCCGGAAGGCCTCGCGGGCCTCGTCGATGGCCGGCCGCTCGCCCGGGATCGCCACAATCCCGCACTCATCACGCTCCAGCTCCAGCGCGCAGCGCACCTCGCCCTGCTCGTCCTCGGCCCGCCAGTAGCAAGCCGCGCACGGGTGTCTGGCCGGCGCGGGCTGGGCGGCGACCGCCGCGGTAGCCAGGCGCTCGAAGCGCCGGATCAGCTCGGGCCAGGCGCAGGGACGGTCGGGCCCCGTGACGTGGCGAAGCTGATGGCGAACGACCATCTGGCGAAACACGCCCGCCAGCGGCTGGTACCGCGGCTCCGCGTCGCCCCGGGCACGGCAGTCGCCGCAGCCGCGCAGCGTATAGGCGCCCTCGTCGCGCGCGTCGACCAGCTCCAGCTTGCCGCAATACAGACACTCAAGCTCGCGCCGCTGGTGACCGCGGCCGCGGCCCTGACGCTGAAACAAGCGCTTCATGCTTCCTCACCCTGGCGGCAACGCCCGCCCTGCGCCCGAATTATACCCGCCGGGGGCGGCTTTCCGCCGACTAACCGGCTCGCGGCCGACGGCGTCCGGCAGGCTCACCGCGCCCACGTGCCAAGTGGCGAGCCGAAGAGACGCCAGATGCGGCGAGAGAGAGGCGCCCGCGATGCGGATAGACGGGCCCGCGGGCATGGCGACTTTCCGCAAGCTGATGAGGGAGCGCGGTGGGCAGTGCGTCGTGGAGACGTACCGCCGCGACGCGTCAAGTTCTGTTCAGGGGGGCCGGGGCCACCACTGACGCGCCCCAGCGCGAGCCCCCACCAGCGCGCTACGCGGCCTCGCCCGGGCGGGCCAGCGGAGTGGCGCCCGCGGGTGCGCCGCCTCGCTCGCGCAGCGGGCGGCCTTGCTTCTCGGTCACCTGATAGCGCAGATAGCGGCCCAGGAGCAGCCGGCTGTGGGCGTCGACCGCCGGCAGCGCGACCAGCGCGAACCCAACCACGGGCAAACAGACCCACGCCGCCACGAAGTCTACGACCTCGCGCAGCGACCGGCTGCCGCCGGGCGGGCGAAGCTTCCAATTCAGCCACACGAGCACGAGCAGGCTTGGCAAGCAAGCCGTGTACGCGGCCGACGAGAGCTCGGCCAGGTCGCGGCCGATGTGGCTCGCGGCGAAGCTCGGCGCCAGAAACGGGAGCAGGTTGAAGCTGCCCACCAGCCAGAACCAGTGACTCGGCCAGAGGAAGTGCTCGTGCGCGTAGTGCGCCGCGTGGATGTAGCGTGGCGCCATGCGGCCGCGGCGCTCGCGAGCGGCCTGCCAGAGCAGATAGGGCACGTCGGAGATGCCCCAGGCCCAGCGGCGCGCTTGCCGGTAGTGACTTAGCACGGTGCGCCACCAGCACGCGCCCTCTGCCGCGTCGGACCAGACGGGCACAAAGAGCGGCACCACCCGCACGCGCTCGCCGCAGCGGAACAGCGCCTTGAAGAACATGTGGGAGTCTTCCGGGATGACATCCACGTCCCAGTACCCCGCCCGGTGGCACAGCTCGAGGGGTAGGGAGTAGTTCGACTGGGTAATCAGCCGGAAGCCGACGAGCATCCGCGAGAGCTGCATCACGGAATACATGCTGTTCAGGATTCGCAGCGGCAATGGCAGCCGGCGGATGTTGGCGTGGAAGAACACCACCGGCTGGTAGAGCACATACTCGGCGTCCGGCTCCTCCAGGTAGCGCCAGGTCAGCGCGCTCAAATAACGAGCGTCCAGCCGCGCGTCCGCGTCGCAGATCGTCACCAGTACACGGCCGAGGTGGATGGCGGCGTCGGCCGCGAGCGCGCGGCGCGCCCAGGGGACGGCATACGCCAGGTTCGACGACTTGCCCCACACCTCGCCCGGCCGGTCCGGGTGGAAGGTGGTCCACAGGTTCGCAAACTGGCCGGCGAACATCTCCTGGAGCTGGCGCGCCTTGGCCGGGGCGCCCGTCTCGCGCTCCTCGAACGCCAGCAAGACGCTGATCCGGTCGCGCGGGTAGTCCTGCTCGACGAGGTGCTGCAGCGAGTCGGCGAGAACGCTCAGCGGCTCGGTGTAGCAGGGAAAGACGATCAGATGATGGACGTTGCGCCATCCCGGCCGCCGTTGCACGGCGCTCAGCCAGTCATGCGAGCGGGCCAGTTCGAGCCGGCGGTACGCTAGCGTTGCCGAGACCGCCACGCTCAATGATTTGTACAGCCAGTACAGGCTGAACGCGGTCGCTAGCCAGGCCCATTTGGCCGGGGCCAGCACAGCCCCCCACACAGGCGCCGTGATAAGCCCCCAGGTCAGCGCGCCAGTGAGCAGCTCGAGCGCTCGCTGCGCCTGGGGGCTCGCAACCTCGGCTTTCTCCATCGATCCTCCGTCCGGGGCGCCAGGGATGAGGCCGCAAGGATGTCGCCAGGGGCAGGCCCCAACCGGCCGCCAAGCGGCCGCGACCGTGCGAGGGCCCAAAAGTAGTGCCGCGCCTGCAAGATTGGGGCCAGCCTCCGCTCCCGCGCGCTGGCCCAGTGCATCTCCGCTGGCTATAATACCCTGTCCAGCCCGCCATTCGCGCGGCCGCGCCCGGGCCAGCGCACGCGGTGCGGACCGGCTCAGGCCCGCCGCACGCGCGCCGTGCGCGCGGTCGCCCCCGCGGGTCGGTCCTCGCAAGAGACACTCGATCAGCCGGAGATGCGAGACCGGGCATGCAGGACGCTATCCGCGTGGGAATGCTGGGACTCGGGATCGTGGGCTCCGGCGTCGCCCAGGCGCTCCTCACCAAGGCAGACACCATCGCGCGACGCGTTGGTCGGCCAGTCGTTCTACAGCGCGCGCTGGTACGCGCGCCCGACAAGCCGCGGCCCCTGGCGCCGGCCCTCCTGACCACGGACCCCGCGGCGATCCTGGCCGACCCGGAAATCGAGGTCGTGGTCGAGCTGATGGGCGGCGAGCAGCCCGCCCATCAGTATATCCTGGCGGCCATCGAACGCGGCAAGCACGTCGTGACGGCCAACAAGGAGGTTATGGCCAAGCATGGGCCGGAGATCCTGGAATGCGCGGCGGCCCGCGGCGTCGACGTGGCGTTCGAGGCCAGCGTCGGCGGCGGTATCCCCGTCATCGGCGCGTTCCGACTCGACTTGCTCGCCAACGACCTGTATGAAGTGACGGCCATCATCAACGGCACGACCAACTATATCCTGACGAAGATGGCGCGCGAGGGCGTGAATTACGCGACGGCGCTGCAGGAGGCGCAGGCGCTCGGTTACGCGGAGGCCGACCCCCGCAACGACGTCGAGGGCATTGACGCGGCGTACAAGCTGACGATCCTGGCCACGCTGGCCTTCCACGCCCGCCTGCGTCCGAGCGATGTCTTTGTCGAGGGGATCACCCGCCTGGCGGCGGCCGACTTCCGCTACGCGCACGAGCTCGGGTACGCGATCAAGCTGGTCGCAATCGGCCGCGCCACAGAGCAGGGACTGGAGCTGCGCGTGCATCCCGCGTTCCTGCCGGCGGGCGAGATGCTGGCGAACGTCGACGGCGTGTTCAACGCCGTGAGCGTCGAGGGCGATCTGGTCGGCCGCGTGCTGTTCTACGGCCGCGGCGCCGGTGCGGGTCCCACATCTAGCGCCGTCGTAGCCGACATCATCGACATCGCACAGCGACTCCACGCGGGCCGTAGCGGCCGCGAGGCGCGGGCTGCGCAGCCGCTGACGCGGCTGCTGCCGCCGCTCGACGAGACGCGCCGCGTGCTGCCGAAGCACGACGTGCGGACCCGCTACTATCTGCGCTTGATCGCGGCCGACCGCCCCGGCGTGATCGCGCAGATCACGCAGGTGCTCGGTGAGCACGAGATCTCGCTAGCCTCGGTTATCCAGAAAGAGGACGTGGTGATCGACGCCGCGAGCGACCTGCGGCACGCGGAGATCGTGCTGATGACGCACCGGGCGCACGAGGCGGCCATGCAGCGCGCGGTGGCGCTGATCGGCAAGCTACCGGTCGTGGCGCGCGTTGGCAGCCTCATTCGCGTGGAGGGCTAGTGCAACCCCACCAGGGCATCCTGTGCCGCTACGGCGACTTCCTGCCGCTCACCCCGTCCACGCCGCTCTTCAGCCTGGGCGAGGGCGACACGCCCCTTGTGGCGTCCACGCGGCTAGTGGGCGAGCTGGGCTGCGCCTCGCTGCACTTCAAGCTCGAAGGCTGCAACCCCACGGGATCGTTCAAGGATCGCGGCATGGTCCTCGCCATGGCCAAGGCCGTGGAGGCCGGCTGTCGGGCAGTCCTTTGCGCCTCCACGGGGAACACCTCGGCGTCGGCCGCCGCCTACGCCGCCCGCGCGCACCTTCCAGCCATCGTGCTCGTGCCCGCGAGTTACGTGGCGCTCGGCAAGCTCGCGCAGGCCATGATCTACGGCGCCCGGGTCGTGGTGGTGGACGGCAACTTCGACCAGGCGCTGGAGGTCGTGCGCGAGTTGGCCGAGCGCCACCCATTGACCATCGTCAACTCGATCAATCCCTTCCGCCTGGAGGGCCAGAAGACGGCGGCCTTCGAGGTCTGCGACGTGCTCGGGGACGCGCCCGACATCCTGGCGATCCCCGTCGGCAACGCGGGCAACATCTCCGCTTACTGGCGCGGCTTCCAGGAGTACCACGCCGCCGGCCGCAGCACACGGCTGCCGCGCATGCTCGGCTTCGAGGCCGCCGGCGCCGCCCCCATCGTGCGGGGCGCGGTGGTCCAGCATCCCGACACGATTGCGACCGCCATCCGGATCGGCAATCCGGCGAACTGGGACAAAGCCGTGCGCGCGCGCGACGAGTCGGGCGGGATCATCGATTGCGTGACCGACGACGAGATCGTGGCCGCCTACACGCTGTTGGCGAACGGAGAGGGCATCTTCTGCGAGCCGGCCTCGGCGGCCTCGGTGGCCGGGTTGCGGAAGCTCGTCGCCCAAGGGACGCTCGACCTGCGCGGCAAAGCCGTCGTGTGCGTGCTCACGGGCAGCGGTCTGAAGGACCCGGACCGCGCGCTGAAGCTGGCCGCGGACGTGCTGGAGGTGGCGCCCAGCGTCGCGGCCGTCGAGGCGGCGCTGGGCTGGCAGGCCGGCGCGCCGCTGGGCGCTTCCTGATGGCCGAGTCGCCCGCGACGGCCCCTCGCCCGGCACACCACCAGCCCCGCTCCCTCACGGTGCAGGTGCCGGCGACGAGCGCGAACCTGGGCCCCGGCTTCGATGCGCTCGGCATGGCGCTCGGGCTCACCAACCGGGTGCACGTGGCGCCGGCCGAGACGCTAGCGGTCGAGATTCGCGGCGAGGGCGCCGGCGAGCTGAGCAAAGGCCCGGAGAACCTTGTCTACCGCGCTCTGCTGCGGCTGAGCGAGCACATTGGCGCGCCGCCGCCGCCGCTTCGGCTGCGCTGCGAGAACGCCATCCCGCTCGCCCGGGGGCTTGGTAGCTCGAGCGCGGCGATCGTCGCGGGCCTCCTCGCGGGGAACCAGCTCTACGGTGAGCCACTGAGCGCGGCGGAATTGCTCGACCTGGCCGTCGAGCTTGAGGGCCACCCGGATAACGTAACGCCGGCCCTGCTGGGCGGGCTTCGCGTGTGCGTGGCCGGCGAGCGCGGCATCCTCCAGGCGGCGGTGCGGCTGCCGCGCCCCCTGCAGGCCGTGCTATTCGTGCCCAGTTTTCCCATGGCGACCGCCGAGGCGCGGAAGCTGCTGCCGGCGGCCGTGTCGGTGCGAGATGCCGTCTACAATCTCGGGCGGGCGGCGCTACTGGTGGCCGCCATCGCCAGCGGGGAATACGAGCTGCTCCGCGAGGCGACGCGCGACCGGCTGCACCAGCCAGCGCGCTCCGCGTTGTTCCCCGCCATGCCGAAATTCTTCGCCGCGGCGCTCGCGGCGGGCGCGCTGGGCGCGTTCCTCAGCGGCGCGGGATCCACCCTGCTGGCGCTGGTCGAGGCGCACGGCGAACAGGTGGCCGCGGCGTTTGAGGCAACCGCGCGGCACGAGGGGGTCGCGGGGCGGACGCTCATCGTGCCGGCGGCCGTGGAGGGGGCACGGGTGCTGGCATGAGAGTGTTAGTCCAGAAATACGGCGGGACTTCCGTCGCGGGAGCCGAGCGCATCCGTGCGGTGGCCGAACGCGTGGCCGCCAGCCGCGCCGACGACCACGCGATCGTCGTCGTCGTCTCCGCGATGGGCAAGACCACCGACGAGCTGATCGCGCTGGCGCGGTCGGTGACGCCCGATCCCGAGCCGCGCGAGCTGGACCTGCTGTTGTCGACCGGCGAGACGGTGTCCGCCACGCTGCTGGCCATGGCGCTGCGGGCGCGCGGCTGCCCGGCGGTCTCGCTCACGGCTGGCCAGGCCGGCATCCGCACGAACGCCTGGTTCACGCGCGCCCGCATCACGGCCATTCATCCAGAGCGCCTCGAACGCGAGCTCCAGGCCGGCAAGGTCGCCATCGTCACTGGATTCCAGGGGATCACCGACGAGGCCGACGTCACCACGCTGGGCCGGGGGGGGTCCGATACGACTGCGGTGGCGCTCGCCTGCGCGCTGCGCGCCGAGCGCTGCGAGATCTACACGGACGTGGACGGCGTGTACACGGCCGATCCGCGCGTGGTGCCGGAGGCTCGCAGCATCCCGCGCATCGCTTATGAGGAGATGCTGGAGCTGGCCCAGCAGGGCGCGAAGGTGATGCACCCGCGCGCCGTGGAGCTGGGCCAGGTTTATAATATGCCGATTCTCGTGCTCTCTAGCTTCGTCCCAGGAGCGGGCACGCTGATCGCGGCGGGGGGCCCGGTGGAGATACGACGGCGCGTCCAGGGCATCGCGCACGATACCGACGTGGCGAAGATTTCGCTGGCCGGCGTGCCCGATCGGCCGGGCATCGCGCACGCGATCTTCGCCCCGTTGGCCGAGGCGGGCGTGAGTGTAGACGTGATCGTGCAGACGGCCAGCTTCGAGGGCGTCACCGACCTGTCGTTTACGGTGGCACGCGGCGATCTGCAGCGTGCGGTGGCCCTCGTCCAGCCGGTCGCCGAGACCATCCACGCCAGCAAGCTGGCGAGCGCGAGCGATCTGGCGAAGGTGTCCATCGTTGGGACGGGCATACAGAGCGCGCCGGGGTACGCCGCGCGAATGTTCGGCATCCTCTCCGACGCGGGCATCAACATCGACATGATCACCACGTCGGATATCCGCATCACCTGCGTGGTGCCGCGCGACGAGGTGCAGCGCGCGGTGAAAGCGCTGCACGCGGGCTTCGAGCTAGACAAGCAGTAGAGCGACGCGCCCTAGCGAGTCCCTAGGATCACCACCTCATCGGCGATTAGCCCCGCGTCCCCTGAGCCACGCCCCGTTGCACGAATCCGTTGCCCCGGCCGTAACTCGGCGGGCGACGCCGCCCGGCCGTCGGCGTGCTTGATCGCCGCCGACTCCGCCAGGCTCACCTGCCGCTCCCCGTCTCCATCCACCCGGACCAGCATCACGCGCGCGCTGGCAGCAAAGTTCGTCACATCGCCGGTCAACTGCTGCTGCCCTGGAGGAAGCATGCCGTTCGCGCCGCTGGCGCCACCCGCGGGGGCGGTGGTCGGCCCCGCACGCCCGAGTGTCGGGGCGCCCACGGCGGCCGTGCGGCTGGGCGCCGGCCCCGTGGGAGTTGGCGACCGCACCGCCGGCGCCGTCGCCGTGCGCAGCGCTGCAGTCGGAGTCCTGGCCGGCGGCGAGGGGGGAAGGCGCGTGGGCGTCGCGGTGTTGGCCACGGCAGCGCCGCGGCCGGGCGTAGCGCCGGGTGCGACGCTGGGCGGTGCGCTGGCGAACTGGCAACCGGCCAGCGTGGCCACCGCGAGCAGAATGGGCCACGCCCCCTTACCAGCCACCGGCGCTTACCATCCTACGCGGCGAATAGGTGTAGTGTGGCCGAGCACCCGCCGGCCGACGTTGGCCCGGTAACGTTACGGCTGCTGCGCCTGGTCTGGCGGCGGGAAGCGCGCCGCCAGCTCCTGCATCCAGGCCGTGTAGGACTCGCCCGCGGCGCGCTCCTCGTCGGCGCCGCGCGTGTTCCACTGCGGATCGTTCGCCTCGACGCCGCTCAACCAGAGCCGCGCCGCCTGCTGGACGTGGCGCCGATGCTCCACGCCCAGCTCCCGGAACCGCTGCAGGCTCGGCGGCGCCTGCGGCACGCCGGCCGGGTCCATGGCGATGATCCGGTTCAACTCCGCAGTCAGGGACTGCCGCCACTGGTCATTCTGCTGCTCGGCGGGGGTAGCCGCCAACAACTGCAAGTTGGTCAGCGCCAGCAGGTAGCCTTGCTCTAACCGCTCGTCGGCATCGAGGTACGCCAGCTCGGCATCGCTGACGTCCAGGCCGCTGGCGCGCAGGAACTGACCGAACGTCGTTGGCGGGGCGGGCGTATTGGCGTCCTGGGCAAGCGCGCGTGCGCCACCAAGCGCCAGTCCGCTCAACGTCAGCAGTGCCACCAGGATAAGTCGCCGCATCGAGACACGTCCTCCCAGCTTGAGCCATCACCGAGCTACTGATCGCGCGGGGCATCGGAAGGGAGGGTAGCACGCCGCAGGATAGCCGGACAAGAGAAGCACGTTATGACACGTCGGCCTCCGGGTTGTGGAGTTGACAGCCGCGCGGGCCAGACGTACCCTACCGGGCACGGGGACAGGCGATCCGGAGCTCGCCGGCCGTCCGGCGCGGCGCTGTCGCGCGCCCGGCGGCCGAGAGATCCGGCACGGGGAGAATTGGATGAGCACCATGAATGCGGCCACGCCGGCGCTGCACCTGACGACGCTGGCAGGGTGGTATCGGTTCGAGCGCGCGGGTGATACGTGGGCGCCCGCCGGCCGCGCGCTCACGTATTGGTCGGCAAGCTGCCTGGCCGTCGATCCCGCGGACCCGCGGGTCGTGTACGTCGGCAGCGAGCGGTCGGGCCTGTTCGTCTCGCGGGACGCGGGAGCGCACTGGGAGCGCCCGCAGCCGAACGTGCCGCGGCTCTCTCTGTTCTCCCTGCTGGCAGTGCCGGGTGCGCTGCTGGCGGGCACGATTCCCGCCGCGCTGTACCGAGGCGACGCGCGGGGCGGCCGCTGGGAAGAGCTGGAGGATGTCCGGCGCGGTGGCAGTAAGGGCTCGTTTCCGCCCAACCCCGACCTCGGCACCCGCACTCGCTATCTCGCGCGGGACCCGAACGATCCCGAGCGTTTGTACGCCGGCATCGAGGTCGGGGGCTTGCTCCTGAGCGACGACGGCGGCGCGACCTGGCGGCCCGCCAATGAGGGCCTCTCCGATCCCGACGTGCACCAGGTGCGGCCAGCCGCCACGCGGCCCGGGCTGGTGGTCGCGGCCTGCGGCGAGGGCGTCTTCCGCAGCGAGGACCGCGCCGAACACTGGCAGGAGGTAACGCCTCCGGGCGGGCGAACATACGGGATGGCAGTCGCGGAGGATCGCGACGGCGCCTGGTATCTTGGCATCACTCGCGGGCGGCCCAATACGTGGCTGCGCGAGGAGCGAGCGGACGGTGCAATCTTACGCAGCGCGGACGGGGGCGCTACCTGGAAGACCGTGGTCGAGGGCCTCCGCGGCGGCGTGATGGACCTCTGCGCAGCGCCAGAAGGCGCGGGCGTGCTCGCGGCCACCTCCGAGGGCGAGGTGCTGGCCGTTGACGCGGCCGGCTGTCGCACGCTGCTTCGCGACTTGCCCTGCATCACCGCTCTGGCCATGGCCGCATAACGGCTCGCCGTGGCCAAAACTGTTACGAGGGCGAACCGACGCCCGGGAGGACTAATGGTCGCCGCCCGCTTCGCCCTGTCGGCTGCTTGCCTGCTTGCCCTCTCGCTCGCGTGCGCGCCTGCTAGCCCCGCGGCACCCCGAGAGAGTGCAGCGCCCGCCAGCACCGCCGCTGCGCCCAGCGCGGCGGCGGCGCCTGCCACGCAGACGCCTACGGCCCCGGCCGCCGGCCCGGCCACTCCCCAGCCGGCGCCCGCCAGCGTGACTGCCTGCATCCCGTCGCGATCGGATACGATCCTGCCCGTCTTCGCGGCCGAGGACGGGGGCTTCCTAAGCCAGCAGAACATCGAGGCCAATATCCCGTATTTCGCCGGCGGTCAGGTGGACGCCGCGCTGGCGGCCGGGCAGTGCGACTTCGTTTTCGGGGCGGGCGGTGTGGGCCCGCTGCTCCAGGGACTCGACGTGGTCGTGGTCGCCGTCACGACGACCTATTCGCCGGGCGAGCTGTGGGGACGGCCGCCACTCCGCACTATCAGCGATCTGAAGGGACACACCGTTGGCTCGTCGGGCCCTGGCTCCCTGAGCTGGCGGACCGCCCGCTACTTTCTCCAGGCCAATGGCCTCACGCCCGAGCAGGACGTGGCCGTGCTGACGACCGGGGACGCGGTCTCGACGTTGGGGGCGCTCACCTCGGGCCGCGTGGACTCGGCGCTACTGTTCTCCCCAGCTACCTTCGAGGCGAAGAAGCAAGGACTCACGCAGCTCTACCGCGCGCCCGAGTCGATGCAGCTTCTCAATACCGCACTGGTGACGACGCAGCGCTACTTGACGGCCAACCGAGACGTGGTGCGGCGGATGGTGCGCGGTATCACCGACGCGATGGCACGCCTAAAGAGCGACGAGGACTTCTATGGCAGCGCGCTGAGCAAGTTCACGGGCGCGACGATGGACCCAGCCACGGTCCACGAATACTGGCTCAGCGCCGCGGAGTTGTACGCCATCCCGCCGCGCGGGTCGCACGAGGGCGCGGTGGCCGCCCTGGGCCTCTACGCCGAGGAGGCGGCGAACGAGAACCTGGAGGCGCTGGCCCAGCGGTGGCTGGACATGTCCATCGTGGACGAGCTGTACCCACCGGATCAGCGCCGCTAGTGCACCGGGTGCCTGGAGTGCCGGCGGGCGGTTTGCAGCCAGCGCGCCAGCTCCGGGCTCATGCGCCGGCAGCGTCGGGACACGGGGGCGCCCGGCGCCGAACCCTGTACGGCGTTCGGCGTGGCGCGCCCGCGCCTCACCACTTCTCGAGCGGCTCGCCGGACCGCGATCCCGCGGCGCGGTGCCGTGCGCTCTCCCAGTGCGCGACCTCGTCCCACCGTGGCACGACGTAGCCCTCGTCGGTGACGAAGCGGATGGCGCCCGACGGGCAGCTCCAGGCAGCCCTCCACAGCAGGTCGGGGTCCGCCTGCTGCCAGCGGGCCGGGCGTGTCTTCCCGGTCTTCGGGTCCGGCACGAACGCGCCTTGCGCGATCCGCACACAGTTGCGGAAGTTCATGCACAGCTCGGGCACGACCTCCACGTCGACGATGGGGCCACCCTGGCGCTTGACCTCTCTCACAGGTATCTCCGATTGGCTAGCGGGTCGGGCGGCACCAGGCCCACGGCGCGGAGTACCGTATCGACTTCCTGGCGGAAGGCCTCGCGCATCTCTTCGTTCGTGCGGCGTCGCAGGCCCCAGCGGATGTAGTCGTACTGCCGCGGCGAGTCCGAGCGGCCGAACATGTCCAGCCCCGCCGGATACCACAGCTCTAGCTTCTCCTGCGCCTGCTGGCGACCGGCCGGCGTGGCGCAGACATCGCGCAGGATCTCGTAGCCCATCTGAGCGTGGCCCTCTTCCTCGCGCCAACTGCGCTCCGCGACCCGCGCGAACGGCGCGTAGCTGGAATCGATCCATTCCCAGCCCATGTACGCGCCCTGCCGGTCCGCGAACAGGCTGAAGTAGGCCCACTCGACCCAGGTGTCCGCGGGGTCGCGCATGTCGAAGATGTAGATCGGCTTTGGCGTGGACATGAACTTCTCGTCCACGGCGATGCCGAGGTCAGCCAGCATCTTGATCCAGTACGTCGCGTGCTGGCACTCCTGCGCCCAGTACGAGGCATAGCGCACCCAGTCGTCGGGCGTTGGCGCGAGCCGCATCGCCGGCACGAGCGTCCGCTCCGGGAACATCGGGTACTCGGTTTCGATGCGGGCCTGGATCGTGAGAATCTTGACCACCGCCTCACGGTAGTCCGGCGGCATGTCATCCCAGGGCTCGTAGGTATAAGGCGGGATCTCCCGCGTGGGCTTGGTCGCGAGCATGATTCCTCCCGTCAGAGCGAGCGCCCGCCAGCGGGTGCCCGCCGAAAGCATACCAACCAACCGGGCACTGGGCAACTTGCGGGCCGCCGCCGACCCGAGTCTAGACGCGGGTGCCGCGCCGCTCCCGCCAGAGGTGGATAGCCGTGGGCATGATGGACAGGACGATGATGACCGCGACGGCCGGTAGCAGATACCTGTCCGGGTCGGGGATCACGCTGCCCAGGAAGTAGCCGCCGATGGTCAGGCCAAGGCACCACAGCGCGCCACCTGTCAAGTTGAAGAACAGGAACCGCGGGTATGGCATCTCGCCCACGCCGGCCACGATGGGCGCGAACGTGCGCACGGCCGGCAGAAAGCGCGCCAGCACGATGGTCTTGCCGCCGTGCTTGAGGTAGAACTCGCGCGCGCGCATCAAATGCTTGCGGTGAAAGAACAACGAGTCCTCGCGGGTAAAGATGCGCGGCCCCACGAACTTGCCGAAAGCGTAGCCGACGCTGTCGCCAGCCGCGGCCGCCACGAAGCACCCAACTGCCAAAACGGCGATGTTGAAGCCCTCCGCATCCGCCCCCCCGACGCTCTCCCAGATGCGGCGCGCGGCTGGCGACGCCAGGAACCCAGCGGTGAACAGCAGGCTGTCCCCGGGCAGAAAGAAGCCGAAGAAGAGGCCCGACTCGGCGAAGACGATGGCCCAGACGCCGAGGTAGCCCACGGCAATGATGATTTGCTGCAGGTCGAAGTGCATGGGACTCCCACTTCAGGGCCCCGCCGACCCGCGGCGTGCGGCGCCCTCGGCTAACGCGTCCAGTCGATACCGCCGAAGCCACCGACCTTCTGGAGCTGGGTCGTCTGCCCAGTCGTACCGTCAATCACGTAGATGCCGGTACCTCCGGATACCGCGGCGTAGCGACTGTCCGGCGACCAGGTTACGGTCGGGTCATCTTCGGTGAGCTTGGCGAGCTGGCGTACCCCGCCGCCAATCTCGACGGCCCAGATGTCCCAGGGCTCCCCGTGGGCCGCGGCGACCGGCGGCTCCCACGCCGCAGCAAGCCGACGTCCGAGAGCAGCGAGGCCGCGCGGCGCGCCCGCTCCTCCCGGCCCGATCGCGCCCGACGCCGGCCCGGGGCCATAGGCGCGGAACGCCACGCGCCTGCCGTCTGGCGAGAAGCGGGGCGCAGCCATATTCACGAAGCTCCGCTCCGGCACCAGAATTTTCTCGGCGCCCGCCGGGTCCACGAGCACGAGCTGCTGGCTGCTGCGCGTGGTGCGCACGAACACTAGCGAGCCGTCGGGCGCCATGGTCGGCCCTTCGGCATCCGCCGCGAGCGTCGTGCGTTCGCCCGACTCCGGGTCCAACCGCTCGGCGCGAATGGTCTCACCCTTGATCGACCCGTTCTCGACCACAAATGTGTGGTAGGTGTACACGACGGCCTTGCTGTCGGGCGTCCACTGCGGGTACTCCAGCGTCGCATAGGATCCAGACTCGTCGATCACCTTCCGCGCCCCGCCCCCCGATGCGTCGCTGAGCCACATGGTCGAGCCAAAACCCTCGATCCGCACGTAGATCAGGTGTGCACCGTCAGGCGAGCGGGCGCTGAACACCGCCTGGCTCTGCGGCGGGAAGTCGGTCAGCTTGCGCTCGGTCTTGGTATCCAGGGGCAGCGTGTAGACGTTGCCGTCGCGCTGGTAGGTCAGTACCCCGGTGGCGTCCGCCGGCAACGGTGCCGAGGGCACGGCGGCGGCCGGGTTGCTGCCGGGTTTTGTGGGCGCTGGACCGGCCCCCAGCGAACACGCGCCGAGCCCCGCTAGCACGAGGCCAAGCGCCCACAAGACGGCAAGGCGCGCCGGCGCTGGGCGGCGCGACGTTCGCCCAGCCGGCAGCGCACGACGGACGGCCAGCCGCAGGCCGCGAATCACGATGTCCAGTCCATCCCGCCAAAGCCGACCGCGTCGCTGATATGGTACAGCGCGGTGGTGCCGAGGTTGACCACGTAGACGCCGCTGCCGCCCTGGAAGGCCAGCCAGTGGCCGTCCGGCGAATAGGCCAGTGAGGGATCGTCCTCGGCCAGCTCGGTAAGCCGCCGCAGGCCTGTCCCGTCCACACCGATCTCCCAGAGGTCCCAGGGCAATCCGTGCGCCGCCGCTACCGCCGGCCTGATCAGCGGCGACAGGCTCCCCACCTCACGTCGGACCGCCGCCGGCCCCCCGACCGCCGCGAACGCCAGCCGGCGCCCGTCGGGAGCGAATCGCGGGAAGGCCAGGCTCACGAAGCGCCGGTCGTCCAGCACGACGCGGGCGTTGCCACCATCAGCATCGGCCAGCCAGAGGCTGACGTCGGTGTCGATGGTGCCAGCCGGCGCCCGCAGAAAAGCAATCTGGCGTCCGTCCCGACTCACCGCGGGGCTGAAGCCGTCGTCGACCAGGCGCGTCCGCGCGCCGCCAGCGGCCGGGACGCGCTCGATCTGGCTCGTGGTTTCACCGAACCGGCTGTCCGGCACCCTGAGAATGGCCGTGTAGACCAGGCTAGCGCCATCCGGCGTCCAGACCGGCTCCGTGAACGACACATCCTCGCCCTCGGCAGGCAAGACCGTCGTCGGCTCCCCGCCGTCCGCGCTCAGCGCGTACAAATCCGAGCCCGGCGGCCGGTCCGGCCGCCAGAAACGGAACAGCGAGTATGCGATGCGGCGGCCATCTGGCGACCACGACGCCTGGGTAATGCTCGTCAGCGTGGGCCCGGCAAATAGGCGCTGGTCCGTGCCCGTAGCGGCGCCCATCTGCCACAGATCGCGGTTCCGCGGCAGGATCAGCCGGCCACTGACGCCCGCCGGGGGTTGCTGTAGCAAGGGCGCCGAGGCGGCATCCAGCAGCGGCTGGGCGAGGGCGACGAGCAGTGTCATCGCGGCCGTGACCAGCGCGGCCACCAGTGGCCGAAGCCTCGCCGATCCTGACATCATTGGGTGGCGGGTGCGAACGTTTGCAGGTAGTTGATCACGTTCCACCGGTCCTCCACGCTGAGGTCGTCGGCAAACCCTTGCATCGCCGTATCCGGCACGCCGTTGCTGGTCCAGTCGAATAGCTGTTCAGGTGTGTGGCCTTCGGCCATGTGGACGCGGAAGTCCGCGGGGCGCGGCACCATAGTCCGCGCCAACGGCCCGTCGCCCCGCCCCTGCACGCCATGACACACAGCGCACATCTGCCCGTAGATTTCCTGGCCCCGTGCGAGCGACGCGCCGTCCGCGGGCACCTGCGCAGCAGGCGCACCCAGGGCGCCACGCGCCCCGACCAGGCTCCAGCCGCCGAGCGTTAGCAGTAGGATCAGAGCGCACGCGCGACCATGCCGGGCCAAGACCGCCTCCTCGGTACGCCTTGCAGGATACACGATCCGTCCCCCGGCGGAACAGCGAAGGGCGATTCGGTCGACCGTGGCCGCACGGATGTGTCAGTATGGCAGGGGTGCTAGCGCCTGGCGTCTCGTCGGCGGTGCGCCTGCTGCTACGCAATACGAGTGGGAGATACGCGGATGCCGAGGGTTCCTGGAGCGGCGATGCTCGCTACCATGCTGGCAGGAGCGTGGCTCGTCCTGGCCGCGCCGGGAATGGTTGGCCGCGCCGCGGCCCAGCAGCCGACGCCGACACCGAGCAGCGGGCCGACGAGCACGCCCACGGTAGCTCCGACGCCGGCCGCGAACAGCCCTGAGCAAACGTACCTGGAGTGGCTCCAGGCGCACCAGGCGCGCGAGCTAACCGTCGTTCAGGCCGTCCCCACATCGCTAGACCTGGCGAGCCCGGGATGGCGACGGGACCTCATCCTGGCGCTCGATAGCTGGGGGGCGCTGATGCAACAGGCGCGGGACCAGCGACCGCCCGCGAGCGCGCAGGCCGTCCACCGAACGCTCCTCGAGGCGTTGAGCGCGCTCGACGAGGCGCGGCGCATGCTCCTCGTCGCCGCCGCCACGGGCCAGGAGCCCGGCCCAGAGCTCGCGACGGCGATCGAGCAAGGCCGCCAGGGACTGCTGCAGACCGCGGCCCAGGCGCAGGCCCTGGTGGAGGGACGGCCGCTCGCCGCGGCGCGACCACTGGGAGCGCGCGGCAACCTGCGCATCACGGTCCTGAGCGTGACCCGGCCCTACGCCGACCGCGGCGCGCCAGCCGACCCGGGCTTCGAGTACCTGAACCTGCGGC
>Ga0070741_10005298_pt1 | contig 28772 bp, 14 predicted proteins | sample Coa_R1_4_FD_66440 | JGI IMG/M metagenome (GOLD analysis project Ga0070741, IMG submission 66440) | Surface soil microbial communities from Centralia Pennsylvania, which are recovering from an underground coalmine fire - Coalmine... | ecosystem: Environmental > Terrestrial > Soil > Unclassified ... | reverse complement strand
GTGGAAAGGCATCCCGGTGATGTGTGGGCCGCGCGGCCTTACCGGGGATACGAATGTGCTTTATCACAACAACGGAGACGGCACTTTCACCGACGTTTCGCAAAAAAGCGGCATTCTGAAGCCGGGTCCACGCTATTCCATCACCGCGGTGGCTACCGATTTTGATAATGACGGCTGGCCTGACATTTACGTCGCGGTCGACTCGGAGCCCAGCATCCTGTTCCGCAACAATCACGACGGCACGTTTACCGACGTCGCGGTCATGGCGGGATGCGCGTACAGCGAAAATGGCCACGAGCAGGCCGGGATGGGCGTCGCCATTGCGGACTATGATTGCGACGGCTGGTTCGATATCTTCAAAACCAATTTCGCTGACGATACCTGCAATCTCTACCACAACAATGGAGACGGCACCTTCAGCGATGTGACCTTCGCTTCCGGCATCGGTATCAATAACCAGTATGTGGCCTGGGGATGCGGATTCGTCGACTATGACAATGACGGCTGGACAGACATTCTCCAGGTGAACGGACACGTCTATCCGGAGATCGCCGGGCATGAGATCGGCCAGACCTTCAAAAATCCCCGCCTCGTGTACAAGAATCTGGGCAATGGCCAGTTTAAAGACGTCTCCTCGAGTATGGGGCCGGGGATCAGCGAGCGCTATTCCAGCCGTGGCGCCGCGTTCGGGGACTACGACAACGACGGCGATATCGACGCGCTGGTGTTAAACATGAACGATGTTCCTTCGTTATTACGCAACGACGGCGGCAACCAGCAGAACTGGATCAAGATCAAACTGCTCGGAACCAAGTGCAATCGAACCGCGATCGGGGCCCGAGTGCGAGTCGTCACCGGCCACCACACGCAAATGGACGAGGTACACAGCGGATCAAGCGTGATGTCACAGAGTGACTTGCGCCTTCACTTCGGTTTGGGCAAGGCCCAGACCATCGACCTCATTGAAGTGAAATGGCCGACCACGGAGAAGATTGAGCGATTTACCGGCGTCAAGCCAAACCAGATTCTCACCATTCGAGAAGGCAGCGGCATCGTGCCGGCAGGCCCCTCGCCGACCAAGGCGACGAAATGAAACCGCTCTCGAAACTTTGCGACGCAACGAAAAATCCCGTGGGTGCCCCACACTTCTCGCGCCCTTCGCGAGAGGGTGGGGACGTTGACTCCCCGCATCGAACGCCCCCGGGAAGACGACCATCCCTAATGAATTCGCGCCGCCCACCCGCCGCCACTCGCAAGCGTCAGCTTCAGCTTCGTGCCTCGATTCACTTGCTGCGTGGTCTTCCTATAATCGCTGGCGTTTCGATCGGCGTTGACTCCATCCTGATAGGCTTCCAGGGTGAAATTCCCGTCCGGCAGAAACGACAAATCGATGTCCAGCGTCCGCGGCGTCCAATCGCTCATCGCCCCGATGTACCACTCCTTCCCATTTCTTCTGGCAACCACGACATACTCGGCGATCTTCGCGTCCAGCACCTTGGTTTCGTCCCACTCAGTCGGCACCGGCCCAAGGAACTCCATGGTCTCCGGCTCGCGCAGGTAGTTGGAAGGACTGTCCGATAACATCTGCAAAGGAGCCTCATACACCACGTACATTGCCAGTTGGTGGCAACGCGTCCCCATCGCCATTGGCTCGTTATTGATGGGCCGGAAGGTGGCTCGAGTTGCGTTGCGCATGGCACCCGGCGTGTAATCCATCGGCCCGAGGAACATCCGGGTGAAGGGCAGCGTGACATTGTGTTTGGGCTCAGATTCCGCGCTCCACTTGCTCCACTCCATCCCGCGCACGCCTTCGGCATTGATCAGGTTGGGCCAGATGCGCGTCATGCTCGCAGGTTTCTGGTCGCCGTGATAGTCCACCAACATGTGGCGCTTCGCGGCTTCACGGCACACGCGATAAAAATAGTCGATCATGATCTGATCGCTGCGCTGCATAAAGTCCACCTTGATTCCTTTCACGCCCCACTTCTCGAACTGATCGAGCGCCGGAATCAGTTGATCGTCGAGCGTCTTCCAGGATGCCCAAAGGATGATCCCGACATTCTTCTGCCTGGCATAGGCGGTCAATTCCTCCATGCTCAACTCAGGCGCGACTTCCAGCAGATTGCCCAGCTTGTACCAGCCATCGTCCAGGATGATGTACGGGATACCGTACTTGGCGGCGAAATCGACATAGTATTTGTAAGTCTTCGTATTGATGCCGGCCTTAAAATCCACTCCATCCACATTCCAGTCATTCCACCAGTCCCACGCGACCTTTCCCGGCTTGATCCACGAAGTATCCTGCAGTTGTGAAGGCCGCTGCAGCAAGTACACGATCTCATTGGTGAGCAAGTCTCCATCGTGATCGGCAATTCCGATTACTCTCCAGGGAAAGCTGCGCTTGCCGGTGGTTTCAGCCAGGTAGTCGGCTGTTTCTACCGGCTTGTAATCACGATCTCCCGTCTGGACAAGCTTCGTGGGATACGGCGGAAAGGCCGCCGCCAGGCCGTTTCCGCCTGTACCGCGCAACCACAGCCCGGGATAATCCTCAAGGTCGGACTCAGCGATCGCCAGTTTTGCCCCACCTCCGACGTCCACTACCGCCGGCAGAGTAGCAATAAAGTCCGCCGCGATTTCGCTCAACTGCTGGGGGAGATACTTGCGTTCGTTATGGGAATAGAAACTGTCTTCCTGCGGATAATAAACAACGAAGTTCGTTGGAAAGTTGAATGCAGCTTCTTCGCCATAGATCTTGACCTTATCCTGCGGCAACGCTGTCTCGAAGCGGTACGCAGCGCCTTCGTTGTAGGCCCGGAATACAACCGAGTACCCGCCGTCCATATTCAGGCGCAACTGGTTGTAATGATCCCGGATTTTCGCGAATTTCTGGCGCACCACGGGCTCGATGACCTGGTCGTGAGAGTCTGGTTTCGCATCGAGCACCTTGGGCTGCATCCCAAACTTCTTGTGCTCGACATCCAGCGATGCCGTGCAATTCTCCAGCACGGCCCTGCCCTTCAGAATTACGTCATACCGCAACTGGCCTGCGGTTCGGATCCTGACTTCGATGCGCCCGTCGGGCGAGCGCAGGTCGTAGCTCGATTGCGCGGCTCCGTCCTGGATGAGTAATCCGCCTGCCAAGCTTAGGAGTATCAGAGTAAAGAAGATTTTCATGTTTTCACCTGGGTGAGAGCACTTACGAGAAGTCGAAATCTTACGCGCCAAGCCGGCACATTTACAAACAATACGCGGAAGCTGAATCTCAATTGCGGTTCGGGGGCGCGCTTTCCTTGAGCGCCTGGGCGCGCGAGCGCTCCGCCCCGGCACTTTGTCCGTCGCCCAGTTGTTCAAAGGCATCCGCAAGAAATGCGTGCGGCTCGAAATTTTGCGGCGACGAATGGACCGCCTGTTTCAGGTAGGGCAAGGCATCCGCGGCATGGTGCTGCAGGGTAAGAATTCGTCCCAGCAGCAAATTGGCGCGGAAATGCTCCGGATTAAGCTCGAGCACGCCGTGCAGCAGGTCCACCGCCTCCGGAACGTGCTGCGTCCGGGCATAGACAGCAGCCAGGGAGAACTGAGCGTCAGCCCATTTGGGACGCTTCTTAGCCACAAACTCGAAATAGGGAACGGAATCCCGCCATGATCCGGTTTCGAAGAGCGCCAGCCCAAGTTCATACTGCGCTTGCACGGAATCCGGAATCTGCTCGACCGATTTGCGCAGAGCTCCAATCGCCTCCTGATACCGCCTGGTTTTTGCCAGCGCGATTCCAAGTTGCAATTGCGCGGCCGTCACCAGGGGACTGTCCGCCAAGACCTCCTTTAACCGGGGAATGGCGTCCTCATACCGGCCGTCTTCAACCGCAATCATCCCTTGCTGCAGAATATTTGAAATCCCAATCTTGTCCTTCGGATCTGCGCCCTGCAGAATGTCCTGCGATTGGCCGGAGGCAGCGGACGCAACGTACCCCAAAGCCGAAAGATTTTCCGCCTGATCGGCACTGAGTTGCGTAGGTACCTCTTTATTGCTCAAGATCGCGGTCTTGTCGTGGAAATCATCGATCTGAGCCTGCAGGGTTGTGGCCACTGCCGGAGACGATGCCGCCAAATTGTGCGCCGCATCGTGGTCCTGGGATTGATCGTAGAGCTCACGCTTGGGCGCATGCACGAAAAGGTATTTCCCGGATCGCAGGGAGCGCAACCCGCTCCATCCGAAGGCCCGGTGCGGGTAATCGGTTTCGGCATAGGCCGGAAGATCACTGGCGCCTTTCGCCTCGCCCTTCATCTGCGGTACCAGGGACTCCCCCTGAAACGTTGGCGGCAGCGGAAGGCTAAGCATGCTCAGGATGGTCGGAGCAACATCGACCAGACGAACGCGCGCGCTCACCCGACGCCGAGCCAGCAGTTCGCTGGGCAATTTCATGATCAGCGGAACGTGGATGGTCTCGTCATAGAGAAAGATTCCATGCATGCTCTCGCCGTGAGCGCCCAGCGACTCGCCGTGATCGGACATCATCACGATGAGCGTTTGCTCGTACAAGCCTTTCTGACGCAGGTAAGTGAAGAGCTTGCCGAGCGAGGCATCGGCGTAGGCAATCTCACCGTCATAGGGATCTTTGAAGCGCTTGTTATAGGGCGCAGGTGGATCGTACGGCGCATGGGGATCGTACAAGTGCACCCACACAAAAAAGGGGGATTTCGGATTCTTGTTAAGCCATCCGATGGCGTGGCCGACGACATCGCCGGCCCGGCGCTCGACCGTGGAATAGCGGTCCTCGTCCGGATTGGCTTTAGGCCGAAATCCCGCGTCGAAATAGGCAAAGCCGCGATCAAACCCAGGTGCGATGCTGGCGTGCGGGTCGAGAATAAGCGAACCGACGAAAGCGGCCGTATGGTATCCAACTTTCTGCAGAATGTCAGGCACGTAGGGCAATAGGGCGGGCAGCGAGTATCCGAAGTCGGTGACCGTGTGGAATTGGGGATAAGCGCCTGTGAAGATCGTTGCGTGCGAAACTGGCGTCAGGGGCGCCTGCGCGTAAGCTCGTTCAAACACCACCCCCTGCCCGGCCACAAGATCCAAGTTTGGAGTGAGTCCCTTGCTGTTGCCAAGAAAGCCCATCCGGTCCGCGCGGGTTGTGTCGACAGTAATGAAGACAATATTAGGCGCATCGGCACGAAGGCATGGGTTACCGCCGATGAAAACGAGAAATAGGAAAAGGACGAAACGCCGCATAAACGAAAAAGGGAGTTTACCATCGGTAAACTCCCAGGTGCGATGCGGTTGAATATCTCCTAGAAATCCACGGCTAGTCCAAACTGCATATTGCGTTGCGCGCCTGTGCCGAGAACGGGATTAAAGCCCAAACCGACGTCTGGCGTAGCGAAATATTTCCCGAAGGCGCCGCTGTTGATGTTTCCGGTTTCGTACGCGAACATGGCATGGTTTAGGACATTGAATACTTCCCATTTGAATTTCACCGCATAACGCTCTCGAAACTTAAAGCTTTTGAACAGGCCAATATCAAGCTGTGCGATGCCTGGCTGGCGTACAGAGTTTCTTCCTGCGTTGCCAATTGTTCCATCGGCTGGGGTCACGAACGCCGACGTATTGAAGAAACTCTCTTGGCTGTTACTCACGTGGTAGTGATAATTCAACGGGGCGCCAGTGTAATCGGCATAAGTTTCCCTCAGTCCCTGATTTGAAGGATCCCCGCGCAGATAGATTGTAAACGGCCGTCCATCCTGGGCGCGGAAAAGGGAGTTGATCGACCATCCTTCTCCGATCAACTTTGGCACTCCGTGGATCTTTGGGAGGTCATAAACCGCCGTGAAATTGATGTTCCAAGGTGTGTCAAAGTCCGACGGGGCGTAACCTTTATTCACCTTGTAGGGACTTTGGTAATCGGAGAGAAATGTTCCGCCGCGGTTCGCCGAACCAGTGTCGAACGCGCGAGACCACGTGTAGTTCAACTGTCCGGTAAATCCGTGAATGTCCCGCACTTTGTACGCGAGTTGCAGACTGTTGTAATCTGAATAGCCGTCGTTATTGAGTTGCAGGATGTGATCGTATTGCGGGAAGCGGGTTCCGAACGGCTGACGAGTCGAGTCGCAAGCCAGGGTACTCACAGGACAGGCGTTAAGGTCACGCCAGTTGATCAGATCGCGCCCTTTCGTGCCCACGTACGCAACGCTAAAAGCGGTTTTGTTGCTGATCTCCTGCTCAATCGTCAGATTGAACGCGTGGTTCATGGGCGTTTGGAAGTTGCGCACTAACTGGACAACATTAAAAGGCGGATTCGGAGTTACACTCTGGCCATAGATATTCACTCCCGGTGCCATGCAGATATATGAGAGGCAGAAGGAATTACCGGTAAAACTACCGGCGTTGTCACTCGGCGTGGAACCTTCGCCTATCGAGAAGATTCCATTTGCCACTTGGGTGAAGAATCCGGAACGAGTACTGCTCCACATGTTGAAATAAGTTTGCGGGGCCGCGATGGTCCCGAAGTTTGTCAGATCGTAGTTTAGGGAGTAACCGGCGCGCAGGACGGTCTTGCCGTTCCTGAAGACGTCCCAGGCAAATCCAACCCTCGGCCCAAAATTGTTCTTGTCCACATTGTAGAGCGGTTGCTTTGCAAGACTTACAAAACCATTGGCATCGGCTTTGGGATCATCCGGCAAGAAATTCGAGCCGAGGTTGTCCCGTTCCCCGAGAGCTCCCGCAACGTCCCAGCGAACGCCAGCCTCCAAAGTAAAGTTCGGCTTCACCTTCCAACTATCCTGGACATACAGCCCCACCGACTTCTGGAAGATATGACGCTGGGTTACTCCGAAGGACCTTCCCGCATAACTGGCAAAACCCAGGAGTAGTTCATTCAGCGCTGCGACCCGACCGCTTTCTCCAACCATGTTTGCGGGGACGGCTCCCGGCGAATCATAGTAGTTGCCCAGATAGTAGAAATAAAGCGACGTATGGGCCCGATCGCGGCGAGATTTGGTGTAGGCGTCCTGATACTGTCCTCCGACTTTGATCGTGTGGTTCCCCTTGATCATAGTGAAATGCTCTTGCCAATCGTAGGAAGCGTCCGGACGAGTGACAATGGGATAGCCCTGAACGCCACCGACAAAAGAATAAGTAGTATTTCCGAAAGAATACCCATACAGCGATGGCACCTCGAAATTCTCCTTATCCTCCGGCCCGGCGCCCAAAGGCCCGGTGTTAAGACCTAATGCGGAGGGATCAATATTGTTGTTAATTCCGATGCGTTGCGAGAAACGCTGATAACCGAAGCGGCTTTCTAAAACTTTGGTGGGGCTGATCGTCCAAGTGTAGTTGACCCCTGCGAGTTGAGCTCGCGTCGGAGCCACCGAGTTCCACATATTGGCATTTGTCGCCAAAGGCCCTACAGATTTGGGAACACCCGGAGCGGGCGGCTGATTTTGAAGACTGTCACCGAACAGATATTTCACGGAAACTCGATGCTTCTCGCTGAACACATAGTCGAACTTCACATGAAAATTGTTAAGGTCTAGAGCATTGTTTGCTGCGATGTCGACCGGCGCACCGGGGCTGGGTGCCAGTGGTACGAAGGAAAGTAGATTCGTACCGATGGTACTGGGCTTCCCGTCGTCGCCAGTTCCCATAATTTGATCGGGCCCTGGTCCAGGAACTCCATCATTGATGCAGGTTGCCGGATTCGGGTCACCGACGCTGTTGGGGTTGAATCCGGTTTGCACGCACGCCAAAGCATCGTTTATCTCGGCTTGGGCGGGAAGATTCACTGTTGACGGAAAAACATCCTTGAGATGGAAGCCTTGGTACGAGACGAATGCAAAAGCCTTATCCTTCCTGATCGGGAACCCGGCTGACGCGCCGAACTGGTTTAAACGAAACGGGGTAACGGAACTGGCAAACCAATTCTTAGCGTCAAAAGCATCGGTGTGACGATTCCAGAACACATTTCCGTGAAGGTCGTTGGTCCCGCTCTTCAGGCCGATGTTGATCACGGAGCCGCCCTTCACTCCGTACTCCACTCCTGGATTGGATTGCACATTGAATTCTGAAATGCCGTCGAGAGGAATCAGGGCGGCGGCCGTACCGGAGATCGCGGCCTGGCCCAGGGAAGACTCCCCGTAGTAGCGATCGTTGTTGGGGATGCCATCGACCGCGTAATTATTCGACGTGGCTCGTTGTCCATTGATGTTGAGGCTCTGGAACCCGCCGCCCGGACTCCGTTGTACGCCCGGCACACCATCGAGAAGATTATTGAAGTCGCCGCCGTTGTTGGGCAAGTCGGCCACTTCGCGTTGCACAAATAAAGTGCTGAGACGGTCCTCGGTAGTTTCGATCAGCGGCGCAACGTCCTGCACTTCCACGGTCTCTGTTTTCGATCCTACCTGCAGCGCAAAATTTGCCTGCGTCACCAGTGCGATGTCCACGCTCGCTTGCCGGGACATCGTCTTGAAGCCGGCAGCTTCGACCGTCAGCCGGTATTGTCCGGGATTCAAATTCGGAATACGGAAGAAGCCGGTCTCACTGGTGCTGGCCGTCTGTTTTTCACCGGTAGCAACATTCTCCGCGCGCACCGTGGCGCCGGTCACGGCAGCGCCGCTAGCGTCGGTAATGGTGCCGGAAATGTCTCCCGTGATCTTCTGCGCGAAAAGAGGAATGCCGGCGAGAACACTGGTGAAAAGGAAAACAGACACTGCACGCAGAAGACGGTCCGCTGCCATCTTGCCCCCCAAGATTGTGCTCACTGCAAATCCCCACTGAGAAACGGCTGCCGAGATGCTCCGATGCGAAGGGTGTGCAAGTCAAGCGAAATGTGCGATTTTCGGAGGTGACTGGCGGTCAATCACAAGACAGCGGCAAAGTGTTAGCCGATTTTACGAGACGACTACTTGGCCTTGTCTTCTCGTGCTTCATATGCGGGCGAATATCATTCCGTTCAAACTCGCACCGCTTGCTTTCGCTGCTAATCCTTCCCTGAGAATCTCCGCAGCGCAGTCCTGGCCGCATGGTACCCGCACATACCGTGGACGCCGCCACCCGGGGGCGTTGACGACGAACAGAGGTACACGGCTGGATCCGCGGTCGAATAGTGCCGCCACGTCGGCCTGGCCACGAAGTGGCGCAAGTCGAGCACGCCTCCATTGATGTCGCCGCCGACCAGATTTTCGTCCATGCTTTCCAGTTCGAGCGGTGAAAAGGTCCGGCGTGCCACGACAATCTCCCGGAATCCCGGGGCGAAGCGCTCGACCTGATCTTCGATTCGCTGCAGCATGTCCACTCGGGATCCATTTGGGATGTGGCAATATGCCCAGGCGGTGTGTCTGCCCTCGGGTGCGCGGGAAGGATCGAAGAGGCTGGGCTGCGCCAGCAGCACGAATGGTCTTTCCGCCGGCTGTCCCAAACTCATTGCTTGTTCAGACGCCGCAATTTCGGCAAAGCTTCCTCCGAGATGCACGGTAATAGCCCGCAGGCATTCGGGGGCGCGCCAGGGAATCGGTTCCCGCAGCGCGTAATCCACCTTGAATACTCCGGGGCCGTAACGAAACTTTTGCAGGCTTCGCTGGTAGTAGCCCGCCATCCGCCGCCCGGCAATGCGAAGAAGCTGCTTTGGCGTGACATCGCACATGATTACGTCCGACTTCGGCAACGCATCCAGGGAGTCGACGCGCGAAGAAATGTGCACCTTGCCTCCGAGCGTGGCGAGATGACGAACCAAAGCATCGGTGAGCGATTGTGATCCGCGCCGCGGAACGGGCCAGCCCACGGCGTGAGCGGTCACCCCAAGCAATATGGCAAAGGCCCCGCTGATCGGCGCATCCAGGTTCAGAAATGAATGAGCCGCAAGCCCGGCAAACAGAGCGCGCGTTCGCTCGCTGCGGAAGCTCCGCGCGACATGCTCCGCGGAACGGAACGCACTCAGTCCAAACCGCGCCATCAGCCAGGGATGCTTTGGGATCGCGGGCTGTGAACGAAGTACTTCCGGAGCAAACTCGCTCCAGCGCTCGACAAAGGGCCGCAGCAGCCTGCACCAGGTTCCCCCGTCAAGCCCGAGTGTCCCATGGGCGTCTTCCAGTTTCTTTTCGAGTACGACGGCCGTGCCGTCGTCCAGCGGGTGCGCGACCGGAGCGGGAGAATGAATCCATTCCAATCCATGATCGCGGAGCGGCAAGAATGAGAAGAAAGGAGAGCCGGCAGCGAATGGATGCACCGCGGAACCAAAATCGTGCAGAAAACCCGGGAGGGTCAATTCCATGGTGCGAACGGCGCCCCCCGCGGTGGGCTGCGCCTCGAAGACATCCACTGCCAGACCGGCCTGCGCCAGCACGATCGCGGCCGAAAGCCCGTTGGGGCCGGAGCCTACCACATAGGCCTTGCCGTTCATCGAAGTGTGCTCCACTCCCGAGCCTCCATCGCCACCAGACTGCGTGAATCACTCATGAGATTGTGCAGTCGGCCATTCGACAACCTTGATCTGCCCGTCCAGTGTCCGCTCGAGGGTAGGCGCGTACAAGCCCCGCAATTCTCTGCGCCACCACATTCCGGAGCTGCGCTTTTCCACCATTGACGTGAACCAATACTGCCAGAGTAGTACTCGAATCTGCCGCGGCGGTTTCTGCGGAAATGGATTGCCGGCAAAAAGTTGCAGCACGTCCTTGTCATTTGAAAGCAACTTCAATTCTGTACTGGGCACGATGGGATTTTCCCGCCACGAACCAAGCGAAGCAAACCAAAGATTCCAGTCGAAACGAGGTTGATAGGGCGCATAGATGCGCGGCCGTTCATTCAGAGCTTGCGGCTTGTAGCGGAACGGATAGGCGATCCAATCTTGCCCGTCCATGGACCCCTGCAATTCAATTTCGTACCGGCCCCGCGTCATTACTGCAAAGAGTCCATAACGGTTGGCGATGCGAAACGGCTCGAGCGCAACTATGGGCAGCGTAGGCAAAGGCACTCGCAAAAGCATCATCTCCGCCGTGGTGGCATATGCGATCCACGTCAACATGACCGCGCTTGCAGACAAGCCCACCAGGCGCCATGCCCGGCGATGCTTCTCGAGCCCGCCCTCCGACGGTGTACTCGTGGCAGTACGGCCGCCAGATTCGCGGTTGAGCCAATTCTTCGAGTTGTTGGGCAGCAACCCCGAGAGAAAGCGGTCATCCAGCAACGGCACGCCCATCGCGAGAACAAGGTAGTTGAGGAACGTATAGTTCGCCGTCACGATCACAGCGATCTGCCAAGGCGTCACGATGAAGAAGCAGATAATGCGCCAGCGCCGCGGCAAAAACAGCATCCAAACGATGCCAAGTTCCAGGGCCAAGGTAGCGTACACCGTCCCCGCGTGAAACCAGTGCGGCAGGTGCTGGACATACCAGCCAATCCATGTCGGCAGCGGCCCATTCTGATAGTACTCATCCATCGCGGTGAAGTTTCGCCACTGCGGATCTCCGCTCAGAATCTTGACCACGCCACTCTCAAAATAGATGCGGAACCACTCCCATTGCAGCAGGAATAGACTGGCGCGCGAAGGCGGATGGCCGGTTGCGAGCCCGGGACGCCATCCACGCGGCGCGAAGAATAAACTGATGAACCCGGCCTCCAGCAACATCCCGTCAGACTGGTATCCGGAGAAATCCTGCGCCGCACTTACAAATGACAGGAACAGCACGAAACAGATGGCGAGCATTCCCCGGGGCCACAAGTTTAGGCACAACAGAAGCGCAGCCAGCATGCCAACCCAGCAAAGGGCATTCAACATGGCTGGACCAGTGGAAATCCAGATCAACGTTGGCGCGTACCACAGCCGTTCCCAATGCCCGAGCGATTCCGCCACGCGGTGCAGATAACTTTGGGCTGGAAGAATGCCTTGCTTTCCGATGAGACCGTGAATCTGAAACACGAGAGAATAGAAAGCGGAAAAATAGATCGCGCCCAGGGCGCGGAGGAACAGCCAGCGTGCCATCAGGCGGTCAGGCGGCCCCATCCGCCCGTCGAAAAGCCATCCCATCGATGACGCGGGGCGCCAGCGCATAATCTTTCAATTATAGGAAGAAAGAAGTGCTCGCCGCTGGACCGCCCGTCGGGCTCGTCGAACTCAACCTACAACGACGCGCTCTTGACAAACGACAGGCTCGATTTCGCCGCCGACACTTTGACCGATCCATCGATGCTGCCGCGGGTATGAAAATTCTTGAGCTTCGAAATGACGGTTGGAGTCACTTCCTGCCCGTTCGACACTAACAAGGTTCCGCCGTTGGAGAGCACGTCCTGCTGAATGATCATGCCGGGATACAGTTCGTCGATGGTGCACTTCTGGACTTGCCCGTCCTCGGCGTTGGGGTCGAGCGCCACCAACGCGGCAAAGAATTCCGGCCCCATATCTGTGTTCTGCCGGGCCAGATTGTGAGCAGCCTCGGTCCGCGATGCACCCTTGTGGGTGGCTTGCTCGTAGGCGAGCACCAGGCGGAGAATTTCGGCCCCCCGGCGCATATCGGGCAATTGCGCATTCTCCGATTGGGATACCGGGGCGTTCTGATGTTGAATCATCCAGGCAATCGGCTCCAGGCGAGGGATCTTCGAAAGCAGCTGGTAGGCAACGGCGGGATGCGCATCGAATTGTACCTGCTCATTGGGAGAGAGGGTCTCCCCTTTATAGACGGCGTCGATAGTTTCCGGCGGAAGCGTCACACAACCCAACTGCGACAGCATGGCAGCGACCTCATATTGCCAGGGGTTACCCAGCTTCATCGAGGTGACGACATGATGGATGTAACGGCGGGCGCGGGAAGCGCGGCTGAAGGCGGCCGGATTCACGAGACTCAGCACCTCAGTGAGAACCTGCAGCGCTCCGCTCAGAGTCTGTTCGAGCAACTGCTTTTCGGCCGTAACCAGGCGATACTGCACCAATGCGGCGGTCAAGGTTTTCGCCATCATCTCTTTGGTGGCAGGCTTATTCAGAAAGCGGAAGATGCTGCCCTCGTTGATGGCATTGACCGCAGTTTCAGTGTCGGCGTGGCCAGTCAGCATCACGCGGATGGTATCGGGAGACGAGGCCTTGATGCGCGTCAACAGTTGCACCCCGTCCATTCCGGGCATCCGCATGTCGGTCACCACAACCGCGTAAGGCCCCTTCTCCGCCATCAGCCCCAGGGCTTCCTGTCCGCCCAGCGCTGCTTCAACCGTAAATTCGCGACCCAAAGTGCGGCGATAACCGTCAAGAACGTTGGGCTCATCGTCCACCAGCAGGATTTTTTCGGCCATGATTTTCCTCGTACTTCTGCGTCAATATCAGTTTTGCGTTCCAGTTGCCTCTGCGTTGATGGGTAAGGTCACAAAAAAAGTCGTGCCTTTCCCCACTTCGGTCTCAAACCAGATCTTCCCTCCATGCTTTTTGACCACGACGGTGTAAGAGAACGAGAGTCCCTGGCCCGTCCCCTTCCCCACTTCCTTGGTGGTGAAAAAGGGATCGAAGACCTTGCCCTGGATGGCCGCAGGAATTCCGGTGCCCGTGTCCTGCACGGAGATTTCAACGAATTCGCCTCGATGCCGGGTTCGAAGGGTAATTTGTCCCTTCTCGCCTTCGTTGATTTTTGACTTGATGGCGTGCGCGGCGTTCACGATCAGGTTGAGCACCACCTGGTTGATGCCTCCCGGGTAACAGACCACCGCCGGCATGGTGTCGTCGAAGTCGGTGACAATCTCGGAAGCATATTTCCATTCGTTCCGCGCAACCGTGATCGTGGACTCGATCGCACGGTTCAGATCGGTGGCAGTTTTCTCGGCGGAATCCGGGTGGGAGAACTCCTTCATGGCGCGGACGATTTTCGCCACGCGCCGCGCTCCATCCAGGCTCTGCTCAATCGCACGCGGGACCTCGGTCGCAATGAACTCCAGATCGCAACGCTGCTCCGCCTCCTTCAAAGCGGCCAGCGCGCCAGGCGGCACCGCAGTTCCCAGGTCCCGGATGGCAGCGCGGTAGCTCTCCATCAATTCATGCGTGGACTTCCAGGAATCCTGCATGAACGTGAGATTGTCCGTGACGAACTGGGTGGGCGTGTTGATCTCGTGGGCAATGCCCGCCGCCAGGTGGCCGATGCCCTCCAGCTTTTGCGCCTGCCGCAACTGCGATTCCAGTGCGCGCCGCTCGGAAATGTCGCGGGCAAAAGTGAAGCAATATTCCTGCCCGTCAAACATCAGGTAATTGGCGTTGATCTCTACATGGACGACCTCGCCCCCCTTGGTCTGCAACTGGCTTTCGAAGGTCATCGAGCCTCCGGTTTTGAGTTGCTTCCACAGACTGGCCCAATGCTCTCGGGAGAGCACCGGACTGATGTCGGAGATGGAAAGGCCGATCAACTCGTCCGGCGAACGCTGGGTTGCGCCGCAGGATGCATGATTCGCATAGACGATCCGGCCCTCCGCGTCCAGCCACTGGATCGCCTCTGATGCATGATCAACCGAAAATTGGGTCAGGCGAAGATCGCGTTCCGCCTTCCTGCGAGCGGTTATGTCCTCCTTGACCGCAAGAAAGTGGGTGATGTCCCCTTTGGCATTAGTGATGGGGGTAACCGATGCGGCCTCCCAATAGATTTCCCCATTCTTCTTCTGATTACACAGTTCCCCAAACCAGACTCGTCCCTGGCGGATGGTTGACCATAGCGTGCGGTACACCTCGGGAGGCATGAGGCCCGATTTCAGCAGGCGCGGGTTCTTACCAATAACTTCCTCCCGGCTATAGCCACTGCACTCGGTGAACTTGCGATTCACGTAGCCGATATTGCCCTCCGGATCGGTGATCATGACTGAGACCGGGCTCTGCTCCACCGCCAGCGAGAGTTGGTGAAGTTCGTCCTCGTTGCGCTTGCGGTCTGTGATGTCGCGGAACGTCCAGATGCGTCCGTAGTAAAGCCCGCTCTTATCCACCACGGGAGAAGAGTAGCGGTCAAGGAAGGTTCCGGTCGTCAACTCCAGTTCGTCGCGACTGGTCTCGTTCGGGTGCTTGTAGAGATATTCGACCCGCGAAAGGTACGCTTCGGGATTCTTCATCAGCGAGGAGACGTGGCGCAGTAATTTCTCGTCTTCCCGATTCGCCTGGCACTCTTCCGGAACCTGAAAAATAGCGGCAAAGCGCTGGTTTCGCAATAAGGTTCGCCCGCCGGGATCGACGACCAGGATGCCATCGATGGTGGAGTTGGCTTGCGCCTCAAGAAACGCCTTCTGAAATTGCAGCTCGGATTCCGCCTGCTTTCGCCGCGTGATATCGGAAAGAAAGCCGTCCGCAAGCAGCACCCCGTCCTCTTCGTGGACAGTGGTGGCGCGGTCCTGCACCCAGATCCAGGTTTCATCTTTCCGGCGGAAGCGGTATTCCACGTCGAAGGTGCCCTGTTTCTTGAACAGGGATTCATAGGCGTCGTACACGCGCCCGAAGTCCGCGGGATGAATACGCCCGAGTCGCAGTTGCTGCCCGACACAGAATTCCTCTTTCGTGTAACCCAGCACCGCCTCCACTTTGGGGCTGATGTACACGGTGCGGCCCCGCGCATCGGACGTCCACGCCACATCCGGAGCATTCGTGAGGATCCGGCGGAACCTCTTTTCACTCCGGTCCATTGCCTCGTTTGCTTCCTTCAGTTCGCTCATGTCCCGGACGGTGAGCAAGTACCGGATCAGGCCGGAGGAACTGTTCCACGATCGCAACCAGCACCTTGCGGGAAAGCAGCTTCCATCTTTGCGCCGGAATTGCTCGCTCATGAGGTCTTTCGACTGCAGATCGCCTGCTCCTTTAGGCAGGCCGCAGGCATGCGTTGCCCGCGATTCCTGCACGGGCAACGCGGGATGCAGCAGCGCGCAGAGGTTCCGCCCCAGCGCGCTTTCGTGCTCATAGCCGGTCATTTGCAGGAATGCGCGATTGCAGAACAAGACCCCGGCTTCCTGATTCAGTACGCAGATTCCTTCCGCGATCGCGTCGAAACTCAACTCCAGTTCCAAATCGAATCCCGAGGCAGAACCCGGTGCAGCCCGGCGCAATGACGGGGAAGCTTCCATGCCGTAGCTATCGACAAGATTAGCCCCGAGGTTGAATGACGTAGCAAAGGCTGGCGCTCGGCCAGAGAGCGGAACCAAAGTCACACCACAGCGGGATGCGCCCTGATTCCCCGGGCGGTTCTTTCCGAAGAATCATCCGGGGCGCACGGTCCCTGCAACATGCCGGAAGATCCGCCAACACTGTCTCGGTCACGCAGCCGTCTGTTGTTCGTTGACGACGAAGTGTTGGTCCTGCAAGGACTGAAGCGTTCGCTGCACTGCATGCGCGCCCAATGGGACATGACATTTGTCGACAGCGGGGCGGCCGCACTGGAAGCCTTGGCTCGCGATCCCTACGACGCCATCATCACTGATATGCGAATGCCTGTCATGGACGGCGCCCAGCTTCTGGAACAGGTCAAGCAGAAATATCCGGAGGTGGTTCGCATGGTGTTGTCCGGTCAGGCCAATCGAGAGAGTGTCTTGCGCTCACTCGGCCCGGCTCACCAATATGTTTCCAAGCCTTGCGATCCGCAGGATCTGAAGTCCCGCCTGGCTCAGGCCTTCGTGATGCGCGATCTGTTGAAGAACTCCCATGTGCGCGCCCTGATCCTGGGCCTGAAATCCATTCCAAGTCCGCCCGCGCTTTATCACGAACTTCAGTCGGAACTTCGGTCGGAGGACGTCTCCCTGAAAAAGATCGCCGACATGGTGGCGAAGGATGCGGGAATGACCGCCAAAATTCTCCAACTGGCAAACTCCGCGTTCATGGGCGCACGTTTTACCATCTCCAATCCCACTCAGGCCATTACCCTGATCGGCACCGAAATGGTGCGCGCCCTGGTGCTTTCCGTGCATGTATTTTCCCAGTTCAAGGACCCCGCCGCCGCCGACTGCGCCACCTTATGGGAACATGGAATCGCCGTTTCCGGCCTGGCGCAACGCATCGCGGTTCGCGAGAAGTGCGCCAAGACCGTCGTCGATGAATGTTCGACAGCGGGTATTCTGCACGAAATTGGGAAGCTGGTCCTGCTCGCCGAGATGCCCCAGCAATACGCAGAACTGCTCGCCCGCATCGGCAAGCGACCCGCCAGCCTGAATACGGCCGAACGGGAACACTTTGGCTGCACCCATGCGGAACTGGGAGCGTACCTGATGAGCATCTGGGGACTTCCTCATCCCCTGATTCACGCAGTCGCTTTTCATGACCGCCCTTCGGAGACCATTGAGGACTGTTTTTCGTCGCTCACGATCGTCCATGCGGCGGACGCTCTGTTGAGCGCATCCAATCCGGCAATCATTCTTCAGGATCTGCAACTGGACGAGAACTACATCGCGAAACTCGGGCTGACCGAGCGGCTTGCAGCCTGGCGGGCATTGCTCCCGCAGCACGATGAAACGGCCAAAGGGCAGAACGCGTGACCCGCAAACCTCTTATTTTTGTGTCTCCGGCAGGGCCCACGCGAACAACACTCCGCCGCTGCTGGTGACCACGTACTGCCGCCCATCCAGTTCATAGCTGATGGGGGAACTGTGAATCTGCGAGCCCGAGCCCGCGTGCCACAACGTCTTACCGCTGCCGGAATCGACTGCCAGGAAGTTGCCCATGGCATCGCCCGTAAACGTCACTCCCGAGTCTGTGCTCAGCACGCCTGCGCCCGATCCGCCAGGTCCAAGATCGTGGCTCCATCGGATCTTGCCCGTCTGGTAATCGATTGCCTCGAGCAACCCAGTGCCCCATACGGTATAGTCTGCGCCGGCCCAACCATAAACTCCATCCGCAGGCTTTGCGAAATAGATGCTGTAACTGGGATGAGCATCCACGATGAACAGCCCATTCTTAGGATCGAAACTTGGCGAGCGGTAGTTGGTAAGCCCCCCTTCGTCGGGAGCAATGAGCCGGCCATCCGGAGCGGGCTCCTTGGCAGGATTGGGAATGGGACGGCCTTCCTTGTCAACTCCTAAGGTCCAATTTACTGGCCCGTAAGGGACGGTAAGCAGACTTTTCCCATTAGTCCGATCAAGCACAAAAAAGTATCCGTTGCGCGAAGTTTGCATGAGCATCTTGCGCGGCGTGCCCTGGAAGTCTGCATCCACCAGCACCGGGGTCTCGACCGCGTCCCAATCGTGGGTATCGTGGGGAGAGACTTGAAACGCCCACGCCATTTTGCCGGTGTCCGGATTCAGCGCCACAATCGAGCAGGTGTAGAGGTCGTCTCCCGGACGTGTCGAGCCGTTCAGAACCGGAGTGGGGTTGCCCGTTCCCCAGTAGACAAGGTTCAGATCGGGATCATAGGTGCCCGTCATCCAGGTCATGCCGCCGGTCGTCTGATTGGGAGTTCCTGCAGGCGGGGTGGAATCCCATTGCCACTGCGTCGCTCCGGTCTCCGGATCAATGGACCGGATGTAACCGCTCAGATTATCGAAGTCTCCGGAAACTCCGATCAGTACGTGGTTCCCCACGATCAGCGGCGACATCGTGGTCCAGTAACCTTTCTTGCTGTCGGCGACCTCCACGCTCCAGCGCACGCTTCCGTCCTTCGCATTCAGCGAGACCAGATGAGCATCGGGCGAAAGGAAGAACAGGTAGCCCTTGTACATGCCCACGCCGCGATGGCCAATGTGCAAACCTTTATTCGGAGGGTAGGTGTAATGCCAGATCTGATGCCCGGAACGGGCGTCGACAGCCCAAAGGTTGTCGGGCACGGTGAAGAATAAAATGCCATCCACCAGCAGCGGCGAAGACTTGATGGGCGCGCTCTGATCGGTCTGAAAGGCCCATGCCAGGCTGAGATTCCTGACGTTTTCCGGCGTGATCTGGGTCAGCGAAACGTGGCGTCTTCCAGAGTAGTCGCCGTGATATCCCGGCCAGCTGTCCGCAGCGGGATGGACCAGCTTTTGCTGATCGACAGATTGTCCCAACATCGCGGGCCGACACGAAAAAATCATGACTGCACCGGCCGCGACCAGAAACTTGCTCCTTAAAGATGTCATGCAGATTGCGCTCATAGAATAGTGAGGAACCCAGGCCCAGTACTCCCGTCGCCCTAGTGCAGCGTTTGCAAATACGCCATCAAGTTGTGGATATCGGCATCCGTGTATTTGCCGAACTGACGAACATGGGCCTCGACCGGAGCGTCCACCTTGTATTGAACGTCTCCTGTCCGCCACGAATGGTATGTGCCACTTTCATCGACGAGTCCGACCGTGAACTCATCCAGATATTCCAGAACTCCGGTCATGGTTTGTCCGGAGGCAAGCGTCACCGAGACTTTGGATTTTGCGTGCTCGGGATATAGCATCCGCATTTCCAGTTCCAAGCCCTGGTGACGCGTGGCGATACCGGCCAGATCGCCCGTAGCCGAATGGCACTTTGCGCAACCGCCGGTGCCCTCGAAGTACAGCTTGCCTGCCTGCGCGTTTCCGGTTTGCAGGTCGGAGGGATCGACTCCTTTGCGTCCGCCGGGCTGGTTGCGTGCCTTCGTCCGCTGCGTATGGATGAAGGCGACGAGGGCGGCGATTTGGTCGTCAGAGCGGTCGAACGGAGGCATGCCCTTCTCCGGACGGCCACTGCGCACGACCGCACCGATCTTATCCCCGTTAACGTCGCCGGCCACCAGTTTGGAGCGCGTCAGATCCGGCCCGCTCTCCCCGCCTCCCGCGTCGCGCCCGTGACAAAAAGCGCAGTCCTGCTGGAACAATGTGCTGCCCTGCTCCACCAGTTCCGCGGGGAACGATTGTGAAGCAGTGGACGCCTTCCGCTTGGTTTTCGCGGCAGTTTGGGGCCCCTTATTTGCTTGCCCGGCAACCGCAACCATGCTGCCGGAAAGCAGCACGGTGACCAGCAGACGCCCCCTGCAACCATGAGACTTCATATCAGTGCGCATCTCCCGGCATCTGCGGCTTGGCGTGGGGCGCAGTGCTGCCCTCGGTCATTCCCAGCACCCATTTGATAGCTTCGAAATACATCTTGCGGATGTCAGGATCGCTCCAGGCCTCCTGGGGATGGCCGAGCGTCGAGTAAAACACCCGGCCTTTGCCGTACATCTTGTCCCAGGCGACCGCGAAATCGTGGTCTTGCCGGTGGACGCGCGGGTTGTTGTAGTTCAGTTTCGCAGGATCGAGGCTGAGCAGAACGTGTACCTTCTCGCGGGACCATTCTTTCGGCTGGTAGATTTCGTCATATTTCATGAAAGCGCGCGGGAAGTGCCGAACCGCGGGAAAATTGGGATCTTCGTTCGTAATCGGCGCATTGAATCTGCCCCAGGGATGCTCGTCGAACCATCCCCCGATCATCTCGCCATATTCCGGCCACTTGTAATTGGTGTCGAGAGCCGCGTGAATGCCGACAAAGCCTTTGCCCTCTTCCTTGATGAAGGTCATCATGTCTTTTTTCTGGCTGTCGTCCAGATCCAACTCGCCCGTCGTGCTGGCAAAGACGAGAGCATCGAAGTAATCCAGATTCTTCGCGTTGCGCGACAGGTCCTTCTTTGTGATGAGCTCGGTATCGGTGCGCAGGGTGGCCTCCCACAGCCCGGTCTCGCGGCCCATATCGTAGATTGCGGCCATGGCATCCGAAACCGAATCGTGCTCGAATCCCTTGGTCTGCCCGATCACCAGGATATGTTTGAGAACGATTTTCTTTTCACGCGGAGTTGGCGGCATGGAAGGATCGACCGCGACATTCTGGGCTGATCCCATCGCACCGCCCACTGGCAACAGCCAAAGCAACCCAAGGAAAATCCGGATGTATCGCAAGTCGTCCCTCCCAGAAGTCTCAGTGCCCGACGGCTTCGACATAGTAACAAAACGGGGACAGCACAATCCCGTCAGCCCACATCTTCCGGGCGCGCGGAAAGCCGATGCCTATCCTTGAATACTCCTCGCTGAGTCCCCCGGGGCTCCGTAATGGAGGGTGGCGACGCCTAACCCTGCGGGCAAGTGTAAAATTGTGGCTTTCATTTCGACCACACGGAAAATCCTTATGCGCATTGGAGTCTTCACGCCCCTGCTGTCGCAACTCCCGCTTGATCAGGTGCTCAACAAACTGGCGGAACTGAACATCCATACCGTCGAACTCGCCACCGGAAATTATGTCGGCGACGCGCATTGCAAGCTTTCCATGATCGAGAACAGTTCGGCTCTGACCGGATTCAAGAAACTCCTCGACGATCACGGATTCAGCATCAGCGCCCTGAGTTGCCACGGGAATGCGCTGCATCCCAACCAGGATCTCGCCCGTCAGCACCGTGAGGTGAGCAGGCGGACAATTCTATTAGCGGAAAAACTTGGCGTCCCGGTGATGGTCGATTTCTCCGGATGTCCCGGGGATTCGCCGAAGGCAACCGCTCCCAACTGGATTACATGCCCCTGGCCCCCCGACTTCCGCAGCGCTCTCGAGTGGCAATGGAACGAGGTCGTTGCCCCTTACTGGACCGAACACGCGAAGTTCGCGGCCGACCACGGCGTGAAGATCGCCGTGGAAATGCATCCTGGCTTTGTGGCCTACAACCCGGAAACAATGCTGCGCCTGCGTTCCATCGCCGGAAACAACGTCGGTTGCAACTACGATCCCAGCCACCTTTTCTGGCAGCAGATCGATCCCATCTCGGCGATCCGCGTCCTCCGAGACGCTATCTTCCACGTGCACGCGAAAGACACACAACTCTATCCCGATAACCTGGTGCGCACCGGCGTACTCGACACCAAGCCGTACACCGAAGAACGCGACCGGGCATGGATCTTCCGCACTTGCGGTTACGGCCACGGCGCGGAGTGGTGGAGCGAGTTTATCTCGACCTTGCGGATGTTCGGCTATGACTCCGTGATTTCCATTGAGCATGAAGACAGCCTGCTGTCGCCCGCGGAAGGTTTGACCAAAGCGGCAAATTTCCTCAACAGCATTGTGGTGCGCGAGAAACCCGCGGCGGCCTGGTGGTCATAACCCCGATCTGGAAGGAACCTTGAATGAAACCAATCAAAACCGCAATTTTCGGAACCGGCTTTATGGGCCGCGTGCACCTGGAGGCTGTACAACGAGTGGAGTCGGTAGAGTCGGCTGCCATTTTTGGCCGGAACGCAGACACCGCGGAACGGTTAGCTGCCGGTTTTTCCGTCCCCAAAGCGACCAGCGACTACCGCGAGGTGCTTCGTGATCCCGCGATTGATGCGGTTCACATCTGCACTCCCAACGCGCAGCATTTTTCGATGGCCAAAGAAGCGCTGCAGGCAGGAAAGCACGTCCTGTGTGAAAAGCCTTTGACCACAACCGTGGCGGAGGCGGAAGAACTGGTCGCTCTTGCCGCCCGGCAGCAGCTCCGCAATTGTGTTTGCCACAACCTGCGCTATTACCCCCAGGTGCAGCAGATGCGGGCGCTGCGCGAAGCCGGCGAACTGGGCGAAATCCTGGTGGTGCAGGGGACGTACTCGCAAGATTGGCTGCTGTATGACACAGACTGGAACTGGCGTGTCGATGTCAAGGCAGCCGGAGCATCGCGTTGCATGGCCGACATAGGCTCGCACTTTTTCGATATGGCGGAACACGTCACCGGATTGCGCGTGACCTCGTTATGCGCCGATCTTCAGACCTTTCATAAAACGCGCAAACAACCTAAGGGCTCGGTGGAAACCTTTGCCAACAAGATGATGAGGCCTGAAGATTATGTTGAAACACCCGTGGGAACTGAAGATTTCGGAGCAGTCGTGTTCCGCATGGGCGATCGCGCGCGGGGCGCAATGACTGCGAGCCAGGTTTCCGCCGGACGAAAGAACGGTTTGAGCATCGAGATCTATGGCACGAAATCCTCCGTCGCCTGGAATCAGGAGCGTCCCGACGAACTTTGGGTTGGCCACCGCGATTCGGGAAACTCCATCTTCATCAAAGATCCATCGCTGCTTACCGGACGCGCGCGCAGCTTCGCTGACCTTCCCGGCGGGCACAGTGAAGGGTACGACGACACATTCAAGCAAGTCTGCCGCCGCTTCTATGCCTCGATAGGAGCGCCGGATACGATCGAGTATCCCCAGTTCGTCGACGGGCTACGGCAGATGGTGATTCTTGACTCCGTGCTTGAAAGCAATCGGATGCGGAAGTGGGTTGATCTGCCCAGGCGATCCGGTTAATTCCTGCGAGCGGTATTCACGCCGCGGAAGCAGAGGATTCCGGCTCGCGTCCAGGCGCTTGCAGGCACACTGGCATAGGAAAGGAACGGTCAGCAATCACTGTCTGCACTCGTCCCTGAGCCTCCCGCCACCAGCCGTGGAAAATATCGCCCTCGATGGAATGCACTTGCAATGAATTCCATCCTTTTCCGAACGAGAGTCCGGGCTTGACAATCACGGAGCGTGTGTCGCGCCGCAAGCCCTCCTGCATGGCTTTCAAGGCACTCTCTTTGGCGCTCCACAACAAGGCGACCAGCCGCCAGCGATTGCAAGACGAAGCCCGCTCGATCAGATCCCGTTCGTCAGGAGTGAAGTAGTCGGCCACAAAACCAGAGCTGTGCGGCTCAACCATTTCGAGGTCGCATCCGAGGCGCGCCGGGAGTCCCGCGAGAGCGCAAATAGCTGCGCCTGACCGGTGACTGATTGAGATTGTGACTTCCCCCAACACTCTCTGAAGAAACACTTGCGGCGCGCCGGAAGGCGCAGGGCAAATTTCGATCTGCGCAAGCAGGTCGGCATGCAACGGAATATTCTGGAGGGAGGCAATGGCGCACTTTGCTGCCCAGCGTCCCAGGCGCCAATCTGCGCGCCGCTTCAGAAACGTTAAAGTCCGAACGTGCTCTCGTTCGCGCGGGCCCAGCCAATCATTCGAGTCCGGCACATCTTGTTCGCCCTGCTCCAGCAGATAAACCTGCATATCGCCTCCCGGGAAATCCTCTTACGCGGCCTCTTCCAGAACAGTCGCTTGCTCGCCCAGTTGGGACTCCTCTTTCGCGATTCCCCTCTGGATGGCATCAATCAGGTAAGGGCGCAATCTGTGAGGCGGAATGATGCAGTCGAGTGCGCCTACGGCAAGTGCTCGCTGCACGCTGTGCACGCGGTCAAATTCAGCCGCCATTTCTCCGAGCTTCTCCGAATGGACGACTTTGAAAAGCTCCTCCCATTGCGCGCGCAGGCGCAATTTTTCCGGACCATCGGCCTTCGCCAGAGCCTGTGTCAGATCCTGCAGGCGGGCATCCCTGCGAGCGCGAGCATCCACTTCGCCGGCGAAGACCACCGCCGCCGCGGGGGCGCCCCCGATCACCGAGGCGTAGGTCCCTTCCAATGCGGCAACCTCCAGCTGTTCATTAAGGGCACGCGAGAAGACAACGTACGCGCCACCGTGATAGCGCGAGATCACGCAAAACACCACAGGCCCTCGAAAGTTCACGATAGCCCTGCCGATTTCTGCGCCATACTCCAGTTGCAGGCGGCGCATGGACTCCGGCGAACCGTCAAATCCCGAGAGGTTAGCCAACAACACGACGGGGCGGTTGTGACTGGCAGCGTTGATCGCCCGCGCTACTTTCTTTGAGGACTGCGGGAAGAGAGTGCCCGACGTCCATTGATCCGGACCGTCCGCGGGCACGAACCCCATTCGGGGCAACTGGCGCGATTCCATCCCGATCAGGCAAACGGGATACCCTCCTACATGCGCATCCCAGACTACCGCAGTTTCTGCGGCCCGCATGCCCGCCCACCGTTCCAAAGGCGCATGATCCTGATCGATTGTGGCCATCATTACGCTGCGGATGTCGAACGATTTCTTGCGTCCGGGATTGGTTTCATCATTGAAGATGTCGCCTACGCGGGCAAATCCATCGCCCCCATGCGGGTAGTCCTGCACGTCGCGTTCAATGGCGTCCGCGGTGTCCGCCCGGCGCGGAAAGCGCTCGCCGGGCATCACGTAAGTGTGGTCGTAGTGGCGGAACAGGATGTGACAGGCCTCGTCGATGTCGTGCGCCCAGTACTGCGCCTGGCCGTTGATGCCCATGATGCGGTCGTAGCCGCCGATCCCCTGGTTATCCTCTGCCGAGATGCCTCCGGAATAATCCAGCGCACGCTTGCCGGTAAGCACCATTGCCGCTTTCGGCGTCATCACCAGGATGCCACGCGTGTGCATCAGCATGGTCGCTTCGGCGTTCCAGTAAGGCTGCGCTCCCACGTTAATGCCATTAATGATGAGATTGACTTCGCCGCCTCCCTGGGTGAATTCGACCAGGCGCCGCAGTACGCGAGCGATCCAATCCATGTTCTCGACGCCGCTGTCCATCGAGATCTTGGCGCCGGCCGAGATCGGGAACCACTCCAGGGGAACGTGCATCTCCTCGGCCAGATCGATGGCCGCGATAATGCGTTGGCACTCGGACTCCGCCAACGCGCCCAAATCCTTGCTGGGATCGCCAAGGAGCATGACGCGCGTCATGCCCTCAGGGTATTTGCGGGTGAAATTCCGGATGACTCCGAAAATGATATTGGTCTTGTTTTGACCGTAGGGACGATCGACACGGATGAGTCTCGCCTGGGAATCGAGGTCGTATTCGACGAAATCCCCGGCCGGAAATTCCGCGCGGGTATGCTTCTGCGGCGGGGTGAGCATGCGAATGATTTCGTAGGGATAGATCATGCCGCGCTGGCGCATGCGCACCACCTTTTGCTCGTATTCAGCCAGGGGCCGCATGGGCTGCATTTTGTCCGCCGGACGGAAAGTAATCAGCATGCCTCTTCCCGCTGGAGCCGAGATACGAACCGTCATATCCCGCAACTCCCCGGTGGCACGACTGGGGATGCGAGCGCGAATGACGACCTGCTCGAGCCCCAGGCCCTCTACAGAAGGCGCCAGGCGGCGTACCAGGTCGCGAAATTCCTCCCGCTCGAGTGTGAGCGGCTGCCACACGTAGAGAAATATGCGGTTCCAGTAGAGGCGCTGGTTGGCCGGCCGGCGCGATTGGAATACACGAATCGCCGCGATCGCTTCTGACAGCATGCGCTCTAAATGCGGTAAAGCAACGGTCTGGCCGGACTCATCGCGGCGGGGCGTTACATCCCTGACTTCAGCGACCGCGATGAGTCTTTCGTCCTTCGGATTCTCTTTGGCAACGGCGCGCAGAAGATAGACGTCTTCGATCGAGGGCAGCCTCTCGATGTTGAAATTACTCAGGCGCCAGAGATGCAGCCGTTTCGCCATCATGGGATGGACGCCGCGGTAGAGTTTGTCCTCGCAATAGCCGCTCTCGCCGCGACGGTAGGTAAAGTGCTGCATCCCACCCACGCCCTGGCTGCGCAGCGGGCTCGCGACTTCCACCACCATGCGGCGAAGAGGACGATGGAAATCGATCTGGTTCAACAGGGTACAAAGATGTTGCTGGGTAATCTCGGGCTCGGTAACTGGGCCAGAACTCCAGGCATAAAAATCTACGACCACATCGTGGCCGTCTGGGACCGCTTCCAGAAGTCGCGAAAGCGCTTGTGCGGATTGCGCCAGCTGGGAATATTCAGAATGAGTGGCAAAGACATGGATCTGCCTGCCCTCGAACTCGTATTCCGCCGACGCATAGCAATGCCCGCCGTGTTCGAATGAGCGTAAGTTTCGCAGGTTGCGGATACGGTAGTAGCGCCACGTGATCGCCTCCAGCATCAGCTTCTGCATTGCCGTGGAAGCGGTTGGGAAGCTGCGGCAAAGCAGTCCCACCAGGGGCTGAGGACATTCGACCAACTCGCGCACCTGCTCGTGACGGTCGTCCACCTCCGGATTGGCTGACAGGTAGGCGAGCTGTTCCTGCACCTTGTCATAGACCTGCTTGCGGGACTGCTCGAACAGCGGCTGATCAAAGTAGCGGTACCGTACTTCCCGGGCAAGATCGCTAATGGCGGGAAACTGGCCGTTACTGACGCTGATCAGGCGATCCAGCAGGTGCCGGAACGAGTTCTCGCCGGACGCTGTAAGCAATTCCGCGGCATGCAGGCGGCGATCCAGCACCGCCAGCACAAGTGGAATCTGCGACTCGATTCTCTGATGGGATTTCTGAATCCAGAGCAGGCTCTCCTGCAATTTCGGGGAGTCATCCAGCGTATTCACGCCGTAGTGCAACAATGCACTTCGCAATGCTTTGACGAAGAAGGGCGGCAAGCCTTCCCCGCCGGTCCCGAGCATGCGGAGATACGAGAAGAGGTACGCTTCCGCACTGGGTTCCTCACCGCTTGCGACAGGATTCACTGCCGGCTCGCGCCGGAACAGAGTGCAAATATCGACAAAGATGTTCAGAACTTCATCTTCCAAGTCCCGCATCTCGGAGGGATCAGAGCTCGGGCTCTTCTTCCACGCAGCGATCAGGCGGGCGCATTCTTTTGGATCTACATCAAAGCCCAGCATGAGCTGCCGCAGGTGTTCAAGGCTCCTGCGCCCCTCCGAATGTGGCGGCTGATGGGCTTTTTCTGCCGAGGAGGCTCCGAACACTATGCGAGCCGCCGTCGAGGTTGAGTGCCCCTCACCAGTGGGTTCAATCTGCACGAGCGGGGCTCCGGCATCCACCTGCACGTTTCGCATGGTCAAAATGCTGCGGATTTTCCCGGCAAACGGCGCGATGACCTGCATCTCCATCTTCATCGCCTCGAGCACCAGTAACCGGTCCCCGGCTGCGACCGAATCGCCCGGTTTGACGGCAATCGACACTACGACCGAGGGCGAGGGAGCGTGCACGACACCTCCATCGTCGCGATCGATTCTGTGGGATACACCATCCACCTCGATGCGGTAGCTTGAGCCTTGAATGGCCGACACGACGTGAAATCTTCGCCCGAAGACGGTAATCCAATACTCGAAGCGGCCGAGGGATTCGAGTTCGGCCTCGATACTCCATCCATCGACTTCCACGCGGTATGTTTCCGGACCGAGGCGGAAGATTTTGGGTGAATATGCCTGCCCGCGGTAGCGCAGTTCGGCGGAGCGGCCTAATTCGCTGTGAACCTGGGGGCGGCCTCGAACTGCCGAAGCATAGAACTGGGCTTGCTCGATGGCCAGTTGTGCCTGATAGGCCTCGATGGCGGCATGCACCAGGGCCACATCCGCATACTCCCGCGAAAGATGCTCACCCGAGGCGGCGAGGCGATCGAGCCAACCCACATGGACTTCGCCGCGCTGGACATCGTCACGGCTAAGCAAGCCCTGGAGAAACGATTTGTTGCTCGATCCATCCTTGATCACAACGACGCTCTCGCGCAGCGCGCGCTGCAGCCGGGAAATCGCTTCCTTCCGGTCCCGTCCGCAGGCGATTACTTTAGCGATCATGGAATCGAATTCGGCCGGAACCGAGTCGCCCTCGGCCACCCCGGTATCGATCCGAATGCCCGGTCCAGTGGGAATCTTGAATCGCTCAATCAGCCCGGGGGACGGGGCAAAGGCGTTGTCCGGATCCTCGGCATTGAGGCGCACTTCAATCGCGCTGCCCGTCGTTCGCGGCGGATCTCCCAGCAAGCGTCCCCCGCGAGCGACATGGATCTGCAGCTTCACCATATCCAGGCCCGTGGTGCATTCGGTAACAGGGTGCTCCACCTGCAAGCGGGTATTAATCTCCATGAAAGAGAGGGTTTCCGTCTGCGGCTGGTAGAGAAACTCGACCGTTCCGGCATTCCGGTAACCTGCAAATTGGCTCAAGCGCACGGCGGCATTGCGCAGTTCCTGGTCCTGGGCGGAAGACAGCGCCGAGGAGGGAGCCTCTTCGAGAACCTTCTGATGGCGACGCTGGACCGTGCAGTCGCGCAC
>Ga0070741_10005297_pt1 | contig 28775 bp, 25 predicted proteins | sample Coa_R1_4_FD_66440 | JGI IMG/M metagenome (GOLD analysis project Ga0070741, IMG submission 66440) | Surface soil microbial communities from Centralia Pennsylvania, which are recovering from an underground coalmine fire - Coalmine... | ecosystem: Environmental > Terrestrial > Soil > Unclassified ... | reverse complement strand
CGAGGTGACACGGCTACGCAACGAGCTGCGCGAACGGTTCCGCCTCGAGGGAATCATCGGCGAGAGCCCGGCGATCGAGCAGGCGCTCATCCTGGCGGAAAAGGCCGCCCAGGCCGAGGTGAGCGTGCTCATCGAGGGCGAGACGGGCACCGGGAAGGAGCTCTTCGCGCGCGCGATCCACTACCACGGCCCGCGGGCGCGGGGTCCCTTCGTCGCGCAGAACTGCGCCGCGCTTCCCGAAGGGGTGCTCGAGAGCGAGCTCTTCGGCCACGTCCGGGGCGCGTTCACCGGCGCCGACCGGCAGCGTCGCGGTCTCTTCGAGGAGGCATCGGGCGGGACGATCTTCCTCGACGAGGTGAGCGAGACGAGCCCGGGCATCCAGGCGAAGCTCCTCCGCGTCCTGCAGGACAAGGAGGTGCGCCCGGTCGGCAGCAACGGGTCGCGCTCGATCGACGTCCGCGTGATCGCGGCGACCAACCGGGATCTCCGCGAAGCGGTGAACGAAGGCCGCTTCCGCCTCGATCTCTACTACCGCTTGCGCGTGTTCCCGATTCCGCTGCCGCCCCTCCGCGAGCGGCGCGAGGACATCCGCCTCCTCGCGATCCACTTCCTCGAGAAGCTCGCCGCCAAGGAGGGGAAGAAGGTGCGGAGCTTCGAGCCCGAGGCCCTCGCGCTGCTCGAGCGCTACTCCTGGCCGGGGAACGTCCGCGAGCTCCAGAACGAGGTGCACCGCCTCGTCCTCTGCGCCGAGGAGAGCGAACGCATCCCGGCCGCGCTCCTGGCCCCGTGGATCGTCGAGGGGGCGCCGGCCCCTCCGCAGGGCTCGCGTCCGTTGAAGGAGATCGTGCGCGAGGTCGAGGTGGCGACCATCCGCGCCCGCCTGCGCGAGCACGGCTACCACCGGAGCGCGACGGCCCGGAGCCTCGGCATGACCCGCGAGGCCCTCTGGGCGAAGATCCGGCAACTCGGGTTCGCGGTCCCCGGGCGGGGGCGGTCGGACGCCGACTGAGGCGGCCGCGCCGGCAACCCCCGCCGCGTCCGCCGTCCGCCCCGCACACGCGAACGCCGCGCAGTTTGAACTCACAGCCCCCCTCTAGTAGCTTCGAACGCAGGGTGGACGCCGGTGCCGCCTGGCCGGCGACACAGCGAACGCGAGGACCGCGGGCGATGGCCGACGGCTACCGGCGATACATTGCGACCGTTCTCCGGTGCCGGTGGACCGTCCTGGCCGCCACCGCGTTCCTGACCGCCGTCCTCGCCTATCGGGGGATTCCGCTCGGGCTGAGCGCGATCAACTCGAACCCGGACGGTATGTTCCCGCCCGACCATCCGTACGTCCAGATCGACCGCCGCATCCGGAAGGACTTCGGCGGCTGGAACTACGTCGTGATGATCGTCGAGGCGAAGACGGGCGACGTCTGGAAGCCCGAGGTCCTCTCCGTCGTCGACGCCCTGACGTCCGAGGTCCGGCTCCTGCCCGGCGTCATCCCGACGTCGATCGTGAGCCTCGCCTCCCCGAACGTCCGCGTGGTCGAGGACCGCGGGACCGGACTCGACATCCGCTACCTCATGCGCGCCGTGCCGCGCGACGCCGGGGAGATCGACGCGCTCAAGCGGCAGGTCCTCGGCGAGGATCTCTTCCGGAAGGCGCTCATCTCCGCCGACCAGCGCGCCACCATCGTCGCCGCCGACTTCTTCGATGGTCCGACGAGCGAGGAGATCACGGCGGGACTCGCCGGCCTCGCCGACCGCTACACGACGCCCGACGTCCGCGTGTATTTCACGGGCGGCCCCGTGCTGCTCGACATGTTCAACCGCTACCTCTTCCACGTCTGGCGGCGCTTCCTCGTGGCGTTCGCGGTGATCGCGGCCGTCCTCTACCTGAGCTTCGGGACGCTCCAGGGGATGCTCATCCCGCTCCTCTCTGGCGGCCTCAGCACGTTCTGGGCGCTCGGCATCATGGGATGGCTCGGGATCCCGCTCGACATGTGGAACAACATGACGCCGATCCTCGTCATGGCCGTCACGGCGGGGCACTCGACGCAGCTTCTGAAACGCTACTACGAAGAGCTCGCGACGACGTCGAACAACCGGCTCGCCGTCGAGGAGTCGGTCGTGAAGATCGCCCCCGTCATGCTGATGGGCGGCCTCACCGCCGCCCTCGGCTTCGCCTCGCTCGCCGTCTTCAACGTGCCGAGCCTGCGCACGTTCGGCGTGTTCACGGCCCTCGGCATCCTCTGCGGCACGGCGGTGGAGCTCACGTTCGTCCCGGCGCTCCGCTCGCTCGTCCGTCCGCGCGGGGCGCGGACGTCGCTCCTCGATCGGGCGTTCGCGCGGCTCATGTCCGCTCTCGGGCGCCTGCTCTATCGCGGCGTGCAGACGCCGTTCCTCGCCCCGTTCGCCGTCGTCGCGGTGATCGCGGTCGTAGGCGCCGGGTTCCTCCGCGCCGACTACACCTTCACCGCCTACCTCCCCCACGGGACGCGCGGGGAGCGTGACTTCCTCGCCGCGCAGCGCCTCTTCCCCGGCACGCTGCCGCTCGTGATCGTCGCCGAGGGGACGGATCAGATCGCACCCGATCCGAAGCTCGTCGCGCTCGTGAGCGGGCTCCAGCGGGAGCTCGAGCACCAGCCGGACGTCGTCTACACGATGTCCTACGTCGACGTGCTCCGCCAGGCGGCGCGCGCGATGGGGGCCGTGCAGGACGGGGGCGACCTCCCGCCACAGCGCGACTTCCTCTACCAGCTCCTCTTCCTCTCCTACACGCCGCAGTACGGCCGTTTCCTCAGTCGCGACTTCAAGACGGCCGCCGTCTGGGTGTTCCTGCGCGAGACCGAGACCGAGCGCATCGAGGAGGTCCTCCGCACCGCGCAGGCGTACGTCGACGCCCACGACAGTCCGACGCGCGGCAACGGGGCGCGCATCGAGGTCGCCGGCGGAGTGGCGGCGACGCGCGTCGCGCTCACGCAGGAGATCACGCACGGGAAACTCCTGAACATCCTCATCGTGCTCGGCGTGATCGGGGTCGTCGCCTCCACGATCTTCCGCTCCGTGTTCGGCGGCCTCCTCGTCGTCTTCCCGCTCGCGTTCACCGTGCTCGTCGACCTCGGCGCCCTCGGCATCCTGCGCATTCCGCTCGATCCGATCACCGCGTCCGTCACGGCCATGGCCGTCGGGATCGGAGCCGACTACGCGATCTACATCATCTACCGGCTCCGCGAAGAGCTCGACCGGGGCGACGACCTCCGGGCGGCGGTCGACCGCGCGATGGTCGGCGCCGGACGCGGCATCTTCAGCGTCGCCCTCGGCATCGCGGCCGGCTACGTCACCCTGACGCTCGCCTCGTTCCGGGCGTTCACGATGATCGGCCTCCTCGTCTCGATGACGATGATCTTCAGCTCCGTCACGTCCCTGACGCTCCTCCCCCTCGCCGTGCTCCGCTTCCGCCCGCGCTTCGTCTTCCGCCGCGCGCCGGAGGCGCTCGCGACGGCCCTCGAACCCGTCACCTAGCATGGCGGCGCGCGCCCTCGGTCCATGTCCTCCGCGCTGATCCCGCTCTTCGTGCTCCTCTCCTTCGGTCAATGGGCGGCCGAGCTCCTCGTCGAGAGCCGGCGCCGGCCAGGACGGGTCGAATACCGCTCGAGCCTCTACCTCCAGACGTTGGCCGTCGTGCTCGTCCTCGCCCTGTCGCTCGCGACTTCGACCGGGTTCACGGAGCCGCCGCGGCTTCTCCTCGTCGCGACCGGCGTGCCGCTCTTCGCGCTCGGGGCGTGGCTCCGGTGGAAGGCGAAGGCCGACCTCGGCCCGTACTACAGCCCGCACATCGAGGTGCGTGCCCGGCAGCCGGTCATCGAGCACGGGCTCTACGCGCACCTGAGGCATCCCGCGCACCTCGGGCTCCTGCTGGAAGGGCTCGCGTTCCCGCTCGCGCTCGCGGCGCCGTGGGGCCTGCTCGCCGCCGTGTGCGGCCTCCTCCCGATCACGATCCTGCGTGCCGCGCTCGAGGATCGCGTCCTCAGCGCACACCTCCCGTACGGCGACTACCGCGCGCGGGTGCCGAGCCTCCTCCCCCTGAAATTCCCGGGCCGGCGAACGCCGCTTCAAGCCTCCGCGGCGGTTCCCGACGCGAAGGAGTGACGGCCGGGATGGAGACGGTCCGACCGATCGGCGAGATGAAGACGGCGCGTGACGCCGAGGCCCAGGACGCGCGCTCGACCGGGCTCTCGCTCGCGCCGTCCCGCGACGTGGCATCGCGAGAGATGCGGCTGCGCGCGGCCTTCGCGCTGGTCGGGTTCGCGCTCGCCGCCGGCGGCGTCTGGTTCGCCGACCCCGCGCAGTGGCTGACCTACGGCGTCACGTTCGCGCTTTTGTTCGTCACGTACTTCTTCTGGGTCGATCTCCCCCCGCCGTGGGTGATCGTGCTGCCGTACCTGTCGACGACCATCGGCTTCGTCTACATCGTCGGCCCCGTGATCGCGACGCTCGATTACGTCGCCGAGCGTCTCGCGCTGGCCGTCATGGTCGCGCTCCACCGCCGTGGCGCCTGGCGCCCTCCGCTCTACCTCCGGCGCATCATCGAGCTGCGCGCGAAGCGGAAGCGGATCCCGCGGTCGGTCGCCATCGACTACTGGTCGGTCCACGCGATCATTCCCGTCGGTCTCGTCGCGCGCTGGATCTGCTTCACCTACCTGACGGCCCACTCGCCCCAGATGAGCCGCATCGTGGCGATCGGCCTCTCGGAGATCGTCTCGATCTCGTTCTGGGGCGTGTTGACGCTCCTCCTGCCGCTGCCGTTCAAGGGCTGGATGCCCGACCTCGGTGCGTCGGGTAAGCCGGTCGCGCTCGACGAGCGCATCGACCAGACGCTCGGGACCTTCGGCGCGTTCCTCGAGCCGCTCGTCTTCCTCATCTCCTACGGGTACGCCGCGCACGGCCTTCCCGGCGCGGTCGCCTGGTCGCTCGTCAGCATCGCGCCGCACTACATCCTGAAGCTGCTGAACGACCGCCGCGAAGCGCTGCGCCAGCAGCACGACGCCATGCGGGAGACGTCGGCGAGCTTGAAGCTCGCGAACGAAGCGCTCGAGGAGAAGCAGGAGGAGCTGCGGACGTTCGTCTACACCGTGACGCACGATTTGAAGAATCCCCTCGGCGCCATCCAGATCACCGCCGACCTCCTGCGCGAGAGCGACGGGCACGCGCTCAGCCGGAGCGGCGCCGAGCATCTCGAGCGCATCATCCGGCTCGCGACGAGCACGGACGAGATGATCCGCGACCTGATGGAGCTCTTCAAGATCACGTCCACCCCCGAGCCGCACGGCTGGGTCGACCTCGACGCCCTCGTGGCGCGCACCCTCGACGCGCTGCACCCGCAGATCCAGGCGAAGGGCATCGAGGTCGACGCCGGCCGGCTGCCGGCGGTCTGGGGGCAGGCGGGCAAGCTCGGGCACGTCCTCACGAACCTGGTCGGGAACGCCGTCAAATACGTGCCCGCGACGCGCGGGCGAATCTCCCTCTCCGCGGAGAGCGCGAACGGCCGCGTCCGCCTCGCCGTCCGCGACAACGGCATCGGCATCCCTGCCGCCTACCACGAAGGGATCTTCGAGCTCTTCAGCCGCGTCCCCGGGAAGGAGCAGGCGGTCGACGGGAAGGTCGTCGCCGGGACGGGGATGGGCCTCGCGATCGTCAAGCGGATCGTCGAGGCGCACCATGGGCGCGTCTGGGTCGAGTCCGCGCCGGGTGCCGGCAGCACGTTCTGGATCGAGCTGCCCACGCGCCCGGAGTAGCGCCCGCGCACGCCTCTCGTCTTTTCCCGCCGACCTCGATAGGGAGAGCCCATGGAGCACTTCCACCACGTCCCCGCCCGGCTCGTCTTCTCGCCCGACAAGATGAAGAAGGTGGGGCTCGTCGACACGTCGAATCTCTTCTGCGACGCGTACTGCTTCGAGCCGGGGCAGGCGCAGGCCGGCCATCGGCACGCGGTGGGCGACAAGCTCTACTACGTGATCTCTGGCACCGCGCGGATCCGGGTCGACGGGGACGAGCGCGAGGCGCGTCCCGGCGACCTCGTGTGCGCGCCGGCCGGCAGCGAGCACGGCGTCGTGAACCCCGGGCCGGAGCGGCTCGTGCTGCTCGTCGTCATGGCGCCGAAGCCCTCGTGACCGCGATGGGAGACGCTCGGGAAGACGTCCTCGCCGCGAACCAGGCGTTCTACGACGCGTTCGAGAGCCTCGAGCTGGCGCGCATGCAGGGCGTCTGGCTCCGGGCGCCGCACATCTGCTGCGTGCACCCGGGATGGGGCCTGCTCGTCGGCTGGGGCCCGATCATGGAGAGCTGGGAGCGCATCTTCGCGGGCGCGCTCGGCATGCGCGTCACGCTGACCGGCGGCGAGGTGGAGGTGCGCGGCGACGTCGCCTGGGTCGTCGTGAGGGAGAACATCGAGAGCCACCACCGGGACGGGAAGATGGTGGGCGTCGTGCAGGCGACGAACCTCTTCGAGCGCCGCGACGGCCGCTGGTGGCTCGTCCACCACCACGGGTCGCCCGTGTACCCGCCCTTCGTGGGCGATCCCTCCGAGCGGGTGCACTGAGACCCGCGTCCTGGCGGCGACGCGCCCGCGCGCGACGCGGCGGCGCGGCGGCGCGCGTTGCCTCCGCCGGAGGCCGATGGTAGACGGCGCGGTTGCCATGTTGATTCCCGCGACCCAGCTCCGCGTCGGCATGATCATCCAGCACCAGAACGATCTCTGGCGCGTCATGCAGGTCGTCCACGTGACGCCCGGCAACTGGCGCGGGATGGTGCAGACGAAGCTCCGCAGCCTCCGCACCGGCAACCAGACCGAGTATCGCTTCCGCTCCGAGGACAAGGCCGAGCGCGTCACCTTCGAGCAGCACGAGATGGAGTACCTCTACGAGAGCGACGGCCAGTATCACTTCATGAACACCGAGAACTTCGAGCAGATCGCCCTCGATGCGGACGTGCTCGGCGACGCGGTCCACTATCTCAAGCCGAACATGCGCATCCAGGTCGAGTTCCACGAGGGCACGAAGCCGATGGGCGTCGAGCTGCCGAAGGCCGTCGAGCTGGCGGTCGTCGAGACGACGCCGGGACTCAAGACCGCGACCGTCACGAACGTGCTGAAGCCCGCGAAGACGGAGACGGGACTCGTCGTGCAGGTCCCGAACTTCATCAACGAGGGCGACGTCATCCGGGTCGACACGGAGACGGGCGAGTACCTCTCGCGCGCGAAGGCCGACTAGCGGCGCTCGACGCCGCCGGTCTCGGGCGTCCCTAGGACGGGTTCTGCCAGCGCGGCCTCCGCTTCTCCGCGAACGCGAGCGGGCCCTCGACCACGTCCTTCGACGAGAAGAGCCGCCCGACGAGCGGATAGTGCGCCGCCATCGCCTCGCCGACCGGCCGCCCGAGCCCCTGGAGCGCTGCCTGCTTCGTCGCCTGCACGGCCGTCGGGGAGCACTCGAGCATCTCTCGCGCCCAGCGCTCCGCCGTCGCGTGGAGGTCCTTCGCCGGGACCACCTCGTTCACGAGCCCCCAACGCGCGGCCTCCGCGGCCGGCACGTGGCGTCCCGTGAGCATCCAGCCGAGCGCCACGTGGAGGGGAATCGACCGCGGCAGCCGGTGCACGCCGCCCGCCGCCGCCATGAGGCCGACGCGCGGCTCCGGCAGCCCGAGCGTCGCATGCTCCGCGGCGACGATGACGTCGCACGCGAGCGCGATCTCGAGGCCGCCGCCGAGCGCGACACCGTTCACGGCGGCGATGAGCGGCTTCCAGACGTCGTCGCGCGCGACGAGGCCGCCGAAGCCGCCCCGCGGCATCCGCGGCATGCCGTGCTGTGCCGTCCACTTGAGGTCGTTGCCCGCGGAAAAGGCGCGGTCGCCCGCGCCGGTCAGGATGCCGACCCACACGTCGCCGTCGGCGACGAAATCGTCCCACACCGCGGCGAGCTCCTCGTTCGCCGGCGGATGGAGCGCGTTCATCACCTCCGGCCGGTCGATCGTGACCCACGCGATCTGGTCGCGCTTCTCGTAGCGGACGAACTCGAGCTTCATGCGGGCCGTCCTAGCGCAGCTCGGGCTCGCTTGACCAGAGCCGGCGGCGCCCGGTATGCGCGCGGGGTGGCGCTCGAGCATCGCTTCGTCGAGACGAACGGCGTGCGCCTGCACTGCGCCGTCGCGGGCGACGGTCCGCTCGTCGTCCTGCTCCACGGCTTCCCCGAGTGCTGGTACTCGTGGCGGCACCAGATCGGGGCGCTCGCGCCGCGCTTCCGCGTCGTCGCGCCCGACCTCCGCGGCTACAACGAGAGCGACAAGCCGGCGGGCATCGCCGCGTACGCGCTCCCGGAGCTCGTCGCCGACGTCGAGGGGCTCGTCCACGCCTTCGGCGCCGAGCAGGCGGTGATCGTCGGGCACGACTGGGGCGGCGCCGTCGCGTGGACGTTCGCCATGGAGCGCCCCGCCCTCACGCGCCGGCTCGTGGTGATGAACTGCCCGCACCCGGCGATCTTCGCGCAGCACCTCGCCGGGAACCCGCGGCAGCTCGCGCGGAGCTGGTACATGTTCTTCTTCCAGCTCCCGTGGCTTCCCGAGACGCTCCTCGGCCTCGGGCATGCGTGGGCGGTCGGCCGGGCGATCCAGGGGACCACCGTCCGCCAGGACGCGATCACCGCCGACGACCTGCGCGAGCTGCGCGACGCCGCGAGCCGCCCCGGGGCGCTCCGGAGCGCCATCAATTACTACCGCGCCGCATTCCGGAGCCCGGACGTGCAGGCCACGTGGCCGCCGTGGCTTCGCCGCTTCATCCACGGCGACCGGCCGACGCCTGGGGTGCGGGCCCGCCTGGAGGACTGGCCGAAGATCACGGCGCCGACGCTGCTCGTGTGGGGCGAGCAGGACGTGGCGCTCGGCACCGAGCTCACGCTCGGCATGGAGCCGCTCTTCGCCGCCCCGTTCGAGGTGAAGTACATCCCGCTCTCCGGGCACTGGGTCCAGCAGGAGCAGGCGGAGGTGGTGAACGGCTACCTGCTCGACTTCCTCTCGGACCTCGCCGCGACGGTCCCACCCGCGACGTCCGCGTAGGATGGCCCGCCCGGGCGGCGACGCACCGCTCGTGAGAAACCCCGTGCACCGGCGCGCGCGCGGGTGTATCTCTCCGCGCCGGGGAGCGCGTGCGGACGCGGGACGACAGGCGCGTGGTGGTCGGGGCCGAGGCGGGGGCGCGCCTGGCGAGCGCGACGGCCTGGCTCGACGCGGTCCCGGCCGACGCCGAGGCGCTGCTCGTCGGCCCGAGCTGGGAGGCGGTCGACGAGCTCGCGCGCGCGGTCGGCGCGCCGCGCTTCGGCCTCCACCGCGCGACGCTCGATCGCCTGGCGGGCCGCCTCGCCGCGCCCGGCCTCGCACGCCGCGGCCTCGCGACGGCGACCGGCCTCTCGCTCGCCGCGGTCGTCGCGCGCGCGGTTCACGCGCTCGTCGCAGCCGACGCGCTCCCCTACTTCCGCCCGGTCGCGACGCGCCCGGGCTTCGCGGGCGCCATCGCGCGCACGATCGGCGAGCTGCGCATGAACGGCGTCACGCCGCCAGCGCTCGCCCGTGCGGGACGCGGCGGCGCGGACCTCGCGCGCGTCGCGGAGCGCGTCGCGGCGGAGCTCGCGAGCGCCGGCATCGCCGACCGCGCGCTCGTCTTCGAGGCCGCCGTCGACGCCGTCGCCGCGGCGGCGCCTCCCGTCGGGACACCGCTCCTCCTCCTCGACGTCCCCGTGACGAGCGCGCGCGAGGCGTCCCTCGTCGCCGCGCTCGCCGCGCGCGCGCCGGCGGTCCTCGCGACGGCGCCCGCCGGTGACGCGCGGACGCTCGCCGCCCTCGAGCGCGCGCTCGGGGTCGGCGCCGAGACCGTGCGCCCCCCGGACCGCGGCGGCTCCCTGGCGGCGCTCCAGACCCACCTCTTCGAGTCGAGCGCACCCGCGCCGGCGCCGCTCGACGAGGGCGTCACGCTCGCGTCGTGGCCGGGCGAGGCGCGCGAGTGCGTCGAGATCGCACGCGCGATCCTCGCGGAGGCGCGGCGCGGCGTCCCGTTCGATCGCATGGCGGTCTTCCTCCACGCGCCGGGCGCGTACACGGCGCACCTCGAAGAGGCGTTCGACCGCGCGCGCATCCCGGCGTTCTTCGCGCGCGGCACCCGCCGGCCCCATCCCGCCGGCCGCGCGCTCCTCGCGCTCCTCGCCTGCGCCGCCGAGGGCCTCTCGGCGCGGCGCTTCGCCGAGTACCTCTCGCTCGCGCAGGTCCCCGAGCCGGCGGCGGCCCGCGACGGCTGGGCGCCGCCGGCCGACGACCTCGTCGCGCCGCTTCCGCTGGCGCCCGCCGCCGACGCCCCGCGCGTCGACCCGCCGTGCCACCCCGACGCGCGGGCGACCACGGACGGAACGCTCCGCGCGCCGTGGCGCTGGGAGCGGCTCATCGTCGACGCGGCGGTGATCGGCGGCCCCAGGCGGTGGGCCGAGCGGCTCGCGCACCTCGGGGCGGACCTCGAGCGGAGACGGGAGGCGGCGCTCGCCGACGAGGACGAGGCGCGCGCCGCCTTCTTCGCGCGGCAGCGCGCGGACCTCGCGCACCTCGCCGCGTTCGCCCTCCCCCTCGTCGAGCGCCTGGCGGCGCTGCCCGCGGCGGCGCGCTGGGGCGCGTGGCTCGAGCACCTGCGCGCGCTCGCGGACGCCGCGCTCCGCGAGCCCGAGCCCGTGCTCGCGACGCTCGCCGAGCTCGCCCCGATGGCGCCCGTCGGCCCCGTCGAGCTCGACGAGGTCCGCCTCGTCCTCGACCCGCGGCTGCGGGACCTCGCCGTCCCACCCGCGCGGCGGCGGTACGGCGCGGTCCTCGTCGCCCCGACGACCGCGGCGCGCGGGCTCGCCTTCGACGTCGTCTTCGTCCCGGGGCTCGCCGAGAAGCTCTTCCCCGGGAAGATCGTCGAGGACCCGATCCTCCCCGACGCCGCGCGCGCGGCGCTCGACGCGCCGCTGCTCACGACGCAGGACACGAAGGTCGCCGGCGAGCGCCTGGCGCTCCGGCTGCCCGTCGGCGCCGCCCGCCGCCGCGTCGTCCTCTCCTACCCGCGCCTCGACGTCGAGCAGGCGCGGCGGCGCGTGCCGTCGTTCTACGGCCTCGAGGCGCTCCGCGCCGCGGAGGGGACGCTCGCGGGCTTCGACGAGCTCGCCGCCCGCGCGGAGGAGGCGGCGGGCGGCCGGCTCGGCTGGCCGGCGCCTGACGACGCCGCGCAGGCCGTCGACGAGGCCGAGTACGACCTCGCGCTCCTCGCCCCGCTCGTCGGCGCGGACCCGGCGACGACGATCGGGACCGCGCACTACCTCCTCACCGCGAATCCGCATCTCGGCCGCGCGCTCCGCGCCCGCGCGCGGCGTTGGATCGCGCGGTGGACGCCGGCCGACGGCCTCGTCGACCCGGACGACGCCGCGCGCGCGGCGCTCGCGCGGCACGGGCTCGCCGCGCGCTCCTTCTCGCCGACCGCGCTCCAGCACTTCGCCGCCTGCCCGTACCGCTTCCTGCTCCAGGCCGTCCACCGCCTCGCGCCCCGCGAGGAGCCCGTCGCGCTCGAAACGCTCGACCCGCTCACGCGCGGCTCCCTCGTCCACGAGGCGCAGTTCGCGACGCTCACGGCGCTTCGCGACCGCGGGCTCCTGCCGCTCGCGCCCGCTCGCGAGGCGGAGGCGCTCGCCCTCCTCGACGCGGTCCTCGACGAGGTGGCGACGAGGTTCGCCGACGAGCACGCGCCGGCGATCCCGCGCGTCTGGGACGACGCCGTCGCCGGGATCCGCGCCGACCTCCGGGAGTGGCTCCGGCGGGAGGCGCGCGCGAGCGGCGGCTGGGCGCCGTGGCGGTTCGAGCTGGCCTTCGGCCTCCCGCGCGGCGAGCGCGGCCAGGCCGACCCGACGAGCATCCGGGACGCGGTCGTCGTCGAGGGAGGGCTTCGCCTGCGCGGCTCGATCGACCTCGTCGAGCGGCACCCGAGCGGCGTGCTCCGGGCGACGGACCACAAGACCGGCAAGGCGCGCACGAGGCCGGGCGTCGTGATCGGCGGCGGCGAGGTGCTCCAGCCCCTCCTCTACGCGCTCGCCTGCGAGCGGCTCCTGGACGAGCCCGTCGAGTCCGGACGCCTCTACTACTGCACCGCGGACGGCGGCTACGCCGAGCGGGTCGTCCCGCTCGACGACGCCGCGCGCGCGGCGGTCCGGGCGGTCGTCGCGACCGTCGGTACGGCGCTCGCCGAGGGCTTCCTCCCCGCGGCACCGCGCGAGGGCGCGTGCGCGTGGTGCGACTACCGCCCCGTGTGCGGGCCGTACGAGGAGCAGCGCGTGCGCGTCAAGCCGCCGGGCCGGCTCGCGGCGCTCGCGCGCCTCCGGGAGATGCCGTGACGCGGCTCGCCGACCAGGACGCTCGCGATCGGATCCGCGACGACCTCGGGTCGACGCTCGTCGTCGAGGCGGCGGCGGGCACGGGGAAGACGAGCGAGCTCGTGCGCCGGATGGTCGCCGTCGTCTCGGCGGGTCGCGCGCGGCTCGTCGAGATGGTCGCGGTGACGTTCACGGAGGCGGCGGCGGGGGAGATGAAGCTTCGTCTCCGGGCGCGGATCGAGGAGACGCGGCAGACCCCCGCGACGCCGGAGCCCGCCCGGGCGCGGCTCGGGCAGGCGCTCGCCGAGCTCGAGGAGGCGCGCATCGGGACGATCCACTCGCTCTGTGCCGACCTCCTCCGCGAGCATCCCGTCGAGGCGGGCGTCGACCCGGCCTTCGAGATCGCCGCGGACGACGTCGCGAGCGGGCTCTTCGAGCGTGCGTTCGACCGCTGGTTCGAGGAGCAGCTGGCCGAGCCCGGCGCCGGGGTCCGCCGCGTGCTCCGCCGCCGGACGCGGCACGACGAGGGGCCCCGCGCGCTGCTCCGCGCCGCCGCGTGGGAGCTCGCCGAGCGGCGTGACTTCCCGACGCCGTGGGCGCCGTCGCCCTTCGCCCGCGAAGCGGCGATCGACGCCATCCTCGAGGAAGCGGCGGCGCTCGCCGGCTTCGCGGCGGCGGGCGAGCCCGACGACTACTTCACGCAGTCGCTCGCCGCGATCGGCGCGTTCGTCGACGGGGTGCGCCGGCGCGAGGGCGTGCGCGGCGGGCGCGACTACGACGGCCTCGAGGCGGAGCTGGCGGACTTCGTGAGCGGGCGGCAGCGGCACTGGCGCTGGACGGGCTTCCGCCGCACGCGCGAGGGCTTCGACAAGCCGGCGCTCGTCGCGCGGCGCGACGCGCTCAAGGCCCGCATCGAGACGTTCCTGCGCGACGCGGGCGCCGATCTCGCGCCCCGCCTCCGGGAGGACCTCTGGCAGGTGGTCGAGCGCTACGGCGTGCTCAAGGAGCGCGCCGGCTGCCTCGACTTCGTCGACCTCCTCCTCCGCGCGCGCGACCTCGTCCGCGACCGCGCCGAGGTGCGCGCGGAGCTCCAGCGGCGCTTCACGCACCTCTTCGTCGACGAGTTCCAGGACACCGACCCGCTCCAGGCGGAGATCCTCCTCCTCCTCGCCGCCGACGATCCCGCCGAGACGGACTGGCGCCGGGTGCGGGTGCGTCCGGGGAAGCTCTTCGTGGTCGGCGACCCGAAGCAGTCGATCTACCGCTTCCGGCGCGCGGACGTCGCGCTGTACGAGGAGGTGAAGCGCCGCCTGCGCGCGTCGCCCGGCGCCGACGTCCTCCATCTCACGGTGAGCTTCCGGGCGGTGCCCGAGCTGCAGGAGGCGGTGAACGCCGCGTTCGCGCCCCGGATGGGGGACGGCGGCGCGTCCCAGGCGGGCTACGTCCCGCTCGCCCCGTTCCGTTCGGGCGTCGCGACGCAGCCCGTGCTCGTCGCCCTCCCCGTGCCCGCTCCGTACGGCGACTACGGGTCGATGGTCGACTGGCGCATCGAGGAGTCGCTGCCCGACGCCGTCGGCGCGTTCATCGACTGGCTCGTCCGGCGGAGCCGCTGGACCGTCACCGAGCGGGACCGCCCGGACGTCCGCGTCCCGATCGCGGCGCGCCACGTCTGCCTCCTCTTCCGGCGCTTCCGGTCGTGGGGCGACGACGTGACGCGCCCGTACGTGCGCGCCCTCGAGGCGCGCCGGCTCGGGCACGTGCTCGTCGGCGGCGGCTCGTTCCACCAGCGCGAGGAGATCGAGACGCTCCGGACCGCGCTCGAGGCGATCGAGCGGCCGGACGACGAGCTCATGGTGTTCGCGACGCTCCGGGGCCCCCTGTTCGCGCTCTCCGACGCGGCCCTCCTCGCCTTCCGCGGCGCGTACGAGCGGCTCCATCCGTTCCTCCCGCTCCCCGACGCCCTCCCGCCCCCGCTCGCCGACGTGGCCGCCGCGCTCGCGATCCTGCGCGACCTCCATCGCGGGCGGAACCACCGGCCGATCGGGGCCACGATCGGGCGGCTGCTCGCCGAGACGCGCGCGCACGCGGGATTCGCGATCTGGCCGACCGGCGAGCAGGCGCTCGCGAACGTCGGCCGCCTGATGGACCTCGCGCGGCGCGCCGAGCGCCGCGGCGTCGTGTCCTTCCGCGGCTTCGTCGAGCGGCTCGCGCGCGACGCCGAGCGCGGCGAGGCGAGCGAGGCGCCGATCGTCGAGGAGGGGACGGAGGGCGTCCGCATCATGACCGTCCATCGCGCGAAGGGCCTCGAGTTCCCGGTCGTCGTCCTCGCCGATCTCACCGCCAACGAGACGCCGCGCGAGCCGAGCCGGTGGGTCGACCCCGAGCGCCGGCTCTGCGCGATGCGCCTCTGCGGCGCCGCACCGCGCGAGCTCCTCGACCACGCGGACGAAGAGCGCGAACGCGAGCGGGAGGAGGCGACCCGCACGCTCTACGTCGCCGCGACGCGCGCGCGCGACCTCCTCGTCGTCCCGGCGCTGGGCGACGGCCCCTACCCCGAGGGGTGGCTGGCGGCGCTCTCGCCGGTCGTCTATCCCGACCCGGCCCGCGGCGGGCGGCCGGAGACGCGCACGCCGCCCGGGTGTCCGCCGTTTCCGAGCGACACGGTGACGGCCCGGCCCGAGCGCGTGCCCCGCCCGCATCACGCCGTCGCGCCCGGGCTCCACGTCCCCGAGGCCGGCACGCACCGCGTCGTCTGGTGGGACCCCGCGGCGCTCGAGCTCGGCGTCCGGGAGGCCGTCGGCCTCCGGCAGACGAAGCTCCTCGAGGTGGACGAGCGCGGGCTCCGCTCCGAGCAGGGCATCGCGGCGCACGGGGCGTGGCAGGCGGCCGGGCGGGCGACGCGCGCCGCCGCGGCGGCGCCGAGCCTCCGGGTGACGACGGCGACGGAGCACGCGGCGCGCGAGGGCGCGGCCGTCGACGTCGCGATCGCGGAGGTCGCGGTGCCGTCGGGGCGGCCCCACGGCACGCGGTTCGGGAGCCTCGTCCACGCCGTCCTCGCGACCGTCGCGCTCGACGCGGAGCCCGACGCCGTCGCGGCCGCGGCCGGCGTCCAGGCGCGCATCCTCGGCGCGACCGACGCCGAGGCGTCGGCGGCGGTCGACGCCGTCGTCGCGGCGCTCGGGCATCCGCTCCTCGTCCGCGCCGCGGAGGCCGCGCGCGCGGGATGCTGTCGGCGCGAGGTGCCGGTCACGCTCCGCCTCGACGACGGCACGCTCGTCGAAGGCGTCGTCGACGCGGCGTTCTGCGACGGCGGGACGTGGACCGTGATCGACTTCAAGACCGACGTCGAGATCGCGGGACGGCTCGAGGAGTACCGGCGGCAGGCGGCGCTCTACGCGCGTGCGGTGGCGGGCGCGACCGGCGCACCGGCGCGCGCGGTGCTGCTTCGCCTCTAGACGCGCACCGCGCCGCTCACACCGCGGTCGTCCGCGGGAGCTCCTCCTGCGCGTACGCGACGACGCGCTCGACGTAGCCCTGCGTCGACCGGGGCAGGAACTGCCGCACGTCCGCGAAGCGCGTCGGGTCGCCGCCCGCCGCGGCGGCCTTCGCCTGCGCGCGCGCGACCGCGCCCTCGCCGGCGTTGAACGCCGCGACGGCGAAGAGCCGCCGCTCGGTCTCGTCCGCGACCGGGACGGTCGCGAGGTTCCTCGCGAGCGTCGCCGCGCGACCGAAGATGTCGTGCAGATAGCCGAGGTAGCCGACGCCGAGGGCCACGTCGTCGGTGCCGGGCGGGCGCGCCACGGTGCCGGCGGCGATCTTCCGTCGCATCTCCGCCGCCGTCGCGCGCGTCACCTGGAAGGTCCCGACGGAGAGGCCGTCGGGGCTCCGCGCGGATGGATCGAGGCTCGACTCGGCGCGCGCGACGGCGACGGAGAGCGCCGGCTCGACGCCCGCCGTCGCGGCGGCGCGGCGGATCGCGGCTCTCAGCTGCCCCTTCGCGGCGTCCACCGGGCCGCTCCGTCCCGCGCGCGCACCGCGGGAGACCGCGGCCCCCGGCGCGGCGGCGTGCGGGCGGAAGACCGGCTGGCGCAGCGGGAGGCGGGAGGGCGTCGTGCGGGCGGGCGCGCGGAGGCGCCTCGTGGGTGCGACCGGCGCCGCCTTCCGCGTCTCGAGGATCTCCTGGAGGAGGTGGCGGAACCGATCCTCCCCGTGCGGCGGCGCCGGGTGCGGGCGGAGGCCGGGGAGCCCCGGGATCGGCGCGCCCCGGACGTCGTGCACGGTCGGCGTCACGCGGGCCCGGTGCTGCAACCCGGGTGCCACCGCGCGCCGCCGTCGGACGCGGACGCCCGGGCGTGGGAGGCGGCAACTTCTGCCGGCCCCGGCCGGGCGTTCCGCCTCGCGCGCCCCGGCGGGTCAAGCGGCCGACACGGGTGGCGGGGCCGGGCGCGTCGCGCTAAGCATCGACCAGGCCATGGAGAACGCGGAGCTTGCGCGGTGCTTCCGGGACCTCGCCGCGTACCTCGAGATGGACGACGTCCCGTTCAAGCCACGGGCCTACGAGAAGGCCGCGCACGCGATCGAGGGGTACGAGCGGCCGCTCGCGGAGGTGTACCGCGCCGGCGGCGTGAAGGCGCTCTGCGAGATCCCGGGCATCGGGACGTCGATGGCGGAGAAGCTCGCCGAGCTCCTCACGACCGGGCGCTGCGCCGTGCACGAGGAATACCGCCGCCGGATGCCCGTCGATCTCGCGGGGCTCACCGCGATCGAGGGCGTCGGGCCGAAGGCCGTGAAGGTCCTTTGGGAGCGGCTCGGCGTGCGGACCGTCGACGACCTGCGCGCCGCCGCGGAGGCCGGCAAGATCCGCGGCCTCCCGCACTTCGGCGAGCGGAGCGAGCAGCGCATCGCGAAGGGGCTCGCCGCCCTGGCGACGAGCGGGCAGCGGATGCCGCTCGCCGTCGTGCGACCCGTGGTCGAGGCGCTCGCCGCGCGCCTCGCGCACCTCGACGGTGTGGAGCGCGTCGCGGTCGCCGGCTCGATCCGGCGCCGGAAGGAGACCGTCGGCGACGCGGACGTGCTCGCCGTGGCGCGTCGCCCGGAGGCCGTCGTCGCGGCGTTCGCCGCGCTGGCGGAGGTGGCGCGCGTGCTCGGCAGCGGCGAGACCAAGTGCAGCGTCAAGCTCGCCTCCGGGTTCCAGGTGGACCTTCGCGTCGTGCCGGCCGAGAGCTTCGGTGCGGCGCTCCTCTACTTCACCGGCTCGAAGCCGCACAACGTCGCCCTCCGCCAGCTCGCGCTCAAGCACAAGCTCAAGCTGAACGAGTACGGGCTCTTCCGCGGCACGCGGCGGCTCGCGGGGCGGACCGAGGAGGAGGTCTACGCGCGGCTCGGCCTCGCCTGGATCCCGCCCGAGCTGCGCGAGGACGCGGGCGAGATCGAGGCCGCGCTCGCCGGCCGGCTCCCGCACCTCCTCGGGCCGGACGCCCTCCGCGGCGACCTCCAGACACAGACGGACTGGACCGACGGCGCCGACTCGATCGAGGCCATGGCGGACGCGGCGCGCGCGGCGGGGCTCGAGTACATCGCGATCACCGACCACACCGTGAGCCTCGCCATGACGCGCGGGTCGGACGCGAAGAAGCTCCGCCGCCAGATGCGCGAGATCGCGCGGCTCAACCGCAGCCGCGACGGCTTTCGGATCCTCTGCGGTGCGGAGGTGAACGTCCTGAAGGACGGGACGCTCGACATCGACGACGAAACGCTCGCCGCGCTCGACGTCGTCGGCGTCGCCGTCCATTCGCACTTCGATCTTCCCCGCGCGGAGATGACGGCGCGCATCGTCCGCGCGATCCGCAACCCGCACGCCGACATCCTCTTCCACCCGACGGGGCGCCTGATCGGCCGCCGCCCGCCCTACGACGTCGACCTCGACGCCGTCATCGCGGCGGCGAAGGAGACCGGCACGGTCCTCGAGCTGGACGCCTACCCCGACCGACTCGACCTGAAGGACGAGCACGTGCGGCGGGCGATCACCGCCGGCGTCCCGATCGTCATCGACTCCGACGCGCACAGCGTGAAGCACCTCGGCTTTCCCCGCGCGTACGGCGTCGACCAGGCGCGCCGCGCGTGGGCGACGGCCGACGACGTGCTCAACACGCGCCCCGTGGAGGCCTTCCTCGCGGGGCTGAAGGGCGGCCGCCGGCGGGCACGGCGCCGCGCGTGACCGCGCTCACGGGCCGGACTCGCAGTCGTCGAGCGCCTGCTCGCAATCGCCGAGGTCCGATTGGCACGAGGCGAGCGCGTCGGCGCACTCGCCGGGGGGAGGCTCGGGCGGCGCGGGCGACGTCGCCGCCGTCACGCTGCCGATCTCGGCGAGCGTACGGCCGTGCGGTCCGCGGAGCCGCGCGCCGTGCACGACCAGCATGTCGCCCTCCTGGAGCCCGAGCGACTCGGTCGCCTCACCCTCGCCGCCGCTCACGTCGACCGGGATGACGACGCGCCGGCGACGCCCGCCGTCGCGGAGCCGGAGCTCGAGCGTCACCCGCTCGTCGACGCCGACGCCCTGGGCGTCGTTCAGGTCCGTGACGGCGACGTGGACGGTCCCCTCCGCCCCCGCGATGGTGAGCGAGCCGCGGAGGTCGTGCTCACCCAGCCGTCGCGAGACGGGGACCAGGTCCGCCTCGAACGCGGCGGCCGGCGCACCCACGAGGAGCACGGCGAGGGCGAGGAACGAGCGCGCACACATGGGGCGCTCACTTCGCACGCCGGCGCCGCCGGGACCATCCGTGCGACGGGGGAGGACGCCGCCGTCCGGCGGGCGAGGAGAAAACGCGCCCGTCGGCCGCCGGGACGGCTACGGCGTGAGCTGCACGTCCTTGAAGCAGCCGGCCGTCTGCGCGGTCTGATTCGCGCAGCAGAGCCCGTCGGCCGCGCCCGCGGCGACGACCGCCGTCTCGGGCGGCGTCAGGTTCGGCGATCGAGCCGAGGTTCAGGCTGTGGTCGGGGCAGGTCGCGGGCGCGAGGTCGGAGAGCTGCGTGGCCCCGCGGGCGTCGACGATCGTCCGGCCGAGCTCGTTCCCGATCTCGACCCGCCGTGCCGCGCTGGTCCTCCACCGTGAGCGCCGGGGGCACGGCATCGGATCGAGCGCGCCGGCGCGAGCCGGCCAGGTGAGGGCGAGAGCGAGCGGGACGAGTGGGCGGCTCCAATTCGTCGTGCCAGGCGACGTGTTCCGTGCGCCGTGCTGACGGCCGCGCGGCGGCCCGGTCAACGAATCTCGATTCCCCTACGGACGTCGGCGCGAGAACGGATGTACGCCGCCGCGCAGCTGCGGCCGCACCTGCGCGGTGCCGATTTGCCTTCGGCGCCGACATGTACGACGCTTCGCCGCCGAGCCGAGCCGTGACGTTCCTCGACACTCCGGTGCCATGGTCCGCGGTCTTCGGTGACGACCGACCCGTCGAGGTCGAGATCGGCCCCGGCCGCGGCGAGACGATCCTCGCCTTCGCGGCCGCGCAGCCGGACGTCAACTTCTTCGGCGTCGAGCGGTCGGCGGGCGCGGCGGAGCGGATCATGGCGCGCGCGGCGGCCCGCCGGCTCACGAACGTGCGCGTGGTCGCCGGCGACGCGCAGCTGGTCGTGCGGGGCATCGCCGACGCGAGCGTCGCCGCCTATCACATCTACTTTCCGGACCCGTGGCCGAAGACCGGGCACCGGCGGCGCCGGCTCGGGCGCGGGACGCTCCCCCGGGAGATCGCGCGCACGCTCCGTCCGGGCGGGGCGGTGCACGTCGCGAGCGACCTCGCCGCCGTCCTCGGCGAGCTCGGGGCCGCCCTCGAAGACGCTGGCCTCGCGCGACGGCGGGGGGCGTGCGCCCCGGCGCGCCCGACGACGAGCTTCGAGCGCCGGTACGCGACGGCCGGCACGCACTACGCGCAGTTCGTGCGACCGGCCGGCTGAGCCGGGGCGCCGCTACGCGGGACGCCGCACGGCGCGCCGCTCGTGGCCGCGGAGGTCGGCGAGGAACGCCCGCGCCTGCGTCGCGATGCCCGCCGCGTCGAGCCCGTGCTTCGCGTAGAGCGCCTCGGCCGAACCGGACTCACCGAAGGTGTGGACCCCGTGGCGGCGAACCGGGATGCCGCTCTCGGCGAGCGCTTCACAGACCGCGCTGCCGAGGCCGCCGGTGACGGAATGGTCCTCGACGGTGAGGATCCCGCCCGTTCGTCCGCCCCAGGCTGCCAGCGCGGCACCGTCGATCGGCTTCAGCGTGTGCACGTTCAGCACCGCGACGTCGACGCCTTCCTTCGCGAGGGCGCCGGCGGCCGCGAGCGCGTTCCCGACGACCGCGCCGCTCGCGGCGATGGTGAGGTCGGTCCCCTCGCGGAGCACGACGGCCTTCCCGAACTCGAACCGGTAGCCGGGGGGGGACACGTCGGCGACCTTCTGCCGCGTGAGCCGGAGGTAGGCCGGTCCCTCGTGCGTCGCGAGGTGCTCGACCGCCTGCTCCGTCTCGGCCGCGTCGGCGGGCTGCACGACGACTACGTCGGGCAGCGTCCGCATGAGCCCGACGTCCTCGAGCCCCATCTGGCTGTAGCCGTCCTCGCCGATGCCGATGCCCGCGTGGGTGCCGACGAGCTTCACGTTAGCGCGGTTGTACGCGATCGACACGCGGATCTGCTCGAAGCGCCCGGCGAGAAAGCAGGCGAAGCTCGCCGCGAACGGAATCTTCCCGGCGAGGGCGAGGCCGGCGGCGACGCCGACCATGTTGCCCTCGGCGATCCCGAGCTCGAAGAAGCGTTCCGGATACCGGTCGCCGAACGCCCTCGTGTGGGTCGAGCTCGCGAGGTCGCCGTCGATGACGACGACGCGTGGGTCGGCACCGACACGCACGAGGGCGCGCCCGAACGCGACGCGAGTGGCCTCAGCCATGAGCTTCGATCTCCCGGAGGGCGCGCGCCGCCTCCTCCTGCGTCGGCGCCTTGCCGTGCCAGGCGGCGGTACCCTCCATGAACGAGACACCCTTCCCTTTCACGGTGTTCGCCACGATCATCCAGGGACCGCCGCCGGCGCCGGCCTCGTCGAGCGCGGCGAGCACCTGGCCGAGGTCGTTGCCGTCGGCGAGCACGCGCACCGTCCAGTTGAAGCTCCGCCACTTGTCGGCGAGCGGCTCGAGATCCATGATCTCGCGCACGGGCCCGTCGAGCTGGACCTTGTTGTAGTCGAGGATCGCGACCAGGTTCGCGGGCCGGTACTTCCCGGCCGCCATGGCGGCCTCCCACACCTGCCCGGCCTGCGTCTCGCCGTCGCCGAGCAGGCAGAAGACGCGGTACGGGTTCCCGTCGAGCCCGCTCGCGAGCGCCATCCCGAGCGCGATCGAGAGGCCCTGCCCGAGCGAGCCGGTCGCCGCCTCGACCCACGGGAGCGCGATGCGGTCCGGATGGCCCTGGAGGCGGCTGCCGAGCTTGCGGAGCGTCAGCAGCTCCTCCGGCGACAGCTCGCCCGCCTCGGCGAGCGCGGCGTAGACGATCGGCACGCCGTGGCCCTTCGAGATGATGAAGCGGTCGCGCTCGGGCCACGTCGGGTCGTGCGGCTTCCGCCGGAGCGTGTGGAAGAAGAGCGCGCCCACGATCTCCGCGGCGGAGAGCGACCCGCCGGGGTGACCCGAGCCCGCGGCGGCCAGCATGCGGATCACGTTCGCGCGCATCCGCTTGACGATCGGCTCGAGACGCGCGACCTCCGCCGCCTCCGCGCCGCCCACCCCGGCCCTCACGGCGTCGGGGGAGCTGCGTTCCACGCGATCGCGGCGGTCATCCCACCTTCCTCACGTCCACCATCCCCGGCGGCGGCTCGTCCGCCGGCGCCGGCGGCGTCGGCCCGAGCCCGCAGAAGGCCTCGTAGTCGATCAGGTGCCGGATCGTCGGCGCGTCGCCGCAGACGACGCAGTTCTCGTTGCGGCGGAGCTTCAGCACGCGGACCTCGCCGTCGAGCGTGTCGAAGTGCATCATCCGTCCGAGGAGCGGACGGCCGACGCCGAGAATCAGCTTGATGGCCTCGAGGGCCTGCACGCAGCCGACGAGCCCGGGAAGCACGCCGAGGACGCCCGCCTCGGCGCACGAGGGCACGGCGCCCGGCGGCGGCGGCTCGGGGAAGAGGCAGCGGTAGCAGGGTCCGAGCGGCGGGTGGAAGACGGTCGCCTGGCCTTCGAACTGCCAGATCGCGCCGTCGACCAGCGGCTTCCCGAGCATGACGCACGCGTCGTTCGCGAGGTAGCGCGTCGGGAAGTTGTCGCAGCCGTTCACGATGACGTCGAACGGCTCGAAGATGCGGAAGGCGTTCTCCGAGGAGAGGCGCTCGCGGAACTCGAGCACCTTCACGTCGGGGTTGAGCGCGTTGAGCGTCATCCGCGCCGACTCGGTCTTCGGCATGCCGATCCGGTCGTTCGTGTGGAGGATCTGGCGCTGGAGGTTCGAGAGGTCGACGACGTCCATGTCGACGAGCCCGATCGTGCCCACGCCGGCCGCGGCGAGGTAGAACGCGGCGGGCGAGCCGAGCCCGCCGGCGCCGATGCAGAGGACCTTCGCGTCGAGGAGCTTCGCCTGCCCCTTCTCGCCCACCTCGGAGAGGAGGAAGTGGCGGCTGTAGCGGATCTGCTGCTCGCTCGTGAACTGCCGCTCCGCCTCGATCGGGAGCCCCTTGTTCTTCCAGCTCGTGAAGCCGCCGGCGAGCGAGACCACGTTCGTGTAGCCGAGCTCCTTGAGCATGCGTCCGGCGAGGAGCGAGCGCGTGCCGCTCGCGCAGTACGCGACGACGGGCGCGTTCTTGTCCGGGAGCTTCTCCTCCACCTGGATCTCGAGGAAGCCGCGCGGGAGCGGGATGGCGCCCGGGATCGCTCCCTGGCGGATCTCCTCCTTCTCGCGCACGTCGAGGAGGACGGGCACCTCGCCCGCGTCGAGCCGTCGCTTCAGGTCCTCGACCGACGTCTCGGGCACGAGCTTTCGGGCCTCGTCGAGTATCTGCCTGTACGTTTTCGCCATGTCAGCCCTCGGCACCGTCGAAGAGGTTCATGCGGTACTCGAGCCAGCGCGCCACGCCGCGGGCGTAGCCCGGGGACACGAGCAGGCGCAGCGGGCCCAATATGCGCCACATGGGATACCGACGCGAGAGGGCCAGCGGATCCCGCGTGAGCCCGAGAAAGTGGCGGAGCTTGTCTGCGTCCGCGCGGCGGAGGAGTCCGCGGCGCCAGAGCGCGACGAGGATCACGCCGCCCTCGGCGGCTCGCCGGCCGCAGCGCGCTCCTCGTCGGCCGCGTAGGCACGCAGCATGTCGTCCAGCAACGCGTCGCGACCGCGTTCCTCGAGGACCTTCGAGCGGGCCATGAGGACCGCCTTCGTCTCGATGAAGTCGGTCCGGTCGTAGCCCCAGATGCGCGGGTGGACGTACGTGTCCATGCGGATCGCGTCGCACGGGCACGCCTCCACGCACATGCCGCAGTAGATGCACTGGAGCGTGTCGATCTCGTAGCGGACGGGATACTTCTCGACGTCCGGGTCGGGGTGCTCCCCAGCGACGATGTTGATGCACTTCGCGGGACACGCGGTCGCGCAGAGGAAGCACGCCGTGCACCGCACCGAGCCGTCGGGCTTGAGCGTGAGGCGGTGCGCGCCCCGGTAGCCCTCCGAGTAGACCTTCCGCTCCTCGGGATACTGCACCGTGACGGCCGCACGCCGCGCGCGCGCGAGGCCGAAGAGATGGAGCGTGTGGAGGGCGAGGTTCCGCACCCCGTGCCGGACGGTGACGGCGAGCCCGCCGAGGATCTGCGGAAGATAGAGGCGCTCGGCGAGCGTGAGGCGAGGGCGTCGGGTGACGATCATGCGCGGATTTTTCGCATCTTCTTCGGGCCGGTACGCCCTGTCAAGGCGACGGGGACGCTCGCCGGTCGGTCTGCATCGGTCCGCATGGCGAGCACGGACCCGGGAGCAGGGGGGAGTCCTCGCGGAGGCGAGCGCGCCACCAACCGCGACGGCCACGCTCGCATCGCAAGACGTGGTGGTGCACCTTGTCGTCTCCGCGAGGGCTCCCCCGTGCTCCCGCACGACGTCTTACGACCCACAGACCCTCCCGCGGCCAGCGCGCTCACTGCGCGCGCGGCGGCGTCCCGCTCGTCCGCAGCTCCTCGAGCCGAAACTCGACCACGTCGACGAGGCGCGCCGCCCGCTCGCCGAGCCCCGGGACCTCGAGCAGCGCCTGCTTGTCGATCGGCGGCAGGTCGAGCTGCTGCGCGAAGAAGTTGACGAACGTCTCGTCGTCCACGCTCGGCGCGAGGAGCGTCTGCGCGCTCGCGCCGATGCGCAGGCGCTCGAGGTAGCGACGCACGGCGGCGAGGATCCGCTCCCGCGCGTCGGGGGCGAGCGGCTCGGCGGTGGGTTCGCGCCATCGCACGGCGGCCGACCGATACGGAGCCGAGCCCACTTCGCGGACGACGTCGAACTCGCGCAGGCCGCGGAGCACGATGTTGAAACGCCCGTCGGGCAGCTCCTCGGTCCGCACCATCTCCCCGACCGTCCCCGTCGTGAAGATGGGCGGCGTCCCGTAGTAGTCGCGCCGCCAGTCGCCCCGGAGGAGCACCATCCCGATGAGCCGGGCGCCGCGCGCCGCGTCGCGCACCATGGCGCGATACCGGGGCTCGAAGACGTGGAGCGGGAGCGGCATGCGTGGAAAGAAGACGACGTTCGGCAGGGGGAAGAGCGGGATGACGTCGGGGAGCTTCACGCCGGCCGCTCCTCGCCGCGGCATCGACGGCAGTCGCCGTACACGATGAGCGCGTGCGCGCGCACGGCGTGTCCCGCCCGCAGCGCGGCCGCGACGCGCGCCGAGGCGTCCTCGGTGGCGAGGTCGTCGACCCGCCCGCACCGGTCGCAGACGAAGTGGTCGTGCGGCGTCGGCGTCGGGTCGTAGCGGGCGGCGCGGTCCGCGATCTGCGCGACGCCGATCGCGCCCTCGGCAACGAGCCGCTGGAGGTTGCGGTACACCGTTCCGAGGCTCACGCGCGGGAGGTCCGCGCGGACGCGGGCGAAGACGCGATCCGCGGTCGGATGCTCGACGCCCGACGCCCGCACCGCCGCGAGGACGAGCGCCCGCTGCCGCGTCCCGCGGCGCGCACCCCGCGGCCTAGACGCCATCGCGCACCCGGCGGAGGGCCCGGTCGGCCGCCGCGGCATCGGTGAGGTCGAGCGCGAGCGCGGCCCGGACGGGCTCGGGCAGCGTGGTCTCCGCGGCGTAGCTCGGATGCGTCGTCCGGAGGACGATCGGCGCGCCCTCCCCGAGCGCGGCGACGGCCGCGGCGGAGAGCGGGAAGCGGACGTACTGGACCGCGGAGAGCTTGTCGGCCCGCTGGCGTCCGGGCTCGAAGACGCCCGCGACCCGCGCGCCGCCCGCGAGAAGCTCCAGGTGCTCGTCGATGCCGATCAGGCGCTCGAGCTCCTCGCGGATGCGGGCCTGGTCCTCGATCTCGATGAGGAGCGTCGTCGAGAGCTCCCGCGGCCCCGGGAGGAGCTGGTTGTAGACCGCGAGCTCGGCGCGGATCGCATCCAGGTCCGTGATGTGCTCGACCCAGAGCATCTCCTGCGTCTGATACCAGACCGTCGCCCGGTCCTCGAACAGGATCGTCAGCCGATCGCCGAGCGCGACCCGCCGGGCCCGCTTGTGCTCGATGACCCGACGGCGGATCGCGTCGCGCTCGACCCCGTAGCGCTCGCGGCCGAGCACGTCCTCGAGACCGACGGGGCGCATCAGCGCGGCAGCTCCCGCCCCTCGTACGCCGCGAGGAGCGCCTCGACCGGATGATACACGCGCCGCCCCCGCGCCTCCGTGATCGCCAGCGCCGACAGCGGGCAGTCGGACACGAGGACGTCCGCGTCCCTCCGCTCGTCGAGATCGCGCCAGAGCGGCCGGGCGACCTTGCATGAGTCGTCCCAGAACTCATGCTTGAATCCCCACGTGCCGTCCATCCCCGTGCACCGCTCGAGGACGTCGACGCGCGTCCCCGGGACGAGGCGGAGGAGGTCGCGCGCCTTGAAGCCGATCTCCTGCACGCGGAGATGGCACGGCGCCTGGTACACGACGTGCCCGAGGCCGCGCGCGAAGCGCCGGTCGAGCTTCCCCTCGCCGTCGAGCCGGACGAGGTACTCGGCGAGGTCGAACACCCGGGCGGCGACGCGCTCGGCCTCGGGGCCGGGAACGAGGCGCGGATACTCGTGCTTCAGCATGCGGCTGCAGCTCGCGCCCGGCACGACCACGTCGTACCCGGCCTCGACCGCGGCGCCGAGAGCCGCGAGGTTCCGGCGCGCCCGCCGCACGGCACCCGCGACATCGCCCCCGTCGAGCGCCGGCATCCCGCAGCACACCTGCGGGGGGCAGGCGACCTCGATCCCGCTCCGCCAGAGGACGCGAACCGCGGCCTCCCCCGTCGCGGGCTCGTTGTACTCGACGGGCGTCGTCACGAAGAGCGCCACGCGGCCGTGGCGGCCGGCGTCCGCGGGCGGCGTCTGGCGCCGGAACCAGCGGCTGAAGCGGGGCGCGTAGGCGGGCAGCCGGCGCCGGCGGTCGATGCCGAGGAGATGCTCCATCGCCGCCCGGGCGAGGCGGTTCCGGTTCGCCCAGTTCGCGAGGCGCGGGAGCGTCGAGCCGAGGCGCCCGAGGAACTCCGGGTTGCCGAGGAGCCGCTCCCGAAGCGGTACCCCCGCGCGCGCCGCGCGCGCGATCTTGGCGTCGAGCATGAGGCGCGGGAAGTCGACCGCCCAGCGGTGCGGGGGCGTGTACGGACAGTGCGGGTAGCAGAGGTTGCAGCCGAAGCAGAGGTCGACGACGCGGGCGTCCTCGGCGGCGGTGAGCGCCGTCGCGTCGCCGTCGTGGCGCTCGTCGGCGACGTCGAGGAGCGCGTTGAAGGACGGGCAGAGGTTGTAGCAGCGCCGGCAGCCGGCGCAGATGTCGTAGACGCGCCGGGCCTCGGCGGCGAGGGCCGCCGGATCGAGCGATCCGGGCGGCCCCGCCGGCGACCCGGCGCCGGGCTCGGCGCTCACGGCCTCACTGGCCGAGGGTCTGGAGGCCCTTCGAGAACCGACCGGCGTGGGACTTCTCGGCCTTCGCCAGCGTCTCGAACCACTCGGCGATCTCCTCGAAGCCCTCGCTGCGCGCCGTCTTCGCGAACCCGGGATACATCTCGGTGAACTCGTAGGTCTCGCCCTCGACGGCGGACTTGAGGTTCTGCTCGGTCGTGCCGATCGGCACGCCGGTGCAGGGGTCGCCCGCCTCCTTCAGGAAGTCGAGGTGCCCGAACGCGTGGCCCGTCTCGGCTTCCGAGGTGTCGCGGAAGAGCCCGCCGATGTCGGGATAGCCCTCGATGTCCGCCCGGCGCGCAAAGTAGAGGTAGCGCCGATTCGCCTGCGACTCGCCGGCGAACGCGTGCTTCAGGTTGTCGTGCGTCTTCGTCCCCTTGATCGACTTCGCCATCCGTCCTCCTCGTGCGAGCGCGCGCGGCGCCCGCCCCTTCTGTCAGGAAGGGTTCCTATTACTGAATGGAGGCGGGGCCGGTCAATGAAACTCGAGGCGGAATTCGGCGCAGGTCGACCCGGGCGGACGGGGAGTCCCCGCCGGCCGACCTTCCGTCAACGGTGGTGACGTCGACCGTGGGCGAGCGTCAGAGCCCGAGCCCGCGGACGCTCGGACGCGCGCGGATACGGTCGATCCAGGACTGCACCGGCGCGAGCGCCGGCTCGAGCTCGATCCCGAGCCGCCCGAGGACCATGATGCGTGGCGCGAAGGCCGCGTCGGCGATCGTGAACTCCTTGCCGGCGAGGAACTCGTGCCCCGCGAGCCGATCACGGAGGAAGTAGAGAGCTCGCCGGAGCTCGTCCCGCGCCTGCTCGACGCGCTGCTGGTCGCGCTCGGCTTCGGGCTTGCGGAGCTGGGCGAGCAGCATCGTGGTCGGCGGGATGAACGAGTTGTCGCAGTAGTCCTCGAGCATCCGCACCCGCGCCTTGCCGCTCGAATCGTCGGGCATCAGGCTCGGCAGCGGGTACTCGTCCTCCAGATACTCGTTGATGATCGTGGAGTCGTAGACGACCTCGTCCTCGTCGAGCAGCACCGGCACCTTCCCGTACGGGTTCAAGCGGAGGAAATCCGGGAGCTTCTGCTCCTGCTTGCGCAGATCGACGAAGATCTTCTCGTATTCGAGGTCCTTTTCCGCCAGCACGACGCGCACCTTCTGACAGAACGGGCAATCGGGGTAATCGTAGAGCTTCAGCATCGCGACCGACCCTCCTTCCTCCTCGCACCTCCGCTGACCACCGGCGGGCACGCTAATGGAAAAGCCGGCC
>Ga0070741_10005296_pt1 | contig 28778 bp, 25 predicted proteins | sample Coa_R1_4_FD_66440 | JGI IMG/M metagenome (GOLD analysis project Ga0070741, IMG submission 66440) | Surface soil microbial communities from Centralia Pennsylvania, which are recovering from an underground coalmine fire - Coalmine... | ecosystem: Environmental > Terrestrial > Soil > Unclassified ... | reverse complement strand
GACCGGTTGGTCAGCGACTGCGAGGTGAAGAACGAGGTCGGATTGTCGAAGGCGCTATTGACCTTCTTGCCGGTCGCAAGGTGCTCTTGCGTCGTGGTCAGGTCCGCGGATGTGCGCTGCAGCGACAGCAGGTTCTGGCGGATGCCCGCGGTCAAGGTGATGTCAGACATAATCGTGTACCCTTCTGGTTACAGGCCGTACTGGCTTGCACTTGCTCCACGCGCCAGACCGACGAAGTAAGCTCCGGGTCGGCAGTTCACGATAATGGCTTGTTATCCTTAATCGGCGGTAAAGCGGCTATTAACGGCGAGTAAAGCACCTGCTGCAGGCGCGGCTCCGCTTTCTGCAAAGAAAAACGGCGGGGCTTTCGCCCCGCCGCCTTCTTCGGCCTGTTGCAGAAGTGTCTTATGGGAAGAGCTTGAGCACCGACTGTCTCGCCTGGTTGGCGATGGACAATGCGGAGATTTCGAGCTGCTGCTGGGTCTGCTCGGTCAGCAGGTTGGCGCTTTCCTGGTTCTGGTCGGCCGTCACCAGGTTGGCGGCGCCGGTCTGCAAGGTGTTGATCATGTTCTGCTCGAACGTCTGACGGGTCTGGATCGTCGACGCGTTCGTGCCGAACGTTTCGGTCTGGGTGCGCACCTTCGAGATCGCCGCGTTGATCGTGGTTTCGGTGCTGGAGATCGTCGTATTGGACTGGAAGCCACCCGCGGCGATCGCCGACAGGCCGAGGCCCGCCGAATTGAATGTGACGCCCGTGATGGTCAGCGAGCTGGTGCCGGTCTCGTTGAACAGGACCTTCAGATTGTCGCCGTTGAGCAGGTTGACGCCGTTGTACGAGGCGTCGCCGGCGAGCTGGTCGATCTGCGTCAAGAACGAGTTATAGTTCGACTGCAGCGTGGTGCGGGTGGTGCTGGTCGGGGTTTGGGCGGTGCTGGCGAGGCCGAACGCCGCCTGTTCGGCACCGGAAGCAGTGAAGCTGGTCGAGGTGCTGTTGCCGGTCAGGATAAGGTGTCCGGAACCGTCGTCGCTGGCGGTGACCGCGCTGCTCAGGCCGGCGGTGCCGTTGATGTCGGACTCGATGGTGCTTAGCGCGGCGCTGGCGGCGATTGAGACCGTGTAGGTCGTGCCGCCGGTGGCGATCAGGAGGTTGCCGGCGGCCAGCGTGTTGCCGGTGAGGCTCACGGTGCCGGTGTTGGAGGCGGCCGTGTCGAATCCGGACTGCTGGGCCTGCTGGGCGGTCGACAGCGCCTGCTCGAGCAGGCTGGTCAGGCCGGTGAGGCCGTTATTGGCCGCATCGAGCGTCTGTTGCGCCTGGCCGATCTGGTCAAGGAGCGCGCTCAGGTCGTTCGACCGGTTGGTCAGCGACTGCGAGGTGAAGAACGAGGTCGGATTGTCGAAGGCGGTGTTGACCTTCTTGCCGGTCGCAAGGTGCTCTTGCGTGGTGGTCAAGTCCGCCGACGTGCGCTGCAGCGACAGCAAGTTCTGCCGGATGCCCGCGGTCAAGGTGATGTCAGACATTTACGCATACCCTTTTGTTACAGGCCGTACTGGCTGCACTTGCTGTACGTGCCGTACCCGCGAGTGCTTGGTTCGATCAGCATGATCGAGTGGGTACGTTTTGCCGGTTTTCGTTTAAAGACGCGTAAAACCCCGGCCCGGCCGTGGTCCCGCCACATCGGCGCCAAATACGTGGCCCGCGTTCTTGTTACAATTCGCGCAGATACAACGAGAAATACCCGCTGTTGCCACAGGGATTTCGATCGATTTGGCGGTTTTCGGGTCGGCCCTTTAGTCTTTATTTACGTTGGTTGTTGTTAGTTTGCTAACCATATCGCGTCATTTGCTAACCTTAACTGGGAAGGGGCGCTTGCAAATGCCCGACCAAGCGTCATCCGCCAGCATCAATCTCTGCATCGCCACGCCGTGCTTCGGCGGGCAGATCGCGGTCCTGTACGCCACCTCGCTGTTCAACCTGCAAAAGGCGGTGCGGGCCTATCGCGGCTTCAATCTCAAGCTCCTGTTCAAGGACGGCGACGCGCTGATCACCCGGGCACGGGCGAGCCTGATCGCCCAGTTCCTCGAGGACCCGACGGCGACCCATCTGCTGTTCGTCGACGCCGATATCGGCTTCGAGCCCGAGCAGGTGCTGCGCCTCATACAATGCGGCGCCGACATGTGCGCCGCCATCTACCCGATCAAGCGCATGGACTGGGACCGCATCCGGTCGACGATCACGGCGGAACGACCCAATCCGGCGGCGGCGGCGTTGCGCTACGTGTTCGAGGTCGACGATCCGAACGCGGTGACGCAGCGGGCCGGGTTCGTGCGGGTACGCTATGCCGGGACCGGCTTTCTGATGATCCGGCGCGCCGCGATCGAGCAGATGTGCGCCCGCTACCCGCAGCTCAAATATCGGCGCGACCATTCGGTCGACGGCGCGGTGCCGAGCGACAGCCGCTTCGCGCTGTTCGAGTGCATGATCGCCGAGGACGGCACGTATCTCAGCGAAGACTTCGCGTTCTGCAAGCGCTGGACCGACATGGGCGGCGAGATCTGGGCGGATCTGAACAGCCGGCTCAACCACGTCGGCCCGATGACGTTCAGCGGGGATTTGGCTTCGCAATTCGCCGCGGCCTAGACGCGCGGCCGGAAAATCAGGCCAATAGGTTGACCAAAAAGCCGGCCGAGCCGTTGCTCGCCAGCAGGATTTCCGCCGTGCCGCCGGTCAACAGAGCCGGTGCCGCATTCTGCGCAAACGGTTTTGGGCTCGGACCTGCCGGCGCCGCGGTATTGCTGCTTTGCCCGGTGCTGCCGGTTGCCGACGTGCCGGCCGCGGCGCTGGTGCTGCCCGTGGTGCTCGGGGCAGTCGTCGCGGGCTGGAAGAAGGTGTTGCCGGTGCCGAATCCGAGTGCGGCTGCGGCGCTGCCGCCGATCGTGATGGTGTGCGACGTGTCGGTCGAGGCAACGTTCAGCTTGCCCTTGCCGTCGACCCAGGCGAACGCCTGCGCATGACCGGGGCTCGCATTGTTGATGGCCTTGATCAGGTCGCCGACGGTGTCGCTGCCGGTCGAGGTGTAGACCGTGGCGCCGATGCCGTCGCTGACGCTGAATGTGCCGCCCTTGATGATGTGAAACGTCTGCAGCGATGTGCTGCTGGAGAGCGGCACGGTGCCGGTGCCGGTGGCCGGCCCGGAAATCGAGCCGGTATCGCCTGGACCTGTAGCGGCCGATGTCGAGCCTGCGCCGGATGCGCCGGGTGAGCTGCTCGAACTCCCGGCCGATGTTCCCGTGGAGCCCTGCAGGGCGCTTTGCACCGCCGCCGACAGCGCGTTGTTGGTCCGGTTGAGCGCGGTCTGATTGGCGATGCTGGCCATGCCGCGCGCCAAATTAGTCATGGCGTCGCTCATGACCGACATGAGCGCGGCGCTCGACGCCTGGGCTTGGCTTCGCTGCGCGGAACGGGCCCAGAAGTTTTGATTCTGCTGCCAGAACGAGAGGCGGTTGATGCTCATGGGTCGGCCGTGATCGCCGCTGTATTAGCCGCAACGGGATTAACGGAGAGTATGCACCGGCCTGGTTTACCCGCGGTTAACCATGATGCCTGCACCGTCGCTTTTGAACTGCGCGAAGCAGCGATCAAAGCCGGGCGGCGGACGATGACCAGGCGGGCGGCAGTGTCGGTTCAAGACGGTCTCGCGCTGCATCAGCAAGGCCGCCTCGACGAAGCCGACCGCATTTACGGCCGCGTGCTCGCCGCCGACCCGCTGCACTTCGATGCATTGCATCTGTGCGGCGTGCTGCGCCACCAGCAAGGCCGCTCGGCCGAAGGCTTGCGTCTGGTCGCCGCAGCGCTGCGCGCAAAACCCGGCGCAGCGGATGCGCTGACCAATTACGGCGTCATCCTCGATGCGCTCAAGCGCCACGAGGAAGCGCTGGCGAGCTTCGACAAGGCTTTGGCGCTGCGCAGCGAGAGCGCGGCGCTGCATTACAATCGCGGCAATGCGTTGGCGCATCTTGGCCGCTATGCCGACGCGCTGGCGAGCTACGACCGCGCGCTGGCGTTGGCGCCGGGCCATGTCGATGCGCTCTACGGCCGCGGCAAGGTGCTGGGCGAGCTCAAGCGCCACGACGAAGCCGTTGCCGCCTACGACGGTGTGCTGGCGCTGCGGCCGCGCCACGGCGCGGCGCTCAACCAGCGCGGCAATGCGCTGATCGCGCTCGGCCGCCATGCCGAGGCGATCGGCACCTACGACGCGCTGCTGGCGCTCGATCCGCACCATGCCGAGGCGCACAACAACCGCAGCATCGCGCTCGGCGGCCTCGGCCGGTGGGCAGAGGCGCTGCAAAGCTGCGAGGCGGCGCTGGCGCTGCGCCCGGCCTATGCGGATGCGCACTGCAATCGCGGCAATGCGCTGTTCGCGCTGAACCGGTTCGACGACGCCGCGGCGAGCTTTTCCGCGGCGCTTGCGGCCGAGCCGCGCCGGACCGATGCGCTCAACAGCCTGGGCCTGAGCCTCTTTACCTTGCGCCGCCACGCCGAGGCGCTGGAAAAGTTCGATGCGGTGCTGGCGATCGATGCGAGGCACGCCGATGCCCTCAACAATCGCGGCGTCGTCCTCGCCAAGCTGCGGCGCCATGGCGAAGCGCTGGCGAGCTACGATGCGGCGCTCGCCGTCGCGCCCGGTCGCGCCGACATCGACGTCAATCGCGGCACCGCGCTGGTGGAGCTCGGCCGTGCCGATGAAGCCGTCGCGGCCTTCGACCGCGTGCTTGCCGCCGATCCCCGCAACGTCACGGCGCTGATCAACCGCGGCAACGCCCTGATCAAGGACAAGCGCTTTGGCGACGCGCTCGGCAGCTACGATCATGCGCTGGCGATCGATCCGGCGCACGCCGCGGCGCTGACCGATCGCGGCGTCGCGTTGGCCGAACTGGAACGCTTCGAGGAAGCGCTGGCGGCGCACGAAGCGGCGCTGCGTACCGATCCGCATATCGTCGCCGCCCATGTCAATCGCGGCAACGCCATGCTCAAGCTGGCCCGCATGGAGGAGGCGCTGGCGGGCTACACCGAAGCTTTGGCGCTGGAGCCGGACAACGCCGAGGCCAATTTCAACGGCTCGCTGGTGCGGCTTTGTCTCGGCGATTTCGCCGGCGGCTGGCCGCAATACGAATACCGCTGGAAGAAAAAAGATTTCATGTCGAGCGTGCCGGATTATCCGCGGCCGCTGTGGCGCGGCGATGCCGATCTGAACGGCAAGACCATCTTCTTGCTGGCCGAGCAGGGCCTGGGTGACAGCCTGCAATTCGTCCGCTACGTGCCGCTGGTCGCCGAACGCGGCGCCAAAGTCGTTCTCGGCGTGCAGAAGCCGCTGCGTGTTCTGGCGACGAGCGTGCCCGGCGTGTCGCTGGTGCGCACCGACGGCGAGCCGCTGCCGGATTTCGATACCTATTGTCCGCTGCTCAGCCTGCCGCTGGCGTTCGGCACCGAGCTCGCCACCATCCCGGCCAACATTCCTTATCTGCGGCCGCACGCCGAGCGCCTGGCGCAATGGCGGCCGCGCTTGCCGGACAATGGGCGGTTGCGTATCGGTATCTGCTGGGCCGGCAGCAATCAGCATCTCAACGATCGCAATCGTTCGATGCCGCTCGATCGCTTCGCCGCGCTGCTGTCGGTGCCGAACCTGGATTTTGTATGTATCCAGAAAGAGGTCAGCGCCGCCGATGCGGCGCTCCTCGAGCACCATGGCGTGCTGCAGCTTGGCCGCGAGTTCGGCGATTTCGCCGATACCGCTGCCGTCGTCGCCATGCTCGATTTACTGATCTCGGTCGATACGTCGGTCGCCCACCTCGCCGGCGCCATGGGCAAGGCCGTGGCGCTGCTGGTGCCGTTCTCGCCGGATTTTCGCTGGCTGATGCATCGCACCGACAGCCCCTGGTATCCGACCATGCGGCTGTTCCGGCAGACCGCGCTCGGCGACTGGTCCGAACCGCTCGCGAAGCTGCGCGCCGAGCTCGAGGACGTGGCGCGACGGCCGGGCAGGGCGGGGTAGCCCATTAGTCCATCCGCTCGTCCTCGCGAAAGCTGGGACCCAGAATTTTTGTGCAAGTCACTGGATTTCCGCTTTCGCGGGAATGAGCGGAGAAAATCACAGCATCTTGCTGATCGCCAGCGGCCTTGCGTGCTTGGGGTTCGGCGCGGTGGCGCGGCCGGTGGCGCTGTAGACTTGCGGCGAGGCTTTGCGCGCCATCTCGCCGGACAGCCGGCGCACGATGCCTTCCGAGACGCCGTGTGCGGTGGCGAGCACGATCATGTTCTTCTGCACCACGGTGCGGAATGCGTCCTGCACGCTTTGCAGCGCTGCGCAGCGCGCCGGCGCAGCGGCGCGCAACAGCTTGGCGTGGGCCTTGACGCGCTCGCCGGCGGTCAACAGCCGGCCGGTCAAGTCCTGCTTGGCCGGCGCCATGGCGGCAGCGTTGCGGATCTGGCCGGCACGCACCAGGGCGGTCTCCTCCGCCAACAAGGCGCTGAGCTTTTCAATGAGCGTGCCGAGCTCGCTGAGCGCGCTTTCAGCGTCCACGGGTGTCGTCATCGGTGTCATGATGCGATCCCCTGATGGCGCAGCAGCTCCTGATAAACGTGACCGGCGATGCCGATGCCGCCGGCCTTGGCGAAGGTCTTGGCGTACTGATCCGTCATGAACGAGCGCCACACCTTGAGCGCGCCGCTGCCGCCGAACGGACCGTCGCCGTTGATGCCGGTCTGCATCTGCTGAAACACGTTGTTCAAGAACATCGATTCGAAATCCTGGGCGGCCGCTTTGGCTTTGCCCTTGATCTTCATGTCATGGGTGAGCTGCGCAGTCTTGGCGTCGCCGAGCGACGACAGCGACAGACCGAGATCGGCGGCGCTGGTATTCATCACATCACCTCGATGTCGGCTTGGATGGCGCCGGCGGCCTTGATCGCCTGCAGGATGGCGATGAGGTCGCGCGGGCCGATGCCGAGCGCGTTGAGCCCGTCGACGATTTGTTGCAGCGATACGCCCTCGCGCACCAGCGCGAGCTTGCGGCCTTCTTCCTGGACGCCGACCTGGGTGCGCGGCACCGCCCGGGTGCGGCCGCGCGAGAACGGCGCCGGCTGGCTCACCTGTGGCGACTCTGAAATGCTGACGGTGAGGTTGCCCTGCGCCACCGCCACCGTGGAGACGCGCACGTCGCGGCCGATGACGATGACGCCGGAGCGTTCATCGATCACGATTTTCGCCGCTTCGTCCGGCTCGACCTGCAGCTGCTCGATGTCGGTGAGCATCGCCACGACGTTTTCCGGAAATTTCTTCGGCATCGTCAGCTGCACGGTCGACGGGTCGAGCGGCTCGGCGACCGGCGCGCCCATGTAATCGTTGACGGCGACGGCGATGCGCTTGGCCGTGGTGAAGTCGGGATTGCGCAGCGACAGCCGCAGGCGGCCGAGCGAGTTGAGGGCAAAATCGATCTCGCGCTCGATGATGGCGCCGTTCGGCATGCGGCCGACGGTCGGCACGCCCTTCGTGACCTTGGCGGCCTGGCCTTCGGCCTGGAAGCCGCCGATGGCGAGCGAGCCCTGCGCCACGGCGTAGACATTGCCGTCGGCGCCGAGCAGCGGCGTGACCAGAAGCGTGCCGCCTTCGAGGCTCTTGGCATCGCCCATGGCGGAGGCGGTGACGTCGATGCGGGTGCCCTGGGTGGCGAACGGCGGCAGGTTGGCGGTGACCATGACGGCGGCGACATTGCCGGTGCGAATCTGCTGGCCGCGGATGTTGACGCCGAGCCGTTCCAGCATGGCTTGCAGCGACTGCTTGGTGAACGGCGTGTTGTTGAGCGTGTCGCCGGTGCCGTTCAGCCCGACCACGAGGCCGTAGCCGATCAGCTGGTTCTGGCGGATGCCCTCGATGTTGGCGAGGTCCTTGATGCGCGAGGTGGCCGCCGCCGTGGATACGGCGCAGCCCAGCATCGCCAGCGCGGCGAGCGCGATTTTCAGCGTCCCTCTCATCTCTTGCTCCCCAAGAGTCGGACACCAACTGGGATGCCAGGACCGTGCCAAAGTATGGTTCCCCGCTAAGGCATTGATGAATTTGAGGATTGCTGTCGGGCGCCGCCGGCTTCGGCGAGCAGGGTCTGCCGCCGCGCGGCAAGAATTGCCGGCAGGTTTTACCGGCCGTTAACCATAAGCCGACACGTTATACATATGCGTATCACTGGACCGAACGGTACTGCCCTGGCCACCGCCCCCGCGGTGGCGCGGCGTTCCGCTGGCGGAACCTTCAGCGTCGGTGAGGGCGGGGCCGCGCCGGCGCCTAGCCCGGCGGTGGCGCTGCGCACCATCGGCGGCATCGATGCGCTGATCGCGCTGCAAGGCATCGAGGATCCTGTCGAGCGCCGCCGCCGCGCGGTGAAGAACGGCCGCCGCGCCCTCGACGCGCTCGACGAGGTCAAGCTCGGCCTGCTCGGCGGCAGCCTCGATCCGGCCACCATGCTACGGCTCAAGTCGGTGGCGGCGGACCTGAAGGAAGGCTCCGGCGACGAGCGGCTCGATGCGGTGATGGCCGAGATCGACCTGCGGGTCGCGGTCGAACTCGCCAAAGCCGGCATCAGCTAGCGCTGGCATGCCAGCCGCCTTGTTGTTGGACGCTAGCTAAATCGGCCTTTTTTAACAATGTGGCAGGGTCATGTTGCGCTGCAAACAAGCGGTGTAAGCACGCTCGTTTTTTCCTCAGCCGGCACGCTTCATTTTTATTGTCACTGTCATGGACGCTCGATATATAGGCCAGCCTCTTGGGGAGGCCCTTGCACAGTTGCGTGCGCGGAGTGAGGGCAGATGCAGCAGTCGGCTAAAAGCAAGAATGGTCGATCCGACGAAAAGTTCTATAAGAACGGCAATGGCAAGAGCGTTCCGGTGGAGCGCGAGCGCGGTTATCGGCCGACCGAAAAAGAGCCGTTCATGAACGAACGCCAGCGCGAGTATTTCCGCGGCAAGCTTTTGGCGTGGCGCGACGACATCCTGCGCGAGGCCAAGGAGACGCTGCAGCACCTCCAGGACGAGAGCCAGAATCACCCCGATCTTGCCGACCGCGCCTCCTCGGAAACCGACCGCGCCATCGAGCTGCGCGCCCGCGACCGCCAGCGCAAGCTCATTGCCAAGATCGACGCCGCGCTCGTCCGCATCGACGACGGCACCTATGGCTATTGCGAAGAAACCGGCGAGCCGATCGCGATCAAGCGTCTCGAAGCTCGGCCCATCGCCACGCTGTCGATCGAGGCCCAGGAGCGCCACGAGCGCCGCGAGCGGGTGTACCGGGAGGAGTAGCAAAGAGCGAATGGCGAATAGCGAGTGGAAGCATTCGCTATTCGCTATTCGCTATTCGCTATTCGCCATATCAGGGTTTGCACGAGCCTCGCGTCACGTCATCGCGCTTCACCAACAAAACCCTCCCGCAGCGCTTCAAGCCGTTGCAGCGCGGCGGGCGGTAGCGGGCCTCTTTCGACGGCGGCGAGCGCGTCCTCGAACTGTTGCGGCGCTGCGATCCCGACCAGGATCGTGCCGATCGCCGGGTGCGCCAGCGCAAAACGCGCGGCGGCTTCGGTCAGGCTGGTGGCAAAGCCTTCGGCGACGAGCGGCGCGAGACGGCTGCCGCGCGTTACGTCGGCTTCGTAGCTGAAGCTCGAGCCGATCGGCTCGGGCGGCGGGCTCGCGATCGCATGCCGCCATGCCGAGCCTGACAGTGCGCCGCCGGCGAGCACGCGGATGCCGACCACCCCGACGCCCGCCGCTTGCGTATGGTCGAACAGTTTGCCGTAGTCCTGCGCCGGATAGTTGGGCGGCAAAGCTTCGGCCGCCGATGGATTGAGCATGTTGTAGACCACCTGCGCGCTGTCGAAGAGGCGCGCGTCGATGACTTTTTGCAGCGCCGTTGTGTCGCCGACCGCGGTGAGGCCGAGAAAGCGCGTCTTGCCGGCGGCGCGCAGCTGCTCGAACGCCGGCACCACCTCGTCCAGCACCTGTTGGACGCTCAACGCTTCGCCGCCGCCGGTTTCGGTGATGGCGTTGTGCAGGTGAAAGATGTCGACGTGCTCGCGGCGCAGCCGCGTAAGACTGCCGTCAAGCGATTGCGTCACCGCGGCGGCGATGCGGCCGAAGTCGGCGCTCGGCAGCCGCACCTTGGTGCCGACGGCGATGTCGGCCGGTTTGAGCTTTTGCAGGATGCGTCCGAGGTTCTTTTCCGATTCGCCGTTGCCGTACTGCACGGCGGTGTCGAAGTAATTCACGCCGGCGCCGAGCGCGCGCGCCACGGTACGCTCCTGATCGGCGGCATCGCCGCGTACCATCAGTCCGCCGACCGCGCCGCAACCGAAGCCGAGCAGCGAAAGCCGCATGCCGGTGCGCCCGAACAGCCGTGTTTCCATCACTGTCGCTCCTTCGGCGCAGACTGCGCGTTCTCTTAGTTCTAAGAACGGCGTCCGAGGGACGCCTATGCTCTCCCCGGGGCGGAGAGACGGGCAGGGATACTCGAGGCGCGCGCGGCGGTGACGCGCAGTCGACGCCCTATGGGTATTTTTGGGCAAGCAGCTTCGCTATCAGATCGACCCACCTTTTCCGATCTGCCATGTCAGAGCTCACGCCGAACATTTTCTTGGTGACGTCCTCCAGTCGATCCTCGTCAGCAAGTGCGTTAAGTCCGCTGTTGTACCAATAGGATGCTGCGATAAGGAGCGATACGTTGGGATCGCTCATCAAGTCCGGATTGGCGACCAGATCGATTCCAATCTCTTTTGAAAAACGTTCATAATTCGTGCGGCCGGTAAACTGCAGAAAGCCCCGTCCGCGATACTTCCATCCATCGCCGCTGGCTTCCGGACCATTTCCCATTTTGTCGGCATAGGCCAGATTGAAAATCGCCTCCGGCTTATTGGCGTATTGCTCGGCTTTCTGTTCATTAAAAACATTCGGCCACACCCTCAGCAGTCGCGCCTTTGAATAATTGCCATTTTCCACCAGCACGAAAAAACCGCCGGTCTCCTGAGCAAGTTGGGCAAGAAACATCGACAATCGTTTTGGATTTTCATCGATGCCAAAGCCCTGGAGGAGATAGTTGCCGGTGCTGACAAGTGCGTTGACGTACGTCGGCAGGGCGTGGGGCGCAAAGGCGGTCACGAAATCGCGGTCGAGCCACAGCTTCGGGCGGGTCGTGCGATCGAAGCTCGGCAACAGCGAATTACCGCTGCCGCCGCTTTTTATGCGGTCCCGCTCGCGTTGAGCGTAATCCTTTACTTTATCCAGGTTCAGACCGTCGAGCAGCCCGATATCGGCGTAGAAGAGCAGACTGTTCGCGGAGTTGCTGGTGGCGAGGGCGCCCTTTATCAGCTCGTTGCTGAACTTCAAGCGCTCCAGGTTTATGGAGCCGAGGCTGACAGCGTTGGTCTTCGCGACGTCGAAGAATCCGCCCAGGTATGCAGCGCCGATCGTGGCGGCGGCCGAGATCACACCTGCGGCGAGGGGGATGAAAACTGTCTTCAAATCCCTGGTGGGGGCCGAAGACGATTCGTTGGCCGGGTTTCCGCCCATGGCTACCTCGGTTGTCTTCTCAGAAAACACGCGCCGCCGCCAGCGTATGCGAAATTGTCAGTTTGGCAATGGACTTTGCTTGCTCGGCGAAACACGTGTACCGCGACGATTTAGGCCGCCTCGCGGCCATTCGTGCATGGTCAATACGACTTCGGCATCCCCAGCACCTTCTCCGCGATAAAACAAAGAATGAGCTGCGGCGAGACCGGGGCGAGGCGCGGGATCAGGCTTTCGCGGAAGTAGCGCTCGACGTGGAATTCCTTGGCATAGCCGTAGCCGCCGTGGGTCAGCACCGCGGTCTCGCAGGCTTTGAAGCCGGCCTCTGCGCCCAGATATTTGGCGGCGTTGGCGGTCGGGCCGCTGGGCTGGCCGGCGTCGTACAAAGCGGCGGCCTTGAACACCATGAGCTCGGCGGCTTCGAGCGCCATCCAGCATTGCGCCAGCGGGTGCTGGATCGCCTGGTTCTGGCCGATCGGCCGGTCGAACACGACGCGCTCCTTGGCGTAGGCCGCGGCCTTGCGCAGCGCGGCGCGGCCGAGGCCGACCGCCTCGGCGCCGACCAGGATGCGCTCCGGATTCACGCCGTCGAGGATGTATTTGAAGCCAAGACCTTCGTCGCCGATGCGGTCCTCGACCGGCACTTCGAGGCCGTCGATGAACAGTTGATTTGAATCGACCGCGGCGCGGCCCATCTTTTCGATCTCGCGCACCTCGACGAAGCGGCGGTCGAGCGCGGTGTAGAACAGGCTCAAACCTTCGGTCGGTTTGCGCACCGCCTCGAGCGGCGTGGTGCGGGCGAGAATCAGCATCTTGTCGGCAATCTGCGCGGTCGAGATCCAGATTTTTGCGCCGTTGATGACGTAGCGGTCGCCGCGGCGTTCGGCGCGGGTCTGCAGCTTGGTCGTTTGCAGTCCGGCGTTGGGTTCGGTGACCGCGAAGCAGGCTTTGTCGTTGCCGGTGGCGATCGGCGGCAGCATGCGCTTTTTCTGCTCCTCGGTGCCGTACATCACGACCGGACTGAGACCGAAAATGTTCATGTGCACGGCCGACGCACCGGAGAAGCCGGCCCCGGAGCGGGCGATCGTCTCCATCATGATGGCGGCGTCGGCGATGCCGAGACCGGCGCCGCCAAAAGCCTCCGGAATGCAGACGCCGAGCCAGCCATCGGCCGCGAGCGCGCGGCGAAAGTCTTCGGGGAAATTTCCGTCGCGGTCGCGGGCGAGCCAATACTCGTCGCCGAAGCGCGCGCAGATTTTTTCCACGGCGTCGCGCAGCGACAGCTGCAGCTCGGAAAGGGCGAAATCGATGGCGGCGGCTCCCTACGGACTTTAACAATCTGTTTACCACGTTTGGTTACGGAGCGTTAAGGAGCGCAGCCGGAGTGCCGCATTGCGCAGGCTCAAACGCGAACCACAGCGCAAAACTCATACGGCGCTCGGGCTCTCGCTTTATATGAGCCGGCGCTTCGAAGAGGCGTTGGCGGCTTATGATTCCGGGCTTCGTCTCGCGCCCGACGATCCGGAGCTGCGCAACGGCCGCGGCGTGGCGCTCTTGGAATTGCGCCGGCCGGCCGAAGCGCGCGACGATTTCGAGCGGGCGCTGGCGGCCGATCCGGATTGCCTCGATGCGCTCGGCAACCTCGGCAACGCGCTGCTCAAGCTCAATCGGCCCGAAGAGGCGCTCGCCGCGTACGACCGGGCGCTGAAGATCGTACCGAACAACGCGCAGCTTCTGACCAACCGCGCGGTGGCGCTGCGCCGGCTCGACCGGCCGCAGGAGGCGCTGATGAGCGCGGCGCGGGCGCTGGCGGAAAAACCCGATTTCGCGCAGGCCCGTTTTGTCGCCGGCGTGGCGCGGCTCACGCTGGGCGATTTTGCCGCCGGCTGGCGCGGCTACGAGGCACGCTGGAGCGTCGGCACGCTCGCTTTGCAGCGGCGCGATTTTGCCGCGCCGCAGTGGCGCGGCACCGAGCCGTTTGCCGGCAAGACCATTCTGCTCCACGCCGAGCAGGGTTTCGGCGACGCCATTCAGTTCATGCGCTACGCGCCACTTGTCGCCGCGCGCGGCGCCCATGTGGTGCTGGAAGTGCGCCGCGAACTGATGCGGCTTGCCGCATCGCTGCTTGGCGTCGCCACGATGGTGGCGCACGGCGATGCGCTGCCGCCGTTCGATTATCACTGTCCGCTGTTCAGCCTGCCGCTCGCGTTCGCAACCCATGAGGCGACGATTCCGGCCGGCATTCCCTACCTACGGCCCGTGGAGGATGACGTTGCCGCATGGCGCGCGCGCCTGCCGCTGCGCCGGCCGCTCGTCGGGCTATGCTGGTCCGGCGAGCGCACGTACGACAACGATATCAATCGCTCGCTGACCCTGGCGACGCTGGCGCCGCTGATCGATGTGCCTGGCGCGCAGTTCGTCAGTCTGCAGCGCGACGTACGCGACGCGGACACGGCGCTCCTGGCGCGGCGGACCGACATCGTGGGGATTGGGCAGCAATTCACCGATTTCGCCGACACTGCGGCGGCGATCGCGGCGCTCGATCTGGTGATTTCGGTCGATACCGCGGTGGCGCATCTCGCCGGCGCCATTGGCAAGCCGCTCTTTTTGCTGTTGCCGTTTGCCGCCGATTTCCGCTGGCTGCGCGAACGTTGCGACAGCCCATGGTATCCGAGTGCACGCCTGTTCCGCCAACCGCGCTTCGGCGATTGGGCGAGCGTCGTGGAGGCGGTGCGAACGGAAGTGCAGCGACTCCTCAACGCAAATCCCCCCTCGTCATACGCCGGCTTGACCCGCGTATCCATGCAGACGGGCCGAATGGGATAGTGCTTCCGCTCGACAAGCTGAACGACCGCATGGATTGCCGGGCCTTCGCCCGCCGAAGGGTCCAATCGGACCTACGGTCCCAACTACCAGCTACGGCCCGCAGGCGGGTCAAGCCCGGCAATGACGTACTAAAAAATAGCGGCCTCCGGCGGGGAGCTGCCGGAGGCCGCGGTGACCGCCACCCGCCCGCGCGCGGCGGGACGGCGGGGGAGCTCAGGATTAGGCCATCAGTAATCGGTAATCAGAAGTCGCGGTGGACCACCGCTCTGCCTGATTACTGATTACCGACCACGGACTCCCGGTCAGAACGGCAACACCACATTCGTCACCTGCTGACCCCAGGGCGCCGTTTGAATGTTGGTGACCGTGCCGTTGCCGCCATAGGCGACGCGGGCCTCGGCGATCTTCGGCAGCGAGATGGTGTTGTCGCTCTCGATGTCCTCCGGCCGCGCCACGCCGGCGACAAGGAGGACGCGCTTTTCGGAATTGAGCCTGACTTCCTGCTTGCCTTCGATCACGAGATTGCCGTTCGGCAGCACCTGGGTGACCACGGCGGCGACGTTTGTCACCAACTGGTCCTGGCGATTGATCGTGCCGTTGCCGTTCATCTGGGTGTTGCCGTCGGCGGTCAGCAGCGACCCGGGCAGCACCGCCTTCGCCGGATTGGCGATGGCGTTGGCGCCGATGAAATTGGTGATCGCGGAATCTTCGGTGGTGCTGCGCTGGAGCTGGGTCTGACCCTGGAATTCGGCGGTGTCGTTGATGTTGACCTTGACGGTCAAAATGTCGCCGATCTGATGGGCGCGCTGGTCGTTGAAGAAGGCGCGCGAGCCGTTGCGCCACAGCGAATTTGGATTGTAGGAGGCCGGCTGCGGTGTCGGCATCGGCATCTGCACCGGCTTGTAGCCGGGCTCGCTGACCGGATTGCTCACCGGCGACAGCGGCGGCGTTTCGCCAAGGTGCTTTAACTGCTCGATCGTGGAGCATGAGGCGGAGGCGAGCGCGACGCTCGACAGCAGCGCACACCGTAACAGCATCACACGTTTGGACATTGCACGACCTTTCACTGGCTACCTTACGCGTTACGGCTTTGCCGGCGGCGCTGCGGCCGCGGCGGCGAGGTGAAGCGTCGCCGCCGCGACGGTGACTTTGCCGGGGCCACTGATCACGCCCTGCACGACACGCTTGGTCTGCACGTTGAGCACGCCGACGGTGTCGCCGAGCGCTCCTGGCTCCTGGGCCTGGCCGCGCAAGGTGAGCGTGATGCCGGGCGCCTGATAGATCAGCGTCACGGTCTCGTTGCGCGCCACGATCTCGGGCTTCACCAGATCGGTGGCGGCGAGCGGCTGGCCGGGCCGCAGCGGATGGCGCGCCGCAAGACCGATGGCGGCCGCCGGCTCGATGATGCCGCCAGTCTGCGCCTTCGGCCGCCGCAAGGTCGTGAGGTCGGCCGCTTGCAAGACCTCGCCGCGCTCGACCGGGCGGTCGACGGCGATGACGTCGACGGTTTCGATGGCCGTGCCGGTGAATCGCGGCGGCTGGCGATGCAGGATCGGGCTCGACGGCAGATCGAGCGTGATGTCGAAGCGGTTGCTGCGTGCATCGTAATTGAGCGCCAGCACCCGTAATTCGCCGGCAGCCTCGGCCTCGACCTGCATGGTGCGGACCGGGCGATCGAAGGTGAGCCCGATATGACGCGGCTCGCCGAGCCCGTATTGCCGCGACAGCGCTTCGGCGATGCGGTCGGAGATATCGTTGAGCGCGATGGTGCGGCTGGCGCGCGTCACGCTCACTTCGGCCACGCCACGGGTGTCGATGTCGATGAGCTGATACGGCCGGATCGCATTGACGATGCGGTCGGTCGGCACGGCGCCGGTGGTGCCGAGATCGGGGGCGCGGAAGATCGCGACATTGGCGACCGGCCCGGCATTCGCGACCAGGTCGCCGATGCGCACCAGATCGCCCTGAACGGTGACGCTGGCGCGCAGCGCCGGCCGTGCCGATTGCGCGGCGGCGCTGCCGGCGGCGGCGGCGAGAACGAACGCGAGCGCGAAGGCTGCGATGCGGTGGAATGTGGGCGTGCGGATCATGGCGAAGGCAATCCTGTTCAGCGCATCAGCTGCGAGGTGGTCTGCAGCATCTGGTCGGCGGCGCTGATCACCTTGGAATTCATCTCGTAGGCGCGTTGTGCGGCGATCAGATTGGAGATTTCCGTCACCGCCTCGACGTTGGACTGCTCGAGGCTGCCTTGCAGGAGGGTGCCGGCATTGTTGGTGCCCGGGACGCCGTCCTGGGGCGAGCCGGAGGCTGGCGTTGCGGTGAACAGGTTCGAGCCTTGGGCCTGCAGGCCGGCATCGTTGATGAAGGTGGTGAGCGTGATCTGACCGAGCACGGTGGAGGTCGTGCTGCCGGGCGGCGTCACCGAGACTTGGCCCTGCTGGTTGATGGTGAGCCCGGCCGAGTTCGGCGGAATGGTGATGGTCGGCTGCACCAGGTTGCCCTGGGCGGTGACGATGCGCCCCTGCGAGTCCATCTGGAACGAGCCGTCGCGGGTGTAGCTGAAGGTGCCGTCCGGCATCTGAATCTTGAACCAGCCGGAGCCCTGGATCGCGACGTCCAGCGTGTTGCCGGTCTGCGACAAGGTGCCTTGGGTCATCAGCCGCGGCGTGCCCACGGTCTTGACGCCGGAGCCGAGCTCGATGCCGACGGGGAGGATGTTGCCCTGGTCGGAGGCCTGCGCGCCGATGCGCTGGACGTGCTCGTAGAGCAGATCCTGAAATTCGGCGCGCTGGCTCTTGTAGCCGGTGGTCGTCATGTTGGCGATGTTGCCGGCGATGACCTGGACCTGCAGGTCCATCGCCGCCATTCCGGTCGCTGCGGTATCGAGCGCACGCATCGGACGTTCTCCTCAAGCTTCTCAGCGTCAGCCGGGCCGTTAGGCCGTGCCCGACGCCGGCACCTGCGACAGCTGGCTCAGCGCATTGCGGCGCTGCTCGCTCTGCTGCTGCAGCACGTTGGCGATGTCGGTGTAGGAGCGCGTGATCTGGATCATGCGCGAGATTTCGGCGAGCGAATTGACGTTGGATTTTTCGATCGAGCCCTGCAGCACGCGCGCGCCTTGCGGCGCCGGCGTGGCGTTGACGCCGGGCGGCGGCGCAAACACCGAGCCGCCGTCCTTCTGCAGCAGCTGGGGCTGATCGAAGCCGACCAGCTGCAGGCGGCCGCGCGGCGAGTCGGCCGTGTTGTTGCCCTCGCGCACGGTGATGATGCCGCTCGGGCTGATGATGACGTCGTGGTCGGTCGACTGGAAGGTGATCGGGCCGGAGTCGCCGAGCACCTGATAACCGTCGCTGGTGACGAGCTGGCCGGTGCCGTTGACGGAAAGCGCGCCGTTTCGGGTATAGCGCACGCCGCGCGGCGTCTGCACCGCGAGATAAGCGTTGCCGTCGATGGCGACGTCGAGCGGGCTGCCGGTGCGCTGCACCGCGCCCGGCGCAAAGTCGATCCAGGTGCCGCGGTCCTGAACGAAGTCGAGACGCCGGTCGCTGCCGGTGAACTGGTCGTCGCTCGCGTTCGGCATCAGAAATTGCGAGAACGCCAGATTGTCGGCCTTGTAGCCGGTGGTGTTGATGTTGGCGATGTTGTTGGCGACGATGTCGAGCTCGTGGCTGAGCGCCATCTGCCGCGACAAGCCGACGAGAAGGGCGTTCTCCATCGGATTCTCCCCATGTGGGCATGCTGGCGCGCGGTCGTGGCGGTGCCGGCAGGCCGTGTGCGTCTGCCGCGCGCTCTCCCAAGCCCGTGGCGACAGACGCTCCCGGTGCAGAAGCCGTGCCAAAGGGGAAAATCGCGCTAAATCAATGCGCTAGGTCGTAGGGCAGGCGCTGCACCGCGGGCAGAAAAAGCCGGAATTAACGCTTCCCCCGGCAAAAATTTCCGGCCCGAAGGGCGCGGGCAAGTTTCTGTTAACCATTCCTACCTAGCTTCGATTTCGCCCCGCAGTCAGTGCGGCGGCGAGCGCTCGCGGCGTCGGTTTTGCGTGCTCCTGCGTGCGCCTTTCACGCCAGCGGGAGCCGTCATGGCGACGAGCAAAAATCCAGCACCCGAAGCCGATAACGACGAAGCCGAAGGCGCCGAAGGCGCGCCGGCCGGGAAGGGCTTTTCGATCAAGGCTCTGCTGTCGCGCAAGCTCATCATCATGGCGGCCGGTGCGGTCGTGCTGCTGGGGGCGGTAGGCGGCGGCGCCTATCATTTCCTCGGCAGCCGCAGCGAGGCGGCGCCGGCCAGCAAGATCAAACCGCCGGTTTTCGTCGATCTGCCCGAGGTGCTGGTGAACCTGTCGTCGACCGGCAGCGACCGCACGCAGTATCTGAAAGTGAAAGTGGTCTTGGAAGTTCCTGACGAATCGATCAAAACTCAGATCCAGCCGCTGATGCCGCGGCTGATGGACACGTTCCAGACCTATCTGCGCGAATTGCGTGCGACCGATCTCGACGGTTCGGCGGGTCTGTACCGGCTCAAGGAAGAGCTGACGCGGCGCGTCAATGCCGCGATCGCCCCTGAGCGGATCAACGCCGTGTTGTTCAAGGAAATCGTGGTGCAGTGAGGCGTCGCCGGCCTGCTGGATTCCCGCTCGCGCGGGACTGAGCAGAACAAGGCCACTCGCGGAACGATCATTCGATGGCGCAGCCGAAAGACCAGATCGACCAGGACGCCCTCGCCGCCGAATGGGGCGTCGCGCTCGAGGCCGAGCAGCAGGATGCCGAGGCCGCGCAAGCGGCGCCGGCCGCCGCGGACGGCGAGGGCGGCGCCGAGGCCATGGCGGCGCAATGGGCCGCGATGGTCGACGACGGCCAGTTCCTGCCCAACACCAAGGGCGGTGCCGAACGCATTCTGACGCAAGAGGAAATCGATTCGCTGCTCGGCTTTTCGCTGGCCGACGTTTCGCTCAACGACAATTCCGGCATCCGCGCCATCATCGACTCGGCGATGGTGTCGTACGAACGCCTGCCGATGCTGGAAATCGTCTTCGACCGGCTGGTCCGGTTGATGACGACGAGTCTGCGCAATTTCACCTCCGACAACGTGGAAGTCTCGCTCGACCGCATCACCTCGGTGCGGTTCGGCGATTATCTCAATTCGATTCCGCTGCCTGCCATCCTGGCGGTGTTCAAGGCCGAGGAGTGGGAGAATTCCGGGCTGGTGACGGTGAATTCCAGCCTGATCTACTCGATCATCGACGTGCTGCTCGGCGGCCGCCGCGGCCAGACCGCGATCCGCATCGAGGGCCGGCCCTACACCACGATCGAGACCAATCTGGTCAAGCGCATGATCGAGGTGGTGCTGGCCGACGCCGAGCTTGCCTTCAAGCCGCTGTCGCCGGTGAAATTCAACATCGACCGGCTGGAGACCAATCCGCGGTTTGCCGCGATCTCGCGGCCCGCCAATGCGGCGATCCTGGTGCGGCTGCGCATCGACATGGAGGACCGCGGCGGCACCATCGAGTTGCTGCTGCCTTACGCCACCATCGAGCCGATCCGCGACGTGCTGTTGCAGATGTTCATGGGCGAAAAATTCGGCCGCGATCCGACCTGGGAAAACCATCTCGCCACCGAGATCGGCCTCGCGGAAATCGCAGTCGACGCCGTGCTTTACGAGGCGCGGCTGCCGCTCAAGAAGATGATGAAGCTCGACGTCGGCGACACCTTGATGCTCGATCTGAAAGCCGACGCGCAGGTGATCGTGCGTTGCGGCAACGTCACGCTCACCGAAGGGCGCATGGGCCGGGTCGGTGATCGCGTCGCCGTGCGCATCGCCAAACCGTTGCGCAAGCCGAACACGACTTTCGCGATGTTCGAAATGGCCGGCGGCTCCGGCAACCGGATGGAGGCATCATCATGACCAACGGCATGGGACTCATCATCGACGTGCTGGTTGCGATTTTGCTCATGTTCACCATCGCTTATTGCATGCTGCTGAACCGCCGGCTCAAGCTCCTTCGGGCCGACGAGGACGCGCTGCGCGGCACCATCGCCGAGCTCGTGACCGCGACCGAAATCGCCGAGCGCGCCATCGCCGGGCTCAAGCTCACGGCGCGGGAATGCGACGCCGGCTTGGGCGAACGCCTGGCGCGCGCCGAACGATTGTGCGCCGAGCTCGATCGGCGGCTCGCCGCCAGCAAGGACGTGGTCGGGCAACTGACCCAGATCGCGGTCGCCGGCCGGCGTGGCGGCGAGCCGGCCCCGGCGCCGCCGCAGCAGGACGCACAGGCGATCGCCGCCGCGGCGCAAGCGTTCAGCGAGCGGCTGCGCAGCAAGGTGCTCGGCATCGCTGCATGAGGCCCACACTCGATCTGTCATGGCCCGCGCAGGCGGGCCATCCAGTAGACACCGCATGAGTTGCTGAAATGCGGTGCCTGCATCCGAAGCAAACGACTACTGGATCATCCGCTTACGCGGATGATGACAGGGCATGAGTATGATCCGCTTCATTCGCGATCTGCGTCTTATTCCGATTGCGCTGATCGCAAGCGCTTGTCTGTTGGTCTTGAAGACGGCCGACCTTGTGCTCGATGGCAGTCAGTGGCTCGCCGGTGCGGCGGCGCCGGCGGGCGAGGGCGGCTCGGTCGTTCGCGTCGCGCCCGATGCGACGCAGCCGCCCGGTCAGACCGGGTCCTGGGCGCGGCAGATGTTCAACTTTCCGGACGGCTCCGGGGGCAGGTCCGCCATCGACACCGCGCCTTCGGCGACGGATCGGGCCAAGCTGCGGCGGGCGAATGCCGAGCGCGGCAATGACGACATCACCGGATCGATCGCCGGTGCGCCGGCGCCGGCGGAGGCCAAGACGGCAGAGCCCAAGACGGCAGCTCCCGCCAACGGCGCGGCCAAGGCCGAGCCGCCCAAAGCCGGGACCGGCGCCAAAGCGCCGCAGCCGCCGCCGGTCGACGGCCGCGTCATTTCGCTCGACGGCGCGGCGCTGCCGTCCGGCGCCGAGCGCGCCATCCTGGAGCGGCTGCAGCAGCGCCGCGAAGAGCTCGACACGCGCGCCCGCGAGCTCGACATCCGCGAAAACCTGATCAAGGCCGCCGAGCAGCGCATCGACGCGCATCTCGCCGAGGTCAAGGAGGTCGAGAGCCGCATCAAGGTCGAGACCGAGCAGAAAGACGAGGCTGAGGCCGCCCGCTTCAAAGGCCTCATCACGCTCTACGAGAACATGAAACCGCGCGACGCCGCCAAGATCTTCAACCGGCTCGACATGGAGGTGCTGATCAAAGTCGCCGCGCAGATCAATCCGCGCACCATGGCGGACATCATGGCGCAGATGTCGCCCGACGTCGCCGAGCACCTCACCGTCGAGCTCGCCAGCAAGGCGCAGGGGGGGCCGGCGAAGAACAGCCCCGCCGAACTGCCGAAGATCGAAGGCAAGCCGACCGGGCAGTAATCTCGCATGGCTGATTTCAAGAAAGATGCACTTTGCTCGATCCTGGAAACAGATCAGATAATTGCCGGAAAAGTTTGAAGCTCAGGTTCTGGTCAAACAGCAGCTTCATTTCGCAGTGGTCGTTACACGGCGCTCGCGATCGGCCGCGTAAGCGAGACAGGCGCGGATATCCTCTTCGGTTAATTCGGGATAGTCGGCGAGAATGTCCGCGTGCGACATTCCGGCGGCTAGCCCGCCCAACACGTCAGCCACGGCAATTCGCATGCCGCGAACGCAGGGACGCCCGCCGCGCTTGCCCGGTTCGATGGTAATAATGTCGCGGTAGTTCATCGGAACTCCGTCTCGGCCCTTTCACTATATCATTTGGGCGCCGATCGTGCAGCCGTCAGCCCGGCTGCGCGAGCAGGCGGGAGGGCAGAATCGTTCTCGGGACGGCTTTGAATTATAGTGGGGCTGGTGCGGGCCTCTAAGGCCCCACGTTCGGGAGATGGCCCATGTTCCTGCGCAATTATTGGTATGTTGCGGCGAGCGATACGGAGATCGGCCGAAAGCCGCTGGCGCGGATGATTCTGGGCGAGCCGGTGGTGTTGTTCCGCAGCGAAGCGGGCGCGCCGGTGGCGCTGGAGGACCGCTGCGCGCATCGCCATCTGCCGCTGTCCATGGGCAAGCTCGTCGGCGACACGCTGCAGTGCCATTACCACGGCCTGCGCTTTGCGACCGACGGCCGCTGCGTGCGCATTCCCGGCCAGGAGCACATTCCGCACGGCGCCAAGGTCAAGACTTATCCGGTGATCGAGCGCTACCATTGGGTCTGGATCTGGATGGGCGATCCGGCCCTGGCCGATCCGGCGCAGATCACCGATTTCCATTGGCTCGACGATCCGGATCATTGGGGCGCCAAGACCTCGTATCTGCACGTCGAGGCCAACTGGCAGCTCGTGGTCGACAATCTGCTCGACCTCACCCATCTGGCGTTCGTGCACGACACCACCATCGGCAATCTGGCGCTCGCCGAGCACGCCAAGGTCAACGTGGCGCGCGCGCCCAATAACGTCGTCATGACGCGCTGGATCATCGACCAGGCGCCGCCGCCCACGTTCCAGAAGGTCGGCGGTTTTGCCGGCAACGTCGACCGCTGGCAGATAATCGACTTCGTGCCGCCGGCGTTCCTGCGGCTCGACGTCGGCGCCACGCCGACCGGCACCGGCGCGCCCGAAGGCCGGCGCGTCGGCGGCATCGGCATGCGCAATCTCAACGCCATCACGCCGGAGACCGAGACCACCTCGCATTATTTCTGGGGCCAGGCCCACAATTTCGATGTCAAGAATCCCGACATGACCAACCGGATCTTCGAGCAGATCCGTACCGCGTTCCTGGAGGACGTGGCGGTATTCTCGGCGCAGCAGAGAAATCTGAACACTTTTGCCGATCCGCCGCATGTCGACATCAATGCCGACGCCGGCACGATCGCGGCGCGGCGCATCCTCAAGCGGCTCTACGACGAGGAGCAGGCGTCGCGGCAGGTCGCGGCGGAGTGACAAGGTCGGCGAATGGCGAGTAGCGAAATGGCGAATGGGGGCTAACTGTCCTCCGGCTGTTCGCTATTCGCCATTCGCATCATAAGTCTCTGTAATCCTTCGAAAAGACGTTAATCGGCCGTTAAACGCGCCGGCTTAGGGTCACACGCCTCCTTCGTGTACCGAGTCCCGTCATGGCGTGCGGCCGTGTTGCGTCAGTTTTCGCGAGCCTCGCCGCGGCGTCGTTGGCCGCCTTGTGCGCGCTGCGCCCGGCTTTCGCCGATCCGATCAGGACCGATCTGAGCGCGAGCGACGCCGGCGGTTATGCGCGCCTCGTCTTCAACATGGGCGAGTACGACGAGGCGCATGTCCGGCAGGCCGGCAATGTGCTGATCGTCAGTTTCAAGTCGCCGGTCGACGTGTCGGTCGAGCGGCTCGCCACCCAGCTGCCGGACTACATCGGCGGCGCCCGGCGCGATCCGGACGGCAAGGCGGTGCGGTTTGCGCTCAAGCGCCCGGTGACGGTCAACGCCATGAGCGCCGGCGAAAAATATTTCGTCGATCTGCTGCCCGACACTTGGAAGGGGCTGCCGCCCGGGCTGCCACAGGACGTGGTCGAAGCCCTGGCGCGCCGCGCCCGCGACGCCGAAAAACTTGCCGAGCGCGAGCGCCGGCTGGTGGCGCTGCAAAAGCTTCCGCCCGTGCACGTTCACGTCGCCACCCAGCCGACGTTTACCCGTTACGTGCTCGATGTGCCGGAGCAGGTCGCGGTCGCGGTCGAGCGCGGTGACAAGGCGGTGACGCTGACGTTCGAAGCGCCGGTCAAATTCGATCTCGGCGAGGCGGTGACGGCGCTGCCGGCGACCGTGAGCGCGATCGAGCCGCAAACGCACGAGCAAACGGCATCGCTGCGCTTCAGCCTCGCCGGCAAAACGGAAGTCCGCACCTTCCGCGACGACAGCGGTTATGTGGTCGATGTCGTCGATCCGAACGCCAAGCCGGCGCAAAACGCCGCGACATTGGCCCTGCCGCAGGACGCGCACCCGGCGCCCGCCGCCGCTGCGGCGGCGCCGTCTGCCGCGCCGCCGGCAAAGCCAGTGCAGGGAGCTCAGCCCAACCAACAGAGTGCGGCGAAACCAGCGCCTGCCGCTCCGGCTCCGGAGCCCGCGAAGCCCGCCGCCGCGGCGCCGGCACAGCCGGTCGACAAGCCGGCGACTCAGGCCGTGCCGCAGCAACCGAACGAGCAAGCTGCGCAAGCGCCAGCCGCGGCTGCGCAGCCGGCGACGAACAAGACGGCTCTCGCAACGCCCTCGCCAAATAATCTGCCCGCCGCTGCACCGGCGGCCAACGCCGCTGCTCCCGCCGAGGCGGCAAAAGCCGAGCCGCCGGCCAGCGCGGCCCCGCCAAATGTTGCGCCGCCAAGTGCTGCCCCGCCAAGTGCTGCCCCGCCAAGTGCTGCCCCGCCAGCTCCTGTCGCTGCCAAACCGGCCGCGGACGGCAACGCAGCGGCCGCCGCACCGTCGCGCAGCGCCGAGGCCAACGGCAAAGTCCCGGTCGCGTTGGCGCGCGACGGCGCCAATCTGAAAATCTCGTTCGAGTTCCTGGCGCCGACCGCTGCCGCCATGTTCCACCGCGCCGACATGTTGTGGCTGGTGTTCGATGCAAAGGCCGACATCGACCTCGAGGCGCTGCGCAACGAGGCAAGCCACACCATCCGCAGCGCCGAACTCATACGCGCGCCCGATGCCGACATCGTGCGCATCAAGCTCGACCGGCCGCATCTGTCGAGCGTCGCCGCCGACGGACCGGCCTGGACCGTCGAGATCGGCGACGCCGCGCACGAGCCGGCCCACGCGCTCGATCTGTCGCGCAATCTGGTCGGCCCCAGTCGCGCCAGCATCAGCATTGAGCTTGCAGCGGCCCATTCGCTGCATCGCCTCACCGATCCGGAAGCCGGCGACCAGCTCATCGTCGTCACCGCGCTGGCGCCGGTGCGCGGCCTCGTTCATGCGCAGGACTTCATCGAATTCCGCGCGCTCGCCTCGCAGCAGGGCGTGGCGATCGAGCCGCTCGCCGACGATCTCAACGTGGCGCTGGCGCCCGACAAGGTCGTGGTCAGCCGGCCCGCCGGGCTGACGCTGTCGAGCACGCTGCAGGCGCGATTGCGCGACAATGTGCTGCGGCCGCGCACCTTCGATGCGCAGGACTGGGGACAAGACCGCCACGCTCCGTACGTGAAGCGCGAATCGCACCTGATCGCCGAAGCCGCGGCGGCCCCGGCCAACAAGCGCGTCAAGCCGCGGCTCAATCTGGCCCGCTTCTATCTTGCCCGCGACATGTATGCCGAAGCCAAGGGCGTGCTCGACGTGGTGCTCAGTGAGAAACGGCCGACCTCCGAGGACATATCGGCGGTGGTGCTGCGTGCCATCGCCGAGATCATGATGAACCGGCCGCAGGCGGCGCTGAAGGATTTGGCCGATCCGGCGGTCGGCGACCAGCACGACGCGCCGCTGTGGCGGGCCATGGCGTTGGCGCGGCAGGGCCGCTGGGGCGAAGCGCGTGCCGGATTCAAGAATGCCGGCAGCGCCATCGCCACGCTGCCGGTCGAGCTGCAGCTCGTCGCGCTCAAGGACGAGCTGCGCGCCGCCATCGAGGTCGGCGACTTTGGCGACGCCGAAAACGCGCTCAACGATCTGCAGACCATCGGCATTCCGCGCGACATGCAGCCGGGGCTGGCGGTACTGATCGGCCGGCTCGACGAAGGCCTCGGCCGCAACGAGGACGCGCTCGGCTCCTATCGAACCGCCGCCGATTCCTGGGACCGCCCGGCCGCCGCGCAAGGCCGCTTGCGCGAGACCGAGCTGCGCTATTCGCTCGGCGATCTCAAGCGCAACGACGTGATCGCCGATCTCGAATCGCTGACCACGATCTGGCGCGGCGACGAGACCGAGATCGAGGCGCTCAAAGTTTTGGCGCGGCTCTATACCGAGGACGGCCGCTACCGCGACTCGTTCTACGTCATGCGCAGCGCCATGTCGGCGCATCCGGACTGGGACATGACGCGCAAGATCCAGGAGGAGGCGGCCAAGACCTTCGATTCGCTGTTCCTGGCCGGCAAGGGCGACACGATGTCGGCCATCGACGCGCTGTCGCTGTTCTACGATTTCCGCGAATTGACGCCGATCGGCAGCCGCGGCGACGAGATGATCCGCCGCCTCGCCGACCGGCTGGTATCAGTCGACCTGCTCGATCAGGCCGCCGATCTTCTGCAGTACCAGGTCGACAAGCGGCTGCAGGGCGCCGCGCGCGCCGAAGTGGCGACGCGGCTTGCCGTGATTTATCTGATGAACCGCAAGCCCGATCAGGCGCTGGCGGTGCTGCGTACGACGCGCCTTGCCGATCTGTCGGGCGAGCTGCGCAGCCAGCGGCTGCTGCTCGAAGGCCGCGCGCTGTCCGATCTCGGCCGCCATGAGTTCGCGCTCGAGGTGGTCTCCAACGTCCAGGGACCGGAGGCGATCCGGCTGCGCTCTGACATTTATTGGGGCGCGCGCCGGTGGCGGCAGGCCGCCGAGCAGATCGAGCTCCTTTACGGCGAGCGCTGGAAGCAGTGGCAGCCGCTGACCGACGTCGAACGCTCCGACATTCTGCGCGCCGAGATCGGCTATGCGCTCGCCGAGGACAAGCTCGGCCTGGAGCGCTTCCGCGACAAATACGCGGCCAAGATGGCGGGCACGCCGGATGCGCGCGCCTTCCAGGTGGTCTCGGCGCCGCTCGGCACCGGCGGCACGGACTTCCGCGCCATTGCGCATTCGGCGGCCGCCGCCGACACGCTCGACGATTTTCTGCGCGACATGAAGGCGCGCTATCGCGAATCCAGTCCGATGTCCGCCGGGCCCGCCGCCGCTGCGCCCGGACCGAGCGCGGCCGCGCCCGCAGCGCGTCCGGCGCCGCCAAAGGCTGCGGCCCCTGCTGCCGCGCCGGGACGCACCGCGCTGCGCTGAAGCGGCGACCTCGTCGACAGCGAACCACGCTTGCTGCGCAAATTTCGCTCGGGCACACTCGCGCTCTATTGCGTGGAGCAGCGTCACAATGAGCGTCATCGAGCAATCGGCCGGCCAATCCGACCTGACGACGATCCGCACCGACGTGGTCGGCAGCCTGTTGCGGCCGCCGCATCTGAAGGAAGCGCGGGCGCGGTTCGACGACGGCGCGATATCGGCCGAAGCATTGCGCGCGATCGAAGATGAGGCGGTGCGCGAGGCGGTGCGGCTGCAGGAGGACATCGGCCTCGACGTCGTGAGCGACGGCGAACTACGCCGGCTCAACTTTCAGGACAGCTTTGGCGGCTCGGTCGAAGGCTATGATGCCGCCCGCTCGACCCTGCATGTGTATGAACGGCGTGTCGAGGGTGCGGCGCCGGGGCAGCGTTGGGATATCCGCGAGATGCACGACGTCGGCACGGCAGTGTCGCATCGCCGCCCGGCCAAGGCGCGGCTGACGCTCGCCCACAATCTGCCGCTCGACGAGTATCGCGCCGTGGCGCCGATGGCGCGCAAGCCCGCCAAGGTGTCGCTGATCGGGCCGGACCGCATCGCGCAGCGCTTTGCCTACGAAAGCTCGACCGCGGTCTATCGCGACATGGACGATTTTGTCGGCGACGTGGTCGCGATCGAGCGGCAGATCGTGGCGAGCCTGGTCGAGGCGGGCTGCCGCTACGTGCAGATCGACGCGCCGGGCTTCACCGCCTACGTGGATGCGCCGTCGCTCGCGCAGATGCGGTCACGCGGCGAGGACCCGGAGCAGAATTTCGCCCGGTCGCTCAAAGCCGAGGCCGCGGTGGTGGCGAATTGTCCCGGCGTCACCTTCGGCATTCATCTGTGCCGCGGCAATCAGCGCAGTATGTGGCACCGCGACGGCGCCTATGACGCCATCGCCGAGCGGCTGTTCAACGAGCTGCCGCACCAGCGCTTCCTGCTCGAATACGACACCGCGCGCGCCGGCTCGTTCGAGCCGCTGCGCTTCGTGCCCAAGGGCAGGGTGGTGGTGCTCGGCCTCGTCAGCACCAAGGGACCGGAGCTGGAAAGCCTCGACACGCTCAAGCGGCGCGTCGACGACGCGAGCAAATTCCTGCCGCTCGATCAGCTCGCCATTTCACCGCAATGCGGCTTCGCCTCCGACGTGGTCGGCAACCTGCTCGGCCTCGACGACCAGAGACGCAAGCTCGAGCGCGTGGTCGAGACGGCGCGGGCGGTGTGGAGCTAGAGGCATCCGGCGCCCCGGGTCAGCGAGTGCTCAAGGTCCGCCGGCACTCGGCGACGCACAGGGAGCTGGCGCGGCAGCTTCGGTTCGGGCACGAGCGCACCGATTGCCAGCAGCGCCGCCAGATCGGCCGTCCTGCCA
>Ga0070741_10005295_pt1 | contig 28778 bp, 23 predicted proteins | sample Coa_R1_4_FD_66440 | JGI IMG/M metagenome (GOLD analysis project Ga0070741, IMG submission 66440) | Surface soil microbial communities from Centralia Pennsylvania, which are recovering from an underground coalmine fire - Coalmine... | ecosystem: Environmental > Terrestrial > Soil > Unclassified ... | reverse complement strand
CGACTTGCTGTTGCGAGCCTTTGAGGCTCAACGTGCCGCGCGCGACGTAGCGGCCGGGCGCCGTTTGCCGGATCTCCTGGCTGTGGAATTCCGCCTGCGGAAAGCGCTTGAGATCGAACCAGTCGGGCTCGCGAATCGCGTCGTTGATCTCGGTGCTGTTCATATCGACGCTGTCGAGCCGTACCGTAACATCGAGCTTGCCGTCGGCGGGCCGCGCCGGGTCGAAGCGCAGGCGTGTGTCGAACTGCTTGAAGGCGCCCGGCGCCGCCTCATTTTCATAACTCGCGCGAAACCCGAGGCGGCTGGCGGCCGGGTCCATTTTCCATTGCGCGGCGTGCGCGGACGCGGTGAGCGCGATGATCGAGGAGCCGAGTATCAGAGCGGAGCGGTTCATGGTCTTAGTCCTTTGCCGGGGAGCATCCGTACCAGCACGTCGTTGCGCTTGATGAAGTGGTGCCGGAGCGCGGCGGCGATGTGCACGGCAAGCACCAACGCCAGCACGAGGAAAAGAGCGAAATGCACTTGCTTCGCGATCGCCTCAACGCCTTTGTCGGCGGCGGCGATGGACGGCAGCGGAAACAGCCGGAAGACCCGGAACGGGATGCCGCCGGCCGAGTTGATGACCCAGCCGGACAGCGGTATCACGATCATCAGCACGTAAAGCAGGGCGTGACTGACGCCGGCGGCGATGCGCTCCGCGCGGGGCGTATCGGGCGGCAACGCCGGGGCGCGATTCAGCAAGCGCCACACGATGCGCACCAGCACCAACGTCAAAATAAGAATTCCGAACGACTTGTGCCAGACATAAAGCTCGATCTTGGTCGGCGACAACCGCCAAGTGACCGCGAGCCAGCCGAGCACGAACTGGTTAAAGATCAGCGCCGCGATCACCCAGTGCAATAACTTCGCGGGCGCGCCCCATGAACGATCCGTGTTGCGCAGCGCCGCGAACATCCTCAACCCGTCCGGCCCTCGCGCGTGCGCAGCACATCCTTCAGCTTGCCGCGCAGCGCGCGGATCAACGTTTCCGTCGTCGGCCAGTCGATGCAGGGGTCGGTCACGGACACGCCGTATTGAAGCTGCGACAGATCCTTGGGAATCGGCTGATTGCCGGCGTGCAGATTGCTTTCGAGCATCAGGCCGACGATCGAACGATTGCCCTCGATGATCTGATGCGCGCAATCTTCCGCCACCAGCGGTTGCAGCGCCGGATCTTTGTTGGAATTTCCATGCGAACAGTCGATAACGAGGTTGGACGACAGCCCGTGGCGCGCGAGCTCCCGCTCGCACACCGCGACGCTGACGGAATCGTAGTTCGGCCGCTCGCCTCCACCCCGCAGCACGATGTGCGCATGCGGGTTGCCGCGCGTGCGAAATACGGCGCATTGACCGTCCTGATTGATGCCAAGGAAATGGTGCGGCTGCGACACGGACTTGAGCGCATTGATCGCGACGGCGAGGCTGCCGTCGGTGCCGTTCTTGAAACCGACCGGCATCGACAGGCCGCTCGCCATTTCCCGATGCGTCTGCGACTCGGTCGTGCGCGCACCGATCGCCGACCAGGTCACGAGGTCCGAAAGATATTGCGGCGTGATCGGGTCGAGCGCCTCGGTGGCGGCCGGTACGCCTTGCTCGGCGAGATGCAGCAGCAGCTCGCGCGCGAGATGCAGGCCCTTCTCGATATGGAAGGAATCGTCCATAAACGGATCGTTAATAAGACCCTTCCATCCCACGGTCGTTCGCGGCTTCTCGAAGTAGACGCGCATGATGAGAAACAACGTGTCCGCGACCTCGTCGGCGAGCGTCTTCAGGCGCCGGCCGTATTCCTTGGCCGCGCGCACGTCATGGATTGAACAAGGCCCGAGCACCACGAACAGGCGCGCGTCCTCGCGCGCGAGGATGCGCCGCACGGTTTCGCGCCCGGCGAGCACCGTGCGTTCCGCACGCGCGGACAACGGCAGCGCCGCCTTGACTTGCTCCGGCGTCGGCAGCAGTTCCTGCGAAGCGACGTTGACGTTGTTGATCTGATTCAAAGAGCCGCCCTCGTAACTGTCATGGCAATTATACCGTGGCGAACTTGTATTGCCGCTGCTATTTTCTGTATCGTTACCGTCCTTCATGACAAACCCAGCTTACATCGTCGACGTCGGTTCCGAGACGTTTTCCAACAGCGTCCTGAAAGACTCCGCCAAGACTCCGGTATTGGTCGTCTATTGGTCGCCCAAAGTGAGTCCGAGCATGATGCTCGTGCCCCGCGTCATCCGGTTTACGACGCAATGCAACGGCCGTTTTCGGCTGGCGCTTTTCAACATCGACGACGCCGAGCCGTTCGCGCGCGAGCAGGGCATCACGCGGGTGCCCACCATCAGGCTGTACCGTGACGCCAAAGTCGTCGACACGCTGGAAAGCGACGATTCCGAAGCGGGCCTGCGCAGCTTTATCAGCAAGCACGTGCCATTGCGCGGCGCGAGCCGTCTTTATGCGGAAGCGGTGAAGGCCTACGGCGTCGGGGACTCCGACCGCGGGCTGCAGCTCGCCACCGAAGCGGCGTTGATGGAGCCCGACAACATCCAAACGCCGATCGACGTGGTGAAGCTTCTCGTCCTCGCCGGCCGCTTCGAGCAAGCGGAACAGCTGCTACGCGCCATGCCGCCGGCGGTGCGCGACGATCTCGAGCTGCGTAATCTCATGGCGCACCTGAGCTTCATACGCGTTTCACTGCATGCCCCGCCGCTCGGCAGCCTCGAGAGCACGATCAGCCGCGATCCCTCGAATCTCGACGCCCGCTACCAGCTGGCCGCGAGCAAAGTCGTGAAAAATGACTACGAAGGGGCGATGCAGCAGTTGCTGGAAATCGCCCGACGCAACCCGGGGTTTCGCGACAATGCCGGCCGCAACGGCCTGCTCGCGCTCTTTCATATGCTCGGCGACGAAGACGACCGCGTGCGGCGCTACCGTCCGCTCCTGCAGGAATCGATGCACTAGCGGCGCGGCCGGCGCGCGGTTCATGAAAATCTCACAGCCGACCGGCTGTAGAAACCGCCCTACGATGCGTAAACCGCCTCCCCCGGGGCACGTTATATTTGAGCCAACGACAGCACGAAAGGAGTACGCATGAAGCCATCTCGCCTCTCCGTTTTAATCTGCGCCATCACCGCGTTCGGCGTCGCCGCCTGCGCCACCGACAGCGCCGGCCGCCGCCAACCGATGACCGACACGCAACGCGGGGCCATCATCGGCGCCGCCACCGGCGCCGTGGTCGGGGGTCTCGCCTCGAAGAACAAGAAGAAAGGCATACTGATCGGCGCCGTCGGCGGCGGGCTCGCCGGTACCGCGGTGGGCGCATACATGGACAAGCAGAAACAGGATCTCGATAAAGTGCTCACGCCGGAACGCAATGCCGGCGCCATCCAGGTGGATAAGCTCCCGGGAGACATCGTACGCGTCACGATGACCGACCAGACGGCGTTCGATTTCGATTCCGCGCAGATCAAGCCCGGTTTCAACAGCACCATGGATAAGATCTCGGACGTCGTGAACCGTTACGGCAAAACGCACCTCACCGTCGTCGGCCACACCGACAATGTCGGCACGGAGCAATACAACCAGAGCCTGTCGCAACGCCGCGCCCAGGCCGTCTCGCAGTATTTCGGCAGCCACGGCGTGATTCCCGAACGCCTCGCCGCCGAGGGCCGCGGCGAAAGCGCGCCGCGCGCGAGCAACGCTACACCCGAGGGTCGTCGCCTGAATCGGCGCGTGGAAGTCTATATCGAGCCGATTGTGGCGGAATCGTAAAACTCAATCTGCCCGCGCGATACGGCGCGCGCGGGCAGATTGTTCGCGCGTTACCCTAATCGGTCTCTGAATTCTTTGCACGAGCAAAGAAAAGTCACTTGCCGTGGGTCAACCACCCACAAGCGCCCACGACGCGTTCTCACCCCGCCAAAAACCGCGGTGCGATCAGCAGGCCGATGAAGTTCTGAATGAAATGCATGACGATCGGCGCAATCAGGCTTCCGCGCCAAAAATAAACCAGCGCGAAGGCGACACCGATGACGCCGACGGCGACGACGCCGAGCGAACCCTGGTAAGCATGTCCGAGCGCGAATATCGCCGAGGACACAATGACCGCCAAGAACCGGTTGCCGGCGACCTGGGTGAAGCGCCGCAGCAGATAGCCGCGAAAAATCGTCTCCTCCGCGATTGCTACCACGACGAGCAATACCAGCGCCAGGAGATAATCGACGCCGACGCGCGGCAGCAAATAGGACGGCGGTTCCGACGGCGTCGGCAGACCAAGGGCGTTGAGGAGCCCTTCCAGCGTCGCGATACCGACAAACAACGGAATGAACAGCGCGACTCCTATCGCCGCTTCACGACCGAACTGCACGGCAGACCACCCGACGGCGGCCATGCCTTCACCGCTGCGCCACACGAAATACAGCGCCAGCGCCGTCAGGGCGACATCGTGAATAATCACCGCCACCGCGACGACGAGGAAGCTAAGATCTTCCGGGCGCGGACCCAGCGCGAGCCCTATCGAGGGCAACAGGATCAATAGAAATATGACGGTCTCGATGAAATAAACGCGCCGTTGGTTCATCGCTTCGCTCAGGGAACGCCATGCACACAGGACATGCATTGTGAGCAGTACCGGCGAACTTCGCCAGCACCGGGAGGGGACTACGACCGCGAGGGTTTTAACGCGGGCGCGAGGCGCATCTGCGATCCGGATGGCGTCAACACGGCCTCGAGCAGCGCGTCATGGATCCACAAGAAGCTCACCGGCGTCACCGACGTGACGGTGTACTTACGCGGTTTTAGGAATGAAACCGGGCTCGCCGCTTTTTCGCCGCCACCGGTAACGAGCAGCGTGCCGCCATCCGCCGCTTCGAGCGTCACGGTTCCCTCCAATAGGTACATATTCCACGCGTCTTTCATGCCGATATTGAGCAGACGAGCGCCGCCGGGCGCGGTGTAGATCAGCGCCTTCTCCGCGAGCAACGTCAGGCGGTCGTTGTCGAGGTCACGAAATTGCGTGAACGTGCGCAGCAATGCCGCATCCGCCGGACGATGCGGGCGCTCGAGCCATTGCTCCACTTGGTCGAAGCGATCGACCTGCTGCATTTGCTGCGCTGTTAGCAGCCGTTCACGAATACCGACTTCCAGTGTTTGGTGGCGCTCGTGGCGCTTATCGGCGTCGAAAAATTCCGCCGAGCCCGCCGCTTGGTCGCGCGTGACATAGTCCCGTTCCGTCAGCGTAAAGACGCCGGCGCGGCGCATGTCTTTGCGCACGATGAGCTGGTGCATGCGGCTCATGAGCTTGGCAACCGCGGGCGCATTGCGATGTCCGAGCGGAATCATCGGCATGAGGTTCAGGACTTCAATCACGGGAATCGGCGCACCCTCTGTCTCCGGCTGGCAATCCTGAAGAAAGGCGCCGCCATCATAGAGCAGGGGGCAATAAACAGGTTCGTCCGGGAGCCGTTCGTATCGGTACTCGATGAGTAATTCCAAGGCGCGGTAAATGCTTTTCTCGCGATTTTTTTTCTGGAATGCCGTCAACTCGCGCGTCGGGGGTCCGCTGACGGGGTAGACTTCACGTACCACCGACTGCTCCAGCAGAAATGTATCCGAGCCCCACGGGCGCTTTTCACTCGCCCGATAAATCACTCCCAGGCGATGCTTATCGTCGTGCGCATCGGCGCGGTGGGATGCGAGCAACTGGCGCACCTGCGCGCCGAGCGCCTCCGTCAGTTCCCGATCAGCTATAAACTCCTTGTCCTGCCCGTAGACGCCTAGCACGCCGTCTTCGGTGACGGCGTAGAGACCGACCACGTTGGAAAGCGTTTGTACAGCCGTCACGTTCCTCGCTTCCTTATAAGATGACCCGGTTCTCATAGGAGTGCGTGATCGTGAGATCACTCCTTATATAGAGTAATAGTAGTAGGGTGCATGAAGCATGCCAGTGGAAATCGGATAGGAGGCGCCTGCCTTTATTCCGTGAAAAAACAACGCCCGGCTAGCCGGGCGTCGAAAACCAGCACTTTTCGGAATGTCAGCGGGGTTGCGGCGTGACGCGGAGGTACGGCTTGACGGTCTTCCACCCGCTCGGAAATTTCTGGCGCGCCTGGTCGTCGGGGACCGAGGTGGGAATAATGACGTCCTCGCCCGGCTTCCAGTCGGCGGGCGTCGCGACATTGTGCTTCGCGGTCAGCTGCAGTGAATCGATGGCGCGGAGCACTTCATGGAAATTGCGCCCGGTGCTCATCGGATAGGTCAATATCAGCTTCACTTTTTTATCGGGACCGATAACGAACACGGATCGAACCGTGGCGTTGTCGGCGGCGGTACGACCCTTGGAGTCGCCGCTCGCGTTGGGATGAATCATTCCATACAGCTTCGACACCTTAAGATCCGTATCGCCGATCAACGGATAGTTCGGCGGCGCGCCGGTCGCGTCCCCGATGTCCTTCGCCCAGCGCCGGTGGTCATCCACGGGATCGACGCTCAAGCCAATCACTTTCACGTTGCGCTTGTCGAATTCCGGTTTGAGTTTCGCGACCGCGCCGAGCTCGGTGGTGCAGACCGGCGTGAAGTCCTTCGGATGCGAAAACAGTACGGCCCAGCTGTTGCCTATCCAATCGTGGAACCGAATGTGGCCTTCCGTGGTCTCCGCCTCGAAATCGGGCGCTGTATCACCAAGTTGTATAGCCATGAACCCCTCCTATCAAGAATAGTGGGCGAGCGGTCCGCCTTACGCCGCTCTCTGAGAATCGCGCAAATCTTACCATGTCGGCACGAGGGGGCAGCGCGAACGGAGCGAAGCTACTATACCGCGTGGCTATATAAATATTACGTGCGGCCGCCGCCGAACTCGCCTTGAAAACTAAACGGCATCGGACTTGGCTGGTTCGCCACACTCATGTTACCCGTGATCGACACGTTGATCCCCTTCGCCGCGCCGGACACCATGTCCTTGACGCGCTGCATCAACGAGAACACGTTGCTGACCAGATCGACTTCGATAATTCTCTCCCCATAAGGCGCGATCGTGACGGACTGCCGGCTCGCGCCGCGCCCCAACTCGACGTTGTTCAACAGCACCCGGTACGACAACCCGTCAATCGGCAATTCCCGCGGATTCGGATTCTCCACGCACAACGCCAGCGTGTAGCGCTGTTCGAATAATTGCACGTCGCGCAGCCGCAGATCGGAAAGATGCACGATAGGTTGTTCCATCGGCGCTTGGAAGGAATGGCAGGCGGACAACATGGCTATTACCAGCGCCGCTGTCACGGCTTTGCTGCTCGCGAGCTTTCGCATACCCATTTGTAAAGCGCACCGCGTGGGCAAGACAATCCGGGCGATGCCCCTATTTGCCCGGCTCGCCTTAACCACTACGCCGGGAAACCGCGGGACCGATACGGACCGGCGAAAGAGACTCGCGCCGCGACGATAGCGGCACTGCGCGGCGACGACTCATCGAACCGAGAGGCGTATAGTCGAAACCCATGACCGAACTCATGCGGCGCGTAAGCAGGAAGCTGCGGTAAGCGACTGCTTTTCGGCCGTTACGCCTGATGACATTACGGCGAAGAATGCGGCTCGCCGGAACACCTCGGGAACGAGGGTTGATATTGGCGCCGGCCGCCCGCATTAGTAGCCTATGATTTTACCGACCTCGCGGGACCACTATGCGTTACCGTCGCTTCATGTGGGCCGAAGCGCTCGAACTGCTCGATCGGGCGGAACGACTGCAGCGGCAATTCTTTCAGACTTCGGAATCTTCCGCCGGTCCCGCCTGGGAGCCGCCGGTCGATCTCTTCGAAACCGACACCGGGCTGGCGCTGCTGATCGCCCTTCCGGGCGTGCCGCCCGATCAAGTCCAGGTGAGCCTCGCTTGCGGGATGCTGCGGATCACGGGCTATCGCCCGTGGCCGGAAGAACTGCGTCGCGCGACGATCTGGCGGCTCGAAATTCCACACGGTCGATTCGAGCGCCGGCTCGAGCTGCCCTCGGGGTTGTACGAGTTGGCGCACCAAGAATTCATGCATGGCTGTATCGCGATTCATTTGCGACGCCTGTGAGCGTATACCATGGCTGCTGAAGACACTGCGAAAAAACCCGCCCTGACGCTACCGGATGACGCGCTCATCATCCTGCCCGTGCGCCATACGGTATTGTTTCCGGGCATGGTCCTGCCGTTGACGGTCGGCCGGCAGCGGTCGATCGCCGCCGCCCAGGAAGCGATGCGCAGCGAGCGGCCGATCGGGGTAATCCAGCAGCGCGACGCGGGCACCGATGCCCCCGGGCCGGATGATCTCCACACGGTCGGCACGATCGCGACGATTCTGCGCTACGTCACCTCGCCGGAAGGCACGCATCACGTCATCTGCCAAGGCCAGCGACGTTTCAGCGCCGTGGAATATCTCGAGGGTTATCCCTTCCTCGTCGCGCGCATTCGACCGATCGAGATTGCGGAGCCCGATACCAAGGAGATCGAGGCGCGCGTATTGCATCTGAAGCGGCAGGCCGTGGAAGCGCTCGAGCTGCTGCCGCAAGTGCCGGCCGAGCTCGGCGGCGCCATCGAGGTGACTGCCTCGGCGTCCGCGCTTGCCGATCTTATCGCGAGCTTCATGGACATCGATCCCGCGGAGAAACAGCAGCTGCTGGAGACGCTCGACGTGCGCGAGCGGCTCGAAAAAGTTTCGCGGCTCCTCGCGCATCGCATCGAGGTGTTGAAGCTGACGCAGGAAATCAGTCAGCAGACGAAGGAGTCGATGGATCAGCGGCAGCGCGAATTCCTGTTGCGCGAGCAGATGAAGACCATCCAGAAGGAGCTGGGCGAAACCGACGCCAAAGCCGCCGAGGTCGAGGAGCTCGCCAAGGCCATCGCCGACGCGAAAATGCCGAAGGAGGTCGAGGAGCAGGCGCAACGCGAGTTGAGCCGCCTGGAGCGCATGCCCGAAGGCGCCGGCGAGCATTCGATGATCCGCTCCTATCTCGACTGGCTGATCGCCCTGCCCTGGTCGGTGCTGAGCGAAGAGTCGATCGATATCGAACGGGCGCGCAAGGTGCTCGACGAGGATCATTACGGCCTCGAAAAGGTCAAGCGCCGCATTCTCGAGTATCTCGCCGTGCGCAAACTCAACCCGCAGGGCAAGAGCCCGATACTTTGCTTCGTCGGACCGCCCGGCGTCGGCAAGACCTCGCTCGGCCAATCGATCGCGCGGGCGACCGGGCGCAAGTTCGTGCGCGTCTCGCTCGGCGGCGTGCACGACGAAGCCGAGATCCGCGGTCATCGCCGGACCTACATCGGCGCGCTTCCCGGCAACGTCGTACAGGGCATCCGTAAGGCCGGCACGCGCAATCCGGTGTTCATGCTCGATGAGATGGACAAGCTCGGGATGGGTTTTCACGGCGACCCGAGCGCGGCGCTGCTCGAAGTGCTCGACCCCGAGCAGAATTCGACCTTTCGCGACAATTACCTCGCCGTGCCGTTCGATCTCTCGCGGGTCATGTTCATCGGCACCGCCAACATGCTCGATACGATCCCGGGACCGCTGCGCGATCGCATGGAGATCATCGACATCCCGGGTTATACCGAGGAAGAAAAGCTCCAGATCGCACGCCGCTATCTCGTACGCCGGCAGCTCGAAGCGAACGGCCTGAAACCCGAGCAGTGCGAAATCACCGACGAGGCGCTGCGGACCATCATCGGCGACTATACCCGCGAAGCCGGCGTGCGTAATCTCGAGCGCGAAATCGGCCGCGTGTTTCGTCACGTCGCGATGCGCGTCGCCGAAGGGGCGACGGACAAGATCCGCATCGATGCCGGCGATCTGCACGCGATCCTCGGGGCCAAGCGCTTCGAAAGTGAGGTGGCGCAACGCACGAGCATCCCCGGCGTCGCGACCGGCCTCGCCTGGACGCCGGTCGGCGGCGATATTCTCTTCATCGAGGCGTCGCGCGTACCGGGCAAGGGCAACCTGATCCTCACCGGGCAACTCGGCGATGTCATGAAGGAGAGCGCCCAAGCGGCGCTGTCGCTGGTAAAGAATCGCGCGCGCAGTTTCGGTCTGGAGCCGGAAATTTTCGAACGCAGCGACATCCACGTGCACGTGCCGGCCGGCGCGATTCCCAAAGACGGACCGAGCGCCGGCGTGGCGATGTTTATCGCGCTCGTGTCCTTGCTCACGGGACGGACGGTGCATGAAGACGTCGCGATGACGGGCGAAATCAGCCTGCGCGGGCTGGTCTTGCCGGTCGGCGGCATCAAGGAAAAAGTGCTGGCCGCCATGCGTGCGGGCATCAAGACGGTACTGCTGCCGGCGCGGAATCAGAAGGACCTGGAGGACGTGCCCGCCGCCGCGCGCGAGAAGCTCAAGTTCGTCTGGATCGACAAGGTGGACGAGGCTATCGCCAATGCGATCGGTGAAATCGGCAGCGCGCCGCGGGTACGCCCCCCGGAGCGGCGCGGCGAGAGGCCGTCAGCTCCTCCGTATCAGGCCTGAGTCCGCGGACCGGGCGATCGGCCGGTCCGCGTCGTCCTGCACCTCTCCACGATTGGCCGGATGGCCCGCCAATTCCGTCACCTAAACCTGCTTGATTTGCCCATCCGGCGCTTCCTTTTGGTAGATCGAGCGCACCGTATCGATCGTATCGGCCTCGATCGGCGTCTTGTCCTCGCGATAGCGCTTCACGCGGGCAAACCGCAGCGCCAGCCCGCCGGGGTATTGGGGACTCGCCTGGACGCCGTTCAGCGCGATTTCCACCACCAGCTCCGGGCGCACGTACACGGTATAAGCGTCTCTCGCGACGGCGAGGGTGAGCAGGCGCTCGGTCTGCCAGGCAAGCATCCGGTCCGTCATGCCCTTGAAGGTTTTTCCCAGCATCACGAATTGACCGCTCCTCGGGTCACGCGCGCCCAGGTGCAAATTGCTCAACCAACCCTGGCGCCGGCCGTTACCCCACTCTGCGGCGAGCACGACAAGGTCCAAAGTGTGCACCCCTTTGAGCTTGCGCCAACTGCTGCCGCGGTTTCCCGCTTCGTACGGCGCCTGCAGAGACTTTATCAGCAGTCCCTCGTGGCCGCGCGCCAACGCCTCGTCGAGGAACGCCGCCGCCACTTGCGGATCGCCGCTCACGCGGCGGGGGATCACCATCCCGGCCGGAAGAACCGACTGTAACGCCTGAAAACGCTCCCGCGCGGGTCGCGCGATCAGGTCCTCGCCTTCGCAATGCAGGCAATCGAAGAAGAACGCGGACAGCGGAAGCTCGGCGCGCAGCCGGTCGATATCCTGTTTGCGGCCGAAGCGGCGCATCGTGACCTGAAACGGCGACGGACGGCCGTCGGGCCGCAGCGCAATCGCCTCGCCATCCAGAATGACCCGCGATACCGGCAAACGGCGCACCGCGTCCGCCAATTCGGGCGCCGACGCCGTGACCTCGTTGAGGCGGCGCGTGTAGATCCGCACGTCACCATCGACCTTATGCACTTGGAGCCGCGCGCCGTCCAGCTTGTATTCCAGGGACGCCTCGCCGATCCGCGCCAGCGCCTCCTCGACATCGTCGGCAGGCTGGGCCAGCATCGGACGAATGGGCTGAAAAAGCTGCAAGCCGAACCGCTCGAGCGCCCTCTCACCTTCCAAGAGGGCGGCGCGCGCGACGCTCCCCAAGTCGCCCGCCACCATCATCGCCCGGCGAACCTCGTCGATCGGGACCTCCGCCGCGCGCGCCACGGCCTCGACCATGATCCCTTCCAGCGCGCCCTGCCGCAGCTCGCCCGTAAGCAGACGCAGCAGAAAGTCGCGCTCGGGAGCCGTGGCGCGCGCAAACAGGCCGCTCAAACGCTCGCGACGGGTCGCGCTCGATCCCTTTCCCGCCGTATCTGCCAGATGCGCAAACGCGCGATCGACTTCCTCCAGGGAAAGCGCGGATGGCAGCGCGGGCGCGTTCCGAGCCGCGCGCAGCAGCGCGCTCCCGATGCCGATGCGCCCCTGAGGCAGCCGGCCACTCAGGTAATACACGCCGATCGCTATTTCTTCGGGTGCCAGGCGGCGCAACCCGTCGCGCAGCAGCTCGATCTTTTCCAGCCGGCCGGCGGTGGCGCCGACGCGAGCGGAGATATTTACCAGCTCGGAGAGAAACATTGCGCGGTGGTCCGGGTCGCTGTTCTAACCTTCCGTGAATAAGACACCGGAATGCCGCCGCGCACCACTAGGAAGCCCACTGTTATCCGGCGCGGAAAGCAGGCGTCGGCATTTGCGGGGAACGCCACAATCGCCGTCTGGTCAAAATCAAGTGCAGCCGCCGCGGAAGCCGGAGCGTGAGCGCCAAGAATTGTCCCGGTTCCCGGTTAAGGGACGCTGCTGGTCGCTCCCGAGTGTTCTCCGGATGTTGATCTTGACTAATGCGTGTACGTATGTGCGAACGATTGCGAGCGACGTGCGTGCGCGCGGCAAAAAGCTATAATGAATCCTGCATGATGTGGGTGGCGGTGCCAACCAAAGCAGCGGTGCCGAACAATAACAACGGAGACCGGTAATGACGATGTAGCGACAACTAAACGACGAGGAACACACTATGCCTCAACAGACGTCTGCGTTCACCGACCTCATCGAGAAAGACCGCGCTACCCGCCAGACTCTCGACTGGCGCGGAACATTCCTCGAATACCTCGATAAGGTTAAGGCCGATCCCGACATCACCAAACTCGCACACGCCCGCATCTACGAGGCGATCACGCGGCAAGGCATCAAGGACATCGCCGAGTCCGACGACTCCAAGCTCAAGCGCCTCTTCGGCGACGAGCCTCTCAAGCTCTATCCGTTTTTCAACACCGAATTCTTCGGCATCGAGCGCACCATCGCGCAGCTCGTGCGTTATTTTCATTCCGCCTCGCTGCACGGCGAGGAAAGCCGCCAGGTGCTCTACCTCATGGGGCCGGTCGGCGCGGGCAAGAGTTCTCTAATCGAGCGCGTCAAACGCGGCCTGGAACAGAGCTCACCGGTATATGCGATCGACGGCTGTCCAATGGCCGAGGAGCCGCTGCACCTTATTCCCAAACAGCTGCGGCCGGAATTCGAGAAGACGCTCAACGTTCACGTCGAGGGCGAGTTGTGCCCGGTGTGCCGCTATCGGCTCAAAGAAGAATTCCACGGCCGTTACGAGGACATCCCGATCACGACCGTCGGTTTCTCGCGTCATGAGCGCCGCGGCATCGGCGTGGTTCCGCCGGTCGATCCCAACAACCAGGACACGTCGGTGCTGATCGGCTCCGTCGATATCTCCAAGCTCGACACTTTTTCCGAGGGCGATGCGCGCGCGCTCGACTTGAACGGCGCCTTCAACGTCGGCAACCGCGGCATTACCGAGTTCATCGAAGTCTTCAAGAACGAACCGGAGTATCTGCATACGATGATCACGGCGACGCAGGAGAAGTTCATTCCGGCGCCCGGCCGCCATGGCACGGTTTACGTCGACACCTGCATCGTCGCGCACTCGAACGAAGCCGAGTGGCAGCGCTTTCGCGGCGATCCGACGAATGAGGCGATCCTCGATCGCATCGTCGTTGTTAAGGTACCGTATAACCTGCGGCTGTCCGAGGAGATCAAGATCTACCAGAAGCTCCTCGGTCTCTCCGACTTTCGCGCGCACATCGCGCCGCACACGCTCGAGTTCGCCGCGCTGTTCGCGATCCTGTCGCGCCTCGAGCCGACCAACAAGTGCGACCTGATGACGAAGCTCAAGCTCTACAACAGCGAGGAAGTGGTCGAGAAAGGCAAGACCGCGCGTACCAACGTGCGCGAGCTGCAGGAGGACACGCGGCGCGAGGGCATGTTCGGCATCAGCCCGCGCTTCATCATGAAGGCGATCGACAACGCGCTCGCCGAAAATCCCCAGGGCATCACGCCGGTCAGCGTGCGCGAATCGCTGATCCGCATGGTGAAGGCCGCCGACATCGCGGACGACGCGAAGAAGCAGTACCTGGAATTCCTGCAGGACACGCTGCACAAGGTGTACCTCGAAACCCTCGAGAAGGAAATCACCAAGGCGTTCGTGTACTCCTTCGAGGAGCAGGCGGAAACGCTGTTCCAGAATTATCTCGACCACGCCGAAGCCTACGTGAACAAGACGCGGGTGAAGGATCGCAATACCGGCGAGGAATTGCAGTCGGACGAGGGGTTCCTGAAGTCGGTGGAAGAGCAAATCGCCGTGGTCGGGTCCTCGGCGCAGGGTTTCCGGCAGGAAGTCATGGCGTACCTGTGGGCCAAGAGCCGGCGCGGGGAAAGAGTCAGCTACAAGTCCTACGAACCGCTGAAGGAGGCGATCGAGCGCAAGCTGATGAATTCCGTGCGCGAGATGAGCCGCGTCATCACCAAGGCGCGCACGCGCGACGAGGAGCAGATCAAGAAGTACAGCGACTTGGTGAAAGGACTGCTGGAGCGGGGCTACACCGAATATTCAGCGGAAGTTATTCTCAAGTACGCGGCCAACAACCTGTGGAAGGACTGAACGCCGAACCCGCATCATGCAAAAGTCGATATTCCGCCCGTATGTAGAGTCGGAAACGCTGCGCTCCGACCGCAGCGCGCGGGACCGCTCGCGCCATCGCCAAAAGGTGCGCGAGTCGATCCGCGAGAACATCGCCGACATCATCGCCGAGGAGTCGATCATCGGTCAAAGCCGCGACAAGATCGTCAAGATCCCGATCCGCGGCCTGCGGGAGTACCGCTTCATCTACGGCGACGACGCGCCGGGCGTCGGCACCGGCACCGGCGACACCAAGCCGGGGCAAGTCATCGGCGAATCGGAACAGGAGGGCCAGGCGCAGGGCGGCCCCGGGCAGAAACCCGGCGTCGATTACTACGAGACCGACATCACCCTCGAAGAGCTGATCGACATCATGTTCGAGGATCTCGACCTGCCCAACCTCGAGCGCAAGAACCTGCGCCAGATTCAGGTCGAAGCGACGCGCAAGCGCAAGGGCTTCCGCAAGGCGGGCGTGCGCGCGCATCTCGACAAGCGGCGCACCGCGATCGCGCGCATCCGCCGCGCCATCGCCTCCCACTCCACGCACCTCGAGACCACCGACGACACGCGCTTCCCGTTCCATCGGGACGATTTGAAATATCGCCGGCTGGTGCGCGACATACGCCCGCAATCGAACGCGGTGGTGCTTTGCATCATGGATACGTCGGGCTCGATGGATACCATGAAGAAATATCTCGCGCGCAGTTTCTTCTTTCTGCTGCATCGCTTCGTGAAAACCCGCTACCAGCACGTGGAGGTGGTGTTCATCGCGCACGACGCCCAGGCGCGCGAGGTCAGCGAAGATGAATTTTTCAGCAAGGGAGAATCGGGCGGCACCATGATCTCCTCCGGCTATCACAAGGCGCTCGAGATCGTGCAGGCGCGTTACCATCCGTCGCACTGGAACATCTACGCCTTCCACTGCTCCGACGGCGACAACTGGACCGAGGACAACGCCCAGGCCGTCAAGGCGGCCGAGGAGCTCTGCGCCATCTGCAATCTGTTCGGCTACGGCGAGATCAAGCCGCTCAACTCCGGCTCCTACGGCAATTCCCTGCTCGAGGTGTTCGACCAGATCCACGCGCCGAACTTCTTGAGCACGGTCATCGAAAGCAAGAACGACATCTGGCCGAGCTTCAAGGAGTTCCTCACGCACGAACGCCCGGTCGAAGCGGCGGCGTCCTGATCATGGGACGCGCCTGGACCACCCCCGATCTCGAACAGTGGGACGAGCGCATCCGCGCCAAGGCGCAGGAGCTCGGCTTGAGCTGCTTCCCGCAGGAATTCGAAGTCTGCGATCAGGAACACATGCTCGGCTACATGGCCTATCACGGCATGCCCGCACAGTATCCACACTGGTCCTTCGGCAAGGCTTACGAGAAACTCAAGACGCTCTACCAATACGGATTGTCCGGCCTGCCGTACGAGATGGTGATCAACGCGAACCCCTCGCTCGCGTATCTCATGCGCGACAATTCGTTGTGCCTGCAGTTACTGACCATCGCGCACGTTTACGGACACAACGATTTTTTCCGCAACAACTACATGTTTCGGGACACCCGGCCGGAGCTCACCATCGGGTTGTTCAAGCTGCATGCCGATCGCATCCGCGGCTACATCGAGGATCCGTCCATCGGGCTCGCCAAGGTCGAGGAGATTCTCGACGCCGCGCACGCGCTGTCCTTGCAATGCCGGCGGCACACGGTCATTCGGAAACTCACGCCCGCCGAACAGCGCGAGCACGTCCTCGAGGCGGCGCAACCGCCGATGGATCCGTACGAGCGCATTCACAAGCCGAAGGAATACAAAGAACCGGATCTCTCCAAGATTCCGCTCGAACCGGAAGAGGACATATTGCTCTTCATTGCGGATAACAATCCGTACCTGACCGAATGGCAGCGCGACTTGCTGCGCATCGTGCACACGCAGGCGCGATATTTCATTCCGCAAATCGAAACCAAAATCATGAACGAGGGCTGGGCGAGCTTCTGGCACTATCGCATCATGAACAGCCTGGACCTGCCCGAGGATCTGCACCTGGAGTTTCTCGTGCATCACAACAACGTGGTGCGTCCCCACGTGGGCAACATCAACCCCTACTACCTGGGCTTCATGATCTGGCAGGACCTCGAGAAGCGCAACGGCGGCGCGTCGAGCCCGAGCGGACACGCGGCCATCTACGAGGCGCGCGAATCCGAGCGCGACGTGTCGTTCCTGCGGCGCTTCCTGACGCGCGAGCTCATGGAAGAAATGCACATGTTCGAATACAAGCGCGACCAGCAGCAATTGGTCGTCTCGCGTGTCGCGAACGAGGAGGATTGGGAGACGATCAAGCAGACGCTGTTGCGCAACGTCGGCATGAACACGGTGCCCGTCATTCGGATCGTGGACGCCGACTTCCGCCATAACCGCTCGCTGCGGCTCCAGCACGAGCACGACGGGCGCGATCTCGAGACCGAATACCTCGAGCGCACCATGAAATACCTGTTTCAGCTATGGGGCCGGCCGGTATTATTGGAAACGCGGGTCAAGAACGAGCCGGTCACGTTCTCCCGCACCGAGAACGGATTCGAGCGAATAAAGCAGTAGCGGCGCGCCTCTCTCGCCAGAATCCCGGCGCGGCCGAAGACCCCAAATCCCGGGCGCGCTTCCCAATGTTCGGCTGCCTCGGGCTGCCCTCTCTGCGGCAAGCGCCTGTCGGCTGGTTTCTACCGCCCGGTCTATACTCAAACCCAGGATTCGTCCAAAAAACATGGCTGGTCCAAAACTTGCAAATTACTGCTGCGGGAACTCCTAGAGAAGGCGGTCATGGCGCAGGCCTCGAGCACGACGCAAACGGATAGCGAGGAAAAACCTTGGGTACTTGTCGTCGACGACTCGCGTGTCGTTCGGCGCACGATACTCAACACGCTCGGCCCGTCGTTCCACGTGCTCGAAGCCGGGGACGGCGCCGCGGGCTGGCGCACGCTGCGCCAAAACAGCCGCATCGAAGCCGTGATCAGCGATATCCAGATGCCGGAAATGGACGGCTACAGCTTGATCTGTAAGGTGCGCGCGGTCGAAGACCCGGCGCTGCGCGAAGTCCCGATCATCGTCATCACCAGCGCCGAAGATGAAATCACGCGCGAGCGTGCGTATGCCTGCGGCGCGAACGATTTTATTTTGAAACCGTTCCACGCCGATCAGTTGGTGAGCTGCGTGCGCAACCAGATCGCGGAATATCGCAAGACGGCCACGGCGCTCACGTCGTCCGCGCCGCTGCCGACTCCCGTCAAACCGGCCGCCGAAGTCATACCGATCACGATTTCCGATACCGGACCCGGGACGCTCGAAAGCGCGATGGAGCATATCAATACCGGGCTCGATATCCTGCGCGGCCTGAAGACGGCAAGCATCGCGCCCGAGGCGCTTAACCTGGTGATGCGCTTCCTGCCGCTGCTGAAATACTGCAACACCAAGTTCAACCTGGGGATGGACCGCGAAATCGCGACCGTCCAGCAACGCATCGCGGCCGCGCGCGCCGCCTCGTCCTCGCCGCCGACGCTGAACTAACCGCCGTTCCAGCGACCGCCGGCGACGCGCTTACGGGTTCGTCGTCCGGCTCATTTCGCGCTCCTGCAGAGCGCGCCACTGGACCTTCCCGGTCGCTGATTTGGGCAGCGTATCGACGAACTCGACGATGCGCGGATATTTGTACGCCGCCATCTGCCGGCTGGCCCAATCGATGATGTCCTGCTCCCTCACCTTTCCGCGCGCCTGCGGCTTGAGGACCACCAGCGCCTTCACGGTTTCACCGCGGTGCGCGTCCCGCGCCGCGATGATGCACGCCTCTTGAATTTCCGGATGCTGATACATCATGTTCTCGACTTCCGCGGGCCACACCTTGAATCCGGCGGCGTTGATCATGCGCTTCAAGCGATCCACCATGAAAAAATAACCGTCTTCGTCGGTGCGACCGAGGTCGCCGGTGCGGAAAAACTTCTTGCCGTCGAGCTCCACGAACGCCTCGGCGTTGGCGCGCGGATTGTTCCAGTAGCCGAGGAACACCTGCGGGCCGTGCACCACGATCTCGCCCACTTCGCCCGGCGGCAGTTCTTTGAACGTGGCCGGGTCGACGACGCGCGCTTCGGTATTGCAGATCGGAATGCCGAGGCATTGCTTCTTGGGCCGGTCCGGAGGATTGATGTGCGTCGGCGCGATGGTTTCGGAAAGGCCGTAGCCTTCGACGAACCGGATGTTGAACTGGTCTTGCAGCCGCTGCGCCACGGCTTCGGGCATGGCCGCGCCGCCGCCGCTCACGCGGCTCAAGCTGGAAAGGTCGTACTCGCCGACCTTGGGATTGCTCAGAAAATCGACCACCATCGTCGGAATGCATGTCCACGCGGAGATCTTGTAGCGCTGAATCAATTGCGCCGCGACTTCGCGATCCCAGCGCGGCAGCAAGACGACGGTATTGGCGGCATAGATCGGCCCGTTCATGCTGCCCTGCATGCCGGTGACATGAAAAAACGGCAGCACCGCGAGCGAGACGGCGCCGGGATCGATGCCGAACCAGATGTTCCCGGTAACCAGCGTGAACATCACGGTGCGATGCGTATGCATGCAACCCTTGGGATGACCGGTGGTGCCGGACGTGTAGGGCATCACGCAAAGATCATCCGGTCCGGCGGTAAGCGCGCCGGGCTCGATGCGTCGCGCCATTGCGTCGCTCCACAATGTCACGCCGGCGTCGCTGATCGGCGCGCGCGGCGCGGCGACGAACTCCGGTATCCGCAGCTCGGTTTTCTCCCGCAGATAGTCCGAATAAGCCGCCACCACCACGTGCCGCAGGCCTTGGCCGATCAGCGGCTTCACTTGCGGATACAACTCCTGGGAGACGAGCGCCGTCGTCGCGCCGCTGTCACTTACGTAGTGGCGCAGCTCGTTCGTCAGGTTCATCGGGTTAACCGGCACCACCACGGCGTTCGCGCGCAGGATCGCATAATAGCCGATGACGAACTGCGGGCTGTTCTGCATGAACAGCAACACGCGGTCGCCTTTCTTGACGCCGTGCTCCTTTTCCAGGAATCCGGCCATCCGCTCCGCCTCGTCTTTGAACTGCGCAAAAGAGATGGAGGTGTCGTAGTAAACGATGTAGGGCTTCTTGGGATAGCGAGTCGCGGAAACCTCCGCGTTATAGAACAGATTGGTCTCGGGAACGGCTAACTCGCGCGGCACGTTCTTCGGCCAGTGGGCGAAATGACGATCTGACATCCTTCGACTCCTCTGATAGCTGTTTGGAATCGCCCTCCCTGGTCGCTATTGCTTGCTCAGTTTGTGGCCGCGCAGCTCCATTTTCGCGATTTGGTTGCGGTGCACTTCATCCGGGCCGTCGGCCAGCCGCAGCGTGCGGGCGCCGGCGTAGGCGCGCGCGAGAAAATTGTCGGTGACGCCGGCGCCGCCGTACGCCTGGATCGCCCAGTCGATGACCTTGCACGCCATGTTCGGCGCCGCCACCTTGATCATGGCGATTTCCTTCGCCGCGACCTTATTGCCGACGGTGTCCATCATGTACGCGGCGTTGAGGACCAGAAAGCGCGCCTGGTCGATCAGGATGCGCGCTTCGGCGATGCGCTCCTGCGTGACGGTCTGCTCCGCGATCGGCCGGCCGAACGCGACGCGCTTGAGGGTGCGCTCGCACATCTTTTCCAGCGCACGCTCCGCCAAGCCGATGAGGCGCATGCAGTGGTGGATGCGCCCCGGGCCGAGCCGCCCCTGCGCGATCTCGAAGCCGCGGCCTTCGCCGAGCAGCACGCTCGACACCGGTACGCGCACGTTCTCGAACACGACTTCGGCGTGGCCATGCGGCGCGTCGTCGAAGCCGAACACCGGCAGGTGGCGCACCACTTTCACCCCGGGCGTGTCCACGGGCACGACCAGCATCGACTGCTGGCGGTGGCGGTCCGGACTGTCGGGATCGGTCTTGCCCATGAAGATGAGCACCTTGCAGCGCGGATCGTTGGCGCCGGAGGTCCACCACTTGTGGGCGTTGATCACGTAGTGGTCGCCCTGGCGCACGATGCTCGCCTGAATGTTGGTGGCGTCGCTCGAAGCCACCGCGGGTTCGGTCATGGCGAACCCCGAGCGGATCTCGCCCGCGAGCAGCGGTTCGAGCCACTTTTTCTTGTGTTCCGGCGAACCGTAGCGCACCAGTACTTCCATGTTGCCGGTGTCCGGCGCGCTGCAATTGAAAACCTCGGGCGCGATCGCCGTGCGCCCCATGATCTCGCACAGCGGCGCATACTCGAGGTTGGTGAGCCCCGCGCCGTATTCGGATTCGGGTAAAAACAGGTTCCACAGCCCCTGCGCGCGCGCCTTCGCCTTCAACTCCTCGACGATCTTCGTCGGCACCCAGACATTGCCCTTGCGGCGATTGTCCTCGATCTCGGCGTAGAACTTGTCTTCGTTCGGGTAGATGTAGGCGTCCATGAACGCTTTGATCTTCGCCTGCAGCGCCTTGGTTTTTTCCGAATACGCGAAATCCATCGGTGATTCCTCTTACCTAAATATCGTTAGCGATGCTCTAAACAAGTCGTCATTGCGGAGAGCGCGGCCGACGAGCAACCTTCCAAGCGACCGATACGCGACAGCAAAGATTGCTTCGCTGCGCTTCGCAATGACCGATGCTTGAAACTTGCTCGCGCTCTCGGAACTCAGCCGCCGCGCGCAATCACGTTCTGCACCTGCCGCCACGCCGCCTCGGCGAGCGGGCGCGCGCGGCGGCCGGTGTCGAGCGCATTCTGGCTCGAGGCGTTGCCTTGCAGGGCGCGCGCCATGATGCCCTGGCAAATCCCGGCGAGGCGAAACATGCCGAACGCCATGTAATACTCGAATTCTGCCGCGGATATGCGCTCGCGCCCGACGCGCCGGCAGTAGGCGGCCACGTACTCCGATTCCGTCGGAATACCGAGCGCCGGGAGATCCGCGCCCGCCAGTCCGCGGAACTGTCCGGACTCGAAGCGCCAGGTCATGCAGTGATACGCGAAATCGGCGAGCGGATGGCCGAGCGTCGACAGCTCCCAGTCGAGCACCGCGAGTATGCGCGGCTCGGTCGGATGATAGATCACGTTGTCCATGCGGTAGTCGCCGTGGACGATGCGCGTTTGGTCGTCGGCGGGGATGTGCTGCGGCAGCCACGCGATGAGGTTCTCCATCGCCTCGATTCTCTCCGTCTCCGCGGCGCGATACTGTTTGGTCCAGCGGTCGATTTGGCGCGCGAAATAACTGCCCGCCTTGCCATAATCGCCGAGACCGACGGCCCGATAATCGACGCTGTGCAGGAGCGCGATGACGCGGTTCATCTCATCGAAGATCGCGCGGCGTTCCGGCGGCGTCATGCCGGGCAGCCGCGGGTCCCACAGCACGCGGCCGTCGACATAATCCATGATGTAGAACGCCGTCCCGATGACCGCGTCGTCCAGGCACAACGCGTAGGTCTTGGCCACCGGCACCTCGGTCCGCGCGAGCGCGCTGATCACGCGGTACTCGCGGTCCACGGCGTGAGCCGACGGCAGCAGCTTGCCGGGCGGCTTGCGGCGCAGGACGTAGCGCTTGCCGTTGGCGCGTATCAGGTACGTCGGGTTGGACTGCCCGCCCTTGAACTGCTCCACCTCGACGGCGCGGACGGATTCATCCACGTGCGCGCGCATGTAGCCGGCCAAGCGGGCGACGTCGAAGCGATGCGCCTCGCGCATCGGTCCGGTACCCACGAAATGGCTCGTTACCTCCCCTTTTGATTCTCCCGCACCCACGCCTTCATGTCCCACGGTTGGTACAAGGTCCAGATGTACTCGGTCGTCGCCGCTTCGCGCAGGCGATGAATGTCGTTCTGCGCCGCTTGATCGAGAAACTGCTGACGCGGCCGGCACGCAGATTGTACTCGCGGTAGTCGTCCTCCCGTCCCGGTATTAGATTGAAGACGTTGAGCGCGTAAAGCATGGCCGCAATGGCGGGCTAGATGAGCTTGACCACTTGCTTGCCGAAGTTCTTGCCCGCGAGCAAACCGATGAAGGCCGCCGGGGCGCTCTCGATCCCCTGCGCCACCGTCTCGCGATATTTCACCCGGCCTTCGGACACCCACTGGGCGAGATCCCTGAGCGCCGCCGGCCAGCGCGGCAGGTGATCCGAAACGATGAAACCCTGTACGCGCAGGCGGCTGGTCAAAATGTAACGGAGATTCTTGGTGCCGTAAGGTTCGGTGGCGTTGTATTGCGAGATGAGCCCGCACACCGCAATACGGCCGAACGGGTTCATGAATCCGAGCACGGCGTCGAAAATTGCGCCGCCGACGTTTTCGAAATACACATCGACCCCGTTCGGCGCCGCGCGCTTCAGATCCTCCACCAGCCTGCCGGCTTTGTAGTCCACGCACGCATCGAAGCCGAGCTCCTCGACGACGTACCGGCATTTCTCGGCGCCGCCCGCAATGCCGATCGCGCGGCAGCCTTTGATCTTCGCGATCTGCCCGACCGCGCTGCCGACCGCGCCGGACGCGGCGGATACCAAGACGGTTTCGCCCGCTTTGGGTTGGCCGATGTCGAGCAGCCCGATGTACGCGGTGGCGCCCGGCATGCCGAGCACGCCCAAATAGGCCGAGATAGGCACGCGCCGGTCGTCGATCTTCTGCACGCCGGACCCGTCGCTCGCGGCGTAGAGCTGCCAGCCGAAAGCCCCGACCACTTTATCGCCCGGCTTGAAGCCCGGATGGCGCGACTCGATCACTTCGCCGACCGCGCCGCCGACCATCACTTCGCCGAGCTCGACGGATTTGGCGTAGGACTTGGCGTCGCTCATGCGCCCGCGCATGTAAGGATCGAGCGAAAGGTAGTGGCTGCGCACGAGAAACTGTCCATCGCCGATCTTCGGGATGTCGCTTTCCACCCGCCGGAAATCGCTCTCTTGCACGGCGCCCACCGGGCGGCGCGCCAGTACCCACTGCAAGTTTTTCTCGCTCACGCGGTCGCCCTCGGAATCAGGTGATGCAGGCGCCGCCGTCGACCGCGATGTACTGGCCGGTAATATGGCGCGATGCCTCGGACGCCAGGAACACGATCACGCCCTTGAGATCCTCCTCGCCACCCAGGCGGTGCAGCGGGGTCATCGCGATTACCGCTTTCTCGATTTTTTCGAGCAGGCCCTGCGACATCTTGGACGGGAAGAACCCCGGGCAAATGGCGTTCACGTTGATGTTGTACTTGCCCCACTCCGCCGCCAGCGCGCGCGTGAAGTTGATCACCGCGCCTTTGCTGGTGTTGTAAGCGATCGTGCTCATGTCGGGCGGATTGCCGCTTAAGCCCGCCACCGAGGCGATGTTGACGATCTTGCCCGTGCGCTTCGGAATCATGCAGCGCCTGCCGACCTCCTGGCTCAAGAAGAACATGCCGTTGATGTTCAAGTTCATCACCTTGTTCCAGGCGTCGGCCGGATAGTCTTCGGCCGGCGCACCCCACGTGGTGCCGGCGTTATTCACCAGTATGTCGATCGCGCCGAAACGCTCGAGCACGCCGGCCACTACGCCGGGAATGGTGTCGAATTTGGAAAGATCGTTGGTGATGGTCAACGGCTCAATGCCCCGCTGCTTCAGGCGCGCCGCCGCTTCCTCCAGCTCCGCCGGCTTGCGCGCGGTAATGGCGATCCTGGCGCCCATCTCGCCGAGCGCTTCCGCCATCTGCAAACCGAGCCCGCGCGAACCGCCGGTGATCAACGCCGTCTTGCCGGCCAGGTCGAAAAGTTTCTTAACGTTCATTGGATGATTCCTGCTGCGGCCTAAAAACCGGAGGCGCCTTTCGCGCCTCCGGTACTTTCGAAATTTCGCTACGCCACCTCGAACAACCCGGCCGCTCCCATGCCGCCGCCGATACACATGGTCACGACCGCCAACTTCGCGCCGCGGCGCTTGCCTTCGATGAGCGCGTGGCCCGCGAGACGCGCCCCGGAGACGCCGTAAGGGTGGCCGACCGCGATCGCCCCGCCGTCGACATTCAGCCGGTCGTTCGGAATGCCGAGGCGATCGCGGCAATAAATCACCTGCACCGCGAACGCTTCGTTCAGCTCCCAGAGATCGATGTCTTCGACTTTCTTGCCGGCGCGCTTGAGCAGTTTCGGCACCGCGAACACCGGCCCGATACCCATTTCGTCGGGCTCGCAGCCGGCGACGGCAAAACCGCGAAAGATGCCGAGCGGTTGCAGGCCTTTCTTTTCCGCCAGCTTCGCGCTCATCACCACCGTCGCGGCCGCGCCGTCGGAAAACTGACTGGCGTTGCCCGCGGCGATCACGCCGCCCGGCAGCGCGGGCTTGATCTTGGAGACGCCCTCGAACGTGGTATCGGCGCGGATACCTTCGTCCGCCGCGAGCGTCACCTCTTTGGTAAAAAGCCGCCCGCTGTCTTTGTCGGCCGCGCCCATCGTCACCGTGATCGGCACGATCTCGTCCTTGAACTTGCCGGCCGCGGCGGCGGCCGCCGCGCGCGTCTGGCTCTGCACGCCGTACTCGTCCTGCTTTTCGCGCCCGATCTGGTAACGCTTGGAAACGTTCTCCGCCGTTTGCAGCATGGTCCAGTAAATTTCCGGTTTGTGCTCGAGCAGCCACGGCTCCAGCGCCATATGGCGGTTGGCTTCGTTCTGCACGCAGGAAATCGATTCGACGCCGCCGGCGACGAAAATATCGCCTTCGCCCGCGATGATTCGCTGCGCCGCCATGGCGATCGTCTGCAGCCCCGAGGAGCAGAAGCGGTTGATCGTCGCGCCGGAGACGGTGACGGGGCAACCGGCGCGCAGCGCGATCTGGCGCGCGATGTTGGCCCCGGTCGCGCCTTCCGGCGTCGCGCATCCCATCAATACGTCCTCCACTTCGCCCGGCTCGAGCCGCGCGCGCTCGATCGCGTGCTTGACTACATGGCCGCCCATGGTCGCGCCGTGCGTCATGTTGAGCGCGCCGCGCCAGGACTTCGCGAGACCCGTGCGGGCGACGGAAACCACCACTGCTTCGTTCATAAAAAAGCGCTCCTCAAAAATTCAATTACCCGGCTGCTCGTTCATGGTTCGGTAGATCGTGTTTTTCACCTGGCTGAATACGCGCCGCACCATCGGCTCGAATTCGACCAGCGCCACGGTTTCCCCGCGCGGGTCGAACGCCGGATTGTCGTACAGCTCGCAGAACTCGGCGGTGCGCTCGAAATACGGGTGCGCGCGGTGCGCCTCGCGGATGTGGCGATCCATGCCGAGATGATGGAAGAAGTAATACGCCTGGAACACGCCGTGCTTCTCCACCATCCAGTGATTCTCCTCCGACACGAACGGCTTCACGACGGCGGCGGCGATGTCCGGGTGGTTGAACGAGCCGAGCGTGTCGCCGATGTCGTGCAGCAGCGCGCACACCACGTACTCCTCGTCGCGCCCGTCGCGCCACGCGCGCGTCGCGGTCTGTAGCGAGTGCGTCAGCCGATCGACGGGAAAGCCGCCGCAGTCGCCCGCGAGCAGGCGTAAATGCGCCAGCACGCGGTCGGGCAATGTCGCGGCGTACGCCTTGAAATCTTCGGCGATGATCCGCCAATCCTCGGCGGTGCTGTCCTGCATCCGCCGGAAGGTCGCCCGGCGCGCTCCCTGCTCCACGTTCGCCGCCATCACCGCCTCCGCTCAACCGTTGAACGTCTTGCCTTCGGCCGCGAGCCTCGCGAGCAGCGGCGCCGGCTCCCAGAATTTCGCGTCGCGCGGATTGGCCGCGGCGAAGCGCTGCATGCGGCGGACCACCCCGTACAGCCCGACGGTGTCCGCGTAGAACATCGGCCCGCCGCGATACAGCGGGAACCCGTAGCCCGTGAGATACACCATGTCGATGTCCGACGCGCGCAACGCGATGCCTTCTTCGAGTATGCGCGCGCCCTCATTGACCAGCGCGTAGATGCAGCGCTCGACGATTTCCTCGTCGCCGATCTTGCGCGGCGTCACGCCCTTCTCCTTGCGGAAGTTGACGATCAGCTCCTCGACCGCCGGATCGGGAATCGCGTCGCGCTTGCCGGCCTCGTAGCGATACCAGCCGCTGCCGGTTTTCTGCCCGAAGCGGCCGAGCTCGCACAAGCGATCGGCAATGCCGGAGTAAATCATTTCGGGATGTTCCTGGTAACGGCGCTTGCGGATGTACCAGCCGATGTCGTTGCCGGCGAGATCGCCCATGCGAAACGGTCCCATCGCCATGCCCCACTTCTCGAGCGCGCGATCGACCTGCGACGGGGTCGCGCCCTCTTCGAGCAGGAACAGCGCCTGGCGCGAGTAATGCTCGACCATGCGATTGCCGATGAAACCGTCGCACACGCCGGACACGACCGCGGTCTTTTTGATCGCCTTCGCGAGCTTCATTACGGTCGCCAGCACGTCCTTGCCGGTCTTCGCGCCGCGCACGACTTCGAGCAGCTTCATCACGTTCGCGGGACTGAAGAAATGCGTGCCGATCACGTCCTGGGGGCGCTTGGTGAAGGACGCGATCTTATTGACGTCGAGCGTGGAAGTGTTGGTCGCGAGGATCGCGCCCGGCTTCGCGATTTCATCGAGCTTCTTGAAGACGCTCTCCTTGACGCCGATGTCTTCGAATACCGCCTCGATGACGAGGTCGGCGTCTTTGATGTCGCCGTAGGACAAGGTCGGCTTGAGCAAGCCCAGGCGTTGCTCGAGCTTCTCGGCGGTCAGCTTGCCTTTCTTCACCGAGTTTTCGTAGTTCTTGCGGATGGTCGCCACGCCCCGGTCGAGCGCGTCCTGCTTCATCTCGAGGATCGTCACGGGAACGCCGGCGTTCAAAAAGTTCATAGTAATGCCGCCGCCCATGGTACCGGCGCCGATAACGGCGACTTTCTTGATTTCACGCGTCGGCGTGCTTTCCGGGACGTCGGGAATTTTCTGGGCAGCGCGCTCGCCGAAAAACGCATGGCGCAGCGCCTTCGACTCGGGGGTTTGCACCAGATAGGCGAAGAAATCGCGCTCGATGCGCAGGCCCTCGTCGAAGGGCTTCGCCACCGCCGCGGCGACCGCGTCCACGCATTTGAGCGGAGCGGGAAAATTCTTCGCCACCGCTTGCACGCTGTTGCGCGCGAACTGGAAGAAAGCCTCCGCGTTCGGGTAGCTGATTCTGATATCGCGAACGCGCTTGAGCGGCCGGTTCTCCGCCACCACCTTTTGCGCGAAAGCGATCGCGCCCGGCAGCAGATCGCCCGAGATGATGTCATCGAAGAGCGCGGTTCCCTTGAGCCGCTCGGCGGGCACGGCGTCGCCGGAAAGAATCATGTTGAGAGCGGTTTCCACGCCGACCACGCGCGGCAGGCGCTGCGTCCCGCCGGCCCCCGGCAGAATGCCGAGCTTCACTTCGGGCAGGGCGATCTGCGCGGCCGGCGCGGCGACGCGGTAGTGGCAGCCGAGCGCAAATTCGAGCCCGCCGCCCATGCAAGCGCCGCTGATCGCGGCAATCACCGGCTTCGCGCTTTCTTCGACCACGCGAATCACGGTATGCAGGTTCGGCTCGGCCTCGGCTTTCGGCGTATTGAACTCGCGAATGTCGGCGCCGCCCGAGAACGCCTTGCCCGAACCGATCAGGACGACGGCCTTGACGTTCTTATCCGCGTTCGCCCGCTCGATGCCGGCGACGATGCCGCTGCGCAGCTCGTGACCGAGACCGTTGACGGGAGGATTGTTGAGGGTGATGACGGCGACCGTGCCGTGCAATTGATATTCCGCCTGAGTGCCGCTCATTCTCGCTCCGAAGTGAAATAAGACATCCGATTACGGGATGCCGGCTCCGTCGTCGCGCGCCGGAACCGAGTGGCGCCGCCGCAATGGAATCGTGATCAACGAAGTTTGCATTAACGCTCGTTTAATCGATCGCTTGAAAGAATCGCGCCCCGCGCGCGGTCGTGAGTTCCCGAGCAGAAGCCCGAATTATAACGGACTCGATCCTCGACCGGTACGAGGGCGATCTTTGTTTCCGCGTGACCGCCGTCGGGTTGGACCGCCAGGCAGAATTCCGGTTGTATTGACTGTCGCACGAAGCGAGGTGTAGCGTCGTCGCATCTCGCGTCTCGACGATCGAGCACGACGATCCGCAAAAAGACCGATAAGCGATCACGGAGGAACAACCATGCGCAGCGCTCGCCTCGTCATCCTCGCTTGCACCACCGTCCTGTCACTCGCTCCGCTCTCCTCGCGCGGGGCCGGCACGC
>Ga0070741_10005294_pt1 | contig 28781 bp, 25 predicted proteins | sample Coa_R1_4_FD_66440 | JGI IMG/M metagenome (GOLD analysis project Ga0070741, IMG submission 66440) | Surface soil microbial communities from Centralia Pennsylvania, which are recovering from an underground coalmine fire - Coalmine... | ecosystem: Environmental > Terrestrial > Soil > Unclassified ... | reverse complement strand
ACCATGCCGTCGAAGCGCTCGCCGTGCATCATGCACTCGACCGAGTCGGCGATCAGCTCCCGGGACGACAGCGAGGCCCGCATCCCCTCCGTCCCCATCGAGATGCCGTCGGAGACGGCGATGGTGGTGAACTCCAGCGGAAAGCCGCCGGACAGGCGCACGCCCTCCTTGGCCGCCTTGGCCAGGCGGGCCAGCGGCAGGTTGCAGGGGGTGACCTCGTTCCACGAGGAGGCGACACCGACCTGGGAGCGGCCCCAGTCGTCGTCGCCCATCCCCACGGCCCGGAGCATGGCCCGGGCCGGCGCACGCTCCATACCCTCGGTGACATCTTTGCTCCGCGGCTTGTGTTCGTCTGCCATGACGGACAGGGTAGGGCTCCGGGAGAAGGGGGAGCCATGCGAACGAGTAGCAGACTTGCAACCGTCGCGCTCGGATTCATCACCATCGTGGGGGCCACGGCCTGCTCATCGGGGTCGGCCGACAAGACCTCGGACGCCCCCATCACAGCGGCCAGGGCGGTGGCCCCGTCCGGCCCGCAGACCTACAACGTGTTCGTCGACGGGCAGTCGACGCTGGGGGCCGAGAACCTCGCCTACGGTGCGTTCTTCCCGAAGACCGTCTCGGTGCGACCGGGCGACAGCGTGGTCTTCGAAAACCGGTCGTCGAACGACATCCACACCGTCACCTTCGGCGTGAAAGGCGACCGGTCCGACTCGCCGGCGCTGGTGACGAAGGCCGGCCAGGCGAATCCGGTGGTGTTCGGCCCGTGCTACACCACCCAGCCCGCTACGCCCGATCTGGTGTCGTGCCCGCCGGGCCCGGCGAAGTCGGCGGCGGCTCCGGAGTTCACGGGGCAGGGGTTCTGGAACTCGGGGCAGATCCTGTTCGCCTCGGCGCCCCCGGAGGCCGGATCGAAGACGGCGACCGTCAAGGTCGGCGCCAGCGTCGCCGCCGGGTCCTACACGGTCACCTGCCTACTCCACCCGTTCATGCAGGCGACGCTGAACGTCGTGAACACCGACGCCGAGCGGCTCTCGCCGGCCCAGGTGGCCTCGGCCGCCGACAAGGAGCTCGGCGACGCCAAGACCGAGGCGACGGGGATCGCCGTGCCGGCGGTCGTCCCGACCGTCAACGGCGCGACCGTCACCGCCAGCTGGGGCGACAGGGTGGTGACCGTCAACAAGTTCACTCCGGAGACCGTGTCGATCAAGGCCGGCCAGACCGTCACGTGGACCGACGGCAGCCCCTACATGCCCCACACCGTCAGCTTCAATCCGCCGTTCAAGAGCCCGGACGAGCCGAACGCCTTCCTGCCCACCGGGGCCAAGTCGGGCTCGGACTTCGCCGGCGGCGTCGCCCACTCGGGGATGATCGGCCCGAAGCCCTTCCTTCCCGTCAACGGCTTCTCGCTGACCTTCACCAAGGCCGGCACCTACCCCTACCTCTGCCTGCTGCATCCCGGAATGGCGGGGACGGTACACGTGGGCTGATGGCCTGGGTCGGGCGCTCCGTCGAGCGGCTGGAGGACGAGGCCCTCCTGCGGGGGGAGGGCTGGTTCATGGACGACCTCGCCCCGCTGCCCCACATCGCCGAGGCGGCGGTGGTGCGTTCGACCGAGGCCCACGCCGACGTCGTGGCGGTCGACATCTCGGCGGCCCTGGCGGTGCCGGGCGTCATCGGGGTGCTGACCGGCGCCGACGTCGCCGCCCTGTCCCGCCCGTTCCCCTCGGCCATCGGCCGGGCCGTGCCGCAGTGGGCGGCGGCCGTGGAGCGCGTCCGCTACGTCGGCGAGCCGGTGGCGGTGGTGGTGGCCGGGGACCGCTACGGGGCCGAGGACGCCGCCGAACGCGTGGCCGTCGAGTACTCGTCCCGGCCGGTGGCGGCGTCGCCGGAGGCGGCGCTGGCGGAGGGCGCGCCGGTGCTGCACGAGGCGGTGGGCACCAACGTCGTCTCCGACCGTTCGTTCTCCTACGGCGATGCGGCGGCGGCGCTGGCCGGAGCCGACCTCGTCGTCCGCCGCCGCTTCCGCCACCCCCGCTCGTCGTGCACGCCGGTCGAGTGCGCCGGCGTCATCTGCGCCTGGGACGCCGCCACCGGATCGGTCACCGCCTGGTCGAACTTCCAGGGCCCGTTCACGCTCCACGGCGTGGCGGCGGCGGCGCTCGGCTTGGCGCCGAACCGGCTGCGGCTGGTGTCGCCGCCCGACTCCGGGGGCTCGTTCGGCGTCAAGGCCGGCGTGTTCACGACGGTGGTGCTGATGGCGCTGGCGTCGCGCCGCTTCGGCGTCCCGGTGCGGTGGACGGAAGACCGCGTCGAGCATCTCCTGACCTCCTCGGCCACCGAGCGGATGACCGGGATCGAGGCCGGCTTCCGGGCCGACGGCGAGCTCGTGGCCCTGCGCCTCGACCTCGTCGACGACGTCGGTGCCTACGTGCGGGCGCCGGAGCCGGCCACGCTCTACCGGATGCACGGCTGCATCACGGGGCCGTACCGGGTGCGCGACGTCGACGTCCGCAGCCGGGTCGTCGTCACCAACCGCTGCCCCACCGGCCTCAACCGGGGCTTCGGCGGCCCGCAGCTGACGTTCGCCCTGGAGCGGACGATGGCCATCGCTGCCGCCCGGCTCGCCCTCGACCCCGTCGAGGTCGCCCGCCGCAACCTCGTCGCGGCCTCGGCCATGCCCTATCGGGCGCCGGCCGGCGGCGTCTACGACTCCGGCGACTACGGCGCCTGCTTCGAACGGGCGCTGGAACTCGCCGGCTACGACGGCCTGCGGCGGGAGCAGGAGGAGCGTCGGTCGCGCTTGGCCGTACAGGGTGCGGTCACGCGCCACGCATCTTTGGACGGACGGGCCCTGGGCATCGGCCTCGCCTGCGTCGTCGAGCCGTCGGCGTCGAACATGGGCTACATCTCGCTCGTCGACCCGGCGCAGCGGCGGGCGGCGGGGCTCCCCAAGGACGGCAACGCCGAAACGGTGGCCATCGCCATGGACCCCGGTGGCGGCGTGACCGTGTCGTTCACCTCGACGCCGCAGGGCCAGGGGCACCGGACGGTGGCGGCCCAGATCGTGGCCGACGCCCTCGGCCTGGCGCCGGGCGACGTGAGCGTCCTGCCCGGGGCCGACACCGGCGCCCGGCCGTTCACCGTCAGCGCCGGCAACTACTCCAGCCGCTTCGCCGTGGCCGTGGCCGGCGGCGTGGAGGTGGCCGCCGTCCGGCTGGCCGACCGGGTGCGGGCGGTGGCGGCCGAAATGCTGGAGTGCGCCGCCGGCGACGTGGAGCTGGCCGACGGCGCGGCCCGGGTGATCGGCACCCCCGACCGGTCGGTGCCGCTGCGGCGCGTCGCCGGCGCCGCCCACTGGGATCCGGCCGGCCTCCCCGACGGCGTCGAGGACCTCGCCGTCACCACGACGTTCTCCGTTCCCGGGCTCGACGCTCCGGCGCCGGACGACACCGTGAACTCGTCGGCCGCCTACGGCTTCCTGGCCGACGTCGCCGTCGTCGAGGTCGACACCGAGACCGGCGAGGTGCGGGTGCGGGACTACGTCAGCGTCCACGACGCCGGGCGCGTCCTCCACCCGGCGCTGGCCGAGGGGCAGGTGCTCGGCGGGCTGGCGCACGGCCTCGGCGCGGCGCTGCTCGAGCGACACGTCTACGACGACGCCGGCAACCTCCTCACGACGACCTTCGTCGACTACCCGACGCCGACGGCCACCGAGCTCCCCCGCCCGGCGACGGCCATGGTCGAGTCGCGCTCGACGGTCACCCCGCTCGGCGCCAAGGGCCTCGGCGAGGGCACGACGATGACGGCCCCGGCCGCCATCGCCAACGCCGTGGCCGACGCGCTGGGGTTGAACGACCGCGACGTCGATCTCGAACTGCCGCTCACCCCGGCCCGGGTCTGGGCGCTGATCGAGGCGACCCAACGGTGAAGCCGCCGGCCTTCCGCTACGAGCGGCCGGCGACGCTGAAGGAGGCGCTCGCCCTCCTGGCCGAGTACGGCGACGAGGCCCGGCCGCTGGCGGGCGGGCAGAGCCTCGTGCCCATGCTCAACCTCCGCCTGGCGGCACCCGGCGTGGTGGTTGACCTGAACGGCGTCGCCGGTCTCGACGGCATCGGCGTCGCTGACGGCGAGATGGTCGTCGGCGCCCTCACCCGCCAGCGGACGCTGGAGCTGTCCCCGGTCGCGGCCGCCATCGGCGCGCTGGCCGACGGCCTGCCGCTGGTCGGGCACGTCGCCACCCGCAACCGGGGAACAGTCGGGGGCTCCGTGGCCCACGCCGACCCGGCCGCCGAACTGCCGCTGGCCCTGCTCGCCCTCGGCGGTTCCGTCCTGGCCGACGGGCCGGACGGGCGGCGGGAGATTTTGGCCGACGAATTCTTCGCCGGCTTCCTCACCACCACGCTGCAACCGGGGGAACTGCTGACCGAGGTCCGCCTCCCCGTCCCCGGGGAACGGGAGGGCAGCGCCCTGCTCGAGGTGGCGCAGCGGTACGGCGACTTCCCGCTGGCGGCGGTTGCCGTCTCGATCCGGCTCGAGCCGGACGGGCGCATCGGCGCCGCCCGCGTCGCCGCCGGCGCCGTCGCCGACCGGCCGCGGCTGCTCCCTCACGCCGCCGAGGCCCTCGTGGCCGGCGCGTCGCCCGATGAGGCCGGCCGCCTGGCCGCCGGCGAGATCGAGCCGGCCGGAACGCTGCACGCCCCGGCCGACTACCAGCGCCACCTCGTGCGCGTCCTCGTGGGCCGCGCCGTCGAACGGGCCCGGGGCCGGGCCGAGCGTCCCGGCGCTCTTTTGGAGGGCGTGACGCACGCCGGCGGTGCGCCACGGGCTCCACATGGCGCCTGCACGGTCAACGGGCGGACCGTCTCGCTGGAGCGGGTTCCCGACCGGCGGTTGCTGTCGGACTTCCTCCGCCACGACCTCGGGCTGCGGGGCACCCACGTCGGCTGCGAGCACGGGGTCTGCGGCGCCTGCACCATCCGCCTCGACGGCGCCGCCGTCCGGTCCTGCCTCCTGCTCGCCCGCCAGGCCGACGGCGCCGAGATCACGACGGTGGAAGGGCTGGCGGCAACCGACGGCGACCGCACGCTCCACCCGCTGCAGGCGGCGTTCAAGCGCCACTTCGCCCTCCAGTGCGGGTTCTGCACCGCCGGCATCCTGTTGGCCGCCGCCGAGCTGCTCGAGACGTCGGCCCGCCCTCTGCACGAGGACGACATCCGCACGCTCCTGTCGGGGCACCTGTGCCGCTGCACCGGGTACGCGCCGATCGTGGCCGCCATCGCCGATGCCGCCGGGCCCGGCTCGGGCGGGAAGCCGGCGCCGTGAACCTCGGCCAGGTCCTCGGGGCCGCCGCCCTGCGCCGACCGGATGCCGAGGCCGTCGACGAACGCCTCGGGCCAGCGGGTGACGGCCTTCGTCGTGAGCCGGGAACCCCTCGACGCCGCCGCCCTCGACGAGTGGTGCCGCCGCTTCGCGCTGGCCGACTTCAAGCGGCCCCGGCAGTACCGCTTCGTGGAGTCGCTGCCCACGTCGCCCTCCGGCAGGCTGCTCCGCCGTCTCCTGCGCGAGGATCCCGGCCCATGACCGCAGAGAGCTACGACGGCTTCCACGTCGAGCGCGACGCCGAGCGGGGCATCGCCACGATCACCCTCGACGTCCCCGAGAAGATGAACCGGGTCAGCATGGCCGCCCGCGACCAGCTGGCGGCGGTGTTCGCCGGGCTCGGCGGCGAGGACGCCGTGCGCGTCATCGTGCTGGCCGGCGCGGGCGAGAAGGCCTTCACGGCCGGCGGCGACATCCCCGGCTTCATGACCCGCACCCCCGAGGAGCTGTCGCACCTGGCCGAGAACATCGCCGCCGCCGAGCGCTGCCCCAAGCCGGTGGTGGCCAAGCTGCACGGCTTCACGTTCGGCGTCGGGCTGGAGCTGGCCCTGGCCTGCGACCTGCGGGTGGCGGCCGACGACACCGTCCTCGGCCTGCCCGAGATCACGCTGGGCATGATCCCCGGCAGCGGCGGCACACAACGGCTGGCCCACCTCGTCGGCCTGTCCCGGGCCAAGGACGCCATCCTCCGGGGCCGGCGCATTCCCGCCGCCGAAGCGCTGCAGTGGGGGCTGGTGGCCGAGGTCGTCCCCCTCGCCGAGCTCGACGCCCGCACCACCGGGATCGCCCTCGAGCTGGCGGCCAAGGCGCCGCTGGCCCTCAAGGTGGCCAAGCGGGTGCTCAACCTGGCCTACGACGCGCCCCTCCACGTCGGGCTGGAGCTGGAGGGCCTGGCCTACGGCCTGCTCCGCTCCACGGACGACTTCGCCGAGGGGGTGGCCGCCTTCTCCGACCGCCGCCCGCCGAAGTACACCGGGAGTTAGCGGGCGAAGCGGAAGACCGGGTGGTCGTCGAAGTAGTCCCGGAAGTGGATGTTGTCGACCCGGAGCCAATGGGCACCGTTGAACGCCTGGCTGAGACCGACCGACAGGATGACCGGCTCGCCGCTCTGGACCCGCCGCCGGATGACCTTCCACAGCGAGTCGATGGGGACGCCCTTCTCGTCCCGCAGCCGATGGTCACAGACGTTGAGGTCGAGCGACCCCAGCCGCAGGTCGTCGAGCCCCAACCGCAGCTGGCTCCCCCGCCGGAACAGCTCGGCCGGGCCGGGGCAGCGCAGCACGCCGAGCGACGCCTTGCCCCGTCCGGCCGCCACCGAGGCCGACCCGGAGGCCGACACCGTGAGATCCGGCCCGTAGATCGACGGCAGGTGGTCGTGGCCGAGCGTCTCGAGCAGCGACCAGAACTGGCCGTCGGGCAGCCGTCCCAGGGCGGTCAGCTCCTCCTCCTCGACCGCCCGCTCCTCGACCAGCGGCGGCGTCCCGCTCCGGCGGGAGAAGCCGAGGTCGACCACCTGGCCGATTCCGAACGGGCCGCCGCCCCGGGCCGTGGCCGCCGTGTCCCACGGCCGGTCCCGGAGCGGGGCGATGTGCTCGTGGTTGCCGTCGATGCCCGCCGCCACGACCGACCCGTCCTCCAGACGGGCCAAATGGTCGATCACGATCGTCTGCTGGGCGGCCATCTCGCCCGACAGGCTACGGACCGCGCTCCGTGTTGAGCCCGCTATCGGGGCGTTTCGGGCAAAGCTGACCACGGAGAGTGAGAATCGGCCTCAACCGGGGTATGAAAGCAGCCGATTCCCATTGGAAGAACGCGGTTTTTCGACGCGACCCCTCATCAACCCCCTGGGGAGGGGAAGGGAGAGCATTGGGTCCCCACCCTGACGACGTCACCGCCGCCGGCGACTTCAGCCTGGTCGAGGCGGCCCGCCACGGCGACCGCCTCGCCTTCGGCGTGCTCTACCTGCGCCACCACGCCGCCGCCTGGCGGATCGCCTGCGTCGCCTCGCGGTTCTCGCCCGACGCCGAACTGGCGGTCATCGAGGCCTTCAGCCGTCTGTTTTCGGCCCTGCCCGAGGAAGCTGAGGAATTCCGGACGGGCGCCGTGACATTGCGCCCCTATGTCCTCGCCTGCGCCCGCCAGGCCGCCCTCGACCGGGCCGGCGCGGCCGGACGGGCGGACGGCCCCGGGGCGCCGGCGCCGGCGCCGCTGGCCGGCCTCGGGCCCGAGGGCGAGGTCGTGCTCTCGACCCTCGAGCACCACGTGGCCCGGGGGGCGCTGGCCGCCCTCCCGGAACGGTCCCGTACCGCGCTGTGGCTCTTCGACGTCGAGGCCATGACGCCGGCCGAGGTGGCGGGGATCCTCGGTGGGTCCCCGCCGGAGATCGCCGCCCTGGCCGACTCGGCCCGGGCGGAGGTCCGGGCAACCCAGCAGTCGGTCTTCGGCCACCACGAGGTGCGGGCCGGCTGCCGCTTCACCGTCGAGCACCTCGACGCCTACCGGGCCGGCGCACTCGAGCCCACCGACGGCCTGATCGTCCGCTCGCACCTCGACCGCTGCCCGCCGTGCCGGATGCGCCACGGCGAGCTGGCCGACGCGCCCGCCACCCTCGCCGCCGCCGTTCCCGCCCCCCCGCTGCTCGGTGGCGAGACGCAGCAGCACTGGCTGGCGGCCGCCGCCGGCATCGAACCGGCCGAGCGCCTCCTGGCGCCGGCCGCCGCCGCCGGCGCCGGGCCCGGCACCGGCCCGGTCCGCCGCCTCCCCGGCGTCCTCCGCCGGGCCGGGCGGGCGGCGACGAGAAGCTGGCGGACGCCCGACATCGACCTGAGCGCCGGCCCGGCCGCCGACGCTTTGCCGGAGCCGGCCGGCCGACGCCCGGCGGCGCCTCCGGCCTGGACCGACCCGCCGTGGTGGTCGGGATCGTTCACGCCCCCGCTGCCGCCGGCCTGGACGTTGCCGCCGGCCTGGGGCGCCGGCCACGACGGCGGCGGCGATCCCGGCGGCGCGCCGGCCGGAACCGGAGCAGGACGCCGGCCCGCCGTCGCCGCCACCTCGGCCGTCCCCGTCGATTCCCTCCCGGCGGCGGGCGGCCGGCGGAGGCGGGCCGTCTGGCCGGCGGCCACGGCCGTCTCGGTGGTCGCCGCCTGGCTCGTCGGGATGATGGCCGTGCCGTGGCTGATGACACCGGGGGTGGCCTCGGGCCCCGACGGGATGGCGCTGCCGGCGGTGCAGGCCTACGTCTCCGGACTGCTGCCCGACACCGGCCCCTCCGGCCGCGCCGCCGGTGCGGGACCGGCGCCCGCCGTCCCGGCCGGACCGAACCAGGACGTCGCCGGTGCACCGGGCACGGAACCCGTGGCGTCGGCGGGCGACCTGCCCGCCCCCCTGGCGTCGACCCGGTCGTCGGCCCTCGGTGGACCGGCCCCGGCGGCGGTCGCCGTCCCCACCCGGGCGCCGGAGCGGCCCACCGGCAGCGGCGCCACGCTCACGTCGGTCGTGGCGGCCGTACCGGCGCCGGCGACCGCCCCGCTGACGCCGGCGGTGGCCGCCCCCGCCCCGCCCCCCACCGCGGTGACGGTGCCGGTGACGGCCCCGCCGCCCGCCGGCCGACCCGGCCGGGCCGCCCGCACCGACAGACCCAGGAAGGCGCCGGGCCGGGCCGGCACCGCGGCGGTCGTTCCCGACCGGCCGGCACCGAAGGCCGACCCCCCGGCGACCGGGCGGCCCGCCCGCCGGCACCGCGGTCCCCGGGCCCGGAGCGCCACCGCCTAGCCTCCGGGGCGTTCCCGCCGGGAGCCCCACGGAGGTGCACATGGACGAGTTGCTGGTGGAGCGGCGCGGCGCCGTCACGGTGGTCACGCTGAACCGGCCCGAGGCCCACAACAGCATCACCGCCGCCATGGCCGTCGGAATGGCGGAGGCCATCGACGCCTTCGCCGCCGACGACTCGGCCCGCGTGCTGGTCGTGACCGGGGCCGGCGACCGCTCGTTCTGCTCCGGCGCCAACCTGAAGGACGTCGACGAGCTGCTCCGCCACGCCCACACCGAGCGGGCCGGGCCGATCGGCTTCGCCCACCTCGACCCGGGGAAGCCGACGATCGCCGCCGTCAACGGCTACTGCTTCGCCGGCGGCCTGGAGCTGGCCTGCTGGTGCGACATCCGCATCGCCTCGGCCAACGCCGAGTTCGGCGCCCTCAACCGCCGCTGGGGCGTGCCGTTCATCGACGGCGGCACGCAGCGCTTCCCCCGCATCGTCGGACAGGGCAACGCCCTGTACCTGATCGAGACCGGCGTCCGCATCGACGCCGCCCGGGCCCTGGCCATGGGGCTCGTGCAGGAGGTGGTGTCTGAGGGTGCCGCGCTCGATCGGGCCTTGGAGCTGGCCGACCGCATCGCCGGCTATCCCCAGATGAGCCTCCGCAGCGACCGGGCGGCGACGCTGGCCGCCTTCGGCGACCTCCAGGCCGGGCTGTACATGGAGTCGGGCCTGGGCCGGCCGGCGGCCAACGATCCCGAGATGCTGGAGGGCCTGCGCAACTTCGTGGCCGGCAACCGCCCGGAGGCCCCCCGCCCGGCCTGACCGGCAAGCGGCCCCGGCGTCACCCCTTCTGGAGGACGGGCAGCAGCAGGTCGAGGACGGCGGTGGTGTGCTTGCGGGTCACCGGCGCCCGGGTGATGAGCCGCCGGGTGAAGATCGGGCCGACCAGGGTGTCGATGGCGATGTCGATGTCGAGGCCCGGGCGGAGCTCACCCCGGGCCGCGGCCCGGTCGAACACCGCCCGCAGCACGGCCCGCCGGGCCCGGCCGAACTCGGTGAAGAGCCGCTCGAGTTCGGCGTCGCGCTCCGCCGCCTCCACCAGCGAGGGCAGGATCCCGGCCAGCGGCGAGTTCGAGAGCCCGTCGACGATCTGGAGCAGCACGGCCCGGACGTCGGCGGCGAAGGAGCCGGAGTCGGGGTCCTCCATCGGCGGTATGAAGGCCTGGAACGCCTCCACCGCCACCTCGGCCTTCGACGACCAGTGCCGGTAGATCGTGGCCTTGCCGACGCCGGCCCGGGCGGCGATGCCGTCGATGGTGAGCCCGGCGAAACCGAGCTCGCCCAGCAGGGCCACGGTGGCCTCGAGGATGGCCGTCTCGGCGCGGCGGCTCCGCCAACGGGGAGCGATGACGCCGCCGGTCGCCGTGGTCGCCGTGGTCGCCGTGGTCGCCGTGGTCGCCGTGGTGCTCACCGCTCGCCCACTCCCTCCAGCTCACCCGACGGGCGCAGCTCCCCCGCCGGGACGTGCCCGTTCCCGTTGGTCGCCGGCACCGCCTCGGCCACCGGCTCCGACTGCTCCGGCGCCTCCTCCGGCACCGGGCCGTGGGCACCGTGCTCCTGCATGACCAGGTGGTCGGGGTAGAACCGCCGGACCATGACGGCGGCGGCCACGGCCACGACGGCGGCGGCCACGCAGGTCACGGTCATGCCGTGGACGAAGGCCGCCTTGGCCCCGGCGGCCAGGGCGGAGCCGGCGGCGCCGGGCAGGGTGGCGGCCACACCGAGCGCCCCGCCCACCGACGACCGGACGGCGGCCCGGGCCGGCGCCGGCAGCGCCGCCACCGACGCCGGAAGGGCGCTGGTGAACTTCGAGGCCAGCAGGCTGCCGAGCACGGCCACCCCGAGGGCCCCGCCGAGCTCCCGGGTGGTGTCGTTGACGGCCGACCCGACGCCGGCCTTGCGCAGCGGCATCGACGCCATGATCCCGGTGGTGGACGGCGCCATCGACAGGCCCATCCCCGCACCCATCGTCACGATGGCCAGCACGAGGTGCCAGTACGGCGAGGCGACGTCGGACTGGGCCAGGAACAGCAGGCCGAGGGCCACGATCAGCAGGCCGGTGCTCACGACCTTGCGGCTGCCGTAGTGCTCCACGAACCGGGCGCTGGCCGGTGCGGCCACCATCATCATGAAGGCCATCGGCAGCATGCGGACGCCGGCCTCCAGAGCGCTGTAGCCCACCACCAGCTGCAGGTACTGGGTCAGGAAGAAGAACGTGCCGAACATGGCGAAGAACACCATGTTGATGGCGGCGGTGGCGGACGAGAACGTCGGGTTCTTGAAGAAGCGCAGGTCGAGCATCGGGAACTCCGTCCGCAGCTCCCACAGCGCAAAGAGGAGGAGTACGGCCAGCCCCGCCACGATCGGCCCGACGGTGGCCGGGGCCTTCCAGCCCTGGACGGGCCCTTCGATGATCCCGTAGAGGACGCCGCCGAGGCCGGCCATCGACAGGGCGGCGCCGATCAGGTCGAGCGGATCGGCGTGGGGGTTGCGGGAGTTCGGCACCAGGAAGCGCCCGGCGATCAGGGCGGAGGCGACCAGGGGGACGTTGATGAGAAAGACCGAGCCCCACCAGAAGTGCTCCAGCAGGAACCCGCCCGCCACCGGGCCGACCGCGGCGCCGGCGCCGGCGAGGCCGGCCCAGATGGCGATGGCCCGGGCCCGCTCGTGGGGCGGGAAGACGTTGGTCAGGATCGACAGCGTCGACGGCATGATGAGGGCGGCGCCGATGCCCATGATGGCCCGGAAGGCGGTGAGCTGCGCGGAGGAGCCGCAGAAGGCGGCCGCAATCGAGCCGCCGCCGAAGATCAAAAGCCCGGCGGTGAGCGCGCCCTTGCGGCCGAAGCGGTCGCCGAGGGCGCCGGCGGTGAGGAGCAGGCCGGCGAAGACGAGACCGTAGGCGTCGACGACCCACTGCAGGGCGCTGTTGCTGGCGTGGAGCTCCCGCACCAGCGTGGGGATGGCCACGTTGAGCACCGTGTTCCCCACCACGACGATGACCAGGCTGAGGCAGAGGACGACCAGCGTCCACCACCGCTTGCTGTGGTCGTATCCGTCTTGCACCATGTGGGCCGCTTCCCTTCCGCCGCAGGTCTAACGAGACGATACCGTATCGTCTCGTTGGCGAAACCACTTGAGGTCGCCCGGCATTCCGCCCGGCCGGCAGGTTTGTCCTCTCCTCCGCCCCGAGATCGGCCGAAGGACGTATCGGGCCCTTCGTCGAATGAACGGGTTGGAACCAAGAGGAGAACCATGCGCCCCTTCTCCCGCCGAGCCCGGTTGCTGCTGATCGTTCTGGCCGGCGCGGCGGCGATGCTGGCGGGGGCCCTCCCGGTGCTGGTGTCCTCCGGCCATCCGCCGACCCCCGGCGTGACGGTGCAGGCCGGGGCGGTCGGGACGACGGGGCCGGAATCGGCCGTCGACCCCGGCGACGCCGCGGTGCCCGACACCACCGCCCGGCCGTCGTCGACGTCGTCCGTCCCGCCGGCAGTGGCGTCGCGCCCGGCCGCCGCCCCGCCGCCGACGGGCGCGCCGCCGACGGGCGCGCCGGCGTCCTGCAAGGCCCAGAACCTGGAGATGACGGCCGCCGCCGACCGGGTCACCTACCGGCCCGGCGACCACCTCGAGGTCACGGCCACCGTCACCAACCAGTCGGCCGAGCCGTGCTGGGTCACCGACCACGGCACCTCCGCCGAGGCCGCGGCCTGCGACCCGGAGGTGCTGCTCCAGCGCTACGACGCCACCGACGGCTACAACGCTCTGCTCGGCCCCTTCCACGCGCCCTGTGGCCCCGACCCGACGGTGCTCCTCCCCGGCCAGGGCACCAGCGCCCAGGTCGACGTCCCGTTCACCCCGCCCGAGGCCTGCGGTCCCAACCTTGCCGCGCCGGCCTGCCAGTTGCGGTCCGGGTCGTGGACGGTGGTCGTCAACTGGCTGACCGGAGGGTCGTCCTCCGGTGACGCCGGGATGTCGGCGGAGCTCGTGTTCTTCTGCCCGCCCGACGCCTGCAGCCCGGCGCCGTCGACCACGACCGGCCCGTCGACCACGACGACCACCGGCCAGCCGACGTCGACGACGGCGACCACGACCCCGGCCTCGACGTCGACGACCGCGCCCGCTCCCCACAGGTCGTCGACCACGACGACGGCGGCGAAGACAGCGAAGACGACGACGACTACGACGACGACGGGCCGGAAAGCGTCTCGTCGAGCAGGCGGTTGAGGACCTGGGGGTTCCCCCGGCCCTTCATCTCCGCCATGACCTTGCCCATGAAGAACCCCCGCAGCTTCTTGCGGTCCTTGTCTTCGCCGCTGCGGTAGCGCTCGACCTCGGCCGGGTGGGTGTCGAGCACGGCCCGCACCACGCCGGCCAGCTGGCCTTCGTCGCTCACCTGGGCCAGGCCGCGGTCGGCCACGATGGCCGCCGGCGAGCCGCCGCCCTCGCCGGCCAGCGCCGCGCCGAGGACCTCCTTGGCCAGCGGGCGGGACAGCGTCCCGTCGGCCACGAGCCGAACCAGCTCCGCCAGCCCCGCCGGCGACAGCGGCAGCGACGCCGGCGCCGCCCCGCGCTCGTTGAGGTAGGCGAGGAGATCGCCGGTGACCCAGTTCGTCACCGCCCGGCCGGCGCCGTCACCGCCGCCCGGCCCGTCCCCGGTGGCGGCCGCCACCGCCGCCTCGGCGTAGTCGGCCAGCCCCGCCGTCGACACCAGCACCCCGGCGTCGACCTCGGAGATCCCCCACGCCTCGATCAAACGGGCTCTGCGGGCCGCCGGCAGCTCCGGCATCGCCGCCCGCACCCGCTCCCGCCACTCGGCGGACGGCATGAGCGGCACCAGATCGGGTTCGGGGAAGTAGCGGTAGTCGTGCGACTCCTCCTTGCTCCGCAAGGAATGGGTGCGGCCGGCCTCCTCGGCCCAGTGGCGGGTCTCCTGGATCACCGCCTCCCCCGCCTCCAGCACCTCGGCCTGGCGTCCGGCCTCGTACTCCAGCGCCCGAACCAGCGACCGCAGCGAGTTCATGTTCTTGATCTCGGTCCGGGTGCCGAGCGTCTCGGATCCGGTTGGCCGGAGCGAGATGTTGGCGTCGACCCGCAGCGATCCCTCTTCCATCTTCACGTCGGAGACGCCGATGGCCTCGAGCACCGAACGCAGCTCGGCGACGTAGGCCCGGGCCTCCTCCGGCGAGCGGAGGTCGGGCTTGCTCACGATCTCCAGCAGCGGCACGCCGGCCCGGTTGTAGTCGACGAGGCTGTGGTCGGCGCCGTGGATGCGCCCGCCTCCCCCGCCGACGTGGGAGCTCTTGCCGGTGTCCTCCTCGAGGTGGGCCCGTTCGACGCCGATGCGCCGTTCGCCGACGGCCAGCCAGCCGTTGCCGCAGACCGGTTCGTCGTACTGGCTGATCTGGTAGTTCTTCGGCATGTCGGGATAGAAGTAGTTCTTGCGGTGGAAGATCGACTCGGGGGCGATGTCGCAGTGCAGCGCTTCGCCGACCCGCAGCGCGAACTCCACCGCCCGCTGGTTGAGCACCGGCAGCGATCCCGGCAGCCCGAGGCACACCGGGCAGACATGGGTGTTGGGCTCGGCGCCGAAGCCGTTGGGGCAGCCGCAGAACAGCTTCGTGGCGGTGGCCAGCTCGCAGTGGACCTCGAGGCCGATGACGGTTTCCCACCCGCTCATGCCGCCACCTCCGGACGCCCGAGCGGCGGACGGGCCGTGAAGTTGAAGCCCGCCTCCAGGCACCGGGCCGCTCGCAGCAGCACCGCTTCGCCGAGCGCCGGGGCCAGCACCTGCACGCCGATCGGCAGTCCGGCGGCGTCGAGCCCGGCGGGGACGGAGACGGCGCAGGCACCGGTCAGGTTGGTGGGAATGGTGCAGACGTCGGACAGGTACATGGCCAGCGGGTCGGAGGTCCTCGCGCCGAGCTCGAAGGCGGTGGTCGGCGACGTCGGGGCCAGCAGGGCGTCGAAGCGCTCGTAGGCCCGGGCGAAGTCGCGGATGATCAGCGTCCGCACCCGCTGGGCCTGGCCGTAGTAGGCGTCGTAGTACCCGGCCGAGAGGGCATAGGTACCGAGCATGATCCGCCGCTTCACCTCGGCGCCGAAGCCCGCCTCCCGGGTCGAGGCGTTCATGGCCTCCACCTCCGGGGCCGGCACCCGCAGCCCGTAGCGCACGCCGTCGTAGCGGGCCAGGTTCGACGACGCCTCGGCCGGGGCGATGATGTAGTAGGCCGAGAGGCCGTACTCGACGCTCGGGACCGACACGGTGTCGACCTCGGCCCCGGCCTTCTCGAGCAGCGCCCGGGCCGAGTCGACCGCGGCGCGGACGTCGGGCTGGATGCCGTCCACGTCGGTCAGTTCCTCCACGACGCCGATCCGCAAGCCCGCCACGCCGTTCTCCAGCGACGCCAGCAGCGGTTCCGGCGCCGACGGGATCGACGTGGAGTCTCGCGGGTCGTGGCCCCACATGGCCTCCAGCAGCAAGGCCGTGTCGGCCACCGTGGTGGCGAACGGGCCGGCCTGGTCCAGGCTCGAGGCATAGGCCACGATGCCGTAGCGCGACACGCGCCCGTAGGTCGGCCGTAGCCCGACCACGCCGCACAGCGCCGCCGGTTGGCGGATCGAGCCGCCGGTGTCGGTGCCGAGGGCCAGCGGTGCGAAGCGGGCGGCCACCGCCGCCGCGCTGCCCCCCGACGACCCGCCGGGAACCCGGCCGAGGTCCCAGGGGTTGGCGGTGGGGAAGAACCCCGAGTTCTCGGTCGATGAGCCCATGGCGAACTCGTCGAGGTTGGTCTTGCCGATGACGATCGCCCCCGCCGCCCGCAGGCGGGACACCACCGTGGCGTCGTAGGGCGGCCGCCAGCCGTCGAGGATCCGCGACCCGCAGGTCGTCGGGAGGTCGACGGTGCAGAACATGTCCTTGACCGCCACCGGCACCCCGGCCAGCGGGCCGAGGGCCTCGCCCCGGGCCCGGGCGGCGTCGACCCGGGCGGCGGCCTCCCGGGCCGGTTCCGGCCCCAAGCAGAGAAACGACCGCACGTCGCCGTCGAGCGCCGCGATCCGCTCGAGATGGGCGTCGGTCACCTCGACCGCCGAGACGTCGCCGCTGCGCACCATCGCCGCCAGCTCGGCCGCGCTGCGCCCGGTGAGCTCGCTCACCGCTCCTCCCCGAGGATGCGGGGAACGCGGAAGCGGCCGTCCTCGGCGGCCGGCGCCATCGACAGCACGACGTCACGGTCGAGGCACGGCGCCGGCTCGTCGGGCCGCAGCACGTTGGCCAGCGGAATGGGGTGCGAGGTGGGCGGCACGTCGGCGGTGTCGAGGGCGGCCACCCGGGCGGCGTGCTCCAGAATGGCGCCGAGCTGGGTGGCGAACTGCTCGATCTCCGCGTCGGAGAGGGCGAGGCGGGCGAGCCTGGCGACGTGCTCGACGTCGGCCCGGGTGAGGGGGTTGGACACGGCCGGATTCTAAGTCGCCTGTCCCGAGTGTCTTTTTCGGGCGAATTGTGCCATTCTGGATTTACACGTCTGGGGACGCTGGGGAACCAGAAGAGCTGGGGAGCGACTGGGGATGCGGGTCCTACTGGTAGAGGATGAAACGCGCCTGGCCAATGCCGTACGGCGCGGGTTGGAGGCGGAGGGCTTCTCCGTCGATGTCGCCGCGGACGGAAAAGACGGCTACTGGCGGGCCAGCGAGGGCCGCTACGACGCCATCGTCCTCGACATCATGTTGCCGGGCATGAACGGCTTCCGGGTGTGTTCGGCCCTTCGGGAGGCCGGCCACTGGACGCCGATCCTCATGCTCACGGCCAAGGACGGCGAACTCGACGAGGCCGAGGCGCTCGACACCGGCGCCGACGACTTCCTGACGAAGCCGTTCTCCTTCGTCGTGCTCACCGCCCGGCTGCGGGCGCTGCTGCGGCGGGGGGCGCCGGCCCGGCCGGCGGTGTTGACGGCCGGAGACCTCCGGCTCGATCCCGCCTCGCACCTGGCCTGGCGGGCCGACGACGAGCTGAACCTGACGGCGAGGGAGTTCGCCCTGCTCGAGTTCCTGATGCGCCGGGTGGGGCAGGTCACGTCGAAGACCGAGATCCTCGAGCACGTCTGGGATCCGGCCTACGACGGCGACTCCAACATCGTCGAGGTCTACGTCGGGTACCTGCGGCGCAAGGTCGACGTGCCCTACGGCCGGCGGGCGATCCAGACGGTGCGGGGTGTGGGCTACCGCCTCGCTCCCGATGGCGGTTAACCCCTTCACCTTCACCCGCAACCGGCCGGCGCTCCGAGCCAGGCTCCGGCCCCGGCGACGACTGCGGCCGCTGCGGCGCTGGTTCCTGGCCTCCGTCCGGGCCCGCACCACCGCGCTGTCGATGCTGGTGGTGGCGGCGGCGCTGTCGGTCGGCGCCATCAGCCTGGTGGTGATCGTCTCCCGCTCGCTGGTCCGCAACGTCGACGAGACCAACCTGACCCGGGCGGAGGACGTCGCCGCCCGGGCCCGGACCGGGGCGCTCGGCCGCGTCATCCCGGTCGACGGCGGCGCCAGCGACCGGTCGGTGTTCATCCAGGTGGTCGACCCAGCGGGCAGCGTGGTGGCGTCGAGCGAGAACTACCTCGACCCCAACGCCTTCATCTACATCTATCCCGACGACACCGGCGCCCACCGGATCCTGTGGCGGCGCACGGTCCACGGCCCGCCGATCGCCCCGCACGCCGACTTCCGGGTCGTCGTCCTCACCGGCCGCACCCCGACCGGGCCGGCCAACATCATCGTCGCCACCGAGATGGAGCAGGCCGAGGCCACCGTCAACGAGCTGCGCCGGGCGCTGGAGTACGGCGCCCCCGGTGTCCTGCTGCTGGCCGGCCTGCTGGTGTGGCTCCTCGTCGGACGGGCGCTGCGGCCGGTGGAGCTCATCCGCGCCCAGGTCGCCGCCATCACCGACACCCACTCGCTCGACCGCCGGGGCCTCGGGGTGTCCCCGGGAAAGTGGCTGGCCGAGCCGCCCGTCGACGACGAAATCGGCCGGCTGGCCCAGACGATGAACGCCATGCTCGACCGGCTGCAGCGTTCGGCCGAGCGCCAGCGGCGGTTCGTGGCCGACGCCTCCCACGAGCTGCGCAGCCCGCTGGCCTCGACGCGGGCCCAGCTGGAGGTGGCGCTGTCGCACCCCGACCCGTCGACGTGGGAGATCACCGCCACCGACCTGCTGTCGGAGAACCTGCGAATGGAGCGCCTGGTCAACGACCTGCTGTTCCTGGCCCGCAACGAGGAGGCGCCGGCCGGGCCGGGCCGGGCCGGCGTCCTGGATCTGGACGACGTCGTCCTCTCGGAGGCCGCCCGCCTCCGGACCCGGGGCCGGGTGCAGGTGGACATCTCCCGGGTGTCGGCCGGCCGGGTGCGCGGCGTCGGCGACCACCTGACCCGGGTGGTGCGCAACCTGTTGGAGAACGCCGAACGCCACGCCGCCTCGACGGTGCGCCTCGAGCTGGGGGCGGTGCTGCCCCACGGCCGGCCCCCCCAGGTGCAGCTGGTGGTGTCGGACGACGGCCCCGGCGTCCCGCCCGAGCACCGGGAGCACATCTTCGACCGGTTCATCCGCCTCGACGACGCCCGCAGCCGGCCCGACGGCGACGGCGCCGGTGGGTCCGGGCTCGGCCTGGCCATCTGCCGGGAGATCGTCACCGCCCACGGCGGGCGCATCTGGGCCACCGAAGCCCGCGGCGGCGGCGCCAAGTTCGTGGTGCAGATCCCGGCGGATTGAGCCCTGATCTTCGATCAGCGCTCCATCCGCTCGCTCATGGCGGCGGGCCCCTGCCCTCCGGGCATCCCGCCGCTTGCCGTGGGGCCCCAACCCCACGGCTGTGCCTCAAGCGTCGATGAGTTCTTTTGCCTGGCGGCGCTCGTTGAGCCGGCGGGCGACCGACCCCAGCCGGCCCATGTAGCGCAGCACCCGGTCCCGGGCCTCCTCGGCCTCGGGCGACAGGCCCTCGACGTCCTCCAGCCGCCAGTGGCGCAGCACCACCGGCACCAGCACCTGCTCGTAGTGGAGGGCGAGGTCGTAGATGCCGGCCCGGGCGATCGACGCCGCCCGGGCGGTGAAGTTCATGATGCCCGTCCCCGGCATCTCGAACTCCCGCACCTGGCGGTCCACCGCCAGCACCACCGTCGACGGGTCGACGGCCAGCGCCTCGCTCACGACGTCGCGGTAGAACAGGTAGTGGAGGTTCTCGTCGGCCGCCACCCGGGCCATGACCTCGTAGCCGACGGGGTCGCCGAGCAGCTTGCCGGTGTTGCGGTGGGACACCCGGGTGGCCAGCTCCTGCAGGGCCACGTAGACCAGCGTGTCGGCGGGCGTGGGGGGCTCGGGCACGACCGCCCCCGACACCTGGGCCATCCGGCCCCGTTCCAGCTCCACCGGGTCGAGGGCCCGGGTCACCGTCAGGTAGTCCCGGATGACGATCGAGTGGCGCTGCTCCTCGGCCGTCCAGCGCCGGATCCACTCCCCCCACACGCCGGGGCCGAAGACGTTGTCGATGTGGTGGAAGTAGTAGGGCAGGTTGTCCTCGGTCAGGAGGTTGACGAACAGGGCGTCCCGGACGGCGTCGGGCACCGGGAACTCCTCCGGGTCCCACGCCTCGTCGGGCTGGAAATCCCGCCCCCGGCTCCAGGGCACGTAGAGGTGCGGGAACCATTCCTTGGTGGTGGCGATGTGTCGGTCTACGAGCTTCTCGGCGGCGGGCATGAGCTCGTCGATGAGGTTCGTCGTCATGTGGCGCCAGCCTACCTACAAGTCGGTAGGCAGGCGAGCCCGTCCCGGATCCTGGCCGTTGGGCGGCTAGAATAGGTGTTCGAGCCAAGCGTCAACTCCGCCAACCGACCGCTGCGGAGGGCGCCGGCAGACCTTTCGTCGTCGGGGGATCGCCCCCCGAGCCCCCGGGCGCAGTTCGGGGGACCTGCCCGGAGACGGTCGTTCCGGGCCCCGAACGCACCAGGAGATGACGATGTCAGACCACGCCGGGTTCGGCACCATCGGGGTGTCGCCCGACCTCTGCGACGCGCTGGCGGCCCAGGGCATCAGCGAGCCCTTCCCGATCCAGACGCTGACCATGCCCGCCGCCCTCGCCGGGCGCGACATCTGCGGCAAGGCCAAGACCGGCTCGGGGAAGACGCTGGCCTTCGGGATCGCCGCCATCGAGCGGACGAAGCCGGCCACGCCCCGCCATCCGAGGGCGCTGGTGCTGGTGCCGACCCGGGAGCTGGCCGTGCAGGTGGCCGGCGTGCTGGCCCCGCTGGCGGCCGTGCGGGACCTCGCGGTCGTGACCGTCTACGGCGGCGACTCCACCCGCAAGCAGGCCGCCGCCCTCGGCCGCAAGGGCGACATCGTGGTGGCCACCCCGGGCCGGATGATCGACTTCCTCGAGCGGGGCGAGATCTACCTCGACGAGGTCGACCTGGTGGTGCTCGACGAGGCCGACCGCATGGCCGACATGGGCTTCACCCCCCAGGTGACCTGGATCCTCCGCCACCTGGGCGACGTCCACCCCCAGACGATGCTGTTCTCCGCCACCCTCGACGGCGACGTCGACCACATCGTGAAGAAGTACCTGGTCGACCCCGTCCATCACGAGGTCGAGTCCGACCAGCCGACGGTCGACCTCATGGAGCACCGCTTCCTCAAGGTCCATCAGATGGACAAGGTCAGCGTCGCGGCCTCGATCATCAACGGCGCCGAGCGCTGCCTGGTGTTCGTCCGCACGAAGCGGGGCGCGGACCGGGTGGCGTCGGAACTCCGCCGGGCCAGCGTGAAGGTCGGCGTCATCCACGGCGACCTGCCGCAGAAGACCCGCTCCCGGGCCATGGCCGACTTCGGCTCCGGTGCCATCCGGGCCCTCGTGGCCACCGACGTCGCCGCCCGGGGCCTCGACGTGAAGGGCGTCGACGTCGTCCTCCACTACGACCCCGCCGAGGACCACAAGGCCTACCTGCACCGTTCCGGGCGCACCGCCCGGGCGGGGAAGACCGGCGTGGCCGTCAGCCTCGTCCTGTGGGACCAGGAGCGGGAGGCCGAGAACCTCCAGCGCCGGCTCGGGATCGCCCAGCCCGTGATCGAGGTCTTCTCCAACGACGCCCGGCTCGACGACCTGGCGGCGTGGGACCCGGCGGCCGAGGCCGGCCAGACGGCTCCCGAGGCCGAGGCCGCCACCGGCACCGACGATGCCGGGCCGGCCGCCCCGCCCCCGCCGAGCGCCTCGCTGCGGCCCCGGCCCGGCCCCGCCCGGCGGCGCCGGCGCATGTTGTAGCCCGGCTCGCAACCGGCGTCCCCCGGCCGGTCCCACATGGCCCGGCCCGGGCTTACAATCCGCCCTCGTGCAACGGACCGTCCGCGTCCTCCACATCGAGGACAGCCCGACCGACACTGAGCTCGTCCGGGCGGTCCTCGCCCGGTCCCCGGTGGCGGCGTTCATCGTCGAGTCCGTTCCCACGCTGGCCGACGGGCTGCGCCGGCTGGGCGAGGACGGCGGCCCGGACGGTGCCTTCGACATCGTCGTCCTCGACCTCCACCTGCCCGACGGCGAGGGCATCGACACCTTCAACCGGGTGGCGGCCGCCGCCGGCCCGGTGCCGATCGTCGTCTGCACCGGCAGCGTCTCCGAGCACCTCGGCATCTCCGCCGTGGAGCACGGCGCCCAGGACTTCATCGTCAAGTGGAGCACCGACCCCGAGGCCCTCGGCCGCACGCTCCTCTACGCCATGCAGCGGTCCCGCCAGCTGGCCACCCTCCAGGCCCGCCTGGCCGAGTCGGCCGGCACCGGGGACCGCCTGGCGGCGGCCAACGCCGCCATCCGGGAATTCCTGGCCATGGTGGTCCACGAGATCCGGACGCCGATCACCGTCATCTCCGGCTACGCCAACCTGCTGCGCGACGCCCCCAACACGTTCACCCCGGCCGAGCAGACCGAGAGCCTCTCGACGATCCTGGCCCAGACGGAGCGGCTCCGCCGCCTGACCGACACGCTCCTCACCCACGAGGGCCTGGAGGCCGGCGCCCTCACCGCCCGCCCAACCGAGGTCTGCGTCATGGAGGCCGTCGACGGGGCGCTGGCCGCCGCCGGCCCGGGCGCGGCCGACTTCAAGGTCTGCTGCGACGCCGGGCTCACGGCCCGGGTCGATCCCGCCCACCTCCAGCAGGCCCTGGTGAACTACGCCACCAACGCCATGAAGTACGGGGCCCCGCCCTACACGGTGACCGCGGCCCGGGAGACCGGCGACCCGCCGGCGGTCGTGATCCGGGTGAGCGACGAGGGCGACGGCGTACCCGACGAGTTCGTCCCCCGGCTCTTCGGCCGGTTCGCCCGGTCGGACGGGGCGCGGACCCGCACCGGCGTCCACGGCACCGGGCTCGGCCTGTCGATCGTGGCCGGGCTGGCCCACGCCAACGGCGGTGACGCCTGGTACGAGCCGGGGGAGCCCCGGGGGGCCCGGTTCTGCCTGCGGATCCCGGCGGGCCCCTGAACCCGGGCTGATTGAGGCGCCTTGGAACTTTTATGTAAGGGTGCCCTTCCGGCGCGGGGACGGCTGACCTAGGGTCTCTGGCGGCTCCCCATCCCCAGGGAGCCGTCCGGGGGAGGGACCGACATGGGAGGAGAGGGCATCGGCCGGCGCTTGCGGCATCGGCTGCTGGCGCTGTCGACCGGGATCGTGCTCGTGGCCGCCGGCGGGCTGGTGGCCGTGGCCCGGGCCACCCGCACCAGCGCTGCCACCGGGCAGACGCGGACGTACTACATCGCCGCCGATCCGGTCGACTGGGATTACGCCCCGTCGGGCAGGAACCTGCTCGGGCCGCGCTTCGAGGCCACCGCCGGCACCTACCTCGACCACGGCGACGAGCGCATCGGGCACGTCAACCGCAAATCGATCTACCGCCGGTACACCGACGGCACGTTCAAGACGCTCGTTCCCCGCCCGAAGGAGTGGGAGCACCTCGGCGTCCTCGGGCCGCCGATCCACGCCGAGGTCGGCGACACGATCAAGGTCGTCTTCCGGAACAACACGCCGTTCCCGGCCAGCATGCATCCCCACGGCCTGTTCTACGACAAGGCCTCCGAGGGGGCGGACTACGACGACGGCACCCGCGGGCCCGACAAGGCCGACGACGCCGTGCCGGAGGGCGGCGAGCACACCTACGTCTGGCCCGTGCCGGAGCGGGCCGGTCCCGGCCCCCACGACGAAAGCTCGGTGCTGTGGGCCTACCACTCCCACACCGACGAGATCGCCGACACCAACGCCGGCCTCATCGGCCCGATCATCGTCACCAGGCGGGGCATGGCCCGGGCCGACGGATCCCCGAAGGACGTCGACCGCGAGGTCGTCACGCTCTTCGACATCTTCGACGAGAACCTGAGCCCCTGGCTCGACTGGAACATCGCCCACCACACGGACAAGCCGAAGGAAGTCAAGAAGGACGACGACGAGTTCAAGGAGTCGAACCTCAAGCACTCGATCAACGGCTACCTGTTCGGCAACCTGCCGGGGCTCGACTTCAAGCGGGGCCAGAGGGTCCGCTGGTACGTCTTCGGGGCCGGAACCGAAACCGGCCTCCACACCCCGCACTGGCACGGCAACACCGTCCTCGTCGACGGGATGCGGATGGACATGCTCGACCTCCTGCCGATGACGATGAAGGTGGCCGACATGGTGCCCGACGACACCGGAACCTGGCTCTACCACTGCCACGTCAACGATCACATCGCGGCGGGGATGTCGGCGTTCTACCGGGTTTCCTAGGCTCGCTCGCCTACGTCGTCAGTCCACGCGCCATGGCGACTGCACTTCCCGCCGCGGCCAGGAGCAGCGTTCCCCTTCTGACCGCTTCGGGGGACGGGCGGTGGCCGACGAGGCGGGCGGCGAGCAGGCCGGCCGCGAAGCCGAGGAGGAGGATCGGCGGCAGCCGGTGCGGGAGGCCGAGGGAGGCCGCCGTCAGGACATTCAGGCCGAGGAAGAACAGCTGCATCGTCGGGCGGAGGCTCTCCACCGGCCAGTCGGCGTTGAGGGCGAGGAGCACGGCCGGGGGGCCGCTGATGCCGGCCACCACGTTCATGGCCCCGCTCACGAGACCGGCGGCGGCGGTTGCCGCCCGGCCCCGTCCCCGCCGGAAGCGCCGGCCGGTGGCCAGGACGGCGACGGCGGAGAGGCAGACGGCGCCGGCGACGACGGTCAACGGCCCCCGGGGAACGCGCCGTACGGCGTAGGCCGTGGGCAGGACGGCGACCACGGCCGGCGCCAGCAGCAGGGCGGCGGCCCGGGCGTCGGCCCGGCGGTGTTCCCGGACGAGGACGGCGACGTTGACCGCCGCCGAGAGCACGAGATTCAGCTGCACGCCGGCCGGCGCCTGGTAGGCGGCGATCAGGAACGGCGCGCAGACCAGGGAGAACCCGAAGCCGGTGACGGCCTGGGCGGCGACGCCGGCCGCCACGGCCAACGCCGCCAGGAGCGAGGCCAAATCAGTCGGCGTACATGGCGTCGATCTCGGCCTCGAAGTGGGCGGCCACGACGTCGCGCTTGACCTTCAGCGTCGGGGTCAGCTCGCCCTCGGCGATCGACAGCTCCCGGGGCAGGATCGTGAACTTCTTGATCTGCTCCACCCGGGCCATCTCGGTGTTGACCCGATCCACGGCCCGCTGGATCTCGTTGCGGATCTCGGCGCTCTCCTCCGGCGGGCCCGTCACTCCGTGCTCCCGGCAGAACCTCCCGGTCGTGTCGGGGTCGAGGGTCACCAGCGCGCTGAGGAACTTGCGCCGGTCGCCGATCAGGACGGCCTCGGAGACCAGCGGGTGGTCCCGCAGGCCGCCCTCGAGGAGCTTGGGAGCGACATTCTTGCCGCCGGCGGTGATGATGAGGTCCTTCTTCCGGCCGGTGATCGACAGGAAGCCGTCGGCGTCGAACTCGCCGAGATCGCCGGAGTGGAGCCAGCCGTCGGCCAGGGCTTCGGCGGTCGTCTCGGGATCCTTGGCGTAGCCGGCGAACACGTTCCGGCCCCGCACGATGACCTCGCCGTCGTCGGCGATCTTGACCTCGACGCCGGGGTAGGAGGGACCGACCGTCCCGAAGCGGGTCCTTCCCGGCACGTTGAACGTCGTCGGGCCGCAGTCCTCCGACTGGCCGTAGACCTCATAGATGGGCAGCCCGAACCCGGCGAAGAACTCCAGGATCTCCTTCGACACCGGAGCCGCGCCGCTCACCGAGATCCGGGCCTCCGAGAGGCCGAGCCCGTCCTTCACCTTGGAGTACACGAGCTTCTCGAAGATCGTGTACTGCGCGGCGTCGGTCACCGACACGCCGAGTCCCGCCACCCGCCGGGCCGTGACCCGCCGGCCGACGGCGGTGGCCTGCTCGACCAGCTTGGCCTTGACGCCGGTGTTCTCGGCCAGCTTCTCGACCACGCCGGCGTGGAACTTCTCCCACACCCGGGGGACGCCGAAGAAGATCGTCGGCTTCACCTCGACGAGGTTGGCGTTGAGGCGCTCGAGCGACTCGGCGAAGTAGACGGAAAAGCCAGCGGTGGCGGCGATGTGGATCGTGAACATCTGCTCGGCGATGTGCGACAGCGGAAGGTAGGACAGCACCCGGTCCTGTTGTGTCACCCCGACGAGCTCCACGGCCTGGGCCGCCGTCCAGACCAGGTTGTCCTGGGTCAGCATCACGGCCTTGGGCCGGCCGGTGGTGCCCGACGTGTAGATGTAGGTCGAGACCGTGACCGGCCGCAGCGCCGCCAGCCGCTGGTCGAGGCCGGCCTCGGCGCCGGCCTTGGCCCCTCCGGCCAGGAACTGGTCCCAGCCGAGCACCAGAGGGTCGTCGATCTCCGGCGTTCCCCGCATGGTGACGACGTGGCGGAGGTGGGGAAGCTCGTCGCGCACGGCGGCGATCTTCTGCCACTGGGCCTCGTCCTCCACCACGACGACCGGGGCCTCCGAGTGGTTGAGGATGTAGGCGCACTCGGCCGGCGACGACGTCGTGTAGATCCCGGCCGGGATGGCCCCGGCGGCCATGGCCCCGACGTCGAAGATGACCCACTCCGGCCGGTTGGCGCCGAGGATGCAGACCGGCCGGCCGGGCTCGACGCCGAGGGCCACGATGGCCGCCCCGGCCTGGCGGACCTCGGTTGCGTAGCGCTCCCACGACGTCGGCTCCCAGCCGCCCGATCCCCGCACGTGGTAGGCGGGCGCCGTGCCGAACCGCCGGCCGTTCCCGATCACGATCTGGGGAATCGTCTCCCGCTCCACCGTCACCGCCTCCTCGACCAGCGGGCCTGAACTGCGGACGCTACCCCCGGTTACCTCGTGCTGACCCGCCGGGCGAACTCCACCGTCCGCTCCAGGACGACGTCGCGGTCGTAGTCGAGCGTGGCGACGTGGTAGCTCCGCTCGAGGACGACGCGCTCCACCGGCCCGCCGACGGCCGAGGCCAGCACGTCCGACGAGGTCGGGGGCACGACGTGGTCCTGGGCCGAGGTGAGGATGAGCACCGGGCAGCGGATCTTCCCCAGATCGCCGTGGAGCTCGGTGACGGCCTCCATCAGCGACAGGAGCGGTTCGATGGGCGTGGCTGGATACGCCCCCTCGCTCACCCCGGGAAGGGCGATGTCGGACCCGATGCCGTCGAAGCGGTCGATGCCCTGCGCCACCGTCGCCCGGAGCATCTCGAGGAAGCTCGGTGCCGGCGGCTCGAACATCCCGTTGACGGCCACGAGCCCGGCCACCGCCGGGTTGCGGGCCGTGACCCAGGCGGCCAGCGTGCCGCCCATCGACAGGCCGGCGATCACGACCGAGTCCGTGCGGTCGGCGAGGCGGAGGTAGGCGGCCTCGGCGGCGGCCGACCAGTCGGAGAAGTCGGTGGTGAGCATGTCCTCGACCGAGGTTCCGTGCCCCGGGAGGAGCGGCAGCTCCACGGCGAAGCCGGCCTCGACGAGGGCGTCGGCCACCCCCCGCATCGACGACGGATTGCCGGTGAAGCCGTGGAGCACCAGGGCGCCGTGGGGCCCGCCCTCGGCCGAGAACGGCTCGGCGGACGGGCGTTCAGGCAGCACGGCCGGGCGTGGGGCAGGGGCCCCACGCTCCGGAGGAGCCTGGGGTCGGGGCCCCAGGCGGGGAGGCGAAGCCTCAGACATACGGGTCCTCCGGCCCGCCGGCCAGGGCCCACCAGTCATCGGGGGCGGGCGACCAGTCCTCGTCGGGCACGATGCAGTCGACGGGGCAGGCGGGCAGGCACTTGTCGCACCCGCTGCACAGCTCGGGCACGACCACCACGTCGGGGCCGTGGTTGAAGATGGCGCCGAACTGCGGGGGGCAGGCCCGCAGGCAGGCGTCACAGTTGATGCAGATCGACATGTCGATGCGCAGCGGCGGCGTCTGCCACTTCGGGTTCCGCCGGCGGGTGGCGAGCCGCTCTGCCCGCCCGGTTGTGACCCGAGTCGTCAGCCCCGGCCTCGGCGCCAGACGGCCCGCCGGACCTCGGACTCCGCCCCCTCGGCGGCCGACGACAGGATGGCGATGGCCTCGCCGATCAGGTCGGCCTGGGTGAGGAGCACGTCCTCCATCTCCGAGATCTTGCGCTCGAGGTCGGTGAGCCGCTGCTTGTCGTCACGGAAGTCCTGGGTGATGAGCAGGGCCGCCCCGAGGCCGATGAGCACGGCGCCGCCGACGCCCCCACTGATCAGGTAGGGCATCTGGAGGAAGACCTGAGGCAGGTCCCGGACCTGGTACCAGGCGACGAGGATGGCGACCCCGCCGGCGGCCATGAGCACCCAGCCCAGTACCGCCCGCCAGCGGCGGAAGAGCTGTTCCTGGACGAGCGCCTGGAGCTGAGCCTGCTGCTCCCGCCGGTCGGCAGCGGCACCCGAAATCGGTTCCAACGGCGCTCCTAGTGGCCGGTCATTCAGCCCAAGCGGCGAATCAGGAAGCGGGACAGCGGCAGGATGAGCCCGAGGCCGATGAACGCCCCGAAGGCCCGGCTGACGCTGTGGGCGCCCCGCAGACCCAGATTATCGGGCAGGTGCGGCAGACCGATCGCGACGTCGTTCGGGTTGCCCGGCGCCTGGCCGGCGTCGGTGGTCGAGGACGAGCCCGGCTCGAGGGACGGCGTGGAGGTCGCCGGCCCGGCGCCGGAGGGCGTGCCGTTGACCGCCGGGTTCGACGCCGGGTTCGAGCTGCTGGGCGACGTCGGAGCCGTCGTCCGCCCGGGGGTGCCGCTGGCGTTGTGCTTCGAATTGGCCCCCGACGTGCCACCGGGGTGACTGGCGGGCGGCTCCGAGACGGGAGGAGCGGCCGCCGGCGGTGCGGTCGTCGTCACCACGACGGGGTTGCCCTTGCTGTCCTGGCGCACCTCGATGTGCTTGTTGGCGTCGATGGCGGCCACCACCGCGGTGGCGTGACCGAGCTGGACCGGGTCGCTCAGAGCGGTCGCCTGCACCGGGCCCGCCGACTGCTCGAAGATCACCGACAGGGCCGGGACGTCGACGGTCACGTGGTCGGGCGTCTTCGTGACCTGGGCGTCGAAGTTCGGGAGGTTGAGGATGATGCCCCGGTCCTTCAGCTTC